>ERZ1645185.330-NODE-330-length-19952-cov-4.812484_pt1 | contig 19952 bp, 20 predicted proteins | sample MGYA00575351_ERZ1645185 | MGnify/ENA primary metagenome ERZ1645185 (study PRJEB40838, sample SAMN11284767) | freshwater sediment metagenome | isolation source: river sediment | host: Sediment | place: India: Jana village, Kanpur | collected 2015-12-17 ...
CGAGCGGCGCCACAAGGCGGGCGATCTGGCGCGCACGGATTTTCTGGCCGCCAGAATGGAAACGCTTGCCGTCATGCGCGAACTGGCCGCACGCGAAGTGGCGCGGGATGCCGCACGCGCCGAACTGAAACGGTTGGCGGGCGTGGAACAGCCAGCGCCTGCTGAAACGTTGGCGTCCATGCCATCGCATATTGATCCATCCCACCCCGAACTGGCCGCGCGCCAGGCTGCGCTGACTGCCGCTCGGCAGAAGTTTCAGGCGGCGCAGCACAACCGTCGAGATGCGCCTGAGCTCTCGCTGTTTGGCCGCCGCGAGCGCAGCACCAGCGTAGCGGATTACGACAACAGTCTGGGTGTGCGTTTCAAGCTGCCGCTTGCGACTGAAGCGCGCAATGCGCCGATACTGGCGCAGGCGCAGGGCGAGATGGAAACTGCCGAGGCGCAGCTTGGGCAAGCGCAACGTGCGGCGGAATCCGCAATCCGGCAATCGGAAAGCACATTGGGCGGAGCCAGACAGACACTCGACCTGGCTCGCCAGCGTGCAGAACTCAGCCAGGAACATTATCGCCACTTGCGCCGTGCCTTTGATTACGGCGAACGCGATCTGGCCACCTTGTTGCGCGCAAAAGCATTGGCAGATTCGGCAAAACTGGAGGCTGTGCTGGCACAAATCGAAATGGAAATTGCCATGAGTCGCCTGAATCAGGCGCTGGGAGTCATGCCATGAAAATAAATCAAAACCAATTCACGCAGATTGCGGTATGGCTGCTGTCCTTATTGTTTCCGCTTTGCGCGTACGCGCACGAGGGGCACGACCATGCCGAGCCTCCCGCCGCCGTCATGCCTGCGGCAGAGTCACCGCGTGTGGAAACCGCGACGACAGATTTTGAACTGGTGGCCGCACGGGAGCAGGGAAATCTGACCTTGTACGTGAGTGACTTTGCCAGCAATGCGCCGCTCGATAAGGCGCAGGTGGAAGTCGAACTGAACGGCGAAAACCGCGCAGCCAGGCAAACTGCACCGGGCATCTATACGCTGGCGTTGTCGCAGCAGGTACCGCCCGGACCGCTCGCGCTGACCGTCAGCGTTACTGCAGGCGAACGCGCCGACCTGCTGGCACTGACGCTGGAGGCCGAAAGAGCCGATAACAATGCGGCAGCGGCTTCCAGTGCATTCATGCATCGCATCGAACATGTCTGGCCGTGGCTGGCGGGGGCAGCGGCACTGGTTGCACTTGGCGTGCTGGCGATGTCGTGGCGTCGCTGGAAACATCGGGGACGGGGTGCGTTGATAAGTGTTGGCATGGGTCTGGCTGCGGCGTTTGTACTGCTCTCGGCACCCCCGCAGGCAGATGCGCACGAAGGCCACGATCACGCGGCTGACGAGGCGGCAGCACCTGTTCCCATGGGCAGCCGACCGCAACGCCTGCCCAATGGCGCGGTGTTCATGCCCAAGGCCAGCCAGTTTCAGCTTGGCATACGCACGCAGATGAATGCTTCGGCAGAATGGCCGCTCAGTGTGGAGCTTGCCGGTCATGTGCAGGCGGAACCTTCGGCCTCTGCGCAGGTGCAGGCGGCACAAACTGGCCGCATTGAGCCCGGCCCGCGCGGGCTGCCGCATGTAGGCATGAAGGTCAAACGCGGTGAGGTGCTGGCCTGGCTGGTTCCAGTTGCCAGCAGCATTGAGCGCGGCTCGGTTGCCGCCGCCAGCGCGGAATTGGCGACTTCCTTGAGCCTGGCAGAAAAGCGTCTGGCGAGATTGAAGGAACTGGAAGGCAGCGTACCCGCAAAGGAAATCGAAGCGACGGTGCTGGAAGTAGAAGGACTGCGGCAAAGAAAAGCAGCACTGTCCGGCAGCCTGGGTCGCCGTGAAGCGCTGCTTGCACCAGTCTCCGGCGAAATTGCAGAAGTGAAGATCAGCATCGGCCAGGTGCTGGAAGCGCGTGATGCGGCATTTTCCATTATCAACCGTGAGCGCCTCATCATCGAAGCGCTGGCTTACAACGCACAGATCGCCGGGGTGCGCGACGCCCAGGCAGCCACGCTGGATGGCAAGCCGATTGCCGTGTCATTGCTGGGCGTGGGCGCGCAGTTGAAGGAACATGCGCTGCCGGTGCAGTTCCGCGTCACGCAATCCCAAGGTCTGGTGGTCGGGCAGCCGGTCAAGGTGTTTGCCAAACTCAGTGACACGACCAGTGGCGTCAAATTGCCACGCGCTGCGCTGGTCCGTGGCGCGGCGGGCGAACCGGCGGTCTGGGTCAAGCGCGCAGCAGAAGTCTTTGTCATGCAGCCAGTTGCCATCGAACCGCTGGATGGCGGGCATGTCATTGCACGGGATTTGCCGCAGGGCGCGCGCGTGGTGACACAAGGCGCTTCCTTGCTCAGTCAGGTGAGGTAATTCCATGTTCCGCTTCCTGATTGAAAGCAGTTTGCGCAATCGCCTGCTGGTGCTGGCGGCATCCATGGTGCTGATGCTCTACGGCCTGTTTGTCGCGCGGACCTTGCCGGTGGATGTGTTCCCCGACCTGAACCGCCCCACCGTAACGCTGATGACTGAAGCCGAAGGACTGGCACCGGAAGAAGTCGAGGCGCTTGTCACTTTTCCGCTGGAAACCGCCATGAACGGCACACCGGGCGTGACCCGCGTGCGCTCGGTGTCCGGCGTGGGCTTGTCCATTGTCTATGTCGAATTTGAATGGGGCACGGACATCTATCGCAACCGCCAGCAGGTGGCGGAGCGTTTGACGCTGGTGGCTGCGCAACTGCCGCCCGGCATTACACCGCAAATGGGGCCGGTCAGTTCCATCATGGGCGAAATCATGCTGCTGGCCGTGGAGGGCGATGCGACCGTTTCGCCCATGCAGGCACGCGAGGTGGCTGACTGGGTGATTCGCCCCAGATTGTTGACCATTCCGGGCGTGTCGCAGGTCATCCCCATTGGTGGCGAAGTGCGGCAGTATCGCGTCACGCCGGACATCAATCTCATGCGCGATCTGGGCATTACGCTGGAGGAAATCGAGCAGGCGCTCACGGCATTTGGACGCAACACTGGCGGCGGTTTTCTGGACGAAGGCGGGCGCGAATACCTGATTCGATCCCTGTCGCGCACCAACCGGCTGGAAGACCTGACGCGCCTGCCGGTGGCCTGGAAATCCGGCCAGCCCGTATTGCTCAAACAGGTCGCCAGCGTGGATTTCGCTGCACGCGTCAAGCGCGGAGATGCCGGCGTCAATGGCAAGCCAGCCGTGATTCTTTCGGTGCAAAAGCAACCCTCGGCAGATACCGTGCAGTTGACGCGCACGGTCGAGGCTGCACTGGCGGAACTGAAACCATCGCTGCCGCCGGGCGTTTCCGCCAACCGGATTCTGTTCAAACAGGCTGATTTCATCGAAGCGGCGGTGGGCAATGTCAGCGAGGCGCTGTTGCATGCCGCGATGATCGTGGTGGTGGTGCTGTTCCTGTTTTTGCTCAATGTGCGCACCACGGCCATTTCGCTCATCGCCATTCCGGTTTCGATTCTGGTCACAGTGCTGGTGTTCAAATGGTTTGGCCTGTCCATCAACACCATGACGCTGGGTGGACTGGCGATTGCCATCGGCGAACTGGTGGACGATGCGGTGGTGGACGTGGAAAACATTTTCCGCCGCCTGCGTGAGAACCGGTTATTGGATAAACCGCGCGATACCCTGCGCGTGGTGCTGGATGCCTCGGTCGAAGTGCGCACGGCCATTGTCTATGCCACGCTCATCATCGTGCTGGTGTTTGTGCCGCTGTTTTCACTGGGCGGCATAGAGGGCAGGCTGTTTGTTCCGCTGGGCGTGGCCTATATCGTCGCCATTCTCTCCAGCCTGATTGTGGCGGTGACGCTGACGCCCGTGCTGGCGCACTGGCTGCTGCCAAACATGAAACGCATGGCACATGGCGACAGCCCGCTGGTTACAAAACTGAAAGCCTGGGACACGCGACTGCTGGTCTGGTCGTTCGATCATGCCAGGCCGGTCTTGCTGGGTGCGCTGGCGCTGGTGCTGCTGGCGGCGGCGCTGGTGCCGCTGTTTCCAAGAAGTTTTTTGCCGCCGTTTAACGAGGGCACGCTCACGGTCAACGTGCTGATGAATCCGGGTACTTCACTGTCGGAATCCAACCGCATTGGCACACTGGCCGAACAGCGCCTGCTGGCTGTTCCGGAAGTGACACAGGTGGGACGGCGCACGGGGCGCGCCGAGCTCGACGAACATGCCGAGGGCGTGCATTACACCGAGATCGATGTCGATCTGAAGCCGCAGGGACGGTCACGTGAAACCGTGATCGCGGACATCCGGCAGCAACTCGCGGTCTTGCCGGCGGCGTTCAATCTGGGGCAACCCATTTCGCACCGGCTGGATCATTTGCTGTCGGGTGTGCGCGCGCAAATTGCCATCAAGATTTATGGCGATGATCTCGACACCTTGCGCGGTCTGGCCAATGAACTGGAAAGCCGCCTGCATGGCGTGGAAGGCCTGGTGGATTTGCAGATTGAAAAGCAGGTACGCATTCCGCAATTGCAGGTGCGCATTGACTACGAGCGTGCCAGCCGTTTTGGCGTGACACCTGCGCGGGTCATGGAAGCGATCGAAACGTTGTCCAATGGCCGCAAGGTATCGGAGATCATTTCCGAATCGCGCCGCCATGATCTGGTGTTGCGCCTGCCCGATACCCAGCGCAATGCCCAGGCGCTGGCCGGATTGCTGATCGAAACGCCGGGCGGGCCGTTGCCGCTGTCGCAGCTTGCCGTGATTGAAGACAGCGACGGCCCCAACCAGATCAGTCGCGACAACAGCCGCCGCCGCATTGTCATTCTGGCAAATACGGCTGAACGCCCCTTGTCGGACGTGATTGCCGACGTGCGCGAAAAAATGGCGGAAATGAAATTGCCGCAAGGCTACTTCACTGCCATGGAAGGACAGTTCCAGGCGCAGGAAGCGGCTTCCACAAAAATCGCCTGGCTGGCGCTGATTTCACTGGCGCTGATTTTTCTGGTGCTCTATGGGCGCTATCGCTCCACCGTGCTGGCCTTGATGATCATGGGCAACATCCCGCTGGCGCTGGTGGGTGCGGTCATTGCGCTGTGGATTGCGGGGCAGCCGCTGTCGGTCGCATCGCTGGTCGGCTTCATCACCCTGGCGGGCATTGCCACGCGCAACGGCATCCTCAAGGTTTCGCACTACATCAATCTGGTGAAACTTGAAGGCGAACAGTTTGGTCGCAGCATGATCGTGCGTGGCTCGCTGGAGCGACTCACGCCGGTACTGATGACCGCGCTGGTGGCGGCGTTTGCTCTGCTGCCCCTGATGTTTGCAGGCGGCGCGCCAGGCAAGGAAATCCTGCATCCGGTCGCGGTGGTGATTTTTGGCGGGCTGGTGTCATCCACCCTGCTGGATACCCTGGTCACGCCGGTGATGTTTTACCTGTGGGGCGAAAAACCCTTGCACCGCTTGCTGCAAAGCGGCGAAAAAGAAGCGTATTGATTTTGTTTTGTTTGATTTTTTACCAAGGAGCACGTGATGAAAAACTGGATTGCAACTAGCCTGCTGGCAATCGCCGGCTTTGGATTGGCGGGCACGAGCGCATTTGCCCACACCGACGAGATGCTGGCGACCATGAAAGCGCCGCATGGCGGCCAGCTGAAAATGGCCGGGCCCTATCATCTGGAACTGGTGATGAAACCCGGGCTGGCGCAGGTGTACGTCACCGACCACGGCGACAAACAGATTGCCAGCCAAGGTGGGCGCGGCAGCGTCACCGTGCTGTCCGGCGGCAAAAAAACCGTCATCAAACTTGCGCCCGCAGGCGGCAACCTGCTGCAAGGCAAAGGCAGTTTTGAAATCAAGCCCGACATGAAAGCCGTGGTGTCGGTCATGATGCCGGGACAACCCGCGCAACAAGCCCGCTACGAGCCGGGCAAAAAAGATGAACATGCGGGTCATGACCACATGCATTGAAGCGCAGGGGGCTTACGTAGGGCGGAAAAGCGTAGCGCCTTCCGCCGCATGAATTGATCTACGCCACATCCACATTTACCGACCTAATTCCACAACCACGCTGCGCCGCGTACGCCGCTTGAGTCGCCGTGTTTGGGCGGGGCGAGTTTTGTCTGGATGGTGTCGGAGAATACGTAGCGCGGCCATAACTTTGGTACGTTGTCGTACAGGCGCTGGATGTTGGAGAGCCCGCCGCCCAGGACGATGATATCCGGGTCGAGCAGGTTGATGACACCGGCCAGTGCGCGCGCCAGCCGTTCTTCGTAGCGTGCCAGGGTTTTGCTGCACGGGCCGTAGCCGGCTGCGGCGAGTTGGGCGATTTCATGCGCGGGCAGTTCTTCGCCTCCGTAGCGCACATGGTCTGCGGCAAGCCCCGGCCCGGATAGCCAGGTTTCGATGCAGCCTTTTTTGCCGCAATAGCATGCGGGGCCGCTGGATTCACGTTGGGCGGGCCAGGGGTGGATGATGGGTTCGCCGGTTGCCTGGTGGGTGCCGGTATCAATAAGGTCGTGCTGTGCGTGGCGAAACTGGAAGTACGGCAAGGGAGAATGCCCCCATTCGCCAGCGATGCTGTTGGCGCCATCCAATATCCGCCCGTGTACCACGATTCCGCCACCGACCCCGGTGCCGAGGATGACGCCGAATACCACGTTTGCCCCGGCGGCTGCGCCGTCTGTCGCTTCGGACAGGGCGAAGCAATTGGCATCGTTGGTCAGGCGGATTTCGCGGTTCAAGGCGCGCTCCAGATCGGTTTTAAGCGGCTGGCCGATCAGGCAGGTGGAGTTGCAGTTTTTCATGCGCCCGGTGGCGTGGGAGAGTGCGCCGGGCGTGCCGATGCCGACGCTGCCGGTTTGTCCCAGCTCGGTCTCGGCTTGCCGGACCAGGTTGGCAACGGCTCCAACCGTGGCGGGATAATCAGTTTGCGGGGTGGGCACACGGCGGCGCAGTAATTCGCGGCCTAGTGCGTCCAGCGCGATAATTTCGATCTTGGTGCCGCCCAGATCAATCCCGATGCGCAGGGTGTTTGGGCTTGATGGCGGGGTGTTAAAATCCGGCATTCGTGTTTTGCAGGAAAAGCATCATGGCAGGGCATAGCAAATGGGCCAACATCCAGCACCGCAAGGGTCGTCAGGACGCCAAGCGGGGCAAGATTTTCACCAAGCTTATCAAGGAAATCACCGTCGCGGCCAAAATGGGCGGGGGCGACCCCAACATGAACCCGCGCCTGCGCCTGGCGATTGAAAAGGGCAAAGCCGAATCGCTGCCCAAGGACAACATCGAAAACGCCATCAAGCGCGGTACCGGCCAGCTGGAAGGCGTGAGCTACGAAGAAGCGCGCTACGAAGGCTACGGCATCGGCGGCGTGGCGGTAATGGTGGATTGCCTGACCGACAACAAGACCCGCACCGTGGCCGATGTGCGCCACGCCTTTTCCAAACATGGCGGCAACATGGGCACGGATGGCTGCGTGGCCTTCCAGTTCAAGCACTGTGGCCAGATCATCCTGGAGCCGGGCGCGTCCGAAGATGCGGTAATGGAAGCCGCACTGGATGCGGGCGCCGAGGATGTCGTCAGCAATGAGGATGGTTCCATCGAAATCATCACCTCGCCCGATCCGAAGGAATTTGAAGCGGTGAAAGAAGCCCTGGAAAAAGCCGGCTTCAAACCTGCGCTGGCCGAAATCACCATGAAGCCGGAGTCGGAAACCGAACTGACCGGGGACGATGCGGTAAAAATGCAGAAAATCCTCGATGCGCTGGAGTCGCTGGACGATGTGCAGGATGTTTATACCAACGCGGTTCTCCCTGATTAAAGAACTGCATTGCGCATCCTCGGTATTGATCCCGGCCTGAGACTCACCGGCTTTGGCCTGATCGAGAAGTCAGGCCAGAAGTTGTCCTACGTCACCAGTGGCGTGATCAAGAGCGGGGAAGGCGAGTTGCCTGAGCGTCTCGGGGTGCTGTTTTCCGGATTGACGGAAATCATCGGCACATATCAACCCGACGTCTGCGCGGTGGAAATCGTCTTCGTCAACGTCAATCCGCAATCCACCTTGCTGCTTGGCCAGGCGCGCGGGGCGGCGATCAGCGCCGCTGTTAACCAGAAATTGCCGGTGGCGGAATACACCGCGCTGCAAGTCAAGCAATCCGTGGTGGGGCATGGCAAGGCCGCCAAAGAGCAGGTGCAGGAAATGGTCAAGCGGCTGCTCAGCCTGCCTGCCGCACCGCAGGCCGATGCGGCGGATGCGCTGGCCTGTGCCATCTGTCATGCGCATGGCGGCACGCTGGGTGCGATTTCCACATCCGGTTACCGCGTCAAGGGAGGGCGTCTGGTATGAACACGACCGTTGCTGTGTCGCATGAGCCAACACCTGAAAAACTGCGCAACCCGGTATTGCGGTATGTGCTGGCGACGCGCCCCGCGTTTCTGACCATTACCCTGGCGGGCTGCCTGCTGGGCATGGCCACGGCCACGTATGATACTGCGGGGTTCGACACGGTGCGTGCGGCAGTGACTGTGCTGCTGGCCTTGCTGGCACATGCGGGCGTCAATGTCCTGAACGATTATTATGACCATCTCAACGGCACCGACGAAATCAATACGGATCGTGTCTTTCCCTTTACCGGCGGCTCGCGCTTCATCCAGAACGGCGTACTGAAGCCGGGCCAGATGCTGGCCTACGGCCTGCTGCTGTTTGCGCTGGTGATTGTGGGTGGACTCTGGCTGATTACACAAAGCGGTGCAGGCTTGTTCTGGATCGGTCTGGCCGGGTTGTTGATCGGCTGGGCGTATTCTGCGCCACCGCTCAAACTCAACAGCCGGGGCTGGGGCGAACTGTGTGTGGTGGCCGGGTTTCTGCTGGTTGTGGTGGGCGCGGATGTGGTGCAGCGCGGCCACTTGACTGCGTTGCCGTGGATGCTGGCTTTGCCCTTTGCGCTGCTGACGGCAAACATTCTCTTTATCAATCAATTCCCCGATCGCGAGGCCGACCAGCGTGCGGGAAAACACCATTGGGTGGTCCGCCTGCCCGTGCAAACGGCGGCAAATGTCTACGGCTGGATTGTCCTGCTGGCAGCGGTCTGGCTTATCGGGCTGGTGCTGATGAACCGCTTGCCCGTGCTGTCCCTGATTGCCCTGGCGGGAATGCTGCCCGCCATCCCGGCCTGGCGTGCGCTCAGGCAGTACTGCGGTGAGCCGCAACGCCTCGCGCCCGCCATCAAATCCACCATTCTTGCCGCCCACCTCCATGCCATACTGCTGGCTGTTGTCCTGCTGATTGAAAGAACCGCATGATTGGCCGCATTGCCGGAATACTCGCAGAAAAACGCCCGCCGCAAATCGTGGTGGACGTGAACGGCGTGGGGTATGAGCTCGATGTCTCCATGACCACTTTCTACAACCTGCCTGCCGTTGGTGAAAAGGTTTCGCTGCATACGCATCTTGCCATCCGTGAAGACGCGCATTTGCTGTTTGGCTTTGGCTCCGAAACCGAGCGCCGCGCCTTCCGCGAACTCATCAAGGTCTCCGGCATTGGCGCCAAAACCGCGCTGTCCGTGCTGTCCGGCCTGAGTGTTGAAGATTTGGCGAGTGCCGTGGCCGCGCAGGAATCCGGACGCATCATCAAGACCCCCGGCATCGGCAAGAAAACCGCAGAACGTCTGCTGCTGGAACTCAAGGGCAAGCTGGATTTTGTCGGCGTGGTGCAAAGTGCCGGCAGCCCCGCACGTGCCTCCGACGACGTGCGCCAGGCCCTGCTGGCGCTGGGCTACAACGACAAGGAAGCCGACGCGGCAGTCAAGCAAGTGCCTGCCGATTTGCCGGTTTCAGAAGCCATCCGGCAGGCGCTGAAGTTGTTATCGAAAGCGTGAGCGGGATTAGGATACAGCCATGATCGAAACCGACCGCCTCATTGCCGCCGCCCCCATTTCCGAAAAAGAGGAGCAGATTGAGCGCGCATTGCGTCCGCGTGATCTGCACGAGTACATTGGCCAGGAGAAGGCGCGGGGTCAGTTGTCGATTTTCATCGAGGCGGCCAGAAAACGTGCCGAAGCGCTCGACCATGTCTTGTTGTTTGGCCCGCCAGGCCTGGGCAAGACCACGCTGGCGCACATCATTGCACGCGAGATGGGAGTGGGGATGCGACAAACGTCCGGCCCGGTGCTGGAGCGTGCGGGTGATCTGGCCGCGTTGCTGACCAATCTTGAGCCGAATGATGTGCTGTTCATTGACGAGATTCATCGTTTGAGTCCCGTGGTGGAGGAAGTGCTCTACCCGGCGCTGGAAGATTTCCAGATCGACATCATGATCGGCGAGGGCCCGGCGGCGCGTTCGGTCAAGCTTGACCTGCCGCCGTTTACCCTGGTGGGCGCAACGACGCGCGCGGGCATGTTGACCAATCCGCTGCGCGATCGCTTTGGCATTGTGGCGCGTCTGGAGTTTTATACCCCGCAGGAACTGGCGCGCATTGTGGCGCGCTCGGCGGGCTTGTTGAACATGCATTTGGATGAAGGGGGGGCGCTGGAAATTGCCAAGCGCTCCCGTGGTACGCCGCGTATCGCAAACAGGCTATTGCGCCGCGTGCGGGATTACGCCGAGGTGCGTGCCGATGGCATGGCGACGCGCGAGGTGGCAGATGCGGCCCTGTCCATGCTGGACGTGGATCACGCCGGATTCGACATGATGGACAGGAAATTGCTGCTGGCCGTGATTGAAAAATTTTCCGGCGGGCCGGTGGGGCTGGACAATCTGGCTGCGGCCATCGGTGAAGAGCGGGATACGATTGAAGATGTGCTGGAACCGTATCTGATCCAGCAGGGCTTTTTGCAGCGCACACCGCGCGGCCGCATTGCCACACCGCACGCGTATCGCCACCTTGGCTTTGCCAGCCCGGCCAGTGCGCCGGATTTGTTTGACCGCCAGTAATGCACATGTTTGCCTGGCCCGTGAGGGTGTATTGGGAAGACACCGACGCCGGTGGTGTCGTGTACTACGCCAATTACCTCAAGTTTCTCGAACGTGCCCGCTCGGAGTGGCTGCGCGCGCTGGGTTTTGAACAGCCGGAAATGATCGCGCAACATGGCGGCATGTTCGTGGTCAGGCGTGTGGAGGCCGATTACCACTCTCCGGCGCGCTTCAACGACAGTTTGATTGTGGAAGCGACGGTCAGCGAAATGGGGAAAGCCAGTCTGGCCATGCGCCAGCGTATCCTGCGCGGCGAGGCGTGCCTGATGACTGCACAAGTCACCCTGGCGTGGGTGGGGGAAAAGAGCTTCAAACCGGCTAGAATCCCGCCTGAAATCCTTCAATCCTTTACTGGCTGAGAAACCCCGTGGAAGTAACCCAGAACCTTTCCCTGCTGCACCTGATCCTGCAGGCCAGCATTCCCGTCAAAATCGTGATGGCAATTCTGCTGGCGGCTTCGTTCATGTCCTGGTGGTACATCTTCATCAAGCTGTTTGCGCTCAAGCGCGCGGTGGCCAACACCCAGGGTTTCGAAAAAGAATTCTGGGGCGGCGCGGATCTGAATGTGATTTTCAAGCGCGTAAGTGACAATCGCGACGCAGCAGGTGAGCTGGAGCGTGTTTTTGAGGCCGGCTTCCGCGAATTCCTGAAACTACGCCGTCAGGCTGGCGATTCAGTCAACGTGACTATGGATGGCACGCGCCGTGCGATGCGTGCCGCTTACCAGCGCGAACAGGATGCGCTGGACTCACATCTGGCCTTTCTTGCGACGGTAGGCTCGGTGTCGCCATACGTCGGCCTGTTTGGTACGGTGTGGGGCATCATGCTGGCTTTCCAAAGCCTGGCTACTGTTGCGCAGGCAACGCTGGCGCAGGTGGCGCCCGGCATTGCCGAAGCTCTGATCGCAACTGCCATGGGTTTGTTTGCCGCGATTCCTGCCGTGGTGGCCTACAACCGTTTCACCCACGACATCGACCGGCTTTCCAACCGCATGGAAAGTTTCATGGAAGAGTTCTCCAATATTCTTCAGCGCCAGATCGCCAAATAAAATGCCGCGTGCCCGCAAACAGGTTGCCGCCATCAATGTGGTGCCGTTGATTGACGTAATGCTGGTGCTGCTGGTTGTGTTCATGATCACCGCGCCATTCATCAACCCCGGCCAGGTGGAGTTGCCCAGCGTCAGCAAAACCTCTAGCACGCCCAGCCAGCCGCTGGAAGTCATGATTCGTGCAGATGGCACAATCAGCCTGCGCGACCGGGCGGAGGGCGATGCCGAGTATCCCGCATCGCGCGATACCCTGGCCAGCGAGGTGAAACGGGTGTTGCGCCCGGAACAACCTGTCGTGATTTCTGCTGACAAAAGTGTTCGGTATGAAGAAGTCATGCACGCCATGTCGGTATTGCAGGCCGCGCAGGTATCGCGCATTGGCCTTCTGGCCAAACCATCTGAATGAATTTGGCTTTACCGCGCGAAGATTTGACCGCAGGCCTGCTGGCTGCGGCGGTGCATGGATTTTTTTTGCTGCTGCTGGTGTTTGGCGTCTCCTGGCAGATTCATGCTCCACAGCCGATCATGGCGGAAATCTGGACGAGCCTGCCTGTGCCAAAGCCAGAATTCGCACCGCCCCCGCCGCCAGACTCCCGTCCTGCGCCTGAGCCAAAACCGCAAATCAAACCTGAGCCCAAGCCGGAATCCAAACCAGAGCCGAAAGCTGCCGATATTGCGCTGGAAAAAAAGAAACAGGAAGCACTGGAGCGAAGAAAACTTGAAGAGCTGAAAAAAGCAGAAGCATTAAAAAAGCAGGAACAGGCGCAAAAAGAAAAAGAATCGGCCCTGCAAAAACAGCGTCAGTTGGCTGACGAAAAGCGTCGGCGCGAGGAGGCCTTACAGGCAGAGCTCGAACTTGAAAAAGAGATTGCCCGTCAGGAGGCCGAGCAGCAAAAGCGCGACCAAGCCAAAAAGCAGGCAGAACTCAAGCGCCGTGAGCTTTTGCGACAGGAGGAGGAAGCCCTGCAGCGCCAGATGATGGAGGAGTCGCTGGCCAACGAAGCCGCCCAGGCCAGAGCCAGAGCGGCGGCGGCCCAGCGCGCAGGAGAAATTCTCAAAATAGTTGAGCGCTACAAGGCCATGATTAGCGACAAGGTGCGCAGCAACACACGTTTGCCTGAACCGCTGGCGGGAAATCCGGAGGCCGAGTTTGAGGTCAGCGTGTTGCCAACCGGCGAAATTGCCAAAATCAGGCTTATCAAGTCCAGCGGTAATCCTGCTTACGATAAGGAAGTGCAACGCGGGATTGAAAAATCCTCGCCATTGCCCTTGCCGACAGAGCGCGAAGCCGCCGCCGAATTCCGACTGCTGAAACTCAAGCACAAGGCGCGCGAGTAGCCACCGATCCTATGCAAGAGTCCTCCATAAGGGGCTTTGCAGACATTTTCCCGACAGCGCGGCGCCTCAGTGCTGTGCTAAACTGCCCGCAGTTGTTTTTAGAACGGGGTTGTCGTGTATTCCCTGCATCGTTTCTTGCTTTGGCTTGCACTGCCGGTAATGGCAGTCGTATCCGCTTCGCAGGCCTGGGCTGCGCTGGAAATCCAGGTAACGGGTGGCGCAGCCAACCGGATTCCCGTCGCGCTCATCTCTTTCCAGTCCCCCGAAAACCGTCCTGACCCGGAATTAACTGCCATCATTGGCGCGGATCTTTTGCGTTCGGGGCAAATCAGCCTGGTGAATACAGCTGGCAGCCAGCAACCAGGCGAACCTTCGCAAATTGATTACGGCGTCTGGCGGGGTAAAAATGCCGATGCGATTGTGATTGGCCGGGTGGATAGCCTTCCGGATGGGCGTCTGGAAGTGCAGTTCCGTTTAATGGATGTTGTGAAACAAACCCAGCTGGCCGGACTGAGTTTTACCGTAGGGCGTGGGCAATGGCGTGCTGCCGCGCACAAGATTGCCGACGTGATCTACGAAAAGCTGACCGGGATGCCGGGGGTGTTCAGTTCGCGCATTGCCTATATCAATAAACGTGGCAAACGTTTTGAGCTGATGGTGTCAGATGCGGATGGACACAACCCGCAAACCGTCGTGCGTTCTGGTGAGCCGCTGATCTCTCCCTCGTTTTCTCCGGATGGTGGACGCATTGCCTACGTCTCGTTTGAGGACAAAAAGCCCGTTGTGTATGTGCAGTCACTGCGCGATGGCAGTCGTCGCGCTGTAGCCGCGTTCAAAGGCTCAAATTCGGCACCAGCGTGGTCGCCGGATGGAACCCGTTTGGCGGTAACGCTGACGCGTGATTCCGGGTCGCAGATTTATCTTATTCGTGCAGATGGCAGTAGCCTTGCGCGGCTAACCAACAGCGGAGCCATTGATACGGAACCCGTGTGGTCACCGGACGGGCAAAGCATCTACTTCACTTCGGACAGGGGCGGCAGCCCGCAAATTTACCGAGTATCGGTGAATGGCGGCGAGGCTCGGCGCGTGACTTTTGATGGCAGTTACAATGTCTCGCCGGATGTCAGCCCGGATGGCAAATATCTGACTTATATCCAGCGCGAAAGTGGCCGCTTCCAGGTGGCACTGCATGAGTTGTCCAACGGACAGGTGCGCACGCTGACTGACAGTGCGCATGACGAATCCCCCAGCTTTGCGCCCAATGGCCAGTTGGTGTTGTATGCCACCCTGCATGGCGGGCGTGGCGTACTTGGCACGGTTAGTCTGGATGGCCGCACCCGTGCGAGGCTGACCGAGTCGGGCAGCGATACGCGCGAGCCTGCCTGGGGTCCGTAATAGTCTGAGTGGCCGTAATGACGAAAATTTTTGGATTTTAGGAGGCGAACATGAAACGAGTCCTGTTGCCTGCGCTTGCGCTGGTTCTTTTGTCTGGGTGTGAAACGCTAGGTTTGGGAGACGACAAGACTGCGGCGATTGAAGACAGAAATGCCCAGCAGGCCAAGAAACCAGGCGGCGGCACAGCTCCTTCGTCAGGCACAACTTCAGGCCGTGGCGTAGAGACCAGCGGACTTGGCGGCAGCGGCATCAATGGGCAGCCGCTGGATGGCAAGTCGCTGGACGCCGCCGGCAAGGATTCGCGCAAGGATCCGGCCAGCCCGCTTTACAAACGCAGCGTTTACTTTGATTACGACAGCTTTGTCGTCAAGGACGAATACCGAACCATGCTGGAGGCGCACGCGGGTTTTCTCAACGCGCGTCGCAATGCGCGTGTGATTGTTCAGGGGAATGCCGATGAACGCGGCAGCCGTGAATACAATCTGGCATTGGGTCAGAAGCGTGCCGAAGCTGTGCGCAAAACGTTTGCCGTAATGGGGGTTGCCGAAGAGCAGCTTGAAGCGATCAGCTTTGGCGAGGAAAAGCCGCGCAGTGTTGGCTCCTCTGAACAGGATTTTGCCGAAAACCGGCGCGCAGACATTGTGTATAGCGACGAATGACCCGGAGCAAACGTTTTTGCCTGACTGCAGTGGCGTGCCTGGTTTCCGGCATAGCTGTTGCCGCAGATCCAGAGCCCGCGCCCGAGATGCAGGCACAGGTCAAAGCACTGACCGAGCGCATGGGCAGAATTGAGATCTTGCTGCAAAATCAGTCAGCGCTGAATTTGCTGAAGGAAATTGAGGCGATGAAGGCCGAATTATCGCGCCTGCGCGGCAAGGATGAAACGCAGGATCATCAACTGGATTCGCTGGCCAAACGCCAGAGCGACCTCTATGTCGATATCGACAAGCGCGTGGACGACCTGGGCAAGCAGGTAAAAAGCATTATGGCGCAGCCAGCTGCTGTGCCTGTGGTGGTTACCTCAGCGCCCGTCGCATCTGCAGCACTCCAGCCGCCCGCAAAACCCGCCGAGTCGGCAAATGCCGTCATGCCGCGTGCAGAGCCGGTTAAATCGACCACAAAAACTGCCGAACAGAGCGAAGACCCTCTGGCGGAATCCAAAGCCTATGAAGCTGCGTTGAACCTGTTCAGGGCGGGGAATTATCCGGGCGCGATTGCGGGCTTTCAGGCGTTTTTGAAATCGCATCCTGATAGTGCACTGGCTTCGAACGCGCAGTACTGGACGGGGTACGCGTACTATGCAAACAAGGACTACAAAAACTCGCTTGAACAGCAAAAGAAGCTCGTCAGCACCTGGCCGCAAAGCGCCAAGGTGCCAGATGCCTTGCTGAACATAGCCAGCAACCAGGTGGAACTTGACGACCTGGTGTCTGCAAAACGGAATCTCGAAGAAATCATTGCCAAATATCCTGGTACCAATGCGGCTGCCATTGCCAGCAAGCGCCTTGCACTACTGAAATAGGCTATTGAAACAAGATGGTCGAGACCCAGCCCACGCTTCGCCTGACGGAGATTTTTCATTCACTGCAGGGCGAAACCTCACGCTCGGGCTTGCCTACCGTATTCATACGGCTATCGGGCTGCCCTTTGCGTTGCACATGGTGTGACACTGCCTACAGTTTTACCGGCGGGGAAACCTGGAACATCGGCGCCATCCTCGACAAAGTGGCTGAGTTTGGGACTCAGTATGTGACGGTTACAGGAGGCGAGCCGCTGGCGCAAAAAAATTGCCTGCTGCTGCTAAGCGCCTTGTGCAATTCCGGTTATGACGTATCGCTGGAAACCAGTGGGGCGCTGGATGTTTCAGAAGTAGATGCCAGGGTCTCGCGCATTGTCGATATCAAAGCGCCTGGATCTGGCGAGGTAGATAAAAACCTATGGGAAAACCTGGGTCTGCTTACGCGTGAAGACGAAATCAAATTTGTACTGGCCGATGTGGGAGATTATGAATGGGCGCTAGCAGTGATGGTGCGCGATGATTTCCCCAAAGACGTGCCGGTGCTGTTCTCGCCCGTGTATGGCCACCTCGCGCCTGCCGACTTGGCGGGCTGGATGCTGAAAGACCGCGTGCCCGCGCGAATGCAGGTGCAATTGCATAAGGTTCTCTGGGGCGAGGAACGAGCCCGGTGAAGCGTAACGGTGAAGCGAATATTCCATGAGTCAGGCCAGAAGCGCAGTCGTTTTGTTATCAGGCGGGCTGGATTCAGCCACAACCCTTGCCATGGCCAATCGCCAGGGCTACGACTGTCACGCGCTCTCGTTTGACTATGGTCAGCGCCATGTGGCGGAGCTGAATGCGGCGCGCCTGATATCGACCCAGCTAGGTGCGGCAGCACATCGTGTGGTGCGCCTGGATATCGGCCAGCTTGGTGGTTCGGCTTTGACGGATGCCAGCATTGCCGTGCCAGAAACCCCTACGCAGGGCATTCCCGTCACCTACGTCCCCGCGCGCAACACCATCATGCTGTCTTATGCGCTTGCCTGGGCCGAAGTGCTGGGCGCGCGCGACATTTTTATTGGGGTCAACGCGGTGGATTACTCAGGCTATCCAGACTGCCGGCCAGAATACATTGCGGCATTTGAGTCCTTGGCTAATCTCGCCACCAAGGCGGGAGTGGAGCAGGGTAATCTGCATATCCATGCCCCGTTGATTCATTTGTCCAAGGCCGAAATTATCCGCACCGGTCTGCAACTGGGGGTGGATTATGCCCAAACCGTTTCCTGCTATCAGGCTACTGCAGAAGGATTGGCTTGCGGGCGCTGCGATTCATGCCGCCTGCGGCGCGAAGGTTTTTTGGGGCTGGGTGTGGACGATCCGACACGTTATGTCCTGGTATCGTAAATAAAACACAATAAATAGTGGCGCAAGCTTGCCACAGGACAAATTGTTGTGGCATAAAGTCGCAACAGTTTTTTAATAAAACTGACACGGAATAATACGGAGACTGTCGATGGAGTGGTTTCAATCGCTGAGTGTGGAACGCCAGGTGGCCGGGCTGGGTTTTGTTCTGGCCATGATTTTTGGATACGTTGGCAACAAAACCCACTTCTGCACCATGGGCGCCGTGTCCGACATTGTGAATATCGGCGACTGGGGACGGATGCGTGCCTGGCTGCTGGCGATTGCAGTGGCCATCATCGGTACCAACGTGCTGGTGTATCTGGGCGATTTGGATATCGCCAAGACCATCTACACCACGGCCAACTTCTACTGGCTGGCAGCGATTGTCGGCGGCATCACTTTTGGCATCGGTATGACGCTGGCGGGTGGATGTGGACAGCGTACCCTGGTGCGCGTAGGCGGCGGCAACCTTAAATCCATTGTTGTATTTATTTTCCTTGGCTACGCAGCGCTGGTTACACTGCGCGGGATTCTGGGCGCTTTCCGCGTCAATTTCCTTCAGGCAGAGCCCGTGACGATTTACCTGGACGGGATGCAAACCCTGCCGACGCTGCTGGGTCTAGATCAAGCCGGCGCCCTTGGGCTGGCTTTGGCCATTGCAGCAGCCTTGCTGGTTTTTATCTTTGCCAATCGTGATTTCCGCAGCAACTGGGATGGCATTCTAGGTGGCGTAGTGGTGGGGGTGGTAGTCGTGGCTGGCTGGTACGTTACCGGCAAAATGGGCTTTGGCGAAGACCCCGATACGCTGGAGATGGTGTATCGCGGTACCAATTCACACCTGGCAGAGTCCATGACCTTTGTGGCACCTATTGGCTACACCATGGACTACTGGGCCTACTGGACCGATACTGCAACCATCATCACCTTTGGCATCGCCTCAGTGTTTGGCGTGGGGGTAGGCTCCTTTATTTACGCCATCACGCATAAAACCTTTCGCTGGGAATTCTTTACCTCGCCACAAGACTTGGTGCGGCACATTGTTGGCGCCTCGCTCATGGGTTTTGGTGGCGTGACAGCGATTGGCTGTACCATTGGGCAGGGCGTGACCGGGGTATCCACCTTGTCCATCATGTCGTTCCTCGTGTTGGCCAGCATTATTGCGGGCGCAGCGGCCACCATGAAGATCCAGTACGCCATCATGATGCGCAGCGCGTGACGGCTCTGATGGATATGAATTTATGAATTAAAGTTTGCTGCACTGAACCCGTTGGCTGAGTTGCGGGTCTGTGCTTTAACAACAATAACAACCACAAGCATTACCGGGCAGTATGAAACTACCTTGACCGTACCAGGCATGCTTGCTACGGTTGCATCAAAGCGCTGAAGGACACAGAACTTGAAAAAAATCATTACTACACTGCTGCTTGCTTCGTTTGCACTACTGGGGCAGCAGGCTTGGGCAGCCAAGGCAATCAATTTCGAGTTGACCGACAGCAAGGGCAAAACGCACAAGCTGTCCGACTACAAAGGCAAGTGGGTGCTTGTCAACTTCTGGGCGCCTTGGTGCCCGCGCTGCTGGATGGAGTTCCCGCTGCTCAATGACCTGGATGCGCGCAACGATGTTGTTGTGCTGGGTGTGGCCATGGATTACGGCATGGATCAAAACTCGGTGCATTCTTACGCCAGTCGCTACAACCTTCGGTACCCCAACATCCTGGCTGGCAACCGCAAGGACCCAGAGTCGCCTGCACACCAGATTGGCCCGGTGGATTTCTATCCAACTTCCTATCTGTATGCGCCAGACGGCGAACTTGTCATGTTTATCCCCGGGATCGTCAGCAAAACCAAGCTGGCCAGCTTTATGAACAGCTACGTTAGCAATGAACCCACTGCGGTGGCGCAGTCGTCAGCGCCCATCGTACCAGCGGCAGCTGCTACAACTGCAGCACCAGCCAAAGAGGTTTTACCCACAAAGCCAGCCGTCAAGCCCGCCACCATTCGCAAGCCTACCAGCGATGCGAGCAAAAAAAAAATAGTTAGTCGTTATTGACAGCAGTGATTCGGGGCGCTGCGCTGCGTCAGGCGTGACACATAAAAAAGCGGGCATGAGCCCGCTTTTTTTCGTAGTCTTTACGCAATTTTAATGAGAAAAAGCATCTGCACCTTTGACGTGTTTTTTCATTCCGGTATAATCGCGGGCTTCGCTGACTGAGCAGGCGAAAAAAGCGGTAAAAATGGGTCGGTAGCTCAGCCGGTAGAGCAGCGGACTTTTAATCCGTTGGTCGCGAGTT
>ERZ1645185.331-NODE-331-length-19937-cov-28.782869_pt1 | contig 19937 bp, 17 predicted proteins | sample MGYA00575351_ERZ1645185 | MGnify/ENA primary metagenome ERZ1645185 (study PRJEB40838, sample SAMN11284767) | freshwater sediment metagenome | isolation source: river sediment | host: Sediment | place: India: Jana village, Kanpur | collected 2015-12-17 ...
CCGCGGCGGCAAGGGCAAGCCGGTCAAGGCGCCGCGCAAGTAGGCGGCGGCGCCTGCCTCAGGCGCCGACCAGCGACTGGCCGCAGACGCGCAGCGTCTGCCCGGTGACTCCGTAGGCGTCCGGGCAGGCCAGGAAGCACACCGCCTCGGCCACGTCCTCGGGCAAGCCGCCCTGAGAGAGCGAATTGAGGCGGCGCGCGACCTCGCGGGTGAGCAGCGGCATTTTTTTCGTCATCGGCGTTTCGATGAAGCCGGGGGCAACGGCATTGACCGTGATGCCGCGCCCGGCGAGCAGCGGCGCGCGCGCCGCCACGTAGCCGACCAGCGCCGCCTTGCTGAGCGCGTAGTTGGTCTGGCCGTAGTTGCCGGCGATGCCGGCAATCGACGACAGGCACACCACCCGCCCGCCCTCGCGCAGCAAGCCGCGGGCATCGAGCGCGGCATCGGTTGCCGCCACCGCCGCCAGATTGACCGCCAGCACCTGCTCCCAGGCCTCCGCACTCATGCGCGCCAAGGTCTTGTCGCGGGTGATGCCGGCGTTGTGAACGACGATGTCGACGCCACCGAAACGCTCGCCCAGGAAATCGGCGAGTTGCGCCGGGTCACCGGTGATGTCCAGCGCCAGCGGCACGCCGCCGATGCGCCCGGCCACCCCGGCAAGCGCCGCCTGCGCCTGCGGCACGTCGAGGCAGACCACCATGGCGCCCTCCGCCGCCAGCCGTTCCGCGATCGCTTCCCCGATGCCGCGCGCAGCGCCGGTGACGACCGCGACTTTGCCGGCAAGCCTCCCCGACGTAGGCGCTGCGGCCGGTGCGTGCACGCGCCCGCCGACGGCCAGCGCCTGACCAGTCACATAGGCGCTGCCACCACCGCAAAGGAAGCGCAGCGGTCCAGCCAGACCTTCCGGCACGGCACGGGCGGCATATACAAGGTTGGCTGTAATCCCCCGCTTGCCGGCCTCCTTGGCGAGCGAGCGGACGAAGCCCTCGATCCCGCGCGCGATGCCGGCGGCGAGCGGATCGCCCTGCTCGGCCGGCTGCGCGGCGATGACGACGATGCGCGCACCGCGTGCCAGAGCGGCCAGCAGCGGATGGAATACATCGTAGAGACCGTGCAGGTCGCCGGCGGTGCTGCAAGCCGTGGCGTCGACGACGATCCCGTCGATGCGCGCATCACCCGAGGGGGTATCAGTGAGCACTTCGGCGCCGAGGCCGGCCAGCGTGGCTGCCGCGACCTCATGCGCAAATCCGCCGGCCAGGGCACGGCAAAGGAAGCGCTTGCCGGCGAGCGGTGCCGCCGAATCCGTGCCGCCGCGCGCGAGGCGAACCGGGGCGGGCAGGCCGAGCGCCTTCAATACGCGGGCGCCAACACCGGTTTCCGCCAGCCGGATAAGGTAGTCGTCGTCCTCGCGCATCGCCGTCTCCAGATTTCAGGTGCGCGGTAGCTTAACCCAAGGCAGCGCCGAAGGCCCGATGCGTGCGATACCGCCATCCAAAATGAAAAAAGCCGAGGCAGGTGCCTCGGCTTTTGCGGTGCTGGATCGCGTGGATCAGGCAGCCTTCTTGGCCTTCGGAGCAGCCTTGACCGGCGCCAGGTTGGCGGCCTTCAGGGTGGCTTCGGTGGCAGCGGAAACGCTGGCTTCGGTCGCGTCGGCAACTTGCTTGACGGCCTTGTTGAGGCCTTCGTAGGCTTCGTTGGCGGTCTTCATCGCGGTCTTGACGGCGGCGACGGCAACTTCCGAACCGGCCGGAGCAGCAGCCAGGGCCTTTTCGACCAGCTGGGCAACCTGGGCGTTGGCTTCGGCAACCTTGAGTTCGACTTCCTTGGCGATCACGTCCTTGGTGTCGGTCGCGATGGCGATGACGTTACGGCCGTAGTCCATGCTCTGCTCGAAGGCGGGAGCGGCCAGTTCCTTCTGCTTTTCGACGAAGGACTTGATGTCGGTCGTGCCGGCCAGCGCGCTGAAGTTGGCGAAGGAGGCTTCGACGAAGGAGCGACCGGCGCTCAGGTTGAGGGCGGCGAGACGCTCGACGCCGTCGAAGGTCGCCTTGGCGAGGAAGGAAACGGAACCGATACCGGCGTTGACGAGGTCCTGGGGCTTGACGTTCATGGTGTTCTCCAAGTTGAGTTCAAATAAAGAATTGCTGCGGTGCAACATGGCTCTGATTGTACAGATTGAAAGGATGCTGTCAACACTTTTGTTGCATTGCATCAATTTTGCCAGCAACGCCGATCTCGACCGTCCCGCACTACGCAGCGGGGGCGTTTCGCGGTATTGTTCCGCCCCTTGGTTCTTCCCGGCGGCAATCCCCAATGTCCGAAAACATCCCCGCAGAAATCCCTCCCGACGGCTGTGCCGGCCTGATGCCGGCCGAAGCCCAGCGCCAGGCGGCACGCATGGCACAGGACGCCTTCGCAGCCGTCTTCCGCCTCAGTGCCGACGCCGAGACCGCCGGACGCGATGTCGCGTTGCAGGAGATCGAGGAGCGTTGTCGCAACTGGTGCGCGGCGGGCGCCGGCGAGGACGCGTGTGCGTTACGCCGCGCCCTGCTGATCGGCGGGCTCGACCAGTGGGGCCTCGCCTACGCGCAGGCCTTCGGGCTGACCGCGATCCCCGCCCTCACCGGCCTGCTCGGCAGCCTGCGTACTCGCCTCGATCCGCAGGAGGATGCGCGCTTCCAGAAATTCTTTGCCCAAGTCGAGGCGGTCGAGTCCGATGCCGTGGATTTCAAGATCGAACTGCGTCGCAACATCCATCTCGCGCTCTGGCATGCGATGGGCGCCTGCGACGACGGCGCCGCAGCCGATCGCATCTGCCGCACCCTGGGCAGCCTGCTGCTGGCCCTCGATTCGCGCATGCCGACGCTCGGCTGGCGCCTGCTGGCCGACGCCCTGGCGACGATCCAGATGGCGCTTCTTGCCGAGGGGGGAACCGGGCGCCTGGCGCAGGAAGGCACCGAGCGCCTGTTCGAGGCATTGCGCCAGAACCTGCCGGCGGAACGCTACCGGGCCATCCTCGCCCAGGCCACGCGCGCCACGCTGGCGTGGCAGCAGGCGCGGCGGGCCGCTGCACCGCCCGCCTGAGGTCTGCTGCGGTCGACCCGCAACGCGCTGCTATTTTTTGACAATCACCCCGCAGGCCTGGCGGGCACCCGAATTGCCGGTCGGCTGCGTCTTGAAGTCATCCGGGTCGGCATGGACGATGACGCTGCGCCCGATGATGTTGGCCGGCCCTTCCCCGAGCGTAATGCTACCCAGGTAGGCAGTCAGGCGGGCGACCCCGTCGGCACCGGCAATCAGCTGCGGCATGTCGCCGGCGTGGTGGTCGGCGTGCTCAGGGTTGCCATGCGGCTTGGTCGTCGGGTTGAAGTGCCCCCCGGCGCTGGTGCCGTCGGGGGCCGTGCAGTCGCCCTTGTCGTGCACGTGGAAACCATGGGCGCCGGGCTTGAGGCCGGTCACCTCGGCCATCACCCGCACCTTGTCGCCGGCCTGCGTGAAGCTGACCTTGCCGGCGACCTGGTTGCCCTTGGTCGGCGCCAGCACGGCCTCGGCCTTGAGCCCATCCGAGGGGCCGATGCCGCCGGCGCAGCCGCCAAGGATCCCGACGCTGGAGAGGGTGCCAATCAGAATGAACTTTTGCATAGTTGATGTCTCCACTTGTAGTTAGCGTGTCGAGTCGTGATAATCGGCGACCAGCTCCATGCCGCGCCCCATTTTGATCCCGAACCTGCTGCCCCGCAACCATGCATAACGAAACCCTGAGGCCGGAGACAACGCCCGACGGCGCCAGCGGCTTCGTGCCGAAAATCGACCCCGCCAGCGCCGGGCACGCCGAGGGGCAACTGGTGGACAAATACGGCCGGCGCATCACCTACGTCCGCTTGTCGATCACCGACCGCTGCGACTTCCGGTGCACCTACTGCATGGCCGAGGAGATGACCTTCCTCCCCCGCCACGAGGTCATGAGCCTCGAGGAATGCCTGCAGGTGGCCAGCGTTTTCGTCGGCCTCGGCGTCAACAAGCTGCGCATCACCGGTGGCGAACCCCTGGTGCGCAAGGACGCGCTGTGGCTCATCGAGCGCCTCGGCGCCCTGCCCGGCCTCGACAACCTGGTGATGACCACGAACGGGTCGCAGCTCGACCGCTTCGCGCCGGCGCTCAAGGCGGCCGGCGTGCGCCGCATCAACATCAGCCTCGATACGCTGAAGCCCGCGCGCTTCAAGGAGATCACGCGCATCGGCGAGCTGGCCAAGGTGCTGCGCGGCATCGAGGCCGCGCGCGCGGCCGGCTTCCGGCGCACCAAGCTCAATGCGGTCATGATGCGCGGGGTCAACGACGACGAGTTCGCCGACCTGGTCCAGTTCGCGCTCGACCACGAGCTCGACATTTCCTTCATCGAGGAAATGCCCCTGGGCGAGATCCACGGACGCGCCGGCACCTACATTTCCTCGGAAGAAACCCGCGAACAGCTGGGCCGGCGCTTCGAGCTGATCCCCTCGACCGAGTCCTCGGGGGGGCCGGCGCGCTACTGGCGCGTTTCCGGCAGCGAGACCCGCGTCGGCTTCATTTCGCCGCACAGCCACAATTTCTGCGACAGCTGCAACCGCGTGCGCATCACCGCCAAGGGCGAACTCTATCCCTGCCTCGGCCAGAACGACGCCCTGCACCTGCTGCCCGTCCTGCGCCAATACCCGGGCGAGGATGCGCCGTTGCGCCAGGCGATCATGGACAGCATGGGCATCAAGCCGTGGGGCCACGACTTCACGCAGCAGATGGACGCGCCGCAGGTCGTGCGCTTCATGTCGATGACCGGCGGCTGATCCCGCCATGCTGCAGCCCGAACACGCCACATCCGCCATCGGCCACGCCATCCAGCTGGCCGTCGCCCCGGTTTTCCTGCTCGCCGGCGTCGGCGCCCTGCTCACGGTCCTGACCAACCGTCTGGCCCGCATCATCGACCGCGTACACCTGATCGAGCAGCGGATCGCCGGCATGGCGAGCCCCGAGCAGCGGGAGGCAGACGCCCGCGCCACGATCACCCTTGCCCGCCGCGCCCGCCTGATCCACTGGGCAATCACGCTGTGCACGACCTGCGAACTGCTGATCTGCGCGGTGGTCTGCGTCATCTTCATCAGCGCCGAATTCGGCTACAACGCCTCGACCATCATCGCGGCGCTGTTCATTGCTGCCATGGTGTCGCTGATCGGCGGGCTGCTCTGCTTCCTGCGCGAGATCACGCTGGCCACGGCGCTGATCGAAAGCCTCGACCGCAGCGCCGCCGAACTCTGAATTCCCGTCCTGGCGCCCGCTCGGCGCCACTTGCCTTTTCTCCAGCTCCCGGCCTGCCCGGCCAGCGACTAATGAACCCAAGCCCTCAGCTTAGCTGGCACGCAAGCGGGTGGGCCGGCGCTTTTTCCTGCCTGCGCGCAGCAGGCCCCAGGCCAGCTTGCCGAACACCCACAGCGCGGGTTCGTTGGGACGGGGCGAGCTTCCGCGGCCGATGCGCTTGAGCTGGCCTGTGTACCAGCTGATTTCAAGGATGCCCATCTTGTCGATGGACTTGATGCCCGTGGTGATGGGCCGGACGCGGCGACGCGGCTCCAGCCCGGCCAGCAGGCGGTTCGGGGCATCCGGCTCGATGGCCAGCATGCGCGCCACCCCGACCAGGTCGACCGCGCCCGACGCGATGGCTTCGGCCATCCCCCGGGCGCTGCGGAAGCCGCCGGTCACCACCAGCGGGGTGCTCACGGCCTGCCGCGCCTTCTCCGCGAATTCCAGGAAATAGGCTTCGCGCAGGCGGGTGCTTTCCCTGACCGGCTTCCTGGCGAATTTCACGCCGGTCATGGCCGGCGCCTCGTACGTGCCGCCGGAAATCTCGATCAGGTCGATGCCCGCCTCGGCCAGCGCGCGAATGGTGTCGAGGGACTCCTCCTCGGTAAAGCCGCCGCGCTGGAAATCGGCCGAGTTGAGCTTGATCCCGACCGGGAAGCCGTCGCCCACGGCCCTGCGGATCGCCGCATAGACCGCCAGCACAAAGCGGCGACGCTTTTCAGGCGTGCCACCCCAGTCATCGCTGCGGACATTGTGATGCGGCGACAGGAACTGGCTCACCAGGTAGCCGTGCGCACCGTGGATTTGCACGCCGCTGAAGCCCGCCGCCTTGACCACTGCGGCGGCCTCGCCGAAGCGCCGGATCAGCCCATGCACCTCGGCGTCGGCGAGTTCGCGCGGGGTGGCGAAAAGCCCCTGCATTTCGGCGCGAAACGGCACTGCCGACGGCGCAACCGTTTCCTTGTTGAGCCCCTTGGGGGCCTGCTTGCCGGGATGATTTAGCTGGACCCAGCACTGCGTCCCGTTGCCGGTCGCGGCCGTGGCCCACGCCTGGAGTGCGGCAAGGTCGCGGTCATCGGCGATGACCACGTTGCCGGGCTCGCCGAGCGCGCCGTGGTCGATCATCACATTGCCGGTGATGCACAAGCCGATGCCGCCGTCGGCCCAGGCCCGGTAGAGGCGTACCAGCTCGGGGGTAGCGCCTCCCTGGCGGGTTCCCAGGGCTTCGGACATGGCCGATTTGACGAGGCGATTCTTGATCACCACACCGTTGGCGAGCGTCAGCGGCCGGGAAAGAATGGCTTGCGGGATCATGGAATTCATCGGAGGGAGCGTATTGACGGGGCGAGCAACAGAGGAGCCGCCGACATGGGGGTCTGGCTTGCCCGTCGATTATGCAGCCATATTTGCCGATCTCCGGCGGTCGACCGCAACCGTCGGGGCGGGATCGCGCGCACGCCGGACAGGATTGCCGGATCGCTGCACCGGTTCGGCCGCACGAGAACGTAGCGCCAGAAAGCGAAAGGCGGCCCGCCGGGCCGCCTTCGACTGCCGCCCTGCCGGCATGCGGCAGCGGCGGCAAAGGTCCATCGCAATCAGAGACCGCGCTGGGCCCGCTTGCGCTCGATCTCGGTCAGGAAGCGCTTGCGCAGGCGGATCGACTTCGGCGTCAGTTCGACCAGTTCGTCCTCGTCGATGAACTCGACGGCGGCTTCCAGGCTGAGCTGGATCGGCGGGACCAGACGCACGGCTTCATCGGTACCCGAGGCACGGACGTTGGTCAGCTGCTTGCCCTTGATCGGGTTGACGACGAGGTCGTTCTCGCGGCTGTGGATGCCGATGATCATGCCCTCGTAAAGCTTGTCGCCCGGATTGACGAACATGCGGCCGCGGTCCTGCAGCTTCCACAGCGCATAGGCGACGGCTTCGCCGTTGTCCTGCGAGATCAGCACGCCGTTGCGACGCTCGGCGAGCGTACCTTCCTTGACCGGCGCGTAGTCGTCGAAGACATGGCTCATCAGGCCGTTGCCGCGCGTCAGGTTCATGAATTCGCCCTGGAAGCCGATCAGGCCACGCGCCGGGATGCGGTATTCGATGCGGACGCGGCCACGGCCGTCCGGCACCATGTCGATCATTTCGCCCTTGCGCTGGCCGAGGCTTTCCATGACCCCGCCCTGGGTATCCTCCTCGACGTCCACGGTCAGCTGCTCGTACGGTTCGCACTCGACGCCGTTGATGATCTTCTTGACCACGCGCGGCCGGCCGACGGCCAGCTCGTAGCCTTCGCGGCGCATGTTCTCGAGCAGGATGCCGAGGTGCAGTTCGCCGCGGCCGGCCACGTCGAAGACGTCGCCGTTCGGGGTGTCATGGACGCGCAGCGCCATGTTGGTCAGCAGTTCCTTGTGCAGGCGGTCGCGGATCTGGCGGCTGGTGACGAACTTGCCTTCGGTGCCGGCCAGCGGGCTGGTGTTGACCATGAACTGCATGGACAGGGTCGGCTCGTCGATCTTCAGGAGCGGCAACGGCTCGGGATTGTCCGGATCGGTGACCGTGCAGCCCAGCACGAGGTCTTCGATGCCGGTAATCTGGACGATGTCGCCAGCCTGACCTTCGGCCATCTCGACCTTGTTCAGGCCCTTGTAGCCGAACACCTGGCCGATCTTGGCCTTGATCGGGGTGCGATCATGCTCGGCGGCTTCTTCCTCGGTGCCGAACATGACCATGACGTTCTGGCCGGTCTTGACGCGGCCACGGATGATCTTGCCGACGCCGATGCGGCCGACGTACGAGGAGTAATCCAGCGCGGAAATTTGCAGCTGCAGCGGCGCGTCAATATCTGCATCCGGGGCCGGCACGTGGCGCAGGATGGTGTCGAACAGCGGCTTCATGTTCTCGCGCGGATGATCGAGTTCCATGGCCGACCAGCCATTGAGGCCGGAGGCATAGACGATGGGGAAATCGAGCTGTTCGTCGGTGGCGCCCAGCTTGTCGAAGAGGTCGAAGGTCAGGTTGACGGCGTTGTCCGGGTCGGCGCCGTCGCGGTCGACCTTGTTGACCAGCACGATCGGACGCAGGCCCTGGGCCAGCGCCTTCTTGGTCACGAAACGGGTCTGCGGCATCGGGCCTTCGGCGGCATCGACCAGCAGCACCACGCCATCGACCATGCCGAGCACGCGCTCGACCTCACCGCCGAAGTCCGCGTGGCCCGGGGTATCGACGATGTTGATGTGGATGCCTTCGTATTCGACCGCGGTGTTCTTGGAAAGGATGGTGATGCCGCGCTCCTTTTCCAGGTCGTTGGAGTCCATGACGCACTCGACCAGTTGCTGGTGGGCGGCGAACGTGCCGGACTGGCGAAGCAGCTGGTCGACCAGCGTGGTCTTGCCGTGGTCGACGTGGGCGATGATGGCGATGTTGCGGATGGGACGGGCGGACATGGGGAAGGCCTGAAAAATCAAAGGCGTGATTCTACCACCGCATGCTGCGCCGCAGCATCCCCGACTGCAAATTCACCACCTTCCCGGAAGGTATCGTCGATTCGGATCCGTCTGGTCGCGTTGGCACGGCACCATGTCAGCCAGTATCATCCGCCGACACTGCCCGCCACTGTAAAACCACGATGCCGCTTCAAAAATCGCTTCAGAAGCACCGACCGCCGAGCTGCTTTCGTGACCGCGCCGCGCTGGCTTTCGTCAAGTTCCTGCGCTTCGGTGCGGATGCCTTCTTCGCGAGGCGCTACGGCCACCGGGCCGTGGTGCTCGAAACGGTCGCGGCCGTACCCGGAATGGTCGGGGGCACGCTCCAGCATCTGCGTGCCTTGCGGCGCATGGAAAGCGATCGCGGCTGGATCCGTCAGTTGCTCGATGAAGCCGAAAATGAACGGATGCACCTGATGACCTTCATCGAGATAGCCAAGCCTTCGCGCCTGGAGCGCGTTCTGATCGTGCTGGTGCAAGGGGTTTTCTACAACATTTTTTTCCTGCTCTATCTGGTCTCGCCTGAGACCGCGCACCGTATCGTCGGCTATCTTGAAGAAGAGGCGGTGTACAGCTATACGGAATATCTGGCGGGCGTAGAGGACGGCAGCTATGACAACGTACCGGCGCCGAAGGTCGCGCTCGATTACTGGAAACTGCCGGCCGAGGCGCGTCTGCGCGACGTGATACTGGTCGTGCGAGCCGACGAGGCCGGGCACCGCGACCTTAATCACCGTTTTGCCGACGAGCTAGCCGCGCGACATGATGGAACCGGAACAGCCTCCTGAACCCTGGCGTCAGACCATCCGGAGGCGCTGTCTGGTCTCTTCGGGCAATGCCGCAATCACTTCCTTGGCATGCAGGTATCCAGTCTCGATCGTTTGATCGAACGCCCGCCAGTTGAGCATGCCGATCCGCCCCAGATCCGGGGAAAAGCAGATGTCGGCCTGGGCGCGTGCCGCCTTCAGTCGCGATTGGCTGTGCATGATGCTGACGTTGAGGATGATCGAAGACAAGGCCGGCAGCCGGTAGCGCCGGCTGCGGCGGGGGCGCAGGCGGTCCAGGGCGAGCTGCCAGGCGCTCGGCACATCGTCCATGTCCAGCTTGCGTACCGCCGACTTGGACAGGTCGCAGCCGATGATGAATCCGACGCGCTGCCCTGCCATCACGTCGGTCGGGAAATTGTTGAAGGTACCTCCATCGATCACCAGGTCACCTTCCATCACGACCGGCGGCAACGCCGCGGGGATTGAAACGCTGGCGCGGACGGATTTGGCCAGCGGTCCGCGGCGCAGCACCATCTCGGAAGCGCGCGAGTAATTGGATGCGATGCAGAAAAGCGGCTTCCACGCATCCTCGATGTTTGCCTCGAAACCGACCAGGGCCTGCACACCATCATCTATCACGCCGCGCATGCGCTTGCCGCCGATCAGCGAAATCAGCGGAAAGACGTTGAAGTCGGAAGTCGGGCTCTTGGCGAAGGCCCGCCGCGCATGTTCGATCGCCTCCGAGGCCGGGAGGTCGAACGCGGCAAAGGTAGCCATGATCGAGCCGATGCTTGTGCCACCGACAAAATCGACGGGGATCCCTGCCTCCTCCAAAGCCTTCATGACGCCAAGATGCGCGAAGCCGCGCGCCCCGCCGCCCCCAAAAACGAGCCCGATCGCTGCCCCGAAGAGCGTGCGCGCGATGCGGCGATAATCCCCGTCATGCCCCTGGCGCAGGTGGAGGTGAGAGTCTGCAGGGACACGGTCCAGCCAAGCTGCAGTGTTACGCGAAAATGGCGTTCCCTCCGGATGAACAAGTACCAGCGTACGATGGGCACGGATCGGCACACCGCCCACGGCCAACCCTTCCGGCGGCGTCAGTTGCAGGACATCGCTCTCCGGCGCACTCGCATCGGCAATAAGCAGCACCTCGTCGGAATGGCGCTGGCAGTAGTGCGACCAGGGCGTCGCGTCGGGGTCTCCGACGAAAACCACCATTTCATGCTCTGCCTCGACCCGATCCAGCCAGTGCGAGATGGTATGTGCCGCCTCTTCGGAGCGCCCCTCTACCGCATCGGTGAAGACCCGCTCCCCCAGCGCGGCTTTGGCCGTTGCGGCATCGATGCGCGTGACGCTGCCGTAGCGCTCGAGGTCGGGAAGCAAACGCTCCACCAAGGCCTCGACCTGCAAACCACGGGTCACCGGAAGCGCAGAAACGACACCGGGCCTTGCCCACTGGCGACGCTTGTTCAGGGACGGGCGGATACGTTCGATGATGAAGCTGGCGACCTGCATCGAGACGAGCGGGTAGCGACTGATGACGTCCTCGTAACTCTTCCGCGAGAGTGCCACAAGGACGCTGTCGCGGACAGCGACGATGGTTGCCGTCCTTGGCTCGCCGGTGATGAGCGCCATCTCGCCGACGGTCTCCCCGCGCCGCATGTCGCCCAGTACCGCGGCCTCGCCGAGTTCATCGTGGCGAATCACCCTTAGGCGGCCACTGACCACGATGTACATGGTCTGGTCGATGTCGCCCTGCTGGAACAGCACGCTGCCGCCCTTGATGTGAACCCAGCGCAGATGCGACAGCATCAGCAACAGGAAAGCATCGTCGAAATCACCGAATGCGGAACGCAGGGCGTCACCAAGCCAGGTCAGCGCGGTGATCCGTTCGACGTCAAGGTCCTGATCCTTGCTCATGTGATCTCTCCATTGGTTAATCTGCTTTTGTTTTTGTCCGGCTGCGTAATGTAACCGGTCCGGGGCGAACCTGGGCAACGAAACTCCCAACGCCCGTCCAGCCCGTCAGCCTTCGCCGGTCGCCGCCCGATCAGCCGCGGGCGAGTCGTGCCTTGGCCATCTCGGACACATGCGCCTCCAATTCCTTGTCCTTTGCAAGGAATTCGTCGAAGTGCCGGGCATTCATCACCAGCAGTTCGCCGAACCCGAGGGCGGTCACGTCGGCCGTGCGCGGCCCGCGGGTCAGCAGGGCCAGTTCGCCGAAGTAGTCCCCCGATCCGAGGCGGAGCGAATGACCGGGCGCCGCGACGTCGAGCGCCCCCGAAAGGATGAAGAACATCGCATCGCCCTTCTCCCCCTTCCGGATCACCTTCTCGCCGGGCATGACATAACGCGGCTTGAGGACCTGGCCAAGGGCTTTCAGCGTCTCCGGCTTCAGGCTTTGAAACAGGGGAACCCTGAGCAGCAACGCCTCGTGGCTCAGCGCAAGGTCCAGCGCCGGTCGTCGATTCGCAGTTCGCCAGCGCTTCCCGAGATCGGCCAGCAGTCCCCGCAAGACCTCGCGACTGATGACCGCCTCGTTGAACAGGCGGAGATACTCGGCGTGCTCGATGCGCAGCGCTGCCCGCTCGAGGTAATGGCGCTGCATGCTCTCGACAAACTCGGCGTACTGGAGGCGAAGCGCAGCCAGCGCATCCTCGATGGCGTCGAGCCGTTTCTGGAGCACTGCGCAAAGCGAATCAGCCGCCTGCTGCCCCAGCATCTCCGGAATCCGCTCCTTGGCGAAGCGCATGAGGCTGTGCACCGTCGCCCGACCGACCAGCAGGGACTCGAGCCGGTCCGCCAGCGCCCCGGCCAGCCAGACCCCCACGCCGAAGTTTCGCTGGACGGCGATGGAAAGCCGGAACTCGAGCGAGAAATCGAGGCCGCGCTGAGCGGCTTTCTGGTAACCGTCACTCCCCTTGGTGCGCGCACCGTCTTCCAGGTTGTGTGTTTGCGCGACCAGGTTGCGCACGATCCGCCCGGACACGATGCGCTCGCGGTAATGATGCAGATGGAGCGCCTGTTCATGACGCGCTGCGGCGACCAGGGCGGCGCGCAGACGCTGTTCCTCCGACAGTTCAACACCTGCCTCGCCGGACGATTCGGAATCCCTGAGCCGCTGCGCGTATTGCTCGGAAAGGTTCCGGCGGGCAAGTTCGTCGATCCGATACTGACCGGCCGCCGAATCGAGCCGGTGACCCACGGCACCGAGGCTGTGCGTCATCGCACGGGCGCGCAGGAACTGATCGACGGGCGAAAGGCGATCAATGCCGAGTGCGCGGATCAGGGGGCGCAGGGTCAACCCGTTGAAGAACAGCGTAAACAGGACGAAGGCGGTGACCAGCGTTGCGACCAGCCGCTTGATCTCCGGCGGCACGGACGGATGCTCGACGACAGCCAATGCCAGCGCGAGAGAAATGGCACCTCGCAACGCCCCCCACAGGACGACGAGGCGAAGCCCTACCTCCACCTTCTGCGCGAGTTTGAGCATGCTCATCAATGGCAACAGCCCGAACAGGACCATTGCCCGTGCGACGAGGGCACTCAACAACAGCACCCCGAGCAGCAGCAACTCGGGGAGACCGAGGTCGGAGAGCAGCGAGGGAATGCGCAAGGCTGCCAACAGGAAGATCAGCGAACTGGCCCAGTAGCCCAACTGCTTCCAGATGCGGACCAGGAAAGACCATGTCTCGGGTGATACGCGCGTCCGCCCGTCGTATGCGAAGACGAGCGCTGCCGAGACCACGGAGACGACACCCGAGACGTGGAAGCCCAGTTCGCCGATGACGAAGGCGAGATAGGCCACCGCCACCGTAACCGTCACTTCCGCCGTCCGCATGCCCTGAAGCCTGGCCAGCAGGTGCGTCGCGAGAACAGCCACCACGAGACCGACGACGATCCCGCCGGAGAAGCCGCGCAGGAAGGACCAGACCGCGTCGTCCCACGACCCCGATCCGCTGGTCAGCATGCCCATCATGACGGCGAAGATCGCGATCGCCGCGGCATCATTGAAGAGGCTTTCTCCCTCTACCAGGAGCGTGAGCCGATGCGGGACACTCAGGTCCTTGAAAAGCGCGACGACCGCGACCGGGTCCGTGGTCGATACGATGGCCGCGAGCAGAAGGCAGGCGACCAGTCCATAGCTGGACACTGCCGCCAGCGAGAAACCGATCACGAAGGTGGAAGCCAGCACTGCGATGACCGCAAGAAGCATGATCGGCGCGATATCGGCCAGCAGCCGGCGCACATCGATCTCGATTGCCGTTTCGAACAGCAGTATGGGCAGGAAGACGTAGAGGAAGGCTTCGCTGGAAATCGTCAATGTGTTGTTCAGCGGGAACCCATCGACCTGCATGACGAAACCCAGCGCGGTCCCGACAATGACAAGCATGATCGAAAGCGGCAGCCCGAGTCGCTTGGCAAATGGCTCCGTGGCCACGACGACCATGAGCAACAACGCCACGCCGAGCACGGCCATCGAAACGCCACCCAAAACGCCACCTCACATTCGCCGGAAAGTCCGGCAGGATGACCTGCCGGAAGAGCCTCAGCCCAAAAAGCTACGGAGCGAAACGTATAGCACGCATCGACCCAAAACGCGTCAATTCCATACCAAGCGCATTGCTCATCAAGCCAGCGCCCCGATCCATTGGGTGGCACGCTTGAGGCTCTCCGCCATCCCTCGCGAGATGTTCTCGAGCAGCACGATTTTAAGTTGTGGCACAACGCCTGCCAAGCGGTTGATCTCGTCTACGCTCAGCGCCCAGCACTGTACGACGCAATCGGCGACCACGGTCGCGCTGCGCGTCGTTTGGCCGAGGAGCGCCATCTCTCCGAAATTCATGCCCGGACCGAGTGAAGCAATTCGCTGATGGGCGCCATCACCCAGCGGCACGAGGATGCTGACACGTCCCTTGCCGATGAAAAATATTCTTCCGTCGGCAGCCTCGCCGGACGTCACGATCGCCTCTCCGGGGACGAAATTCACCTCGTGCGCCACCCGTTCAACTTGCTCCAGCAAGTCCTGCGACATGCCGGCAAGCAGCTGGCAGCCTGCGAGCCGGACCTGATCCGTGCTTGCCCCCACCCCATCGCCCAACAGCCGGTTTTCGCACCACTCGACGGCCAGGTCATTGTCCTCGAAGCTCAGGAAGCCACGATCCCCCTTGGGCGAAGTCGTGCTCAAGGGGTTCTCGATCGCCGGGCGTGCGTGAATCCTGGAAAAGACCACAGCGATGTTCTCGCCCGCAAAACGCAGACGCACATCGTTGAGCAAGCGAGCGGCACTGTCGGAAATGCCGTCCACCTGGTGCATGTCCAGGATGAAGCAAGTGCTGTCGCTCGCCATCTCGATCATCTGCCGGATGATGTATTCAACCCCGTCGACAGCGAGGTACCCATGCAGGCAGAGGTATTTGATCCGGTGAGCGTGTTCGTCGAGATAACTGCGCATTTCCGGAGAAGGCTGGCGCCGCGATGGCGCCTCCGCAGCCGTGTATACCCGCCCGAGGGCCATGCCAGGCACGCCGCCGCGCTTGAACATGTGCAGTCCGAAGTCCCGCGACAAATGCCTGCAAACCTCGATGCCACGCACGCTGTTGCCCTTGGCATCGAGAGGTGGCGAAAAGATGCCAATCCCGAACCGTCCCGGCAGCACCGCGATGATTCCGCCGCCCACGCCGCTCTTCGCCGGCATGCCGATCTCGTAGAGCCAGCTCCCGGCGAAATCGTACATGCCGCAGGTCGCCATCACGCTGAGTACGCGCTCGACTTGCTCGCCCGGTAGCGCCCGCTGCCCGGTCACCGGATTGATGCCACCATTGGCCAGTGTCGCTGCCATCAGGGCCAGGTCCCGACAATCAACCAGAAGCGAGCACTGTCGGAAATAGTTTTCCAGGGAAGGCATCGGGTCGCCGTCGATAATCCCGAAATTCTTGAGCATCCAGGCGATCGCGCGGTTGCGATGGCCGGTTTCGCTCTCCGAACGATAGACATCGACATCCAGGGCAAGGTCGCGACCGGCGAAGGCATTCATCGAAGAATGAATCCTCGTCCACTGCGCCTCCGGGGCACCCCCATCGACGAGACTCGCCGCGGCGATTGCACCAGCATTGATCATCGGGTTGAGCGGCGCACCAGTTTTGGGATTGAGGCTGATCGAGTTGAAGGCGTCACCGCTCGGCTCGACCCCTACCCTTCCAGTCACGAATTCGACGCCTCGGTCCGCCAGCGCGGTAGCAAATACGAATGGCTTCGATATCGACTGGATGGTGAACTGCTGCATGCAATCCCCGGTGGCGTAGATTTCGCCGTCCATCGTGGCCAGCGCGATGCCGAATGCGGAAGGATTCGCCTTCGCGAGCTCGGGGATATAGCTCGCAAGTTCACCCTCGTGAATGGATGCCAGCTTGGAGTGGAGCTGGTTCAGGTACGCCTGGATTGGGGATTCCATGTCAATGCCCATCGAGTTAGCCAGCGTTTCACCGAGCACTAAGCGTGCCAAGCAGGTGGAGCCAACTCTCGGGGAGTGATCGATATTCAATTTGGGACAAAAGCATTCACCGGAACCAAATCAACGATGCTAGACTTCAGCTCACGGAAAACTGGTTTGTCCGCTCAGTGGCTGTCATCCTGTCGCAATTCGTCATGCTTCGGAGGTACCAATGATCAACGTATCCGTACGTTCCCAGCTATCGACCCTGGTGGTCGTCGGCCTGCTTTCCGGGTGTGCCAGCACGACGCCGGGCATCGGGACGGACAACGGCCGGGTGGGCAGCAACCCCGGCGGCCTCTCGCCTCAGGCTGTCTATAACCCGCCTGCCTTCCAGAAAATCGCCTGGTGGAACGTCGGCTCCTTCGAAGCCGTTCCCGAAAGCATGGAAGCTGCCGGCCGCGAATTCTGCGGCTGCCTTGACACCGATTCGGTGAAGTACGTCGCCATCGGCTACCACCCCCTCGCACGCGGCACGGATGGCTATCCGATCAAGGGTGGCGGCTTCCTCTGCGAGCCAACGGCAAACAAGTAACACCAAGCGAAACCGGGGCGGCAGGAACCCCCGTGCGCAGAATAAAGCCGGCAGTGCCCAGAAGGGCACTGCCGGCTTTCTCGTTCGATCAAGGCATCGCGGCGTAGCGAACAGAACCCTTTGCCGGCAGAAAACCCATTCTGCCCGACCGGGGTCTGACGCCCGCTGAATCCTCGGTTATCCCGGCAATGCCGGGACAACCGAAATCAGCCTCCTAGCGAACCGATATCTCGACTCGCCGGTTCTTGGGCTCGAAGACATTGTCCGGGGTACTCACCACCGGATTACGCTTGCCCATCGATTGCACGGAAACGGATTCCGTCTTGAGGCCGCGCTCCCGAAGCAGTTCAGCCACCCTGTTCGCGCGCTTCAATCCCAGCTTGTCGTTGTACTCGATCGACTGCAGGGTATCCGTGTGCCCGATGATCGTGACATCCACTGCCGGACGACCCTTGGCCTCGGCAACGATCCGGGAGATTTCCGCATCGGACGCAGGATCGAGCTTTACGCCTTCCGAGAAGAAAAGAACGTAGCGGACCGGAACCCTGGGCAAGGCCGCCATCGCCGCCCCGAAATCGTCCTTGACCCGCTTCTCATCGACCGCGAAGGGCTGGCCCGACAACGTTGCCGCCTGACCCGACTTGTTGAGCACCTGCTCGCCCTTTTCACCCGCGACCACGACGTTGCCGACCGTGCCGTCTGGACTCGGGATCAGGACGACGTACGAATCCGGGACCGGCGCGCACGGTGCCGGACACCCTACGCGATCGACGTAATAGGTCGGCGCACACCCGCCGAGCACCATCGCGGCCGCCAGGGCGAGCCCGCCTTTGAATATCGGAAGCATGCTTTTCATTCTGCCACCGTCACCAGGAATTGGGTTCCGCGAACGCCGATGGTGCCGCTGGGCGTTCCCACCGTCACGGCCTCGGGCTTCAACTTTCCGATCGCCCCGGACACGTAATTGAGGCTGCCCTTGGCCAGTTTGCTGCCGAACTTGAGCTTTCCGTCGGACGGTGAATAGACATAGTCGCTGACTGTGAACACCGTGTTCGCGCCGAACGAAACCATCGTCTCGTCCTTGAAGGTGATGCCGAGACTGCTGTTCTTGCCGGTCTCGATGAGGCTGCCCTGATAAACCGGAGACCCGACCTCTGCCTTGGCCTTGTTGCCCGACGACGTGATGAACGCTTCACCGGTCGCAGTCTTCACCCGGCCGACAGGTTCATCGGCGAACACAGCCGAAGACAAAACAAATAGGACAATTGCGAGAAATTTATGCATGGTGCACTCCAAGATCAAGAATCGACGAAACGGCCTCTCATCCACTTTCGATAGCTCCGGCTTATTCATCCGCTACGGCCGCCGGTTGAAATGCTGCATTGCGAACTCTACATCACTCGGTGATGTCTCCGACAGTCCCCACGAAAATAAAACGTGGGCTGACCCGGCCCGGACGCTGGCCTGCCGCTCCGGCAACGGACGGTCAAGCCCCTGAATCTTCCTCGGACATCGCCAACGCCGCCATGACACGGTCAACTACCCATCCGGGATGCGCGGTCTCGCGCGGCGTGAGCGCCAAGGCTTGCCAAGGCTCTGCCAGGCAGGTGCCCTCAAGCGCCGCCAGCGCGAGGCGGGCGTGCGCCGCTTTGCCAGTCAGGTAGAGCATGGCGGCGAAAAGATTGTTCAGTTCGTCGCGCCAGGTCTCGTCCCGGAACGCCGGCGAGGCAACCGAGCGCCGCCAGCCGGCCTCGACATCGGCAGCCACGGCCGGATCAGGGAAAAACGACTCGGCCCCCGGGTCGGCGGCGGCACGCAGGCGCAGGTAGCGGCGCAACTGCGCCCGCGCCGCGAGCGCACACAGCGGGTGGCCGTCGGGGGCAGCCACGGCGTGCTCACGCGCGAATTCGAGCTGCGCAACATCGCTCCCGCCCCAACGCGGGTCGAGGTTTTCGAGCATCGCGTGGTGGCCGGGCACATGCAGCGGCGCCAAGGCGCGCAGTCGGGCGAAGCGCTCGAGGGAGACCGCGACCGGCTCGCCGCAGGTCCGGGCAACAGCAAGCGACAGGCAGCGCAGCCCGACATTCTCCGGTTGTTCTGCCAGCGCCTCGTCGAGCAGCCGCGCAGCATCGATGCAGGCATCCTGGCAGACCGCCCCGCAATATGCCGGGGCGAGGCCAGTCTCGTCTCGGCGACGCTTTTGCCAGGCATAGCGCACGAGACCGTGCAGGCAGGCTACCGTCGCATGGAATTCCCTGCTCTCCCGGTACCAGGCACGCAACCGGTCGATCCAGCGATCACAGCGCTCGTCGGCGTCGAGGATGTCGATCATCGCCTCGATCGCGGCCGGCCGCGCGTCCGGATGCAGGTGTTTGAGGGTGAACCGCAGGGTATCGTGGTCGCCGGCGCGCAGCATGCCCGCCATGCGGCCGGCTACCGGGGGCACGAAGGGCGCATGCAGCCGGGTCGCCGGCCGCACGCCGGCGAACGCTGCCGCGCGATGAAACAGTACCTCGGCCTTGAAGCGAAGTGGATGCAAGAGACAGCCTCAGTCGGCCTTGTTGCGCATGAAGTCGGCCGTGTTGAAGAAGTTCTGCAGCAGCTTCGCCCGGACGCCCTCATCGATGCCGGACTCCTCCATCGCGAGCACCATGCAGGCCACCCACTGGTCGCGCTCGCGGGTGCCGATCGCAAACGGCATGTGCCGAGCGCGCAGGCGCGGATGGCCGAACTTTTCCACGAACAGGTCGGGACCGCCGAACCAGCCGGAAAGGAACATGTACAGCTTGTCGCGCGATCCCTGCAGGTCGGCCGGGTGCATTGCGCGCAACTCGGCGAACTGCGGCACGCTGTCCATCAGCGCGTAGAAACGGTCGCACAAGCGGGCGACGCCGGCGTCGCCGCCGATCTTGTCGTAGGTGGTCTGTTCGTCCATGGGGATCACGGTTTCAACGGGGGGTTCTGGGTTTGCGGGCAGCGGCATGGCGCGCGACCGGAGCAGCGGTGCGCGCCGCCTGTCCGCGCCCGGCGGCCGGTTTGTTGCGCCCTGGCGCGGTCGACGACGAAAAACCGGCAGTTTTCACAGTGGCCGCCTTGAGGCCGGTGCCGGCAGGTTGCCAGGCCGGCACCAGCTGCTTCTTGCCGTTGCCGATCAGGTCGGCGCGGCCCATTTCCTTCAACGCCTCGCGCAGCAGCGGCCAGTTCTCGGGGTCGTGGTAGCGCAGGAAAGCCTTGTGCAGCTTGCGCTGGCGACCGCTGCGGACCGCCCCGACGGTTTCCCCGCCCTGGCGCGAGAGCTTCCGCAGCGGGTTCTTCTCGGTGTGGTACATCGCCGT
>ERZ1645185.332-NODE-332-length-19924-cov-5.669938_pt1 | contig 19924 bp, 17 predicted proteins | sample MGYA00575351_ERZ1645185 | MGnify/ENA primary metagenome ERZ1645185 (study PRJEB40838, sample SAMN11284767) | freshwater sediment metagenome | isolation source: river sediment | host: Sediment | place: India: Jana village, Kanpur | collected 2015-12-17 ...
CTCTTCCGATCTGGGCTTTGCTCAACGTGTTCGCCAACGTGCGCCCGGTCAAGGTGTTCGCCCGTGCCGCGCAGTTCTCCCCGGTCAAGGCGGAGCGCCTGGACGGCGTCGATCTGGTGTTCGTGCGCGAACTGACCGGCGGCAGCTATTTCGGCAGGAAAACCCGCAGCGCCACCGACGCCTCGGACGAATGCCGCTACACCGTGCTGGAGATCGAACGCGTCGCCCACAAGGCCTTCCAGCTGGCGCAGAGCCGCCGCAAAAAGGTGACCTCCATCGACAAAGCCAATGTGCTGGAAACCTCGCGCCTGTGGCGGGGAACGCTCAATCAGGTCGCCGGCCATTATCCCGACGTCACGCTCGAACACCAGCTGGTCGATTCCATGGCGATGCTGCTGCTGACCCGGCCCGCCGATTACGACGTGCTGGTCACCGAAAACCTGTTCGGCGACATCCTGACCGACGAGGCCGCTGTATTGGCCGGCTCACTGGGCCTGCTGCCTTCGGCCTCGCTGGGCGCCGGCAGCCGCGGCCTGTACGAGCCGATCCACGGTTCGGCGCCGGACATCGCCGGGCAATCGCTGGCCAACCCGCTCGGCTGCATCCTGAGCGCCGCCCTGATGCTGCGCTACAGCTTCGGCCTGGAGCGCGAGGCGCTGTGCATCGAACGCGCCGTGGCCGAGACGGTCGCGCATGCCGAACTGACCCGCGACCTGTTCGGGCAGGCCAGCACCGGACAGATCACCCAATCCGTACTTTCCGAAATATCCCGAACGGAAGACAGCAAGGCCGCATGAACATGAAAAAACCCTTACGCAGCGACGCCATCAAAACCGGACCGGACCGCGCGCCGGCGCGCGCCATGCTGCGCGCCACCGGCTTGGGCGACGCGGATATCGCCAAGCCGATGGTCGCCGTGGTGCATACCTGGTCGAACATCTCGCCCTGTAATTTAAACTTGCGCGAGCTGGCCGAGCACGCCAGCGCCGGCATCCGCGCCGGCGGCGGCACGCCGATCGAATTCAACACCATCGCGGTTACCGACGGCATCGCCATGGGCACCTCCGGCATGCGCGCCTCGTTGGTGTCGCGCGAAGTGATCGCCGATTCAATCGAACTGGCGGTCAACGGCCATTGCCTGGATGCGGTGCTGGTGCTGTGCGGCTGCGACAAGACCATTCCTGCCGCGGCCATGGCCTTGGCGCGCATGAACATCCCCGGCCTGGTCATGTACGGCGGATCGATCGCGCACGGCGTGTTGGATGACAAGCCGATCACCATCCAGGAAGTCTTTGAAGCGGTCGGCGCACATGGCGCCGGTACATTGAGCGATGCCGGCCTGCTGCGGGTCGAGAAATCCGCCTGTCCGGGCGCAGGCGCCTGCGGCGGGCAATTCACCGCCAATACCATGGCGATGGTGCTGACCGGCCTGGGCCTGTCGCCGATGGGCTTGAATGACCTCGCTGCCACCGATCCGGACAAACGCACGGCGGCCCACTATTGCGGCGAATTGCTGATGCAGTGCCTTGCCGATGACCTGAAGCCGCGTGATGTATTGACCCGCGAGGCGTTCATCAATGCCGCGCGCCTGGTCGCCGCCACCGCCGGGTCCACCAATGCCGTGCTGCACCTGCTGGCCATCGCGCACGATGCCGGCATTGATCTGGATCTGGAGGATTTCGACCAGGCCGCGCGTGACACGCCGGTGATCGCCGATCTGAAACCCGGCGGCCGCTATACCGCGGTGGAATTGACCGAGGCCGGCGGTACCGCCTTGGTGGCGCGTGAACTGCACGCCGCCGGCATGCTGCTTGATGCCCCGACGGTGACCGGCAAGTCGCTGTTCGCCGAAATCGCCGCCGCCAGCCCGGCGGCAAGCGGGCAGCAGGTGGTCAGGCCGGTCGCTGATGCCTTCAAGCCGCGTGGCGGCTACTCGATTTTGTATGGCAACATCGCGCCGGAAGGCTGTGTGCTGAAATTGGCCGGCCACGGCCGCACCCGGCATGAAGGTCCGGCACGTGTGTTCGACAGCGAAGAACAGGCGTTCGCCGCCGTGCAGTCCGACCGCATCAAGGCCGGCGACGTGCTGGTGATCCGCAATGAAGGCCCGGCCGGCGGGCCGGGCATGCGCGAGATGCTGGCGGTTACCGCCGCCCTGGTCGGCCGGGGTCTGGGCAACGATGTCGCGCTGATCACCGACGGCCGTTTCAGCGGCGCAACGCACGGTTTCATGGTCGGCCATATCGCGCCGGAAGCGGCGCGCGGCGGCCCGATCGCCTTGCTGCAGGAAGGCGACCGGATCAGCATCGACGTCGCCAGCCGCGAGCTGAATACCGACGCCGACCTGGCCGCGCGCCGCAAAGCCTGGAATATACCGGAGCCCCGTGAAAGCCGCGGCGTGCTGGCCAAATACGCCAAGTTGGTCGGCTCGTCCTCGAAGGGCGCGGTCACCGACGGGTTTTGAGTTCGTTTGATTATTTTTACTTATTGATGGTTTTTATTTAGGAGCGGGAAATGTCAGAACCAATCGCAACAATCGACGCATTGAAAAACAAACGCATCGCGGTCATCGGCTACGGCAGCCAAGGCCGGGCGCATGCCCTGAACATGCACGACTCCGGCCTGGACGTGGTGGTCGGCGTGCGCAAGGACGGCCCAAGCTGGGTAAAAGCCCAGGCCGACGGACTGACCGTGCTGGAACCGGCGGAGGCCGTGAAGGGCGCCGACCTGGTGGCGGTGCTGACTCCGGACATGCCGCAGAAAAAACTGTATGAAGAGGTCATCGCGCCGAACATCAAGCCGCACGCCGCCCTGCTGTTCGCACATGGCTTCAACATCCATTTCGGGCAGATCAAACCGCGCGCCGACATCGACGTGATCCTGGTCGCGCCGAAAGGCCCGGGCGCCCTGGTGCGCCGCGAATTCGAGAAAGGCCACGGCGTGCCGTGCCTGTATGCCGTGCATCAGGATGCCTCCGGCCATGCCCGCGATACCGTGCTGGCCTACGCCGCCGGCATCGGCGGCGCGCGCGCGATGCTGATCGAAACGCACTTCGCCGAGGAAACCGAAACCGACCTGTTCGGCGAACAGGCGGTGCTGTGCGGCGGCACCACCGAGCTGGTGCTGCAGGGCTTCGAAACCCTGGTGGAAGCCGGCTACAAGCCGGAAGTGGCCTATTACGAATGCCTGCACGAGCTGAAGCTGATCGTCGACCTGCTGCATGAAGGCGGCTTGGCCAAGATGCACCAGTTCGTCTCGGAAACCTGCCAGTACGGCGACCTGACCCGTGGTCCGCGCATCATCAACGACGAAACCCGTGGCCGCATGCGCGAGGCGCTGAAGGAAATCCAGAGCGGCCAGTTCGCCAGGGAGTTCATCGCCGAATACGAAGGCGGCAACGCCAATTACAAGGCCATGAAAGACCGCGATCTGTCGCATCCGATCGAAAAGGTAGGCTTGGAACTTCGCGCGCGAATGCCTTGGTTGGCACCGCAGGGGAGCTGACGGCATGGATGGCGACCAGCCCCAATCCTCTTTGAGTAAATCCGGCGCACGCTGGCTGCTGGACGCCCTGCGCGACGAGGGCTGCGACGTGCTGTTCGGTTATCCGGGCGGCGCCATCATGCCGGTTTACGATGCCTTGGTGGATTATCCGATCAAGCATATCCTGGTGCGCCATGAGCAGGGCGCGGCGCTGGCCGCCGACGGCTACGCGCGCGTGTCCGGCAAGGTCGGCGTGTGCATGGCCACCTCCGGGCCGGGCGCCACCAACCTGCTGACCGGCATCGCCAACGCGTTCATGGATTCGGTGCCGATGCTGGTGATCACCGGCCAGGTGGCCACCAACGTGATGGGCACCGATGCCTTCCAGGAAGTCGATATCTTCGGCATGAGCATGCCGGTGGTCAAGCACAGCTTCATCGTGCGGCGCACGGAAGACGTCTACGCGGTGGTGCGCGAGGCATTCGCCATCGCCCGTTCCGGCAAGCCGGGCCCGGTGCTGGTCGATCTGCCGAAAGACGTCACCGCCGGCAGCGCCGTGGCGCGCGCGGTGCGTTCGTTCGCAACGCCGGCAAAACCGCAGCAGGCCCAGCTGGCGAAAGCCAAGGCGCTGCTGGCGGCCGCGCGGAAACCGTTGCTGTACGTCGGCGGCGGGGTCGCCATGGCCGGCGCCGAAGCGGATCTTCGCGCGTTCATGGGCGCCGTGCGCATACCGGCGGTGTGGACGCTGAAAGCGAAAGGCACGGTCGATTACCGCGATGAACTGGACCTGGGCATGCTCGGCATGCACGGCACGCCGGCGGCCAATTTCGCGGTGCAGGAATGCGACCTGCTGATGGTGCTCGGCGCGCGTTTCGACGACCGCGCCACCGGCAAGCTGTCGACCTTCGCGCCGCATGCGAAGGTCATCCACTGCGACATCGATCCGGCCGAAATCGGCAAGCTGCGCGGTGTCGACGCCGCGCTGGACGGCCGCTTTTCCGAGTACCTGCCGGCCCTGTCGCAGGCGCCCGACATCGATGCCTGGCGCGGACACTGCGCGCGCATGAAAGCCCGCAGTCCGGAGCGCTACGATGCGCCCGGCGACAAGGTGTTCGCGCCCGAGCTGCTGCGCAAGCTGTCCCTGGCCGGCGGCGACGGCGTCATCGTCAGCAGCGACGTCGGCCAGCACCAGATGTGGGTGGCGCAGCATTTCCAGGTCAGCCGGACGGCCGCGCATCTGTCCAGCGGCGGCCTCGGCACCATGGGCTTCGGCCTGCCTGCCGCGATCGGCGCGCACTATGCAGAACCGGACGCCTGCGTGATCAGCGTCAGCGGCGACGGCGGCATCATGATGAACATCCAGGAGCTGGCGACGCTCAACCGCTACAAAATCCCGGTCAAGGTCATCGTGCTCGACAATTCGCGCCTGGGCATGGTCAAACAGTGGCAGGAACTTTTTTTCGGCGAGCGCTACAGCGAAGTCGACCTGTCCGACAACCCGGATTTCGCCGTGCTGGCGCGCGCGTTCGGCATACCGGCGATCACCGTGGAACGCCGCGACCAGGTCGACGGGGCGATACAGCAGATCCTGGGCAGTGAAGGACCGTTTTTCTGCCATGTGAAAATCGATCCGCAGGCAAACGTCTGGCCGCTGGTGCCGCCGGGAAAATCCAACGCAGAGATGATGGGGTGTGATTATGAAACAGAACATTGAATGTGAAATCGACCGGACCGAAGGCGGCCTGATCCGCGTCCTGGGGGTCATCGAGCGACGCGGCTACGGCATCGAGTCGCTGAGCGTGTCGCCGTCCGGCAGGGATGCCTACCGCCTGTCGTTCACGGTCGAATCGGCGCGCGATATGGGTGTGCTGCTCAAGCAGCTGGAACGTCTGATCGATGTGCGCCGCGTGCAGCTGACCCCGCCGGCGCCGGCGTATGCGGTGGCCGAGGCGCTGCCGATGCCGGGTTTCCAAGCCAGCTGGCTGGCCGGCTGAGCCGCCTGCTCAGCGCAGGGCGTAGAAGATGTGGTTGCCGATGGTGAACTGCCTGTTCAGCTTCCGTGACCAGGCCGGCGCGACATAGGTGGCGTGGAAGAACAGGGTGCCGTTGCGCTGGGTCGCCAAGGCCCGGCGCGCCGCGCGTCTGGTCTCGGCGCTGACCGCCGCATTCAATTTCGCCTCGTTGCCCTGATACCAGGAGAACTGCTTTTTCTGCCGGACCACGGCGCACACCGTCTTAGGGAAGTCCGGGGCGGCGACGCGGTTGAGGACCACATTGCCGACCGCCAGTTTGCCGGCGAAACTTTCGCCTTTGGCTTCATGGTGTATGGCGGCTTCGAGGCAACGCACTTCAGCTGGGGGTAAATCAATCATGATTCGCTCCATGTCTTACATGTCTGTTCGGATTTGGGGAGTGGACGGCGCGGATGGGCGCTGCGTCACGTCGGTAGCCGGCAAATGGGGCGGCTGGGATATTCTTGGCGCGGTACAATCGGCCGCTGCGAATGGGAAGCGCCATTTTGACGGCGCCTACCTGAATATATTATGAATTCCGTATTTTAAACAGGGACTTGCCTGAACACAAAGTTCACAAATGGCTCCGCCGGGGCGCTATGATGGAAAAACGCAATCCACCGAGGAACCGCCGTATGAACACGAATCCCCTGACCAAAGCCGGCGTGCTTGCCGCGCTGATCGGTTTTTCCGCGTCGGCAAGCGCCGGCGAGGCGAAAGTGCAATGGCAGAACCCGGAAAACTATTCGGATATCCGCTCCGGGAACCAGACCAACAAAAGCCGCATGCGCAGCATCGACAACGCCCTGGGTGCGGAGTTCGCCGACATGGCGGCCATGCTGCCGCCCGGTTACCGGCTGGACGTGACGGTGACCGATCTGGATCTTGCCGGTGAAATCGATCCGGTGCCGACGCGCACCATGAGCGAGACCCGCGTGCTGAAAGACATCTATTTTCCGCGGATGACCTTCGACTACCGCCTGCTTGACGCGCAGGGCGCCGTGCAGATGGAGGAGAAGGACGTGAAGCTGAAGGACATGCAGTACATGTCGGAATCGAAGTCGGTCAAGACCAACCAGAGCTATTACTCCGAACGCAAAATGATCCGGGATTGGTTCAATAAGGACATCCTGCCGAAACTCAAATGACAGGCTTCCGCATTTTATTAAACGGCCCCCAATAGCCGGGTGGCCCATTCAGGCCTGCTCGTGGGGCCGAGTCCGGCATTGCGCCTGGCTCGGCCCCTTTGTTTTTATAAGTGGTCCAAGTCTGATGTGGATTTGCATCCAAAATTGACCCGCTAATCGCCCTGTTTGCATCGAATATTGACCCGCCCTTACGCTCACCTGACCCCCATAAGGCAGGAGAGACGAGGAGTGAACGATATGTCATTACTGAATGTGATTCGCCGGTGGCACGACCGGGAAGCCAAGCCGATCCGCGATATAGCCCGCCGCACCGGACTGTCGCGCAACACCGTCCGCAAGTATCTTGCCCTCAAATCCGCCGAGCTCGTCTATCCGGAGCGGAAAAGCCCGAGCATGCTGGATGACTATGAAGAGGTCCTGTCGGGCTGGCTGTTCAGGGAACTCAAGCGCCACCGAAAGCAGCGCAAGTCGATAGTCTAAATAAGCTTTATTCATTTAGCCTAAAATCTCAGAAAATTTGTCACGGATTTGCCACGGGTTTGTCACGGCAGGCTAAATTTCAAGAAAAACAAAAAAGCCTGCAGACCGGAAAGTCATACAGGCTTTTGATTTATATACCATTTATATTGGTGGCTATGGGTGGACTCGAACCACCGACCCCGGCATTATGAGTGCCGTGCTCTAACCGGCTGAGCTACATAGCCAAATCCGTACAAGGGCGTCTATTTTCGCGGTTTTCCGCTGGCCTGTCAATGCAACTGTTTGAACATAGGCTTAAATCCGCGTCGGTGGCGGATTTGAGCCAAGTCAATACCGCGGGCCGGGATCCGGCCCAGACTGGTCGCATACAAACCGGATGAGGTGCGGCATGGTACGGAAAGCAGCGGTTAAAGCAACGGTTAAACCAGCGGCAAAAGCGGCGGTCAAAGCAGCCGGCGTGCGTGCGGTGCCTGTCCGCAAGGCACGGCGTTCCGCGCCGAAAGTCATGGTGCCGTCGGTGGCCAGCACCGATGCGGCGTCCGCGCTGGCGCAGGCCGAAGCGGAGCGTTGGGCCGAATCGCATCCGCATCCGCCGGTCGCCCCCCTGGGCGTATCGGTGGAGGACTTGGGCGTGTCGCCGGACGCGGCGCAACGCATGGCGGCCATGCCGAAGAGCCGGGAGGAAAGCACCTCCGCGCCGCTGCCGGACAGCTACCCGTACCGCACCCGGATGCAGCGCAAGGAGTACGAGGCCGAGAAGAAGAAGCTGCAGATCGAGCTGCTGAAGGTGCAGAACTGGGTCAAGGACACCGGCCAGCGCATCGTAGTGCTGTTCGAGGGCCGCGACGCGGCCGGCAAGGGCGGCGCCATCAAGCGTTTCACGGAGCACCTGAACCCGCGCGGCGCGCGCGTGGTGGCCCTGGAGAAGCCGAGCACTCAGGAAACCGGGCAGTGGTATTTCCAGCGCTACACCCAGCACCTGCCCACCTACGGCGAGATGGTGTTCTTCGACCGCAGCTGGTACAACCGGACCGGCGTCGAGCGGGTCATGGGCTTCTGCAGCGCGCCCGATTACCTGGAGTTCCTGCGCGAGGCGCCGGAATTCGAGCGCATGCTGGTGCGCAGCGGCATCCGGCTGTACAAGTTCTGGTTCTCGGTCAGCCGCGACGAGCAGCTGCGCCGCTTCAACTCGCGCCGCAACGACCCGCTCAAGCATTGGAAGCTGTCGCCGATCGACATCCAGTCGCTCGACAAATGGGACGCCTACACCGACGCCAAGGAAGTGATGTTCTTCCACACCGACACCGCCGATTCGCCGTGGGTGGTGGTCAAGTCGGACGACAAGAAGCGCGCCCGGCTGAACTGCATGCGGCACTTCCTGAGCACGCTGCCGTATCCCGGCAAAGACCTCGATGTGGCGCGTCCGGCCGATCCGCGAATCGTCGGCGCGGCCGCCGACGTGCTGGCCAGCAGCGGCCAATGAGCGCCGCCCGCGCTTGTGCTATGCCGGAGCCTGTGGCAGTCTTATAGGCAGTAAAATTTAATGGAGTTCCGGCCGTGATCGATCCGGACGGTTATCGCCCGAACGTAGGCATCATCCTGATGCGTTCGGATGGCAGTGTATTCTGGGCCCGTCGGGTCAGCCGGGACGGTTGGCAGTTTCCGCAGGGCGGCATGAACACCGACGAAACGCCGATTGAGGCCATGTACCGCGAGCTGTACGAAGAAACCGGCCTTGAGCAGCATCACGTCGAGGTGCTGGGCGCCACGCCCGGCTGGCTGCGCTACCGCCTGCCGCGGCGCAGCATCCGCACCAACAGCAAGCCGGTCTGCATCGGCCAGAAACAGGTCTGGTTCCTGCTCAAGCTGATCGCCGAGGATTCGCAGGTCCGCCTCGACCTGACCGACACGCCGGAGTTCGACTCCTGGCGCTGGGTGGATTTCTGGTATCCGGGCGACAACGTGGTGCACTTCAAGCGCGACGTGTATGTGCAGGCCCTGCAGCTGCTGTCGCCGCTGGCGCGCGGCCTGGCCGGCGAGGGCAATGTGCCCAAACAGGCCGGCGACGATCTGCTGAAACGTACCCAGGACAGGCAGCGGGCCTGGCAGGGCGGCCGCAGAACCGCCAAATGATCAGGCGATGATCGCGCCCAGGGCGTTCTTGACCTTCTCGTATTCGTCAACCAATGCCTGCGCCTCGCGGGCCGGCAATGCGATGTCGCCGCCGCGCGCGCTTTTCTCGATGGCCATGGCGATCTTGGACAGATTCACCGCGCCCAGGTTGGCGCTGGACGATTTCAGTGTGTGCGAGGGCGCGATCAGCGCCACGCAGTCCTGGTTGTCGAGCGCGGTGCGCAACTGCTTGAGCAGTTTCGGGCTGTCTTCCAGGTAGATGCGGATCAGGCTGTAGTAATCGCTGCCCATCAGCTCGTGCAGATCCTTGACGATTTCCTCGTCCAGCGGCGACTCCTCCGGGCTGCCGGTTGCCGGCAACGGCACGGGCGGCGTTTTCGGGGCAGTTGCCGGCGCCGCTGCCGCCGTGCGCTGGACGGCGTCCCGGTTCAGCCATTTCAGCATGGTCTGCTGCATCAGTCTGCGGTCCACCGGTTTCGACAGGTAGTCGTCCATGCCCGCTTCCAGGCATTTCTGGCGGTCCTCAGCCATGGCATTGGCGGTCATCGCGATGATCGGCAGACGTGGCAGGCCGCGCGCCTGCTCGATCGCGCGCCAGGCCTGGGTGGCCTGATAGCCGTCCAGGACCGGCATCTGGCAGTCCATCAGCACCATGTCGAATGCCTGCTGCTGCATCATTTCCAGGGCGGCCTCGCCGTTTTCCGCGCTCAGGTAATCAAAGCCGGACAGCTGGATCAGGCGCTGCGCGACCAGCAGGTTGACCGGATTGTCCTCGACCAGCAGCACCAACCCGCGCGATTGCCCGGCGGCCAGCAGCATGTCGTGCGGCGGCATGACCGCTTTCGGCGCGGTTTCGACGCGCGCCGGGACCGGCTCCTTGAGCGAGGTGGCGGAAAGCAGCCGGTTCAGCTCGCCGAACAGCAGGGGGTTTTCCAGGTAGCGCGAAATGACCCGGCTGCGGCGCTCCTTGATCGGCTCCAGCGGCAGCGAATCGGGGCTGTGCAGCATGGCGATCCGGGTGCGCTCGAATTCGGTGTTGGACAGCACCGCCTTCTGCAGCTGGATCGCGCTCTGCCGCCCGGAGCTGACGTCGATGATCAGCAGGTCGATGTTGGACGCCGCGCCGGCCTCGATGGAGTCCTTCAGGGCTTTCTGGGCCTCGATCGCGGTGGTGACGACGCTCATCTTGCTGTCGCGCATGGCGTCGGACTGTTCCAGCCGGCCGGCCAGCACCGGGTCGCTGCTGAACAGCAGGACCGAGGCGTTCTTCAGTTCGGAGGCCATGGCCTGGCTGTCGCCGACCGCTTTCAGCAGCGGGATTTCGAACCAGAATGTCGAGCCGAGGCCCGGCTGCGATTCCACCCCGATCTGGCCGGACATCAGGTCGACGATGCGCTTGCAGATCACCAGACCCAGGCCGGTGCCGCCGTAAATGCGCGTGGTCGATGCGTCGGCTTGGCTGAACGGCTTGAACAGGCGGCTGGCGTTCTCTTCCGAGATGCCGATGCCGTTATCCTTGATTTCGAAGCGCAGCAGGTGGTGCTGGCGCGTTTCGGATTTGGGCCGGATCGAGATGTAGATGCTGCCCTTGCTGGTGAACTTGATGGCGTTGCTGAGCAGGTTGCTGAGCACCTGCCGCAGCCGGACCGGATCGCCGCGCAGCGCCAGGCGCAGGGACGGATCGAGGTAGATATGGATGCTGATGCGTTTGGCGGCCGCCTGGCTGTTGAACATCTGCACCACCGAATAGACGATTTCGCGGATGTTCAGGCCGGTGGTTTCCAGGCGGAGTTTGTTGGCTTCCAGCTTCGAGTAGTCGAGGATGTCATCGACGATCTGTTTCATCTGGTTTGCGGAGGTGCGCGCGGTGCTCAGGATGTCGGCCTGGTCGATGCCCAGATTGGAGGTGGCCAGCAGGTCGAGCATCGGGATCACGCCGTTCAACGGGGTCCGGATTTCATGGCTCATGGTGGCCAGGAACTCGCTTTTGGCCATTGCCGCCGATTCCGCGGCGAGCTTGGAGTTCTTCAGCTCGCGTTCGAAGCTCTTGTGCTTTTCCAGCTCGAACTGCAGGTTGTTCACTTCCTGGATGTGCTGCAGCGTGGACAGCTCGGTCTTCTCGATCAGTTTGGAGTGCGCGCCGATCCGGTTCCACAGCGCCGCCACGAACGACACGGTCAGGAACGAGGAGATGATGGTGAAATTGAGCCATGCGGAGTCGTCGCGCCAAAGGCTGATCGCCGACGAGATGGTGGCGCCGGCCGCCGACGCCAGCGCCAGCCAGCGCACGATGACGGTGCCTTTCGGAAGTTCGGGGATGGTTGCCGCCATCTTCACAGCACCGATTGGTCGAAGCCGAATTCCAAGTGGTCGTTGGCCGACTGCACGAGGTTGCCTTGGATGAAATCGATGCCGCTCATCCACAGGGTCGCCGCGGTCTGCGCGTCCTCGACGCTGTGTCCGATGACCTCGACGCCGCGTCGGTGCGCCCGGTCGACCAGCATCTTGACCTGGTCGCGGACCTGCTGCGAGCCTAGGTCGGCGGTGAACTTGGGCGCCAGCTTGACGTAGCTGATCGGCAGGCTTTCCAGCAGGTTGGATTCATCGTTTCTGGGGTTGTACCGGCTCAGGCAGAACAGGATGCCGTCATACACCAACGCCTGGCAGAAGTCGTGGATGGACTGATGGTTGAGCAGCGCATCGTCGTGGTTGATCTCGATGATCAGGCTGTTTTCGGGGATGGCCTCGGCCTTGAGCAGGTTCTTCAGCCAGGCGGTCTGGCCGGGTTCGAGCAGGGTCAGGTTTGATTGGCTGACGAACAGCTTGAGCTCGTCGCCGACCCGGTTGCGCTGGGCGATCACCGCCGCGGCTTTGGCGACCGACCAGCGGTCAAGGGCGATGACCAGGTTGCATTTTTCGGCGATCGGGATGAATTCGGCCGCAGGCAGCAGCTTGCCGTCATCGTCCAGCAGGCGCAGCAGGGTCTGGAACTGCTTCTCGCCGCTGCCGGCGACCGCCACGATCGGCTGGTAGACATGCGCCAGCCTGCTGTCCTCGCCGGTCTCGCTGAGCAACTCGATGATGCGCTCCTCGCGTTGCGCCTCGGCGCTGGACTGCGGTTTGAACAGCGACACGCCGGAGGGCGCGGAACGGGCGCTGCGCGCCGAACGTTCGGCGGTGTTGATCAGCTGGTCGGTGTCCTGTCCGTGCCCGAAATGGCACACGCCTACCTGCACGCGCGCTTCGATGATCTTTCCGAGCGCGTCGAACTTGCGCGCCATCAGCCGCTCGCGGATCTTGGCGGCATAGGCCTTGAGGGCCTCGTCGCCGCAGTCGCCCTGATAGACGGTGACGAACGAGCCGTCGCCGAAGCGAGCGACCGGATTCGGCGCGCAGGCTTCCACCAGCAAGGCAGAGAACTGCTTGAGCAGGTCCTCCAGGACGGTCAGGCCAAGCCGGTCCTTCAGCAGGTTGAAGCCGTTCATTTCAATGAACAGCAGGGCCCGGTCGGGGCTGCCGATTTCCTTGCGGAGCAGGTCCAGCATGTCGGCACGGTGCAGCAGGCCGTTGCCGCCGGCGGCGGGCGCCGACAGGGGCGCGCCGGATGCGTCGGTCCGCAGCGCACGGTGGCGTTTGATGCGGTTCTGCACGGCCGCGATCAGCCGCCGCGGACGGATCGGCTTGGTCAGGAAATCATCGCCGCCGGCCTCCAGCGCGTCCATCTGGATGTCTTCATCGGCTTCCCCGGACAGGAACACGATCGGGGTGTTCTGGAACTGCTCGGAGCTGCGGATCAGTTCGGTCAGCTCGATGCCGCTGGCGTTCGGCAGATGCAGGTCCATCAGGATCAGGTCCGGCTTGAAGGCATCGATGGTCGGCAGCAGGTTCTCCGAGCTCAGCAGGACCTTGGTGCCGATATCGGCGGTGCGCAGGATGCCTTCGGCGAACATGGCCTGTGAACGGTCGTCTTCCACGATCAGCACGCGGAACTGCTCGGATTTTCCGAACTGCAGCAGCAGGTCGATCTTGGCGGTGATCGCGGCGGCGCCGTCGGCGGGGTTGATGACGGCGTCGATCGCCGGATCCGTCTGTTCGCCGGACAGTGCGGAAACCTGCACAGCCAGCAGCTTCCTGCCGCCGGTTTTCTTGTTCTCGGCGATGATGGCGTTGATGGCGGCGGCGTGGCTTTCGTAGCCGGAGTCGACCAGGATCAGATCGGCCGGCAGGGCATGCAGCAGTTCCTTGAGTTCCGCGTCGGAGCTCAGCAGCTCGACATCGTAGCCTTGCTTTTCAAGCATCTGGTCCAGCTCGATGGACAGGGTGTTGTAGTCGGACAGGTGATAGATGCGCAGGTGCCTGGCATTCGGTTCCGCCGCCGCCGGGCTGGATTCAGGCGCGTTCTGGCTGGCGGTCGGTTCATTCATCGGACTCATCCCTGTCGGTGCGGCGGCCTGGTCAGCAGGCGTTATTGCGGTTTTCGGTTTAACGGTGACGGCCGGCGGCGCGTCCTCGGACCACTGCCGCCAGTAGGCTTTCGGCGGCGTTTCCAGACGGGCGCTGGGGGTGTTCTCGTCTTCAGACTGCTGGATCGGCACGGCAGCAGGCATGGCCTGCGCCGGAGCCGGTTGATGCATGTCGTCACTGATCAGGTGCAGGTGTTCGTTCTGTCCGGCATCGGGCAACCGGGACTGCGCGATGCATTGGTTGAGGATGTCCATGATGCCATCGATGCGGCGTCGGTCGGCGCCGGTCGCACCGTCGCCGAGGAAGGCCAGTGCGGCCAGCAGATCGTCGCGCAGCAACCAGATGGCGTTGATGTCCCAGTGCGTGGCGCACAATCCGGCAATGCGCTGCCCGAGACCGCCGAGGACCTGGTTTTGCCGGGAAGCGCCCGGCGCTGGATGGATTGTTTCTGGCGTGCCAACAGTCATTGCGTGTGCCTCTACCGGCTATTATGCCCATAACAGGCGGAGCTGTCAGCAGACCGGGATGCCAACGGCCGCCGCGTGATTCAGGAAACGCTATAATATCAGCCTACTGGCCTGAACTTGGAGTCGCCGGCGTGGCTATTCAAAATAAGGACCTTCCCCGGTTTTCGATCGTCGCCGACAGGCCCTATGTGAAACGCGTCCTGATCGCGGCGGCGGTGTCTTGGCTGCTGATGGCGGCGGCGTTGGCCTGGTCACTTTACAGACTCACCGACTCCAGCGCTTTCAGGCTGGAAAGCAAGCTGTCCGAAAGCCGGGCCCGGGAACGCCAGGCGGTCAGCGACCTCGATGCGTTGAAGCAGAAGCTGGCCAACACCGAACGCGCCGAGTTCATCTCCCGCAGCGCCAACAACCAGATCCAGACCGCGCTGGCGGAAAAGGACGAGCAGATCGCCGGGCTGAAGGCCGACCTGGATTTCTATGAACGGCTGGTCGGCTCGTCCGGGCGCCGGCATGGCCTGATCGTGCATGATGCCGAGTTCGCGCCGGCCAGCGACGGGGCGTGGCGGTACACCATCACCCTGACCCAGAACATCAACCGCGGCGGCACCACCACGGGCCAGATGCGCTTCGAGGTCGATGGCGTCAGCGCGGGAAAGCTCAGGACGGTGCGCTGGAACGAGTTGCTGCAGGACCCCGGCGCGCCGGGCCAGAAGTTCGCGTTCCGGTATTTCCAGCAGCTGGAGGGCGCCGTGATGCTGCCGGCCGGTTTCAGCCCGCAGCGCGTGCGGGTTACACTGAAGGGATCGTTCGGCGGCATTGAAAAAAGTTTCAGCTGGGAACCCCCGGCGCCGGCCATGGCCGGTTCAAATGGCATACAGACAAAGGAATAGCGGAATGTTGGGAAGCAGGAAAACGAAACTGTCGTCACAGGGCTCCGACAAGGTGGAGACCATCATCGGCCAGCATGTGGTCATCCACGGCGACCTGAGCTTTTCCGGCGGGCTTTACGTGGAAGGCCGGATCATCGGCAAGGTGGTCGCGGAAAAAGGCGTCGAATCTCTGCTGACCTTGGCCCAGGGCGGCAGCATCGACGGCGAGATCCATGTACCGAAAGCGGTGCTTTCCGGCCGGCTGAACGGCGACATCCACAGCGACGAGCGCGTTGAATTGACCGAAACCGCCCACATACAGGGCAATATTCACTATAAACTGATTGAAATAACCGCCGGCGCCACCGTCAGCGGCCAGCTGATCCACGAAACATCCCAGGCCTGAGGCCGGAATTGGCGAAACCATGAACGCTCCAACCTACCAAACCGTCGCATCCGCCCTGAACTTCACGCCGTCAGCGGCCGCCAAGGCGGCCAGCCTGATCGCCGAAGAAGCCAACCCGGACCTCAAGCTGCGCGTGTACATCAGCGGCGGCGGCTGTTCGGGCTTCCAGTACGGCTTCAGCTTCGACGAACAGCAGGAGGCCGACGATCTGGCGGTGCAGCGCGACGGCGTCACGTTGATCGTCGACCCGCTCAGCCTGCAGTACCTGATGGGCGCCGAAGTGGATTACCGCGAAAGCCTGCAGGGTTCGCAGTTCGTGATCCGCAACCCGAACGCCAAAACCACCTGCGGCTGCGGCAGCAGCTTTTCGGTGTGATGGGCGAGCCGTCCTTCGCGTTCCATCACGGCGGACTGGACCGCGCCGAAGCCGTGCGCGTCCAGCCGCAGCAGCTGGATTCACTTTGGCATGCCGGCCGGGTGCTGGTGCTGAATGAGAAAGGCGAGGCCTGCTGCCGGGACCCCGGAGAGGTTTATTTCAGCGGCGAGAACATCTCCCTGCGCCGCCCCGAAAACGCGACCTTCCTCGGCCTGCACGACGGGCGGGCGTATTTTTCCATCGCGCGTGAAGCGGTCACGCTCGGCCGGCCCTCGCACGACATCAACATCCGCGTGGCGGCCGAAACCTGGGGCGCTTTGCATGCCGCGGTGTTCGCGCAGGCCAAGGCCTTGCACTACTGGCAGTCGCAGTCGAAATTCTGCGGCCGCTGCGGTTCGCTGATGGATCTCAAGACCGCCGGCTACAATGCGTCGTGCGGCGCCTGCGGCCTGATCGTGTATCCGCAGACCCATCCGGCGGTGATCATGTGCGTCAGCGACGGCGAGCGCATCCTGCTCGGCCGGCAGGCGGTCTGGCCCGAGAAACGCTGGTCGCTGCTGGCCGGTTTCGTCGAGCCGGGCGAATCGCCGGAACAGACCGTGGTGCGTGAAGTGTTTGAAGAGGCCGGTGTCCGCGTCGAAAGCGTCGGCTACGTCAAATCCCAGCCGTGGCCGATGCCGATGGCGCTGATGCTCGGCTATGACGCCTACGCGCCGCACCAGCCGGTCACCCTCAGCGATGAATTGCAGGCCGCGCGCTGGTTCACCGCCGATGAACTGAACGACCTGATCAAGGACGGTAGTCTGCAACTGCCGCAGAAAATGTCGATTTCCCATTACCTGATCCAGCGCTGGCTGGCGGGCGTGGGCCGGACCGCCTGATGCCGGCCGCCGCAGGACATAAGGAGAGTCGCCGATGATGTGGACGGTGTTGGCGGTGGTCGCGGCCCTGGCCATAGGGCATGCCATGCCGCAGGTCAGCCAGTGGCGGAATTTTTCCTGGTTCGAGCGCTGGCTGGATTTCGTGCGCCAGCAGGATTTCATCAAGCCCTCCTGGCGCGGTACCAGCGGCCTGCTGCTCAGTGTCGGCCTGCCGTCGCTGGCGCTGGGCCTGGCGGTCGGCTGGCTGGACGGCTTCTTCGCGTTCCTGGCGGCGCTGGCGATGATGCTGTACACCTGGGGCCCGCGCGACCTCGACCTCGACGTTAACGCCATCATCCACGCCAGCGGCCTGGAAGCCAAGGAAGAGGCCGCCAAGGCGCTGTTCGAGGAGGGCCGGCCGGTGTCGCTGGAAGGCCCGGTGGTGGTCGCCGCGGTGTTCGAAAACGCGCTGACGCGCTGGTTCGCGGTGCTGTTCTGGTTCCTGCTGCTCGGCCCGGCCGGCGCGCTGGCGTACCGTCTGCTGTACCTGCAGGTGCACCACGAGCACGACATGGCCCTGCCGGAAAGCCTGCAGGGCGCGGCGCAGAAAACCCTCAACGCCGTGCATTGCCCGCCCGCGCACCTGATGGCGTTCGCCATGGCGCTGGCCGCCAACTTCGACAAGGTGATCAACGTCTGGCGCGAGTGGTACCAGCAGGGCGGCCTGCGTTTCGACTACAGCTTCCTGTCCGCCGCGGCGACCGCCAGCGTGGCCTCGGAACTGGCCGAAGAAGCCGCCGACGCCGAGGACGGCCCGTCCAATGCCCCGGCGCTGCTGGAACTGCGCGACGCGATGAGTCTGGCCTGGCGCATGCTGTTGCTGTGGCTCGGCGTGCTGGCGGTGTTCGTGCTGGCGGGTTTGGTGAATTAAGCCCAATCGCCCCGCAAGGCCCGCACCTTCATTTCCAGCAGTTCGGCCGTGGCGGTTTCGCCCGGGATGGCCGGTTCCGCACGCACCCCGATGTGGGCGCGCAGGCGGCCCGGAATGCGGTAGGCCGACACCACGCCCTTGCGGCTGAAGATGCTGGCCCACATGCCCTGGATCGCCATCGGCACCACCGGCACCGTGCGCCGCTCCAGGATGCGCTCCAGGCCGGACTTGAACGCGCTGATCTGGCCGTCCTTGGTCAGGCTGCCTTCCGGGAAGATGCACACCAGCTCGCCGTCGGCCAGGGCCTTGTCGACTTCATCGAAGGCGCGCTGCATCAGTTCGGCGTCTTCGTGCTTGCCGGCGATGGGTATCGCCCGCGCGGCCTTGAACACCCAGCTCAGGCCCGGCGTATTGAAGATTTTGTAATACATCACGAAGCGGATCGGGCGCGGGATGGTGCTGCTCAGGATGATCGGGTCCATGTAGCTGACGTGGTTGCAGACCAGCAGCGCCGGGCCTTCGTCGGGCACATGGTCTTCCACGCCATGCACTTCCGCGCGGTACATCACCCGCATGTAGGCCCAGGCGACGAAACGCATGAAGAATTCCGGCACCAGCGCCATCAGGTAGACCAGCACCAGGAAATTCAGGATCGACAGCAGCAGGAACACCTGCGGAATCGAGAAGCCCAGGTAGCGCTGCAGCACGATGCCGGTGACCGCCGCCGAGACGATGAACAGCGCGTTCTGGATGTTCATGCCGGCGATCACCCGCGACAGCTCGGCGCGCTCGGCGCGGCTTTGGATCAGCGCGAACAGCGGCACGATGAAGAAGCCGGCGAACATCCCGACCAGGGTCAGGTCGGCCATGATCCGGAAACTGCCGGCCTGCTGCCAGAACTGCTGCAGGGTGATGCCGGTTTCCGGCGCCAGGCCGGGCCGCGCGAAATACAGGTCGGCGCAGAACACGGTCATGCCGAGCGCGCCGAACGGCACCAGACCAATCTCGACGGTGCGCTGCGAGAGTTTTTCGCACCACAGCGAACCCAGGCCGGTGCCGACCGAGAACAGCGCAAGCGCCAGCAGGTTCAGCGATTCGCTGCCGCCCATGTGCAGCTTGGCGTAGTTCGGCAGCTGCGCGCTGAGCAGGGTGCCCACGAACCAGAACCAGGACACGCCGAACACCGCGCGGCGCACCACGTTGTTCTTGCGGACCAGGCGCAGCACATGCAGCGATTCGCCGATCAGGTTGGGGTTGATCTTCAGACCGGGCGCGATGGCCGCCGCCGCCGGGATGGCGCGGCTGACCAGGTGCCCGGTGACCGCCAGGGCGATCATGGCGATGGCCGCGGCCTGCGGGCCGTAGCCGGGGATCATCAGCAGCAGCATGCCGACGATCATGCCGACCAGGATCGAGAGCGAGGTGCCCATCTCCACCAGGCCGTTGCCGCCGGTCAGTTCTTCCGGATGCAGCACCTGCGGCAGGATGGCGTATTTCACCGGCCCGAACAGGGTCGACTGCACGCCGGTCATGAACAGGCAGAACATCAGCAGCCAGGGGATGCCGTAGATGAAGCCGAACGCGGCGACGCTCATGATGACGATTTCCAGCGCAGTGGTGACGCGGATCAGCAGCGCTTTTTCATAGCGCTCGGCGATCTGCCCGGCGGTGGCCGAAAACAGGAAATAGGGCAGGATGAACAGCGCCGGCGCGAGGTTCGAATACAGCGTGGCCTGTGAGGTGCTCAGCCCCATCTGGTAAACCATCAGCGCCAGCATGGCGTTGCGGAACACGTTGTCGTTGAAGGCGCCCAGCGCCTGGGTCAGGAAAAACGGCAGGAAACGGCGTTGTTTCAGGAGTTCGTATTGGTTATGTGCCATGGCCTGGGGTTTTTAGGGCTCAGCTGGCACTATAACGTGAATCGCTCACGATTGTTCGCGCGCGATGGCCCGCCAGCCGATGTCGTTGCGGTGGAATTCGCCCAGCCAGGAAATCTGGTCGGCGAGCGTGTAGGCGCCGGTCTGCGCGTCCCGTACGCTGTCGCCGAGCGCGGTGGCGCACAGCACGCGGCCGCCGGCGGTCAGCACCTGGCCGTTGTCCAGCCGGGTGCCGGCATGGAACAGTTTGCTGCCCGGGGGCGCCTCGATGTCCAGGCCGTGGATGACGTCGCCGGTGCGCGGCGTGTGCGGGTAGTTCTCCGCGGCCATCACCACCCCCAGCGCGGGGCGCGGATCCCAACGCGCTTCGGTTTCGTGCAGGCGGCCGTCGATGGCAGCCTCGATCAGCCCGCTCAGG
>ERZ1645185.333-NODE-333-length-19911-cov-7.433723_pt1 | contig 19911 bp, 20 predicted proteins | sample MGYA00575351_ERZ1645185 | MGnify/ENA primary metagenome ERZ1645185 (study PRJEB40838, sample SAMN11284767) | freshwater sediment metagenome | isolation source: river sediment | host: Sediment | place: India: Jana village, Kanpur | collected 2015-12-17 ...
CCGTCCCACCCCTTCATGTCCTCTTTCCCCTGACCAGCGGTGAGGACGAGTATGCTTGCCGCCTTCCGGTCCCCGGCGCACCCTCCCTATGGCCACCTGCGCGTGGCCCGCGGCGCCCACGAGGGACGCCGCGTGAAACGGCAACAACGCGGGACGCCCTCACTCCCCGGCGCCCCGCTCACCAAGCGGAACGAGCCTGTGCGGCCGCTCCGCGTCTGGAGGGACGATGCGCGATTACGACAGCGCCGGCATCAGGAACATCGCCGTGGTGGGCCACGGCGGCAGCGGCAAAACCAGCCTTGTGGATGCGCTCTGTTTTGCGGCCGGTTCCGGCAAGCGCCACGGCACAGTGAAGGAAGGCACCGCCCTCACGGACCATATCCCCGAAGAAATCGAACGCGGCTACAGCATCAGCCTCGGCTGCGCCTTCGCCGAATGGCAGGACTCGAAGATCAATTTTGTCGACACCCCGGGCTCGCTCGACTTCCAGGGAGACGCCGTGGCCGGACTCGCGGCCGCCGACGGCGCCCTCTGCGTGATCGGAGCGGCCAGTGGCGTTGAAGTGGGCACCGAGCGCATGTTCCGCGCGGCCACGGCCAAACAAGATCCCGTGCTCTTCGTGGTCAGTATGATGGACAAGGAGCACGCCGATTTCGATCGCATTTATCAGCAGATCAAGACGCGGCTCACCAGCAAGGTTATCCCGGTCGAAATCCCGTGCGGCGTAGGCGCGCACTTCAAGGGCGTCATCAATCTCTTCACGCAACGCGCGTACATGTACACCAGCGGCGCGAAGGGCGAGTACGTCGAAGCCGACATCCCCGCCGAATGCCAGGAGCAGTTCACGCGCTACCGTCAGGAGCTCATCGAGGCCATCAGCGCTACCGACGACGCGCTACTCGAACGCTATCTCGAAGGGCAGGAAATCGAGCGTGACGATGCCATTCACGGCATGAAGGACGCCATGGCGCGCCTCGATCTGTATCCGCTCTTCTGCGTCTCCAGCGAAAACATGATCGGCGTGCGCGCCCTGCTCACTGAGCTCGTGCAGCTCATGCCGAACGCGTACGAGATGGAGGAAATCCACGCGCTCACCGGTGCCGAAGGACACGAAACCGTGCAACTGCACGCGAAAGACGACGGCCCCTTCGCCGCGCTCGTGTTCAAGACGCTCGCCGAGCCGCACGTGGGGGATGTGACCTACTTCCGCGTACTCTCCGGCAAAGTCACCAACGGTCAGGAAGTGTTCAACGCCACGCGTGATGGCGTGGAGAAGCTGGGCCATCTCTCCGTGCCGCTCGGCAAGGAGCGCGTGGAGGTGAACACCCTGCACGCCGGCGATATCGGCTGTGTGGCGAAGCTGCGCAACACGCACACCAACGACACGCTCTCGACTCGCGAGCATCCGGTGCGCCTGCCAGCCATCGAATTCCCCGAGCCGGTCGTGCACTTCGCCGTGAAGGCCAGCACGCGCGGCGAAGAGGACAAGCTGCAGCAGGGGCTGCATCGCCTGCACGACGAAGACCCCACATTCTCCGTGCACTACAATCCGGAAACGCACGAGACCATCGTGGGCGGCATGGGTGAGCGGCACCTCGATGTCGCCATGGCCGTGCTCAAGCGCAAATTCGGCGTCAGTGCCGATCTCTCCAAGCCGCACATCGCGTTCCGCGAAACCATTACCGCGAAGGCCGAAGGGCAGGGGCGCCACAAGAAGCAGAGCGGTGGCCGCGGGCAGTTCGGTGACTGCTGGATTCGCATGAGCCCGATGCCGCGTGGGGAGGGCTACCTGTTCGAAGACAAGATCGTGGGTGGCGTGATCCCGTCCAAATACATCCCGGCCGTCGATCGCGGCGTACAGGAAGCGTCAGCGCGTGGCGTGCTGGCCGGTTTCCCGTTGGTCGATTTCCGCGTCGAGGTGTACGACGGCTCCACACATTCGGTCGACTCGAACGAAATGTCGTTCAAGATGGCGGGCATTCTCGCCTTCAAGAGTGTGGCCAGCAAGTGCCGTCCGGTGCTGCTCGAACCGCTCGATCTGCTCGAAATCATGGTTCCCGATGCCTATCTCGGCGACGTGATGGGCGATCTGTCAGGACGACGTGGCAGCATCCTGGGCACCGACGGCAACGGCGACCGCACGATCATTCGCGCCGTGGTCCCACAGTCGGAGTTGCATCTGTACGCCACGCAACTCTTCTCGCTCACGCACGGCTACGGCACCCTCACGCGGCGCTTCAGCGGCTATGAGCAAGTCCCGCACGACGCCGCGCAGAAGATCATTGCCGAACACGCCCGCGAGTTGGAGGAGGCGGAGGCGTAAGCCACTCGTGGGCCACGGATCAGGCCAATGAGACCGACACGACACGGATACTGCCAACTGTACAGGCAGATCCGTGTCGTTCTGTTTGATTAGTTGCTATCCGTGGTAAGCTTGCAAGCTGTCCGACACGGACGGTCATGAGGGCGACGGGCGGTCAGTACCCATTGGCCCACGCCCGCTCGCGGAGGCGTACCGGTGACCCCAGCCCACCCAGCGCCTTGTCCACCGCGCAGCGCGAGTAGGCCAAGAAGGCGTTGCCTCGCACGCGGGTTACCGATCCGTCGGTATTGCGCGACATGATGGCGCCCCAAACATCGGTAGTGCCCTCGGCCTCGAACTCGTCGCGTACGAGAATGAGACCGACGAACTGGAAATTCCCGCGCAGGCGCAATCGCCCGTCGACGATGAGGATGCCTTGGCCACGTCCGTTCTGCAGGTCGAGGTCACCCGGCGAATAGATGATGGGCATATACCCCTGACATCCCACCACGGCGTTACCGCCACGGCTGGGCTCACCCCAGTTGCTCGAGTACATGTTGCATGTACTGCTGCTGCCGCTCGGCGTGGGGCTGATGTTGCCTGTGACCCGTACGTTGGCGCGCGCTACGAGTGACGCCCAACTATCACTGCCGAACGTGTCGTAGGTGCGTGGGTCGCCGGCCCGCGGGTCGGCGCGTGTACCGCCAACGGCTTGCGTTGCCGGCTTCTGCACGGAAATGCTCGTGCCCGGCTTGTACGACACCGCCACTGTGTCCCCGCCGCCAGCGCCGCAGCCGGTCCACCCCGGTGGCGTGGTATTGCGCCCCGTGACATCGGGCGAGCCCTGGATATCCACGTCGCCATATGACGTGACGATACCGCCAGGCCTGATCGTGGGCGCGCTCATCTTTACCAGCAAACTCACTTGCCGCTGCGCCTCGAGCAGCCCGTTGCCGACACCGGCCCGACCAATCGAGACCACCTGATAGTCGACGTTCGTGAGTCGTTGAATGCGCACCACGGCGGTATCGCCGAGTGCCACACCCACCGTGCTCGAGTCGATCGCGCCGAGCGCCAGCCCCGACCGCTGTGACGTCCAGTTGGCAAGCTGCAGGTTGAGCCCGTACTCGGCCACGGTGAGTGCTCGCTGTTGGATCTGCGCGGCGCGCGACGAGCGTGCCTCCTGAAAGGCACTCATCATGGAGGCCGAAGACAGCAGCGCCAGCACGACCATCGCCACCAGCACCATCAACAGCGCGGTGCCTTTACGATCGGCGGTGACCCGCGTGCGTTTCATCGCCGATTCCTCAAGGCCACGCCGAGCTTCACCGAGTCCACCACGCCGCCCGCTCGCGGGTCGGAACCGGCTTGCCCAATGGTGCGCAGCGCCACGTCGATACGCGCAATGCGCCGACTGCTGCCGCCAACGGCCACGGCGGCACCCGTGCTATCGAAATACGCCAAGGCGAAGCCGCTGCTGCCGCCGGCACGCGGCTCCATGTACGGACCACTCAACACCACCGGCGTGCTCCATGCACCGTTCTGCAACTCCTGCCGCTGCAGATACCACTTCCCTGAGCTCTGTGCCGCCAACTCGTAGCGTGCCGATCGGGTGAAGCGCAGTGCGGAGCCAGCTACCACCGAGTCCGGCAGATTGGGAGCAACCGTGAAGCGAAAACGGGACTTGCCTGCATCGAGTGCGATGTCGGTGTAGGGCGAGGTCAGGCACAGCCCTGCGCTGGCGCTCACGCCCGTAATGCGATGCGCCGACCAATAGTCGCCGGCCACCCCCGCCGAATCGTGTCGCAAGGCGTATACCGTGTCGCCAACGGCCGGCGTGGTCACCCAGTTGCTGGTAGTGGTGCGCGCCGTATTCACGGGCGGCACGTCGATCGTGGTGCTCGACGATCGCTCGCATACGAACGACGCGCCGATGGTGGAACGAAAGGCGAGTGACGATGCACCGAAGCTGCTGATGTCACCGCCGGCCGACGACACGCCGCGCATTTCGGTGGGCAGGGTACCGAGTGCTGTGCGTAGATCACGCCGTGCCGATGTCTGCTCCGACATGCGCTGGAAGAAGCGCTGCTGCGACATCATGAGCTGGGCCACCATGGTGCCCATGATGCCAAGAATGGAGACGGCAATGAGTAGCTCCACCAGCGTATAGCCACGGCGACGCGAGAGCATCAGACGCATGGCACGATGGTGGTATAGCGGTAGGCACGAGCAACCCGCGGTACCGTCAAATCCAGCGTCACTGTGCGCGTGGCGCCGGAGCCACTCACCGACCACAGCTCGCGAATGCCGTGCGACATACCGCTGCCGCTGCCAGCAGCCGTCAAGGCGGCGCACGACAGGCTCTGCAGCGAATCGAGGCGGCGTTGCGCGGCACTGGCCGCCATCATCTGCCGACGGCCAGCGCCCATTTGCCGCGACACGTTGTTCGAGGCGCCGAGCAGCCCCATCACCGCCACGGTCATCATGAGCGAAGCGATGAGAATCTCCACGAGCGACACACCGCGGCGCGGTTGGCGCGCAGGCGCGCGCCGTTGGGTGCGAGAGGCGCGCATCACAGCACACACCCCTTGGCCATGAGCATGCCGGCCCCCGTGATGCACAGGGTATCGGCGCGGCTACCCAGCCGCAGCTCGTAGCGGGCCACGCGGGTGCTGTTGGGCGTGATCAGCCCGCGCGCGTCGTAGGTGATTTCCGTGGGCGCACCGGCCAGCGGCGCCAGCACCGCCCCGGTGGTGCGGTTGATGTGCACTGGCCCCTGAATCTGTACGGGGGCAACGCGCAGCCCGCTTAGCGTCGATACGCTGATGGCTCCGTTGGCAATCGTCAGCGTGGCGGTCTTGCCTTTCTGGATGGCCGCCGATCGGGCGCTCGACAGCGCCGACACGACCAGCGTACGCGCCGCGCGCAGCCCGCTCCGCTCCCGCAACTCGGAGAGACTGGGAACGACCATCGAGGCAATGATCGCAATCACCGCGACCACCACCAGCACTTCGACCATTGAGAAACCGCGGCAGCGTCGCACGTGGTATTCCAGATACTGAGTATTGAGTGGCCCTGATGCCACAAAACCCGATCTTGAGAGAGATCGGGTTTTCACATCTACGCATGTGCTTTCGAGTATCGGCACAAAGTCGTAGGACCTTGAGCCTACATTTCGGGGACAGGAGGCTGCCGAGACTCAAGAACGCGATCTATTGGCCGATGCTGACTATAGAGATCAACCGGATTCATGAAGACATTTTCGTATCGAAGGCTTGCGCGAGGCTTCAGCCTCATCGAACTGCTCATCGCCATTGCCATGATCGGCATCTTGGCGGCGATCGTTCTGCCGCGCGTACGCGTGGAACGCTCGCAGGTGGATGCGGCGGCCCGCACTATTGGTATGGCGTTGCTCACGGCCCGCTCAGAGGCCGTGGCACGCGGCCACAACGTGCTGGTGGTGCTCGACACGGGCAACCTCGTGGTGCGCACGGTGTGGGACCTGAACAACAATCGCCGGGTCGACGCGAGCGAGAAGTCGCGCCCGTTCCTTATTGGCGAGCGGGTGAAGTTCGGCCGCGGGGCCGGCATTCCGGCGTTCGAGGGCGCCACGGCGCAGGTACCGAATCTGCTGACCACCGGTGGCATGCCCATGCTGGTCGTACAGCGCAACGGCGCGCTCGATCGCGCCGGCACCCTGTACCTCACCTCCGGCCGTGGTGCCGCCGGCGTGGGTGACATTGACTCCCGCGCGGTGCGCCTCGATCGGGCCACCGGTCGCCCCACGGTGTATGTATACGCCCAGAGCGGGTGGCGCCGTCAATGAACCGTCGCACCCCATCGCGCACTCGTGAGGCCCGTCGCGGCTTCACGCTCATCGAAACGATGATCGCCATGGTCATTCTTTCGGGTGTGGTGCTGAGCATTTCCGTGGGTACCACGAAACTGTCCCGCGCCGTTGGCGACGCCAACGTGCGCAGCCGTGCCTTCGCGCGCGCCGATCTCATCGTGGGGTTGGCGCGCACGTGGCCCAGCTGGACCACCCTCGAAACGCTGTCCGGCTCCACGTACAACGCCGAGCGCGACGGGTTCGTCTCCAGCACGATCATCACCGCCGACACCACTGGTGGTCGCCGCATCAAGCGCCTCGAGGTCACGGTGCGGGCCGTGCCAACCGAACTCATGCCGCTCCCGGTTCGGCGCAGCATCGCCATCGCGGCGCCATGAACACGCTTGTCTCGGCCACGCCCATGCGCAGGCGACCGCGTCGCGGCTTCTCCCTCATCGAGCTGCTCATCTCACTCGTGCTGTTTGGTGTGGTGATCGCCGGCGCCCTGGGCTTCGTGGTCTCGCAGAGTCAGGGGCTGCGCGTCATCGCCGATCGGGCCAACGGGGTGCAGAACGGTCGCTTCGGTCGCGATTTGCTGCGGCAGGAGCTGCGGACGGCCGGCACCAACGTGACCGAGGAGCAGCCCATTGTGGTGCTGGCCAACGACAGCGCGTTCGGCTTCAACGCCGATCTCACCACCAATCGCAAGGACTCGGTGGGACTCACCGGCGCCGTGTATGTGGACGAGTTCGCGCCGGACGCGCAGGTGTCGGCGCTGACGCTCGCGCAGCAGGTGGCCGTGCCGGGCAGTCGGCCTGCCGTGCGCTATCCGCTGCAGGACTACTCGCAGACGCCCGCCGCCTTCATCAACAGCGAAGCGGAATTCATCACCTTCTGGTTCGCTCCCGATTCGAGCGACGGACACCGCACCTATGCCCTGTGGCGCAAGGTGAACGGGGCGCCGGCGGAACTCGTTTCGAGTGGGCTCACGCGCTCGCGTGGGGCGCCGTTCCTGCGCTACTACTACGACGCGTCGCTGTTCGACGTGACGGCCAGCGGGCTGCAGCCGGTTCCGGCCGGCTGGATGCCTCTCGCGAAGCAGGTGCCGCGGCGCGGTGTGGACAGCGACACCGGTACCGCCGTCTCGCGCCGTATCGATGCGCTGCGCGCCGTGGAGGTACTCTACGAGGCGACACCGCCCAAGGGTGAAGCCCGCGAAGTCGTGCGGTATCTGGTGCCGCTGCCGAATGTGGCCAACGCCCGCCAATCGCGGGCCTGCGGCCGCCCGCCTCTGCTGCCGTCAACGCCCTCGGTGGCGTGGCGTGCCGATTCGCAGTCGGTGCAGATCACCATTCCGCGGGCCGTCGATGACGGGTCCGGCGAACGCGATGTCATCCGCTACGTGCTCTGGCGCCAACAAGTGGGCGCCGCCACGTGGGGTGAACCCATCAGCACCGTGGCCGCGACGCAATTGGCCAGCTATGTCGTACGCGACGCTGGACAGCCGGTGCGCCCCGGGCAGTACCGCTATGCGCTGGCGGTGCAGGACTGCACGCCCAACATGTCGGGGCTGGCCATCTCCGCGCCGGTGAACGTACCATGACGCGCCACGGTGTCTCCGTTCGGCCAACTACGCGGCCAACTACGCGGCCACGTCGTGGCGCCGCGCTCGTCACGGTGCTCATTGTGGCGGTGGTGGCCATGACCATGGCCGTCGCTTCCTCGATGTTGGTCATGGGTAGTTCACTCACTCAGCGTGGCAGTGAACGCGCCGCACTCGTTGATGATGCTGCCCTGACGGGTATCGAAGAGGCGCGCAATCGTCTCAATGCCAGATCCGACACGATCCCTCTGACGGGCTTTGCGACACTCGAGAACGGTGTGTCTGTCAGCGGTGGTCTCACACGCTGGACCTGGGCGGGTCGCATCGGCAACGCCGACTCGCTCGCCAACGCCGGCGAATACGGCGTGCAGGGCGAAATCATTTCGCGTGTCCGCGACATGAGCGGCGCTGAAGCCATCAGGCGCGCGCTCGTGTATCAGCAGTCGTTTGCACGCTACGCCTACTTCACCGACGACGGCAGCTCGCCGTCCGGTGGGGTGCTCTGGTTTGCCAACGGCTGGACCGCGAGTGGTCCATTCCACTCCAACGATTCGCTCTACATTCGGGACGGTGCGCCGCCGCAAGCCATTTTCAAGGATGTGGTGACCACCGCGCGCGGCGTGTACAACCCGGGCGATGCCCAGTGGGACAAGGGCCCGGCGCAGATCGTGTCGCCCATTGCGATGCCGGGAACGGCCGACCTGAACATTCTGCGTAGCATCGCCCAGAAGGCCGGCTATCTCTTTACGCCGTCACTGGTCATTGGTGACAGTGCCCTGGTCACGCTGCGCATCGAGTTCGTGGCCATCGACGCCGACGGTGATGGCAATACCACCGGTCCCGACGATGGTTTCTTCAAGGTGTACCGGCAGCGCAACACGGTGTTCGGCGCCGGCTACGCCATGGCGCGCGTGTCGGCACCCCCGGCTACCGCACGCGGGCCGCTCGACAGCGTGTTGTACTCGCCAAACTGTGCCATCACGTCGGTGCTGCGCGGCGAGAACGTGGCCACGCAGCTGTTCTCCAATACGCCCGAGTTGGCTGGTACGGGGTACCGCGGGCGCATGGTCAACAAGCAGAACGCGTTCGACAATCCGAACTCCCGCTGCTTCCTGGGGGGCGATCATCGCTTGAATCCGTTGGGCGTGATGGTGCCGTCCGACGCGGCCGGCGATTGGTTGCCGCGCACTGCGGGGTCGGTACCGCCGCTGGTAGCCGCACGCTCCGATGGCGCCTATCTCTGGCCACTGAGCCCCGCGTATAACCCCAACTTCCGTGGCACCATTTTTGTCGACGGCAAGGTTGGCGTGAGTGGCACCGTGCGTGGTCGCGTGACATTGGCGGCACGCAATGCCATCGTGGTGCTCGACGACTTGCGTCAGGCCACGAGCCCAGGGTTGGGCGGCACGTGCCGCCCCGATGACGACATCCTGGGCCTCTTCGGCGGCGAAGACATACTGTGGGCCGACAATCTCATTCAGTCACCACAGTGGCGACGCGCCAACGATGGCAACTCGTGGTTGCTGCCGCGCAAGGATTTCAGCGCGTCGGAGACACGCCCCGACTTGCATGTGCACGCCGTCGCCATGGCGTTGGAGTCGATTGGCACGGAAGATCCGTTCCCGCCGTCAGGCGTTTCTACGGCGGGGTGGGCCAACCGCGGTTTCGTTCGGCAGGTCGGCGGCCGCATTCAGCAGCGCGCCGGTCAGGGTGGCACCATCAGCGGCGCGGCGCTGCATGGCTACACGAGTGACATCTCGTTCAATCGCTGCGCCATGACGTACCCGCCCCCGTACTTCCCGACCACCGGGCGCTGGACGTTGAGCCAGTTCTACGAACTCGACCCGCAGGGCTTCTCTGCCAGTGATTGGTTCGCGCGTCGCTGAACTCGCGAGACACGGTCGAGCGTTCAGCGACGCGCAGCCAGGCGGCGGTTACACCTTGTGGTACGAAATGCGCGCTGCTTCGTAACGGTCGCTGGCCGTGTAAATCTCGAAGTCGTTGAAGAAGGCGGGCGCCTCCTGCTGCAGTACGCGCAGCGTCTTCACCGCCAGGCGGCGAATCTCCATCTCGGCCCCTTCGCTCGAACGCAGTTCGAGCATGGTGCGCCAGGCGCGCGCGTTGCCGGTGACCACGATCTTGGTTTCCGTGCTGTTGGGGAGCACGCCGCGCGCTGCCTCGCGCGCCATCTTGCGGCGATGCACCTTGTCGTCCACCCACGAATAGCGAACCATGAGCTGTTCGACGAGGCCGATATAGCTGTCGAGCGCCGAGCTCACCTGCGCGGTCCACGCGTCTTCGAGCGGCGCGTCACCAATGATCGCCGGCGGCATGACAAACTGCGCGTCGCTTTCATCGACATAGCGCTGCGACAGCTGCGAATAGGCGAACCCTGCGCGATGGCGCACGAGTTCATGCGTGAGCGATCGGCTCACCCCTTCGAGCAACAGCGAATACGACGCGTGCTCGAGCACGCTGCCATGCCCCTGCTTCTTGATGTTCTCGAGATAGTCGCGTGTGGTACGACCGGCCGGATTGCGCTGACTCATGTAGCACAAACGTCCGGCGAACTCCGAAAGCCGCTCGCCATCGGTGCTCTCACCGATCCACTGCACCGGCAAGTGCGCCGGCTCGGTGAACTGCGGGCGAGCCAGTACGGTGACGTTTGGTTCACGAAGGATGGCAGCGTCGGTAAGCGGCATCGGAGAAGAAGCAGAAAATGGAGGATGACAGCACCACATCCGGGTACGCCCAATTCGCAGCGGCGCGGCCCTGCTGTAGTTTAACGCAGGCCAAGGTCATTCGTGCTTTGGCTGTTGTGATCGAAGACGGTCACCCGAAGCTCCCCCTCCGCTGCATCCAATGCCCTCGGATCGCCCCAGCTCCCGCTCAATCCAGCAGGAGATCCAGCAGACCCGTCCGTTCCGTTCGCGCGCCCAGGAAACGGCCATTGCCCTGCTTCGCACGGCCTCGGTGGTGTCGCGTCACTATGCCCGCCTCGTCGAACCCCACGGCCTGAGCCTCGCCCAGTACAACGTGCTACGCATTCTGCGCGGCGCCGGCGACGATGGCCTGCCCACGCTCGCCATCCGTGACCGCATGATCGACGAGGGGTCCACGGTAACCCGCCTGCTCGACAAACTCGAGCAGGCGGGGCTGGTCTCTCGTGATCGCAGCCGTCCCGATCGTCGGCAGGTGCTCTGTCGTATCACGCCCCGCGGTCTCGAGGTGCTGGCCGACCTCGATCCGGCCATGGACGGCGCCGACACCCACATCATGACGGTCCTCGATGAAGACCAGATGGGGGTGCTGGTCGATCTGCTCGCCTCGGTACGCACGGGCGGCCGGAGCTGACGGCGAAGACGGCCGCTGGGGGCCGTTGCCCTAGGCGATTGCCCCCAGTCGGAAGCGGCTCCAATCGCGCGTGCGTTCGATGTCGGCCAGTATGGCGCCGGCTTCGGGCGGGAGTGCCGCTGCCATCGGGTCGTGCCGCAGCGCGTCGAACGGCACCGCCCCTTTGCGCGCGACCTTGCACCCGGGGTTGAGAACCGCGCTCGGGTCGGCGGCCTCTTTCACGTGCGCAAAGGAGGCCCGGGCCTCGAGGCTCCAGACCCGCTCCAGCAGCGGCGCTCGCAGCCGGCCGTCGCCGTGTTCGCCCGCGAGTGTGCCGCCGAGTGAGGCCGTAAGCTCGCACACCTGATCGAGAATGCGGTACACCCGGTCGCGCCATCCTGCGGCCTGCGTATCCACCAGTGGGTTCACGTGCGCGTGGGCATCGCCAGCGTGGCCAAAAATTACCCCCAGCGTGTCCGCCCGGTCGAGAATGTCTCGCACGCCACGTACGTAGGCGGGAAAGTGCGCCGGCGGCACACAACCGTCTTCGATGAACTGCATGCTGCGCAGCCGCGGCGCGAGCTGCGACAGTATGGGGCTCGCCGCGTGCCGCAGTGCCCACAGGCGGTGCTCGGCTTCCACGTCATCGGCCTGCACCACCGATGTCGCACCCTGTCTTTGGCACAGTTCCGCGAGTTGACGGAGATTTCCACCAATCTCCAAAGCGTTCTTCCCTTCCACTTCGCAGAGCAGCACGGCTTCGCATTCGCTTGGAATGCCGGTGGGGCCGCCGCGTTCGGCCACATCCAGAAAGGTGCGATCGAGCAGCTCACAGGCTGAAGCGCCTGCTGCCGCCGCCGCGACGGCACAGGCGGTGGCGTCCTCCAAATGGGCGAACGTCGCCAGCACGGTGGCGGTACCGGCCGCCACGGGAATCAGCGCCAGCTCCACCTCGGTAAAGAGCGCCAGCGTGCCTTCGCTGCCAACCAGCAAATCCACGAGGTGCCCCCCGGGCGTCAGCGCGGCGGCAATGCCGTACCCCGACGATTCCTTTCGCACGCCGTTGTGCACCAACTGCGCCAGCGGCACCCCACGTCCGATCTCCTCAAGCGCGCGCATGAGCCGCTGTATCGCCGGTAGCTGCGTGGGGAGCGCCCGATCGCGGTGAATCCAGGCATCGCTCCCGTCGTCGAACACGCATCGCACCCCCATCACCCATGGCCGGGTGGCGCCGAAGCGCAGAGTGCGGGCCCCGGCGGCGTTCGCGGCCACCATACCGCCAATGGTGCAGAAAGCCCCACTCGATGGGTCGACGGGAAAGCGGAGCCCCACCGCCCGCGCCGCTTTATCGATGGCGCCCCGCAGGGCGCCGGCCCCCACCACGATGCGCCGAGCGTCGACCTGCACCGGGCCAATGGCCTGCAGGCGCGACAAGTCGACCATGACCCCGGGCCCCACGGCGCCGGCCGCCATACCGCTCCCGGAGCCGCGCGGAATGAGCGCGGCGCCCGTGCGCTTGGCCCACGCCGCCAGCGGCCCCACATCCTCGGCATCGGCCGGCACCGCCACCGCGGCCGGCACGCAGCGCGCGATACCGGCCCCTTCGGCGTACAGTGCGCGCGCCAGCAGGTCCGTACGGAACAGGCCGCGGAAACCTGTTGGCCGATCGGCGTCGATGAGGTGGCTCGAGGTGAATGGCACGAATGGGTTGGTTGGCGGCGAACTGCTTACCACGGATAGGAACTGATGAAGCGGGACACTACACGGATTGGTCCGGGCGGGGCTCTGGCCATGCCTCCATCCAATATTGCGCCGCAATGGCGGCAAGCAGTATCCGCGTTTTTCCGTACAATCCGTGCAATCCGTGGCAAGCTGTTGCCGTCCTCAGCGGTCCGCCTAGCCGACACGGTGACGCAAGCGGTCCGGACTCGTATCTTTGAGTGGATATGTCCCTTCCTGCTCCGGTTTCCGACGCGCTTGCCCGCCGCCACGCCGCCCAGTTCTGCACGGCCATTCTGCCGGCGGTATCGCGGACCTTTGCGCTCGGCATCAAGGTGCTCCCCGGAGCGCTGGGACAGGCAGTGCTCGACGCCTACCTGCTGTGCCGCATCGCCGATACGGTCGAAGATGCCCCCGGCATCGACCCACAGGTAAAGGCGGCCCTGTTCGACGATTTCCTCGCCGCGTTTGATGACGCCGACGCGCTCGCGCGCTTCACCGCCGGGGTGCAGAACCTCACCGGCGATCTCGCGCATCTCACGCTTACCAAGAACACGCCGCTCGTGTTCGAACACTTCGCGCAGCTGCCGCCGAATACGCAAACGCTGGTGCGAAAGTGGGTGGCCGAGATGGCGGTGGGGATGCGCAAGTTCGTGTTGCTGTATCCGAACGGCATCCGCATCCAGACCATCGAGGAGTATCAGGAATACTGCTACTACGTGGCCGGTACGGTGGGGTACATGCTCACCGATCTGTGGCACGAACACTCGCCAAGCATCGGGGCCAAGCGCTACGAAATTCTGCGCGAGCGCTGTCGCGCCTTCGCCGAAGCGCTGCAAACGGTGAACATCCTCAAGGATGTTGCCGTCGATGCGGAAAAGGAAAACTCCGTCTACGTGCCGGAAGAATTGCTGCAGGCACACGGCAGCACCCAAAGCCGCATTCTCGCGCCCGAGCTGATCGCAAAGAATCGCGAGGCGCTGGCGCAGCTGATCAAGCTGGCGTGGCACGATCTCGAAGAGGCGCTGGTGTACCTGCTCGACATTCCGCGTCGCGCCGTGAGCATTCGACTGTTCTGCATCCTCCCGCTGCTGCTGGCCTACGCCACGCTGCGCGATCTCGTGCAAAGCAACGCCATGCTGCAGCCGGGCGGGAGCGTGAAGATCACCCGCCGCGAAGTGAAGAGCCTGCTCATGACAGGCAGCATGCTGGTCATGAGCAATGCGGGAGTGCGCTGGCTGGTGGCACGCGTGCGGAGACGCAGCTTCGAGCTGGCCTTCGCGGGATAAACCGATCAGACGTCTGACATCGGACGTCGGACATCCGATGTCCGATGTCCGTCATCCGAGGTCCGACGGGCCTCGAAGTCCGATGCCCGACGGTCGTCCGATGTCCGAAGTCATTGCGCCGGGCCCGCATCGCGCCCTCCCCAACCCGAACACCGCCGTGCCGTTGGGTGGCAACCCATAACGCCCCCAGCATTACGCTGTTCCGGGCCGGCAAAGCCGGCGCCCCTACGGAACGCGCACCGCGTACGTGTCCCCCGTATACATGCGGGTCACTCGCCCGTTCTCTTCGGTGAAGCGAACCACCTCACCAACGGCGCCGCCGCCCGTGGCCGCCACCAGACGAAACTGCCCGTTGCCGATGGGCTCGAGTGTGGCCGGGGTGCCAATGGCCGGAGCGTTCGGGGTGATGAGCACCAGCTTGTCGTTCGTCAGCACCACCTGTTGATCGCCAAAGGCCGTGCGATACACGCCGGCGAATCGCGCCCACGACGCATCCCACGCTACCGTGGGCTTGGCTACCGGCACCGCCTTCGCCACGGCCGCGCCCACCGTCGCAATTAGTTGCTGCGCGATCTGGCCGGGGTCGGAATCGTTGGTGTTGGTCAGCACGATCACCCCCACTTTGTCGCCGAGCTGGAAGTACGTCTGCGTGGTGTTGCCCGGGTAGCCGCCGCCATGCCCAATCCAGGTCCGGTTGGCGATGCGACGGAAGTCAAAACCGAGTCCGCTGCCGCTCTCCCAGTTTTCATCGACCGCGCGCACGCGGTGCATCTCACGCCACGAGGCGGCGCTGAGAATCTGCGCGCCACCGCGCGGGCCACGACGGAACTGCGCCGATACGAATTTCGCCAAATCGTCGACGTTCGATGTCATACCCGTCGCGGCCGCCATGCCACGGGCGTCGACAAAGCGTAATTCGGGACGCGTGCCGTCTGGCAGACGGCGCATGTACGGCACGGTGAGCCCATCGACCGGCTTGTCCACGCTGGTGGCGGTCATGCCCAACGGCGTGAAAATTTGCCGCTGCACATAATCGGCCCAGCGCTGTCCCGTGATCTGCTCCACGATGAGCCCGGCCACGGCGAAAGCCAGATTGGAGTACTTCCAACGCACGTTGGGTGCGAACGCCGCCTGACGCGATCCGTACTGCTGCTTGAGTTCGTCCTCGGTGGGGAACTGTTCACTCGTCCAGTGATCGCCGGCCTCGCGCTGCAGCCCCGACATGTGCGACAGCAGATGTTCGATCGTCACGTCGCCATCATCGGGGCCCGCAGGCTTGGCCTTGAACCACGGCAAATGCTTCTGCACGGGATCATCGAGGCGTAGCTTGCCCTCTTCGCGCAGCTGCATGATGGCGACCGCCGCGAACATTTTGCTGTGCGACGCCACCCGGAACTTCACCTGTGGCGTCATCGGCACGCGGTTCTTCACGTCGGCATAGCCGAAGCCCTTCGACCACACGAGTTGCTGGTCGTGTACTACTCCTACCGCCACACCAGGCAAGCCGCGGTACGCCAGCTGCCCGTCCATCCACGCCGAAAACAACCGCTCGGCGCCAAGCACGTCGGCGTTGGTCGCCAACTCCTGTGCCGCAACTCGGCCTGCCCCCGGCGCGGCAAGCACGAAGGCAGCAGTGGCGCAACACAGCAGGGTGCGCGCAGAAGGCGACGTACGCAGCATGGCAGACTCAGTGAAGGGAGACACGGTACCCACCGCCAATGTGCCCCCCGCTCCCACCCACCGCCACTGCGCCCCTTTGCGCCGGCGAAGCCGCGCCCCCCCGCAGTGCAGTCAGGTGGCAACCCCTTACGCCCCTCGCATTACGCTGTTCCGCGCCGGCAAAGCCGGCGCCCCTAGAACGGGCTGGGCCCCTTCAGCATCTTCTCCAGCAAACTGGGCGACTGCTCGAGACGACCGTGCTGCGCCTCGTCGAGCAGAAACTCCACGCGCTGCTGCACACGCCCCACCATGGTGCGAAACGTCTTCACCATGGTGCGCCAACTCAGCCAGCTCACACCGGCGGCTGCGGCCGCGAGCAGCCCAAGCGTCACCGCAGCCACCTGCGGTACCGCCAGCGCAAAGAACAGCAGTGGAACCGCGGCCATGAACAGCACCAGCACGCTCGCCCCAATCGCCCCGAGTGTGGCGGTACGTACCGATCGCCGAGCCCCGTCCACTACGGCGTCGAAGCGCAGCACACTGCGCGTATCGTCGACACGCGTGGCGCTCACGACCAGCTGATCGAGCCGCACGAGATCGTAGCGTCGTCCGCCGGAGCCAAGGGAGCGAAAGAAGTTGCCAAGCGGATCGCGTCGCGGCTCCCACACGATACGGTCGGTGGTACGGCGCACCGGCACCATGTATTCGTTGCGTGGGAGAAACGCCTCGAGATTGCGCAGCAACTGTTCCGGCGTACCCGTTACCGTACGCTGCGCACTCACCACGGCGGGGCCCACGGTGGCCAGCCAGCCATCGGTGGTCGCACCGGGAATGGTGAGCTGCGCGCGCTCTTCGGCAATGGCCTGACGCACATGTTGCACATCGAGACCAACCTCGCGCGCAATCTCCACCAGCCGCGCTTCGCTGATGGTGTCGCCCGGTTCGCCAGGGTCGGTGTTCTGCAACTCGGACGCGCGCGCCAGCACGCGCTCGAGCGCCGTGCGGGGAAGCTCACTCATGGGAGAAGGTGCTCACGTGAAGTCGTCTGTGCATCAGATGCCGCTGAGCACGATGTCGATCTGCTTCTGCAACGCATCGCGAATGATGGTCGGCACGCCAAACGCGGCGTCGAACGCCGCGCGGACGTCACCGTCTGCCCGACGACCGGCCTGCGCGAGATAGTACTGCCGGTAGCCAGGCAGCAACTCGGGGGCAAGCTTGGCCAGCAGCATCGCGCCCGCCTGCACCTGCCCCGACGAGATGTACCGCGACGCCACGCCGGCCCGCTGCTCGGCGGGGGTGGTGTTGTCGCCGACGGCTGGCCCCACGAGCGCGCCAGTAGCCTCGTGCGCAAACACGTACAGCACCTGCGCGGCGTCGGCCGGACGCGCCGGATAGGTCACCGCCACCATCGTGCGCCCCGTGTATCCCGGGCCCGTGCGTCCTTCGCCACCAATGGGCAGCGACAGCACCATGTCGCCCTGTCGCTGCGACGTGTTGTTCAGAAACCGCTCGAACTTCGTGCGGTACTCCTGCTGCCAGACGCTGTCGACCGCCGTGATGGTGCTCGCGCGTTCACGCAGCTGCTTCTGATGTTCGGGCAGGAAGAACCGCACCGCCTCGTCCTGCACGCCGGTGAGAAACAGACGCAGCCACTCACGGTCGGCCGTCGAAGAGAAAATGGCCGCGAACCCCTGCATGCGCATCGCCGCTTCGCGCGTGGGTGCGCGTCGCATGTCGCCGGACAGCTGGAGGAACTGCTCGGCTGCGGCCTGCAACTCCTCCCAATTCGCAAAGCCGAACGGGAGGAACTGCGCGTCGAGGTAGTTGCCGCGCGCCAGCCCCTTCACGAGCGCTTCTCGGTTCGCGTCGAGCCCCGTGAGCAGGTTGCGCGAGTTCTTGATTACGGTGATCGAATCGCGATAGCCGCGCCGATACAGCGGCACCGCGGCCGTGTCCTCACTCAACAGGGCGAAGGCATGCAACCAGAGATCCACGTGCGGCACCGTGCGCACCGGCCAGCGCAGCGGAGGCTGTGCGGCAGCGGTGACGAGGGCACCGGGCGGCGTGGCCGGCGGTACTGTGGTCGATCCGGTGCTGGCGCAGCCGAGCAACGGCGCGCCGACCGCGAGCACGAACAATCGGGTAATCGAACGCGAAAGCATGCTCACAATACACACCGACCGGGTCACGGGATTCAATCCCGGCCCGGTCGTGAACGAAAATCAGGGGAAACGAGGCTACTCGTGGCGTCCGCAGGTCACGCAGAACTTCCAATTCGCGTCGAGTTCGGTACTGCAGGCCGGGCACTGCCGCTTGGTCAGATCCATGCCACAGTACGGGCAGAACGTGACGCGCCGGCCGTGGGGCAGCTTGTTGTCGCAGAACCGGCAGCAGGCCTGTGATACGGCCGGAGCCGAGCCGCTCACATGCACGCCGGGTGAGGCCATGGGCGGCGTGGTAAAGAACGTTGGCGACGGGAAGAGATCGTGTTCTGCCCCCGGTGTGCCCAACGGCGTGCGCTGGGGGGCGGGAACGGACGGCGAGTTGCCGCTGGTGCCGGCGTTCGCCTGCGAGAGGCGCAGCGTGCTCGTGGCCCAGGCGCGCACCATGGCGAGCGTGGGGGACGGGAACGCCAAGGCCTGACGGCAGGCCCCCTGCAGCTCCGGGTCCGACACGAGATAGCCACGGTCGCCGGCAATGAGGCGCAGCAACGCCGTTTCAAAGGCATCGGCGCCACCATTGGCCATTTCCCGTCGCACGTCGCGGAAGGGGAGCAGGCGCTCTTCGAGGTCACTGAGCGTGAACCCCTGGGCCAGCAGCTGCGGATACTGCGTGCGGATGGTGCGCGACAGCCGGAATGCCAGACGATCGAGATCGTCGAGGGAGCGAGCAATGGCGGTCACTTCGTGTCGCCAGTCCCGTATCGGGTGTCGACATCGTTGCCCATGCGCTCGCGCGTCTCGCCGCCGATACGTTCGACGAGTCGTTCCGGGACGGTTTTGGTGTTCACCTGCGCGTCTTTCCAGCCGTAGCCGTACCCGATGGCTACTCCGACGACAAGGGCGAAGAGGAACTTGTACATGGGCATCCAGGGTGAGTTCCGGCGCCCGCGCGCCGGAATGACTATCACCTCATGGACGCATCGTGGAACGCGACGGTAACGCCGGGGCTGGTACAAACCGTTCCGCCACGGGAAACGGTGAGAGCGGCTGCGAACGGGTTTTGGGGCCCTGGGCGGCGAACCATTCCTCGAACTGCGACGGCACCAGCCCGTCGGACGCGTCCTGCACGGCCGCGGCCCGCGTGGCGAGGTGATTGGCATACTCGTTCTGCGGGTGCCCCGCGTGTCCCTTCACCCAACACCACTGGGTGTCGTGCAACGCAATCGACTCCACCGCGGCCTGCCACAGCTCCACGTTCTCCACGGCGCCGTCTTTGCGCTTCCATCCGCGCGCCATCCACCCCTTCACCCAACTCGTCATACCGTCCACGATGTATCGCGAGTCGGTGGTGAACTGCACCGACAGCCGATTCCCCTTGCGGGACATCGCGTCGTACGTGTCGATCACCGAGCGCAGGGCCATGCGGTTGTTGGTGGTGTCAGGCTCCGACGCCCACAGGTCGAATCGGGTCAGCGTACCATCGGCTTTGCGAAACTCGATGAGTGCACCCAGGCCGCCCGGTGTTGCGCCGCTCTTGCCGTTGCCCAGACACGACTCGTCGGCGTATACCGCCACCATGGGATAGCGGGCGCTCACCGCACCGCCTCGATCGAATCGATTTCATCGACGATGAGCTCGAGGTGATGCCCCGTGCTGGGATGTCGCGCCACGATGACCTCGCGCCCACTCTCGATGCGCAGTCGCTCGGGAATGACCACGTACTCCGTGCCGCGCCGCATGATCATGAGGCGGGCGCCGTCGATGATGGCGCGCTCGAGCAGATCGTATTGGGCGGTAGTGGGCTGCATAGATCGGTGAAGCTAGCGGAGAAATGGCGAGGTAACTACGGGAGTTGGTACAACGGGAGTTTGCACTACGGGAGAATGAGAAGCGGCACGGCCGCCCGTGGTTCCAACTCCCGTGGTTCCAACTCCCGTGGTTCCAACTCCCGTGCCACCACCCCCCCCCCCCCCCCCCCCCCCCCCCCCCCCCCCCCCCCCCCACCCCCCCCC
>ERZ1645185.334-NODE-334-length-19867-cov-8.641480_pt1 | contig 19867 bp, 21 predicted proteins | sample MGYA00575351_ERZ1645185 | MGnify/ENA primary metagenome ERZ1645185 (study PRJEB40838, sample SAMN11284767) | freshwater sediment metagenome | isolation source: river sediment | host: Sediment | place: India: Jana village, Kanpur | collected 2015-12-17 ...
GCGGGATGCGGTTGAAGCCCTGCCGGGCAAGCTCGTTGAATTCGGTTTCAGTCATTTTTCACCACAGAGACACAGAGGCACAGAGAAAAAACAAATCAGTATCGGAGCAGCGCGCCATGCACCATCGCAAAGCATAGCCATGAGTCCGCACATCTTTCTGTCTCATCTCTGTATCTCTGTGTCTCTGTGGTTCATGCTTTACTGACCAGCTTCGCTGCTTCAATCAGGCTGGGCACGACCGCGTCCAGGTCAAGCTCCGTTACCGGGCGGCCGCGGTTGTAGCCATACGGCACGCAGAATACCGGGCAGCCTGCCGCGCGCGCCGCCTGGGTATCGTTGAGCGAATCGCCGATCAGCAGCAGTTCGGCCGGACGGCACTTGAACACCTCACAGGCGTGCTGCAGCGGCAGCGGGTCAGGCTTGCGCCGGGGAAGCGTATCGCCAGACAGAATCAGTTCAAAGAAATCGAACAGGCCGGTGTCTTTCAACAAGGGCACCGTGAACTGCTCGGCCTTGTTGGTGATGCAGGCCAGATGGACCCCCATCGCCTTGAAGGCTTGCAGGCCTTCGACCACGCCGGGGAAGGGCCGCGATTCACGCGAGACATTGGCGCCATAGTGCTTCTGATAAAGCTTGATCGCGCGATCGAACAATTCGGCATCCGGCTCGGCATCCATGTCGCCGGTCAGCACGCGCTTGACCAGGCGCGACACGCCGTTGCCGATATAGGTGGCGATGGTCTCGGGACTCGGGCAAGGCCTGCCCAGGTCGGCCATCATCAACTCGGCAGCGTAGGCGAGATCAGGCGCGGTATTCAGCAGAGTGCCGTCGAGGTCGATGACAACGGCCTTGATGGGGAGGGGGAAATTCATTGTTTAGATGCAAGTTGCAAGATTCAAGATGCAGGAGAACACCTTGTCTCTTGCATCTTGCGTCTTGAATCTGTTGTTAAACCTTCGCCAACTCGGCACGCATTTCACCAATGATGGTGTCATAGCGGTTGGGATCCTTGTCATTACGTTTGCCAAACACGGCGGAGCCGGCCACGAAGGTATCGACGCCGGCACGCGCGACTTCGGCAATGTTGGCCGGGCCGACGCCACCGTCGATTTCCAGTTCCACGTTCAGGCCGCGATCGGTAATCATCTTGCGCACCTTGCGCGCCTTGTCCAGCACGTAGGGAATGAACTTCTGGCCGCCAAAACCAGGGTTGACCGACATCAGCAACACCATGTCGATCTTGTCCAGGGTGTAATCCAGCACATCCAGCGGCGTGGCGGGGTTGAACACCAGCCCGGGCTTGCAGCCATTTTCACGAATCAGGCCGATGGTGCGGTCGATGTGCTCGGATGCTTCCGGATGGAAGGTAATGTAGGTCGCGCCCGCCTTGGCAAAATCCGGAATGATGCGGTCGACCGGCTTGACCATCAGGTGCACGTCGATCGGCGCGGTCACGCCGTGCTTGCGCAGGGCTTCGCACACCAGCGGGCCGATGGTCAGGTTGGGTACATAGTGATTGTCCATCACGTCAAAATGGACAACATCCGCGCCGGACGCGAGCACATTGTCGACTTCCTCGCCCAGCTTGGCGAAGTTGGCCGACAGAATGGAGGGGGCGATGCGGTAAGTCATGGGGTCACTCCGAAGTATTTTTCAAAACCGGCATTTTAACCCAGTTGAGCCTCGGCTTTTTAAACCTGTTAAGCCCCAGCTTTGGATACAATGCAGGAAACCGTTTTCCTCTAAACACCATGGCCGAAAGCAAGAAACACGATATCAACATAACCGTTCGCACCGCGTATATCCCGGAGCAAAGCGATCCCGACAGCGACCGCTATGTTTTTGCCTACACCATCGTCATCGCCAACGAAGGCACCGAGGCCGCGCAACTGATCTCGCGCCACTGGATCATTACCGACGCGGAAAACCGCATCCAGGAAGTGCGCGGCCTGGGCGTGGTGGGCGAACAGCCCTTCCTGCGGCCGGGCGAAACATTTGAATACACCAGCGGCACTTCACTCGCCACGCCGGTTGGCACCATGCGCGGCAGCTATCAAATGGTGTCGGAAGACGGCCTGAAATTTGACGCGGAGATTCCCGAGTTCACCCTGACCATGCCCAGGGTATTGCATTAATCGGGGTTAATTCGTTAGCGCCCAGCCTCGCAAGGAAACCTTTTCATTTTTTCATCGTCCACCAAACGATGAAAAGCAGCAAACCCAGCGCAATGCCTGCCTCCAGCAACAGCCAGTAAAGTCCCGCGCTCTCATCAATAAATGGCACCGCTATACTCCTTATCCATGAATCGTCTCGCACTATCTAACTGGTCTGGTTTTTCCGCAAGCCTGATGTTTGCGCTTCTGCTTGCGGGCTGCGCGATCCAGCCCCCAGCCGCCCCACCCGCGGAACCTGTCCCTCTCCCCGCCCCGACGCCTGCTCCACTTCCCCCCTCGCCTCCTCCGTTGCCTGCCCAGCCGCCCGCCCCCTTGTCGCAACTGCGCGCCACCGACTGGAGCGCTCTTGGTAACTGGCATCAGGACTCGCTGATCGAAACCTGGCCAGCCTTTCTGCAAAGCTGCGCCGGCTTGAAGAACCAGCCAGCCTGGCAAGCGGTATGCGTGGATGCAAAAAATCTGAACGGCATGGACAATGCGGTTGTTCGCGCCTTCCTTGAACAGCGCTTTCAGCCTTACGAAATCTTCAACCCCGACAACACGCTTGAAGGCACGATCACCGGCTATTACGAACCCCTGATCAAGGGCGACCGCCTGCCCATTGGCAAGGCAAGATTTCCGATCTTCGCCACGCCCGAAGACCTGATAGTGGTGGACCTTTCCAGCGTTTATCCCGAGCTAAAGAGCATGCGCCTGCGCGGCAAGCTGCAAGGCAACAAGGTCGTGCCGTATGCCACGCGCGGCGAGATTGAAAATGGGAATTTCGATGGCAAACCCATTGCCTGGGCGGAAGATGCGGTGGAACTATTCTTTTTGCAGATTCAGGGTTCCGGCCGGATTGAACTGCCGGACGGCTCACACCTCAGGGTAGGCTATGCCGACCAGAACGGTCATCCCTACAAATCCATCGGAAAGATTCTGGTGGATCGCGGTGAGCTGAAGCTGGAAGAAGCCTCCATGCAAAGCATCAAGGCCTGGGGCGTGGCGAACCCGGACAAATTGTCCGAATTGCTGAACAGCAATCCCAGCTATGTGTTCTTCAGGGAACTGCCCAATGGCCTGAGCGGTCCGCTGGGTGCATTGGGCGTGCCACTCACCGCGGGCCGTTCCATCGCCATCGACCCGAAATTCATTCCTCTGGGCGCGCCCGTGTTTCTCTCAACCACGTTTCCCAATTCAGAAAAACCACTCAATCGACTGATGATGGCGCAGGACACCGGTGGCGCAATTCGCGGCGCGGTGCGCGCGGATTTGTTCTGGGGCTTTGGCAATGAAGCGGGCGAACTGGCCGGCAAAATGAAACAGCGGGGGAAAATGTGGGTGCTGCTGCCGAGGGACTACCCTGTCATGACAAACGCTCAGCGGTAGCTACTCTCTTACTTCGAACACCACCTTGACCCTGAACAGTGCACGGACTTGCTGGCCTTTTCGTTTGGCTGGAATGAAGCGCACATCGCGAAAAGCCTTCAGCGCTTCCCGCCCGAAGGCGTCATATCCAGCGGGGGAAATCTCGATCAATTTGAGATCACTCACTTCGCCATCGTTTTCCACCCGCATTTCAAGAATGGCATAGCCTGATGTGCCCTGTGATTCATAATCAGCCGGATAAACCGGTTCGATCTTGCGCACTGGCCTGGGCTGAACATCGAGTTCCTTGGCGGCGTAGTAATTCGTGTCAACGGCCAGAGGAATATCAATCGCCGGCCCTGGCTGGCTCTTCGCAGGTTCTGGATTATTGGGCCTGACCTGCTCGGTGGCCGGATTGATCGCAGCCGGTTCGGGCACGGGTTCAGGTTTTGCATCCGGTTTGATTTCCGGTTGCTCCTGCAAGACCACCGGCTGCAAGTCAGGAACGGTGATCAGTATTTCCGGGTTGTCCAACGAACTTAACAGCAAGGGTTCCTCTACCACCTCTGGCGGGGCGGGCACTTGGCTTTCCAGACGCGCTTCCAGCACCTGATCCATGGCCACCACCGTGCGCGGTGTCACGCGGATGAGGCCAATAACGGCAGCGTGAACCGCTATGGACAGCCAAAGCGCAAGCATGGCGCGCCTTACTGCTGGCGTCAGGTCAGGGAATGAACTGGTCAAGATGGACTAGTCTGCAAAAACGCTACAGGAACTATCATGTGGGTATCAATACATCTCATCAACACATCTGGAGACAGACATGAAAAGCATGCTCGGATGGCTGTTCATCTTATCATTGACCGGTACGGCCTCGATTGGCATGGCTGGCGGCGAGGTTACCGTAAGCGAGGTCACTATCAAGGCCGCCGATGGCTCGGAAGTGCCAGTCGAGATTGCCACACCAGCCGGCAAGGGGCCGTTTCCTCCTGTACTTTTCATCCACGCCAAGCGTGGATATGAAGGCGACGAACGCGCCCATATCCGCGAACTGGCCGGACAGGGTTTCCTGGTCGTCGCGCCCGACTGGCAAAGCGGCCGTTTCATCGAGCGCTGGCCCTCCGCGCACAATCCTGAAACGGAAATGGATGTCGAGGCCGGCATGGATTACCTGATGTCCTTGCCCAACGCCTGCAAGCAACCGATTGGAATTGTCGGCCTTTCGCGCGGGCCGTATTACGCAATCCGGCTGGCGGCGAAGCGCGGCCAGGACATTGCCGCCATCGTCAGTTATTACGGCCACATGCAGAATCCGAACGCGCCGGAACCCGACCAGCTTTTCCGCGTCGCGCCGGAAGTCATGCAGCTGACCACGCCCATGCTGTTCCTGATAGGTGAGCAGGATTTTGAACTCAGGCGCATTGTTGGCGGGCGCGCATTTTATGCGCTGTGGGAACGCGGCGTGCCGGTGGAATACCAGGAGTATCCATTGGCGCGGCGAGCCTTCGATTTCAGGCCGGATCAGGGACCAGAGGAAAAAATCGCGGCGCGTCATGCAAGGCAGCGGGCAAAGGAATGGCTGGCAAGGTGGATGAAGCTGGACAGCGACATGCGCTGCCCGAAATCCTGAATGCAAAATCCTTTAACACAGAGAAAACAGAGGGATCAGAGGAAAGCGAAGAAAAATACTCGACGCCTTTGGTTTTCCTCTGACTCCTCTGCTGCCTCTGTGTAAAAAATCAGCCGGGTTTTCTGGCCACCATATCAATCAATGCCGACATGCCGCTATGGCCCGCGCCTTCCTCGATGACATCATCGTGCTCGAGCAAGTGCAGGATTTCCCAGTCGCCGAAAGCTTCGCGCAGCATCGCCTCGGTGTACATGTTTTCGGCGTGCGGCGGGCCGCCGGTGCCGTATTCCAGTTGCCTGGGCGTGTAGCCTTGCAGGATCAGCAAACCGCCCGGCTTCAGTGCCTGGCGGATACCGGAAAACTGGCGGGCACGGCCCTCCGGCCCGACAAACTGGATGAAGATGGCGGCAATGACGTCATAGATTTCATGCGGCCAATGCCAGGTGTGCAGATCGACTTCTTCCCAGCGCAGGTTGACGCCGCGCCGCTCGGCCAGATCACGGGACTTTTCCAGCGCGACGCGTGAAGCCTCGATTGCATGAACGGACAATCCCTGCTCCGCCAGCCACACGCCGTTGCGGCCCTCCCCATCCGCCACTGCAAGGGCAGACATGCCCGGCTTAAGCCGCAACGCCTGGCTGGTTAAAAATGCATTGGGCGTTTCGCCGAACAGAAAGCCCGGTTGGGAAAAACGCTCATCCCAAAATGGAACAGCACTCAATTGTCCGCACTCACTTCTTGCTGGCTACCGTCAGCAATTGATCCAGTTTGTCAGCAGGCACATAACCGGGCACGCGCTGGCCGTTTTCAAAAATCAGCGTGGGCGTGCCCGTCACGCGCAGCTTGTTGCCAAGGGCAATCACCTCGTCAACCGGGTTGGCGCATTCACCACTGGCCTTGGGACGCTCGCCCCTGAGCATGTAGGCTTTCCAGGCCTTAAGGCGATCCTTCTCGCACCAGATCTGCTTGGACGTGGGGATAGCCTGGGGATGCAAGCCTTCGATCGGGTAGAGGAAGGTATAAACCGTCACATTGCTGAGTTTTTCGATCTCGGGCTCAAGCTTCTTGCAAAACGGACAATCCGCATCAGAGAAGACCACCATCTTGCGGCTGCCATCACCCCTGACTTCCTTGATGGCCTTGTCGAGCGGCAACGTGTTCCAATTGACCGCATTCAGTTTTTCCATGCGCGCGGCTGTCAGATTGCGGCGCGTGGACAACTCGATGACGTTGCCCATTACCAGATATTTTCCATCGGCGCTTGAATAGACCAGTTCGCCATCGATCAGTACTTCGTAGAGGCCGCCATAAGGCGTCTTGCTTACCGAGGTGATTTTGGCGCCGGGAAATTTTCCGGTAATTGCCTTGCGGATTTCGGCTTCGCCCGCATGGGCGGTCACGCCAACCAGCAACAGTGCCGATAAAAACAGGTGAGACAAACGCATGTTGTTTCCTTAGTTAAAAAATGCTTCGTGTATCAGTGCCGACTTCAGCGGCCCGATGTGGTTCAACACATTCATGCCAGAATTCCGCGCCAGGGCCGGCAATTCGCTATCCATTCCGAACAGGCGCAGCAACCCATCCGTCACCGCCTGCATGCGTGCTACTGGTTCCGCCCTTCTTCGGGCATAGCGCTGCAATAATTCCACATTTCCGCAGCTTGCCGATCCGCGAGCAGCCAGCACTTCAGCCAGCGTTTCCGCATCGCCGAAGCCCAGATTGACACCCTGGCCCGCCAGCGGATGCACGCCATGCGCCGCATCGCCCACCAGAGCGCATCCAGGCCTGACCGGCATGCCCACCTGCATGAGGGAAAGCGGGAATGCCGCGGCTGACGTGAGCAATTCAAGTCCACCCAACCGCCGAAGTCCCGCCCCCATCACTTGCTCGCAAAACGCTTTCCCGGGTAGCTTGACCAGTTCCTGCGCATGTTCAGTGGACGTTGACCAAACCAGCGACATGCGGTTCCCGGGCAGGGGCAGATACGCGATGATGTCGCCGTGCCTGAACCATTGAAACGCCGTGCCGCGATGGGGGATTTCCACGGAAAAATTCGCCACCACGCCGGATTGGTTGTAAGGCTCGGTGCGCGCTTCGATCCCGGCCAGTTTGCGGATTTGCGATGCTCGGCCATCCGCGCCGACAATCAGTTCCGCCTCAATCGCGCAGCCATCTTCCAGCGACAGGGTGGAATGGCGATCGCCCCATTCGACTTTCGCGACACCTGCCGGGCAAAATATAGTAATGGCTTCATGTTCTTTCGCTGCCTGCCACAGCGCATGCTGCAAACGTCCGCTTTCCAGAATGCTCGCAAGTTTGGGCACGCCCGCCTCGTAGGCGTCCATCACCATTTCGCCCTTGCGGTCGCCCGACACATCCATGCGAAATACCGTTTGCACCCGGCCTGCATCCATATTCCGCCACGCACCAACACGGTCCAGAAACGCTTCGCTGCCTGGGCTGATGGCATAAATGCGCGTATCCCAACGCGCATCATTATTCTTGCCGCTGGTGTCCCATGATTCGCTTGGTGACTCGGGCTGACGGGGTTCAACCAGCGCAACATTCAGGCCTGCTCTGGCCAGCGCCAGCGCGGTGCTGGTGCCCACCAGACCCGCACCGATAACCGCTGCATGAAAGCGCGGGGGCGTTTGTTGAGTCATCCGTGCCGTCCGAACAACATGCGTTTGGCCACGAAATGTCGCGCCGGGGGAATCATCTGCAACGCCATCAAACCCGCGCCCCGCAAATGATGCAACAGGGCATTCGACGTGGAAAACGATTTCACCAACACATCGGTAAATCCGATTCCGGGCAACGCGTCTTTTCTTCTGCTTGCCGCATACTTTTGCAGCTGCTGGCTTGATCCCAGCAATTCTTGCGGCGTTTCAAGACAGGATTGCGCCAGTTCCCAGGCATCGCGAAGCCCCAGGTTGAAGCCCTGCCCCGCTACCGGATGCAGCGTTTGCGAAGCATTGCCGATACGTACTACACGTTCCCCAGCTCGCACGCCTCGGTAATCCAGCTTGAGCGGAAAGCGAGCGCGCGGTCCGGTGGAAAAGAAGCGTCCCTGCCTGCCACCGAAATGTTCACGCAGCGCTGCGAGGAAGTCGCTGTCATCTAACGACATGATGTTCTCCGCCTTTTCGGGAGGATTCACCCAGACCAGCGAAAAGCCCTTGCCATTGGGCAGCAGCGCCACCGGACCATCCGGGGTGAAGCGTTCATAGGCCAGGCCCTGATGCGGCAATTCGGTCGTCACATCGGCCACGACGGCGACCTGATGGTAATCACGGGAAAACACGGGTTGTCCGGCGTTCCCGCCACGGCCGCCATCGGCAATAACCGTCAGCCCGGCAGCCAGTTCTTCAGGATATTCGCCGCCAGTACTGATTGTGGCCGCCTCAGTTCCCGGGGAGACCTCTTCAACTGGCGTGCCGTAGCGGATTCTCACACCGGCTTCCTTGAGCGCCGATTCAAGTGCGTTGTGCAACTGTCCATAGGCAAGCACATACCCCAGCGCCGGCACGCCTTCTTCGACAGCACTCAACGCAGCACGGCCCAGGCCGCCCTTGTGCGATATGTGTATACGAGTGATGGGCGTGGCTTCTGACAGGTGCGCCCAAACCCCAAGACGCTCCAGGATCAGACGCGAACCGTAGGACAACGCGAGTGTTCGCTTGTCGTTGACAGGCACGTCAATTGCGCGTGCTTCAAGCACCAGAGGATTCAGCCCGCCCTGTTTGAGCGCCAGCGCGCAAACCGCGCCGACCGGTCCTGCACCCGCAATGATGATGTCCACGGGTTCAGCCACGCATGCAATCCTCGATGTCTGCTACCGTCCTGGGCGGATGGGTCAGCACCTCGCAGCCCGTTTCCGTCACCAGCACATCGTCCTCAATGCGGATGCCGATGTTCCAGAAGGCTTCCGGCACATCATCGGCCGGACGGATATACAAGCCGGGTTCAACCGTGAAGGTCATGCCGGGTTCAAGCGCACGCCATTCTCCCTGGAGCTTGTATTCCCCGGCATCATGCACGTCCATGCCCAGCCAGTGACCGGTACGATGCATATAGAAACGTTTGTAGGCTTCGGATTCGATTAGCCCGTCGACCTCGCCCTTGAGCAGTTTCAAATCGACCATGCCCTGCGTCAGCACACGCACCGCAGTATCGTGTGGATCGTTCCAGCGGCTGCCCGGCCGAATGGCTTCAATGGCTGCTGTCTGGGCGGCCAACACCAGTTCGTAGACATCCTTTTGCGCGGCTGAAAACTGTCCATTGACCGGAAAGGTGCGAGTAATGTCAGCCGCATAGCTGCCATATTCGGCGGCGGCGTCGATCAGCAACAAATCGCCGTCACGCAGCGGCTTGTTATTGAAGACGTAGTGCAACACACAGGCATTGGCGCCGCTGGCGACGATGGAATTGTAGGCAGGGGCCTCGGCGCCACCCCGGCGGAAATCAGCGAGCAGTTCCGCCTCGATCTCGTATTCGTGCATACCGGGGCGGGTCGCGCGCATGGCGGAAACATGCGCGGCAGTGGAAATTTCCGCCGCGCGGCGCATCAGGGCCAGCTCGTGGACATCCTTTATCAGGCGCATCTCGTCCAGCCAGATGCGCGCGTCGACCATGCGTGACGGTGCATGCACGCCGCTACGTGCCCTGGAACGTACCGTGTTGAGCCAGCCCATCACCTGCGTATCCCAGACCATGTCGCGGCCAATGGTGTAAGCCAGCATGGGCTGGTTTTCCAGCAGGCTGGGCAATTCATGATCCAGCGCATCATAGGAGAAGGCTTCGTCAAAACCAAAGGCCTCGCGCGCCGCTTCCGGCCCGTAGCGAAAGCCGTCCCAGATTTCACGCTCTTCATTCTTTTCACGGCAGAAGAGTATGTGGCGCGGTTGTTTTCCGGCAATCATGACTACGACTGCCTCTGGCTCGTTGAAACCGGTCAGCCAGTAGAAATAGCTGTCGTGCCGATAGGGGTAATGTGTGTCGCGATTGCGCGGCACCTCCGGCGCGGTGGCAATAATCATCACGCCCTCGCCCATCTCGTCGAGGATTTTCTGGCGGCGCTGGCGGTAAACAGAATTGTCCATATCAGCAAATTTGGCTACAGATTTCGTGATCTAGTTCCCGTAATCTTTCCGGGGTGCCAACGTCTTTCCAACGACCACCGTAATGTTCTCCGGTCACCATTTCCTTCTGCATGGCTTCCTTTAGCAAGGGTGCCAAGGGCGATTTTTTCCAGGGCTCGATTGCTGCAAACAGTTCACGACGGTAAATGCCGATGCCTGAGAATGTGAGGGGGCGAGCAGTAAGCAGGGGCCCCGCATCGCGGGGATGCGCACGGCCGCGAGCACCCTCGGCCCCCGACACATCGCCCCATGAATCACCACGAGCGGCTACGGAGGGGGCGGCGAGAGACGCAAGGGGTGCTTCCTTGTCCTGTACCTTGCCACCTACCAGCACGAAATCTCCCTTTGGATGATGCGGCGGGTTATCCACCAACACCAGGTGGGCAAGATAGTTCTCGGTCTGCATGCGTGCCATGATGCCCGCAAAACGGGCAAAGTCATAATCGCAAAACACGTCACCGTTAATGACCGGAAAAATCTCCGCCTCGATCAAAGGCAGAGCAGTTGCAATGCCACCCGCGGTTTCCAGGGCTTCGCCTTCGCGTGAATAACGAAGCTCCACGCCGAAAGCATCGCCATCGCCCAGCACCTCTTCGATCTGGTCACCCAGATGGGCGTGGTTGATCACGATCCGGCCAAATCCAGCTTTGGCAAGTTTCTCGATGTGCCAAAGAATGAGCGGCTTGCCCGCAACCGTCAGCAGCGGCTTCGGTGTGTGGTCGGTCAGCGGGCGCATGCGTTCACCCCTGCCGGCTGCAAGTATCATTGCGACCTTCAAAACGTATACCCCACTTGAGCCTGACGATTTTCCAGCTCATCGAGCAGGCGCGCCATCGGGTTAAGTTCGGTATAGCGTTCGCAGGTCTTGCGCAGGTATTCCATGACCAGTGGCATGTCCTTCAGATAGCCGTCCTTGCCATCCCGATGGAACAGCCTCGCAAAAATCCCCAGCACCTTGATGTGGCGCTGCGCACCCATCCACTCGAGGTCGCGATAGAACTCGTAGAAATCCGCACTGACCGGCAACCGGGCTGCGCGGGCAGCCTCCCAGTAGCGGATGGTCCAGTCCAGCACCCGCTCTTCGTCCCATTTGATATAGGCATCCTTGTAGAGCGAAGCCAGATCGTAGGTAATCGGGCCATGCACGGCGTCCTGAAAATCGAGCACGCCAGGGTTGGGGTCGGTCACCATGAGGTTGCGGGAATGGTAGTCGCGATGCACATAGACCCTGGGCTGCGCCAGGTTGTTGGCCAGAATGCGCTCAAACACCGTGTGCAGGGTTTCCTGCTGCGCCTGATTCAAGCCAACGCCAAGATGCTTGCTGACGTACCAGTCCGAAAAAAGGTTCAGCTCACGCAACAATAGGGTGCGGTCATATTCGGGCAAAACACCGGAACGGCTGGCCAGCTGGATTCGGATCAATGCGGCATTGGCATCGAGATACAGTCCGTGGGCGCTTGCATCATCCAGGACGGACAGATAGGTTGTGTTGCCCAAATCGGTCAGCAGCAGGAAACCCTGGTCAAGATCCTGGGCCAGCACTTTGGGCACATGGGCGCCGGCCTCGCCGAACAGACCTGCAACATGGACGAATGGCCGGCAATCTTCATGCGCCGGCGGGGCATCCATGACGATATAATGCCGGTCATTGAACGTGGCGCGAAAATAACGGCGAAAACTGGCATCGCTTGATGCGGGAGCAAGATCAAATGCATCTGACTGCATTTCCTTGCTCAGCCAGTGTTGCAGGGCCTGCAAACGCTCCATGAAATAAAACCGATTCAACTTGACCAAAAACCGGATTTTACCGCTTGCGCCTGTCCCTTGGCTTTTTCCTGCTTTCCCTTGCCTTGTCTGGGTGGGCGGGCGCTCGCGCCGACGATGCGCCGCTGATCCTGAAGAAAGATATCGAACTCCGGGGTTCCCAGGCGGCAGGTGAGGAGGGACCGCTATTTCTTTCAGCGGATGTGGTTCAATCGGTTTCCACCGAAATCATTGAGGCTAGCGGCAAAGTCGAGGCCCGAAAGGCCGGGCAGAATTTCTTTGCCGATACGCTGCGCTATGACCGCGCGCAGAACCAGATAGAAGCCAGCGGAAATGTCCGCCTTGAGCAGTCGAAAATGGTGGTCAGTGGCAGCACGCTGAAACTGCAACTGGACAGCCATACCGGCTTTCTGACCGATCCGCGTTACCGTATTCTCCCGGCGCCCGACGCAAGGATTTCCGGCCGAGGGAGCGCGAAATCACTTGAATTCGCAGGCAAGGAAATCTATTCGGCAAAAGATGCTACGTACACAACCTGCCCCGTTGATAGCGATGACTGGTACCTGAAAGTCGCCAACCTGGAAATCGACCAGAACAGGCAGGTGGGCACCGCCCGGAATGTAATGCTGACCTTCAAGGGTGTGCCGCTGATGTACACCCCCTGGGCTGACTTTTCACTGAATGATGCCCGTAAAACAGGTTTCCTGCCCCCCACCATCGGCTTTACAGGTAAAAGCGGCCTGGATATCACGCTTCCCTATTACTTTAATCTCGCGCCCAATTATGACGCCACGCTTTACCCGCGATTGCTGGGCTCGCGCGGCCTTCAACTGGGCAGTGAATTTCGTTACCTGATGCCTTCCTATCAAGGCGATGCCGCGCTTGAATATTTGCCCAACGACCAGACCGACGATCGTTCGCGCTGGCTGGCCTCATTGAATCACAAGCATCGCTTCAACCAGAAAATCAAGGGTTCAATTACCTTCCTGCGGGTTTCGGATGATGAATATTTCCGGGATCTTTCCAACCAGGTTGCCGTCACATCCCAGTCCATTCTTCCCCAGGAAGGCCTGCTGACATATGAAGGTGACCACTGGCAGGCGGGCTTGCGCCTCAATCAGCTTCAAGTACTGCAGGATATTGATGCGCCGATCAACCCTACGCCCTACAACCGGCTCCCCCAGCTGACGCTGACAGGCACCCGTAATCTGGCCGGCGGCCTGCAAGCGTCCATCGACAGCGAATATGCCTACTTCCGGCACCCCACGCTGGTTGACGGTAGCCGGCTGACGCTCTACCCCAGCGTGAAACTTCCTTACCGCACCAGCGCGTTTTTCGTTACGCCAAAACTGGGTTACCACTTCACGCGTTATCAGCTTGATGACAACCCGGTGTTTCCGGAAAAAAACACACGCTCCCTGCCCATTGCCAGCATCGATTCGGGGCTTTTCATGGAGCGCGATTTCAGTTTCCGTGGCAAGTCCTATCTGCAAACGCTGGAACCTCGCGCCTATTACGTCCATGTGCCCTTCCGCAATCAAAGCGATCTACCAGTTTTCGATACGGCGCCTCTCGACTTGAGCTTCGCGCAAATATTCACCGAAAACCAATACATAGGCGGCGATCGCATCAATGATGCGAACCAGCTCACCCTTGCGCTGACCAGCCGGTTCATTGATGAAAACAACGGGCTTGAGAGGCTCAAGGTAGCCATAGGACAGCGTTATTATTTTTCCAGCCAGCAGGTTACCCTGCCGGGAACCCCCCCGCGCGACAGCCTGTCTACCGACCTGCTTGCCCTGCTTTCCGGCCAGATCAATGATGCCTGGCGTGTGGATGCCGGCTGGCAGTTTGATACGGATTTGGGCAGAACCATTAAAAACACGATATCAGCCAGCTATCGACCCGGGCCAGGACACGCCGCCAGCATGGGTTACCGCTTTCAGGATGGATCAGTTGAACAATTGGACACCGCCTTTCAGTGGCCGCTTACATCCCGGCTTTATGGCCTGGCCCGCGCCAATTATTCGTTCCGCGACAACCGACTGATCGAAGGTCTGGCCGGACTTGAATATAATGGTGGTTGCTGGATCTTGCGCGGAGTCGTGCAGCGCATCGCCACCGCTGAAAGGGATGTCAGCAATTCCTTTTACCTGCAATTAGAGCTGAACGGCATGGGAAGGCTTGGCGCCAGTCCCATGAACGCATTGAAAGAAAGCATTCCAGGATATACACCGACCAATGAATTCCAGAACCCTTAAGCTGCTAGCCATTGCCCTCCTGGCTACCGCCACCTCTGTCATGGCGGCACCCGCAATCCAGACCATTGATCAGATCGCCGCTGTGGTCAATGACGAAGTCATTACGCGTCAGGAACTGGAAAAACGCTACCAGGAAATCACTCAGCAGATGCGTGGGCAGAACATCCAGTTGCCCCCGCGCAAGCTGCTGGAACAGCAGTTGATGGAACGCATGATCACCGAACTGGCGCTCCTTCAGTTCGCAAAAAATTCAGGCATCCGGGTTGATCCTGTGCAGGTTGAGCGCGCGGTCCAGCGGATTGCCGAGCAAAACAAACTGACCGTCGACCAGTTACGCGAAGCACTGGAGAAGGACGGAATGAACTTCGACCGTTTCCGCGAAAATATCCGCAACGAAATCCTGCTTGCGCGAACCCGCGAACGCCAGGTGGATAACAAGCTGACGGTGAGCGAAGCCGAAATCGAAGGTTATCTTCAGACTCAATCCGCCCAAGGGAAAGACGAAGAATTCAATCTTTCACATATCCTGGTCACCGTTCCGGAAAACGCCTCGCCTGAACAGATTCAGGCCCGCAAGGCCCGCGCTGAAGACATTCTCAATCAGCTCAACAAAGGGGGCGACTTCTCCCAGTTGTCCGCCAGTTATTCCGATGCGCCCAACGCGCTGCAGGGCGGCGGCCTGGGCTGGAAAGCCAGCGGCCAGATTCCCGCCCTGTATCTTGACTCACTGCGCAACCTCAAGCCGGGCGAAACTGCGCCTCTCCTGAAAAGCGCCAATGGTTTTCATATCGTCAAGCTGAATGAAAAGCGCGGCAAGGATAGTACGACAGTGATTACACAGACCCGGGTGCGCCACATTCTGATCAAGCCCAGCGAACTGACCTCCGAATCCGATGCCAAAACCCGCCTGCAGCAAATCCGCGAACGTGTGGAACAGGGCGGTGCGAAATTCGAGGATCTGGCCCGCCAGTATTCCGAGGATCTGGGAAGTGGCGCCAAAGGCGGAGAACTCAACTGGGTCAACCCTGGTGACCTGGTGCCAGAATTCCAGAAAGCCATGGATACCCTCAAGCCAGGTGAGTTGAGCCAGCCTGTCCAGTCTCCCTTTGGCTGGCATCTGATCCAGGTACTGGAGCGCCGCCAGCAGGACGTCACAGAAGAACGCCAGCGGCTGCTTGCACGCCAGAATATTCGCGACCGCAAATCGGAAGAGGCCTTCCAGGAATGGGTTCGGCAAGTTCGCGACCAGGCGTATGTCGAACTCCGGCCCCTGGACTGAATATTTGATGTCACACATCACAGGCCGCCCTGACAGGCGGCCTTTTTCATCCTGGGAATCTGCATGACTGAGCTGCCAGTCATTAACTACACGTGTGGCGAACCCGCCGGCATCGGGCCCGATTTGGCCATCCTGCTCGCAGACATCGCGCTGCCCTGCCGGCTCAGGGTATTGGGCAATCTCGACGTTTTGCGCGAACGCGCGAAGCAGATTGGAAAATCCGTTGAACTCGTTGAACTAAACAGGCAAGACCCAACCCCCGCGCATGCTGTCGGCAAGCTGGCCGTGCAGTCAGTGCCGGTTTCGGCACCCGTAGCTGCCGGGCAACTCGACCACCGCAACAGCCGTCACGTGCTGGCGCTGCTGGATGAGGCGATCGACGGCTGCATGCACGCCCGCTATTCGGCCATGGTTACCGGCCCGGTGCACAAGGGCATCATCAACGAGGCTGGCATCCCGTTTACCGGCCACACAGAATACCTTGCCGAGAAATCCGGCACACCCAGGGTAGTGATGATGCTGACCGGGGGCGGATTGAACGTGGCGCTGGCAACGACGCACCTGCCTCTTCATGAAGTCCCGCGCGCCATCACCCGTGAAGAGCTCACCGCCGTTTTGCGCATCCTGCATGACGACCTGGTCAATAAATTCGGCATTGCCCGGCCGCGCATCGCCGTGTGCGGACTCAACCCACATGCGGGTGAATCCGGTCATCTTGGTCACGAAGAAATCGACGTTATCGAACCCGTACTCAACACCCTGCGTGTCGAGGGCATGAACCTCAGTGGGCCGCATCCTGCCGATACGATTTTTGCACAAATACGAAAACATCCTGCCGATGCAGTGCTGGCGATGTACCACGATCAAGGTTTGCCCGTACTGAAATACGCCAGCTTCGGCGAGGGTGTGAATGTCACGCTCGGCCTGCCCTTCGTCCGCACCTCGGTCGATCACGGCACCGCACTGGAGCTGGCAGGAACCGGCAACATTGAGACCGGCAGTTTGCTGGCGGCAATCAAACTTGCCATCCGGCTTTCCAGCACCAACGCATGAAACATATCCCGAGGAAGCGGTTCGGCCAGCATTTTCTGACGGACGAAAGCGTCATCCACGCCATCGTCAGCGCCATCAATCCCCAACCAGACGACGTGCTGGTTGAAATCGGCCCCGGTCTTGGAGCGCTCACCCATCCTCTGCTGGAACGCATTCCCCGTCTGCATGTCGTTGAACTGGACCGCGATATCATCGCGCGGCTGAAAAAAAACTGGCCACCTGAAAAACTTGTCATCCATGAAGGCGATGCACTGAAATTTGATTTCGGAAGCCTGGGTAACAAAATCCGTGTGTGCGGCAACTTGCCCTACAACATTTCCAGCCCCCTGTTGTTCCACCTCAAGGAATATGCCGGCCAAATCTCCGACATGACTTTCATGCTGCAAAAGGAAGTGGTAGACCGCATGGTGGCAGCACCTTCCACGCCAGCCTACGGACGGCTCTCAGTCATGCTTCAGCGAAGCTTTTACATGGAATCGCTGTTTGACGTACCGCCTGACGCCTTTGATCCGCCGCCCAAAGTCGACTCGGCAATCGTGCGCATGATCCCGAAGCCGCCCGGCAGCTACCCAATACTGGATGAAAGCCATTTCGCTGAAATGGTCGCCGCTGCCTTCTCCCAGCGCCGGAAAACACTGAGAAACACTCTGGGAAAAATGATTGGCGAAGAAGCTTTTGGCGTGGCAGGAATCAACCCCGGCTTGCGGGCGGAAAATCTTGGCGTCAGCGATTACGAGAAACTGGCCTTGCTCAAAACTGTTGCATAGTCAATCACCGCCACGCATCCAGCCCGCTGACCCCTTCTGGATGAATTCGATCTTGTAGCCGTCCGGGTCCTGCACGAAAGCGATGACTGTTGAACCATGTTTCATCGGCCCGGCTTCGCGTGTAACCGTGCCGCCATTGGCTTTCACGTCCTCGCAAGCCTTGTTGGCGTCGTCGACTTCGATGGCGATGTGGCCATAGGCATTGCCCAGGTCGTACTTGTCGGTTCCCCAGTTGTAGGTGAGTTCAAGCACAGCGGTCTTGACTTCGGTGTCGTAACCGACAAAGGCCAGTGTGAACTTGCCGTCCGGGTAATCCTTTTTTCGCAGCAGTTTCATGCCCAGCACGCGAGTGTAGAAGTCGATGGAGCGGTTTAGGTCTCCAACCCTTAACATGGTGTGCAATATCCTCATGCTCCCAAGCCTCCAGACGCAATTCGCAAAAACGAAGCGATCATGACGAAGACTGCGCAGACAGGGCGCGGCGAATGATCCATATCATCATGGGCGCGATCAGCAACACGCCGATCAGAATCAATGAAAGTCCGGATTCATCCAGCAACAAGGACTGCGGCAAGACATCAACACCGGCAAAATATTTTGCCAGCCCCAATCCCGCCAGGATGGTACCGATAGCATCCAGGATGATCAGTTTCAGGGGAATTTGCATGGCGGGCCTGTTTTGCATGTTGCCTCTTGAAAACCAGAGATTTCAAATCATCAATTTATGGCCATGCCTGTCCAGCCACTCACGTGCCGTCTTCGCGTCAGGACACAGCGACTCGACCTGTGCCCAGAACTGGCGCGAATGGTCGAGGTGAAGCAGGTGGGCGACTTCGTGCGCCGCCACGTAATCGATGATGGATACCGGCGCCTGGATCAAGCGCCAGTTGAGGCGAATGCGGCCATCGGGATGGCAGATGCCCCACTGGGTTCTGGCATCGGACAATGCGAATTCCGGAATGCGGCCGCCCTGCTTGCGCGCGAAATGCAAAAGCCGTTTCCGCAACATGCGCTCGGCGCGGATTTTCAGCCAGCTCTTCACCAGTTCCGGCACTTCGTCCGTGTGCGGCACGGAGGCCCACAGCATGCGGCCATTGCGGCGGATGTCCGGGAACAGGCAGGGCGCGGCGCGGATCTTGAGCGGCACGCCTAGGAAGAACACGTTTTCGCCGTCGCGAAGTTCGGGCTGCTCGCGCCGGGTTTGTTCGATTTTGTCGAGATTCTTGAGCAGCCAGTCGATGCGCTCCTGAAGAAAGCGGTCAATTTCCGCCTGCGTGACCCACTTGGGCACATTGACCCGCACACCTGATTCTGTGACCGAAAGCCCCAATGTGCGCCGGCGGGTCCGGGTCAGACGGTAGGGAATTTCCCGCCCTTGAACTTTGGTGATAGTGCTATCGTCAGGCATGTGGAAGCTGTTTCATCTCCGATTCGATCCAGTGTTTGACTTCTTCATTCAGCGCATCGGCCTTCTTGCCTTCGGAGGATATCACCGGACCAATGGAAACGGTAACGGTTCCGGGACGCTTGAGAAAGGAATTCTTTGGCCAGACCTCGCCGGCATTGTGCGCCACCGGCAATACGGGCGTTTTCGTGTGCGTGGCCAGCCATGCGCCGCCTATTCCGTATCGGCCCACTTCACCCGCCTTGACGCGCGTACCCTCGGGAAAAATCAATATCCAGAAGCCTTCAGCAATCCGGGCCTTGCCCTGCGCCACAATCTGCTTGAGCGCTTCCTTGCCTGCCTTGCGATCGATGGCGATTGGCGATGCCATGCGCATGCCCCAGCCGAAAAATGGAATCATCAGTAATTCTTTCTTGATGACGATGGACATCGGCGGAAATATTGTCGGCAGGGTGATGGTTTCCCACGCCGACTGGTGCTTGGCCATGATAATCACTGGCTGATCCGGCAAGTTCTCCAGGCCCCTTATTTCATAATGAATTCCGCAAATCACTCGGGCCAGCCTGACCATAATATGGTTCCAGAGGAAAATGATGCGATACCGCGAGAAGGGTTTGAGCGGAAACGTGAGCAGCGCGAGCAGGCTGAAGATGATGGTTAAAAATGTCTGCACGATGGCAAACAAGGTGGATCGCAGGAGATTCATGTCCGCTCGATGATGGCGTCCGCCGCTGCCGCCAGATTGGGAAACACTTCCGTAGCCGCAGGCAATCCGCCGGCTTCCATTGTTTTTTTGCCCTTGCCCGTTTCCACCAGAATGGGTAGCGCGCCCACGGCTGTCGCGGCCTCCAGATCGCGCAGGGAGTCGCCAATCGCCGGCACGCCTTTCAAGTCGGCGTGGAACCGTTCCCCAATCTGTTTCAACATGCCGGGTTTGGGTTTGCGGCATTCGCACTGGCTGTCCGCCGCGTGCGGGCAATAGAACACCGCGTCGATGTGGCCGCCGTATTGCGACAAGGCCTTGTGCATTTTGGCGTGGATGGCAT
>ERZ1645185.335-NODE-335-length-19829-cov-4.815768_pt1 | contig 19829 bp, 18 predicted proteins | sample MGYA00575351_ERZ1645185 | MGnify/ENA primary metagenome ERZ1645185 (study PRJEB40838, sample SAMN11284767) | freshwater sediment metagenome | isolation source: river sediment | host: Sediment | place: India: Jana village, Kanpur | collected 2015-12-17 ...
ATATCTCGCGATACTGCAACACTTACCGCTGCCGAGGTTTTCATCTCGCCGAGGCGCTCGGGGCGGATGGCAAACTAGCCGCCGCCGAAACTTTGCTGGTTGGTCTGACCCGGGATCCTTCATTAGACATACGTGCGGAGGCCGGGTTCAGACTTGCGCGGTTGCGTGCAAGTATGGGCAACCTCCAAGGAAGCGCTTCCGCTCTTCGGAGAGTGCTTGAGGAGCAACCTGACGCGACGGTCGTGAGGTTGGAACTGGCGCGCATTTTATCACTGATGGGAGAAGATGGCGCAGCTTCTGCCCAGCTTAGGCGGGTCCATTCGGCAGATCTTCCACCAGAAATTGCAGAAATAGTGCAGAGATTTTCGTTGGCGCTTCGATCAAGACGAAAAACTGGTGCATCTTTTGAATTCGGATTGGCTCCGGACACCAACATAAGCCGATCTACATCGAAAGAAACTGTGGATACAATTATTGCACCGATTTACTTGGACCGTGATGCGCGAGCACGATCCGGTGTTGGTCTCCACGTTTCCGGACAAGCTTTTGCTCGAATTGGCGATGATAGTCACCTGAACTTCATGGTTCGTGGGTCCGGAAGATCCCAATTATATAAAGAGAACAAATTCAACGATGTTAGCCTTGCGTTGGCGTTAGGGCCAGAAATTACAATGCGATCGGCGAAAATTAGACCCGCTGTATCTATTAATTACCGCTGGGTTGGTAACGAAATTTATTCTCGGTCATTTGGAGGGGGTCTTAACATATCCTTTCCATTCGAAAAAGTCGACCGACTAGAGCTTAATCTCAACCTTCTTAAATCAACGCACCCGAACTTGAAACGTCAGAACGGCAATATCGGGTCAATCTCGCTCGCATACGAGAGAGCGCTTTCGCCCAAAACATACATGCGCGTTTCTACGGGAATTAGTCGGCAGAATGCCAAAAGTCCGATATTCTCTAACACCAGCGCTTACGCGGATGGGCTGCTCAGCCACGACATTGGAGGGTTTACCGTTTATGGAAGGGTTCTGCGCGCACAGATCAAAGCTGATGAAGCGATTTCCCTTTTTGGCGCCCGACGGAACGATCGCACGTTGGAATTCGGTGGCGGGATTGTAGCACAGCGATTAAAGTTTCGGGGGATGTCACCGGTTTTGCGTGTAACAAGAACTAAAAATGATTCTCCTATAGATTTGTATGAATACAAACGATTGAGGTTTGAATTCGCACTGTCTAAAGAGTTTTAGACATTTCCAAGACGTTACTGACCAGAAACGGCGTATGGGTGGACTGTATGATACGAAATTCAGCGTTTTTCGCACTGGTCGCCCTTGCAGGTTGTGGCGGCGGTGGTGGAGGTGGTACCGCGCTTCCCGTTACACCGGTCCCGCCGCCGCCACCTCCCCCGCCGACATACGCCTCAATCAATGACCCTACCAAGAGCGTGCATTTGGACTTTCTGTCTGGTGCATCAATGATAGGAATAGGTTGGCGAGAGAAAAACAATGAGCCTGCCACAGATTATACGTCTGTATCCGGTGGCGTTCACCCAAGGGACGGCGAAATATCGCTAAGCTATAATGCTGAAAAAAAAGAATATAATGTTCAATATCGAGGTGAATCAGCAATTTACTCTGATAAGGATTTGGTCGGAGAGGCTGAAGATGGAAAAAGTTATGACATATTTGATGAATCTGACCCTGTTAATTGGATAGATAAATATTTTTCTATATACCACGACAAAGACCTTACGCTCACATATATGAACATTGGCATATTTACTGTTACAAAACCTAAAAATTATGATAATGGTGATTATGCTTTAGAAGTAAATACGCAATATTTTGCTTTTGGTCACAAAACAGAGCAAAATGATATGCCAAGAACCGGCACAGGTGCGTACAATTTTGTTGTGGCAAGTACAGCTTATTCTTCGTACGGATTCCATCAATACTTTGGGGGTGGCAAGCTAAATGTAGACTTTTCGACTGGTGATGTGGTATCAAAATTCGATGTCAAGCTAGGAGCTTGGGCCGAAGGTAATAAGCCGCAAGAGTCTTACGCCTTGAGTTTGGAGGGTTCGATTTTTGAAGGCAGCAATCGGCTGAACGGTACGATCATCAGTGAGAACTCCTCGCACGCGGGCAATTTTACGGGAAATTTCTTTGGTCCAGCGGCTGAGGAGGTGGGAGTTACCTTCTTTATGCAGGACGCCAATGGCGGAGGTTTGGTCGGGGCCATTGCAGGAGAGCGGGAGTAATTCCTGACATAACGAAAACGAGCACGCTGGTCGCGGGGGCTCGGGGAGAAAATAGTTGCCGTCGCTTGATCTGGTGCAGCTTACGCCCTTGGCTGCTCGAAGCTGGCTGAGCGCGCGCTTGCTGCTTCCAATACCAAATGCGGAAAAATCGGCTGATTCCTAACACCTTCCATAATAGGAACGCCTGTGCCTCCCTCCGGCACATGACCCAAGCTCCCGCACTCCCTTCGCCCCGCGCCGCAACCCAGCGCCACGATGGCTGGACGCCCGAACGCCGCCGCATCTTCCTCGAAACCCTCGCCGAGTGCGGCACCGTGCAGGATGCCTGCCGCGCCGCGGGGATGAGCCCGGCGAGCGCCTATGCGCTGCGTCAGCGGGCGTCCGGCGCGCTGTTCGCGCTCGGTTGGGCCGCCGCGCTCCGCCATGCGCGCGAGCGGCTGGCGGACGAGCTTCTCTCCCGCGCCATGCACGGCTGCACCGAAACGGTGGAGCGCGGCGCCGAGGTCATCACGCGCCACCGCTTCGACAACCGCCTGTCGATGGCCGTGCTCACCCGGCTCGATCGCGAGGCGGAGAAGTTCGACGATGCCGCGCGCACCGTCACCACTGTCGCGGCGGATTTCGAGGCGCTGCTCGAATGCGTGGAGGCGGGCGATACGGAGGCCGAAGCCGCGTTCGTCGCCGCGCACCGGCCTGTGTCTCAGGCCGCCCCGCCGGTGTCGGACGCCGCGCTCATGCGGTCGCTGGCGGAGGCGGACCGGCGGCGGGCCTTGGCCGCCATGGCCCCCGAAGACATCGACATCTCCGATCTCGATCCGGCGGAGTCCGAAGACTGGGACGACGATCAGTGGGAACGCGCGTTCCGCAGCGGTCTTGCCGATACGATGGAAGACGATGACGACGAAGGCGATTATGAAGACGGCGATGAGGATGAAGACGAACGCGAAACGGGCGATGATGAGGGAAGCTGGCGCGGCGTCCGCGACGGCCTCCGGCATGTCTCAACTTCATCAACTTCGCGCCCCGGCCGCGCCGCGCCCTGAAATCGCGGTGCGCGAAAAATCGCCGCGGGGGACTTCGCTGCCGCCGTGCGTATTCCTTCCCGATGCTGCAGGTGAATAGGGGCGCCGAGCGATCGGACGAGCCGGGGGTGCTCATGGTTGCCGTGCAGAGCGGCGACGAGGACGCCTTTCGCCTTTTGACCCGCCGCCTTTACGGGCCTGCCATCGGCCTCGCGACCAAGGTTCTCGGCGACCGGACCGAGGCGGAGGACGCGGTTCAGGCGGCGCTCGTGAAGCTCTGGCGGCAGGCGGCGTCGTTCGATGCGGGCAAGGCGAAGGTGGAAACGTGGTTTCGCCGCATCGTCGTCAACGCCTGCATCGATCGGAAACGGGCGCTGCGGCCCGTGCAGCCGCTCGAACTTGTGGCGGAGCGGGCGAGCGACGACCCCGATCCGGAGGTGCTTGCCGGGCAGAGCGCCCGCTCGCGGCGGATCGCGGAGGCGATGGCGCATCTGCCCGCGCGGCAGCGCACCGCCATCGCGCTTTTCTATGGGGAAGGCGCGACGATGAACGAGATTGCCGAGGCGCTGGAGACGACGCCGAAGGCTGTGGAGGGACTTCTGGCGCGTGCGCGCGTCGAGCTTGCGGAGCGGCTCCGGTCGCTTGCCGAAGAGGTGATGTGATGGAACGGGGAAGAGTGATCGAGATCATCGAGGCTTACGGCGGGTATCCCGCTGCGTGGCCCGAGGATGAACGCGCGGCGGCGGAGCGGCTCACGCTGTCGGATGCAGCGCTCACCGCCCTGATGAATGACGCGCGCGAGGTGGACCGGCTGCTGCGCGACTGGGCCTGCGAACTCGTCCCGACGACGGATGCGGAGGCGGATGCCGCCGCGGATCGGGCGCTTGCCGAAGCCTACCGGTCGGGCGCGCCGCGTCGCATGTGGATGCGCGCCGCGTTCGGCGGGGCGATCGCCGCGTCGCTCGCGATCGGCGCTGTGCTCCTGTCGCGGCCCGATGCCGTGCCGGTGCCGGCGGCGCCCGCCGCGCCCCCCGCCGTTCAGGTGGCGCTCGGCGAGTTGCCCGGAGAGGACGCCCAGGCGGCGCACGACATGCTGGTGTGGGGGAACGTGTTCACGCCCACGCCCGAAGAGGAGATGGTGTTATGAAAATGGCGTTCGCAGGCGCGATGCTGGTCGTCGCTGCATTCGGCGCGACGACGGCTTTCGCGGGCGACGACGTGCGCGCGCAGCGGCACACCTACCGCTTCGAATGGAAGGCGCCGTTCGCTGACATGTCGCCGCAGGGCGCGGCGATCGTCGCCGAGGCGATGCAGGCGCAGCGCCTGCCTTCGAATGCCGAGGAGGTCCGCAAGGCCCGGCAGAAGGTGCTCGATCTGATTTCGGCGGAAAATCTCGATATCCATGCGATCCGCAAGGCGCAGGCCGAGGAGCGGTCGCTCGCGATCAAGGAGCACGCCCGCGCGCAGGAAAAAATGCTGAAGGCCTATCAGCGGCTGTCGCTGCAGGACCGGCGCGCCTTTGCCGAAGGGATGCGCGCGCAGGAAGAGCGCATGATGCAGCACCTAGCCCGCGCCCGCGAACGGATGAAGGACGCGCAGGAGCGCAGCCGCATCGACAGCGAACGCATGAGGCGCGAGATGGAAAAGATGCGCAAAGAGATGCTGCGCAACACCAAGGAAACCGGCAGCCTCTGGATCGTGATCCCGCCGGTGTCGCCGGTGCCGCCGGTGTCGCCGGTAGCGCCGCCCGAACCGGTCGATCCCGACCGGAACGGTTGATCGTTTATCGCTGCCAGCCGGTCTGGCGCTCGACCTCGGCCCACAGCGCTTCGGCGAGTCGGGCTGTCACCGGGCCGGGTACGCCCTTGCCGACCGGATTGCCGTCGATGCTGATGATCGGCAGGCAAGGCGCGGTCGTCGAGGTCAGGAACGCCTCGGCGGCGTCCAGAGCGTCGGCGGTGGTGAAGGGCGCTTCCTCGACCCGGATCTGGTGCTCGCGGGCAAGGGCAAGCAGCGTGCCCCGCATCACGCCGTGGAGGATGCTTTCCGTGGCGGGGTGCGTAACGATGGTGCCGTCCTTGCGGACGATCCAGGCATTGGTGGAGGAGCCTTCGCTGACCGTACCGTCCGGGTTCACGAACCACGCCTCGAACGCTTTCGCCTCACGGGCCGACTGTTTAGCGAGCACGTTCGGCAGCAGCGCGATGGACTTGATGTCGCGGCGCTGCCAGCGGCTTTCTGGCTGCGTGATGACGGAAATCCCGGTTTTCTGCTGCGCGACCCGCACCCGGAAATCGAACGGCCGGGCGGTCATCACCAATGTCGGCACGGCATTGGTGGGGAAGGGGTGGTCGCGCCGCGCCGCGCCGCGTGTCACCTGCACATACAGCAGCCCGTCGCGGATACGGTTCGCGGCAAGCACGCGGCGGGCAACGATCGAAAGCGCCGCGTCGCTCATCGGCGCGGCGATCGAGAGTTCACGAAGGCTGCGGCCGAGCCGCGCAACGTGCTGCGGCCAGTCAAGCATCCGGCCGTTCAACGTCGCGGCGACCTCGTAGACGCCGTCGGCGAATTGGAAGCCGCGGTCCTCGATGTGAACCGTGGCATCGGCGAGCGGAACGAGACGACCGTTGACGTAAGCGAGGCGGGACATTTTATCGTTGCGACTCCGTGTTTTCTGCGAGTCTGACTAGTGTTCGGGGCAGGGAAGAACAAGCGGCGATGAAGGGAAAAGCATGAACGGTACGATCGTCTGGCTCCGCGAGGATCTCCGCCTCGCCGACCAGCCCGCCTTTGCCGCTGCGGCGCGCGAGGGCGGGGTGATCCCCGTTTACGTCCTCGACGACGAAACGCCTCGCCACCGCCGCCTCGGCGGCGCGCAGCGCTGGTGGCTGCACCACAGTCTTGCAAGTCTCGATGCGGACCTCCGCAAGCGCGGCTCCCGCCTCATCCTGCGTCGCGGCGTCGCAGCGGACGTGCTCGCCGATCTCGCCGCGGAAACCGGCGCGCGGCGGGTCCACGCGCTGCGCCACTATGCGCCGTGGTGGCGCAATGCCGAGCGGGCGCTCGGCGGCAAGGTCGATCTCGTCCTCCACGACGGCGTCTGCCTGCTGCCGCCCGGCGAGGTCCGGACAGGGGCGGGCGATCTCTACAAGATTTTCACACCGTTCTGGCGCGCCCTCCGCGACCGGATACCGCCTGCCGCATCAAACGCCGCACCCGAGCGCTTCACGGCGCCGGAAGATTGGCCCGCGTCCGACACGCTGGAGGACTGGGCGCTGCTACCCAAGCGTCCCGACTGGGCAAGCGGTTTCCACGTCTGGACGCCCGGCGAAGTCGGCGCGGCGGAGCGGCTGGAAGCGTTCCTGCCGAACGTCGCTGCCTATGATGCCACGCGGAACCTGCCGTCGGAGCAGGGCGTCTCGTATTTGTCGCCGCATCTTCACTTCGGCGAAATTTCCGTCGCCGAGGTCTGGCGCCGCGCCGCCGCTCGGCCGGGCGCCGAACCGTTCCTGCGCGAGCTTGCCTGGCGGGACTATGCGCAAAACGTCATCCTTGCTCGCCCGGACTACGGCAAGGCGAACGGCCTGCCGGCGTTCGATCCGTTCCCCTGGCGCGATATGGCGGACCCCGAAGTCGCTGCGGATTTCCGCGCATGGTGCCGGGGCGAGACGGGGTATCCCATCGTCGACGCCGGGATGCGCGAACTCTGGGCGACGGGGTGGATGCACAACCGCGTGCGGATGATGGCGGCGAGCTTCCTCGTGAAGCATCTCCTCATCGATTGGCGCGAGGGCGAGCGCTGGTTCTGGGACACGCTTGTCGATGCCGACTATGGCAGCAACAGCGTCAATTGGCAGTGGACGGCGGGCACGGGCATCGACGCCAACATGTTCGTGCGCATCATGGCGCCGCTCACCCAGTCCGAAAAGTTCGGCGCTGCCGATTATATCCGCCGCTGGGTACCCGAACTTTCGCGCCTTGACGACGCCGTGATCCACGACCCGGAAGCGCACGACGCGCGGCCCGTCGCCTATCCCGCAAAACGCATCGGGCACCGCCCGGCGCGGGAGCGTGCGCTCGCTGCCCTCTCCACGATTCGCTAGGCTTTGAATTCGCTTGGAAATGCCGCATACTCACCGCCGGGGAGAGACGGATGGCGACACATCCGGAAACGCGCGGCGCGCGCGTCGTCGAAGCAGACCGCCGGTTCTGGATTGGCGGCCTTCCTGCACGATTGTTCGCCGGCAGCCGCCAGCGCCTCATCAACCGCGTCGACGCCGGGCTTGCTCGGGGCACGCTGACGCTCATCGAGCCGGACGGCCGCGTGCAGCGCCTCGGTGGCCGCGCCCCGGGTCCGCAGGCGGAGCTTCGCCTCACCAACTGGCGCCCGTTCCTGCGGCTTGCGGCGGGCGGATCGGCGGGATGGGCGCGTGCATATTTCGACGGGGACTGGGCAAGCCCCGACGTTCCCGCTTTCTTCGAAGTGATGATGCTCAACCGGCGCGAGCTTGGCAGCACCGGGCGCGGCGCGCTTCCGGGGCGCCTGTTCAACCGGCTGATGCGGGCGCTGCAGGCGAACACGCTCACCGGCGCGCGCCGCAACATCCAGTTCCACTACGATCTCGGCAACGATTTCTACGCCGCCTGGCTCGACGAGACGATGGCATACTCATCGGCGATCTTTGGCACGCTGGACGAACCGCTCGCCGAGGCGCAGCAACGCAAGGTGCGCGTGCTGCTCGACCGGCTGGAGATGAAGCCGGGTGAGCGCCTGCTGGAAATCGGCTGCGGCTGGGGCGGCCTCGCCGAGATTGCGGCGAAGGAATACGGCGTCCACGTCACCGGCATCACCCTCAGCCGGGAGCAGCTGGAGTACGGGCAGCGCCGGATGGCGGCCGCGGGGCTTTCAGACCGCGTCGACCTGCGCATCGCAGACTACCGCGAGGATATCGGCCGTTTCGATCACATGGCGTCGGTCGAAATGTTCGAGGCGGTCGGTGCGCGCTACTGGAAGACCTTCATGCGCTCCGCCTTCCGCGCCCTGAAACCGGGCGGCCGCGCGGCGATGCAGGTCATCACCATCGACGAAGCGGTGTTTCCCGCCTACCGCTCCGGCGCGGACTTCATCCAGACCTACATCTTCCCGGGCGGCATCCTGCCGAGCGAGCCGCGCTTGCGGACATCGGCGGAAAACGCGGGCTTCCGGTGGGAAGGTGCGCAGGCGTTCGGGCAGCACTATGCCGAGACGCTCCGCCAATGGCGCCTCCGCTACGATGCCGCACGGCAGGAAGGCCGCCTGCCGCCCGGGTTCGACGCCGCCTTCGATACGATCTGGCGCTACTACCTGATGTATTGCGAAGGTGGCTTCCGGTCGGGCGGGATCGACGTCGTACAGGCGCTCTTGAAGCGGCCCTGAAAGCGCTTTCCAAATAGGGAAAGTCGTGGGACGAAACCCCGTGCTCTTTGAAAGCTCCGGGGCGCTATGCGTTCGCGAAGCCTGTCAGTCTCTGCCGGATGATCGCGTCTGCTTCGGCCATGATGCGATCGATCAGGTCCTTGCAGCTCGGAATGTCGTGGATCAGCCCGGCGACCATGCCGCAGCTCCACGCGCCCGCGTCCATGTCGCCTTCCTTCATGATGCGTGGGTAGACGCCTGCGACCTCCTCGATGATGTCCTCGAACTTCAGGTTCGCGCCCAGTTGCTTCTCTTTTTCGAGCAGGCGTTCAACGGCCGCGTTGTGGAGAACGCGTTCGGTGTTGCGCAGCGGTCGCATGACAAGCCGCGTGTCGAGTTCACTTGCGGCGATGAGCGCCTGCTTCACCTTCTCGTGCACGGGCGCCTCCTTCGTGGCGATGAAGCGCGTGCCCATGTTCATGCCTTCCGCACCGAGCGCGAGCGCCGCGACGAGGCTGCGCCCGTCCGCCATGCCGCCCGAAGCGACGAACGGAATTTCAAGCTCCTCGGCGGCGCGCGGCAGCAAAATGAAGTTCGGCACGTCATCCTCGCCGGGATGACCGCCGCACTCGAAGCCGTCCACCGAAACCGCGTCGCAGCCAATCGACTGGGCCTTCAGCGAATGGCGCACCGAGGTGCACTTGTGGATGACCTTGATGCCGGCGTCCTTGAGGTAGGGAAGCACCTGCTGCGGGTTGTTCCCCGCCGTTTCGACCGCCTTGACACCGCCTTCGATGATCGCGCGCACGTAGCCCGGATAATCGGGTGTGTTGACCACCGGGAGAAAGGTGAGGTTCACGCCGAAGGGCTTGTCCGTCATGTCCCGGCAGCGCGCGATCTCATTCGCGAGGTCGGCAGGCGTGCGCTGCGTGAGGCCGGTGATGATGCCAAGGCCCCCGGCGTTAGAGACGGCGGCGGCCATTTCCGCGAAACCGACGAAGTGCATACCGCCCTGAATGATCGGGTGCTGGATGCCAAAAAGCTCGGTGATGCGTGTTTTCATCAAGTCCTCCTCGTGTTTGTCGGGAGAATATGACTTTTAGATATATACGAGCAAGCCACGATTTTGGGCAGGCGCGGGCGAGGCGGGATCAGTCCTCGGTAACGGCGGTGTCGTCGCCCGGACCGGCGGCGGGATCGGGCTTGGCCGCGATCGGAAGCGGCGGTCCCGCGAGCGCGGCGTTGAGTGCTGCGCGGTCGAGTTCGCCCTCCCAGCGCGCGACGACGATCGTCGCCACGGCGTTCCCCACGAAGTTGGTGAGCGCGCGGCATTCGCTCATGAAGCGGTCGATGCCGAGGATCAGCGCCATGCCTGCGACCGGCACGCTGGGAACCACCGAAAGCGTTGCGGCGAGCGTGATGAAACCAGCGCCGGTGATACCTGCCGCACCCTTCGAGCTCAGCATCGCGACAAGCAGCAGCAGCACCTGCTCTTCAAGGCTGAGATCGATATTAAGCGCCTGCGCGATGAACAGCGCCGCCATCGTCATGTAGATGTTGGTGCCGTCGAGGTTGAACGAATAGCCGGTCGGCACGACGAGCCCGACCACCGATTTGGAAGCGCCCGCGCGCTCCATCTTGGCGATCAGGCTGGGCAGGGCGGCTTCGGAACTCGACGTGCCGAGCACGAGCAGCAGCTCTTCCTTGAGATAGCGGATGAGTTTCAGGATCGAGAAGCCGTTCGCGACGCCCACCAGCCCGAGAACGCCGAGCACGAACAGCAGCGAGGTAAGGTAGAAGGTCGCGATCAGGGCGGCGAGATTCGCCACCGTGCCGATGCCGTAGGCGCCGATCGTGAAGGCAAATGCGCCGAACGCGCCGATGGGCGCGGCCTTCATCAGGATGCCGACCAGCCGGAACACAGTGGCGCCGAGCGCCTCGAAAAAGTGCAGGACCGGCGCACCGATGTCGCCGATAAGCGTGAGTGCGATGCCGAACAGGATGGAGACGAACAGCACCTGCAGGATGTCGCCCTCCACGAAACCGCTGACGAGCGTGTTCGGGATGATGTGCATCAGGAAACCGACGATGCTGCTGTCGTGTGCCGCGGTCGAATATTGGGCAACCGCGCCGCCATCGAGCGTCGCGGGGTCGATGTTCAGGCCGCGTCCCGGCTGGATGACGTTGGCGACGATAAGGCCCACGATGAGCGCGAGCGTCGAGAAGACGAGGAAGTAGATGAAGGCCTTCGCCGCCACCCGTCCGACCCGCCCGAGGTCGCGCATCCCGGCGATGCCCGTCACGATCGTGAGGAAGATAACCGGACCGATGATCATCTTGACGAGCTTGATGAAGGCATCGCCGAGCGGTTTCAGGCTTTCGCCGAATTCCGGCCAGATGTGACCGATCGTGCCGCCGAGCGCGATCGCGAGGAGAACCTGGAAATAGAGGTGCGCGTAGAACGGGCGCCCCACAGCCGGAGTCGAAACCGATGGCGGCAGGATCAAGGGCGTTCTCCGGGTGGAGCGGGTGAAGGGAATCGAACCCTCGTCGTAAGCTTGGGAAGCTTCTGCTCTACCATTGAGCTACACCCGCACGGCGCCCATTTGAATGGCGCGCCTGCGCTGGTCAAGAGGCGTTGACGCGGACGCGCGCGGCTGCGATGCACGCGCCATGAAACGGATGAGCGGAGCAAACAGGGAAGAAACCAAAGGCTGGCGTCCGGCCACGCGCGCCGTGCGCGGCGGCACGATGCGCAGCGAGTTTGGTGAGACCTCGGAAGCGATCTTCCTGACGTCCGGCTATTGCTACGACGACGCTGAGACGGTGGCGGCGCGCTTCCGCGGCGACGAGAAGGGCATGACCTACTCGCGCCTGCAGAATCCGACCGTCGCCATGTTCGAGGAACGGCTGCGGCTCATCGAGGGCGCCGAGGCGTGCCGCGCAATGGCGAGCGGCATGGCGGCGATGACGGCGGCGCTGCTCTCGCAGCTGCGCGCGGGCGATCATGTCGTCGCGGGCCGCGCGCTGTTCGGCTCCTGCCGCTGGCTCGTCGATTCGCTGCTGCCGAAGTTCGGCGTCGAAACCACGGTCGTTGACGGGCGCGAGGTCGAGGACTGGAAGGCGGCGGTACGTCCGAACACCAAGCTGTTCTTCATGGAAACCCCCGCGAATCCCACGCTCGATATCTGCGACATCCGCGCCATTTCGGACATCGCGCACGATGCCGGTGCGGTCGTCGTGGTGGACAATGCCTTTGCGACTCCCGTTCTCCAGCGCCCGCTCGAATTCGGCGCGGACATCGTGGCCTATTCGGCAACGAAGATGCTCGACGGACAGGGCCGTGTGCTGGCGGGCGCCGTGCTTGGCCCGGAAGAATTCATCGAAGGCGACCTCCTCGCTTTCACCCGCAACACGGGGCCGACGCTCTCCGCGTTCAACGCGTGGGTGGTGCTCAAGGGCCTTGAAACGCTCGAGCTGCGGATGGCGAAGCAGTGCGAGAACGCGCTCACGGTCGCCCGCTTCCTCGATGCGCGCGTGCCGCGCCTGCTTTACCCCGCGCTGCCTTCGCACCCCCAGCACAGTCTCGCGATGGCGCAAATGTCGGGCGGCGGCACGATCATGAGCCTGTTCGTCGCCGATGGGCGCAAACAGGCGCACGGGCTCCTGGACGCGCTCAGCCTCGTCGATATCTCGAACAACATCGGCGATTCCCGCACGCTGATGACGCACCCTGCTTCGACCACCCACGCCGGCCTCGACGAGAAGGTGCGCGAGGAGATGGGTGTTACGGAGTCGATGCTGCGCCTCTCCGTAGGGCTCGAAGACCCGGCCGACGTCATCGACGATCTCGACCGGGCGCTCTCGGCGGTGGGGTTGTGAAGGAGTTCTTCGCAGCCTCTGCGACGACCGCCGGTGTCACCGTGCGTGCGAACCCGTCCTACCTGCCGGAGCGTTCACTGCCGGAGCGGGACCATTATGTGTGGACCTATCACATCCGCATCGAAAACGGCCGCGACGCGCCCGTGCAGCTCATCAGCCGGCACTGGATCATCACGGACGGCACGGGCAACGTTCATGAAGTTCGCGGCGCGGGCGTCGTCGGCGCGCAGCCGGTGATCGCGCCGGGCGAGGCTTACGACTACGTCTCTGCCTGCCCGCTCGAAACACCGATGGGCACGATGGCGGGCTCGTTCCAGATGCTGGACGAAAAGGGGCAGGGCTTCGACGCCGCGATCCCGCTGTTCCTGCTCACGAGCCCCGCGGCGGCAGGCGCCGCCCACTGATCAGCAGTCGCCGACGCGCTTGAATTCCTGACGCACCGCAAACGGCTCGCGGCCGCGAATGCCCTGCGCATCGATCGTGAAGTGGTTGCGGTTGTCCTTCACGATGGTCGTTCGGCCGCTGCCAAGGCCGCGGCAGCTGTACGCCACTGTGGCGCGCTCGGCGGTGTCCTCGACCACGGTATGGACACAGCTTTTGCCGTCCGCGGCTTCAAGGCCGACGTGCATCAGCGATTCCGGCGACATGATGCAACGGTTGGCAGCGCCCGAAACGCTGTACGAGCCCGGCTGAAAATCACCGCCACCGAACAGCGACAGCGTTACCGGCTGCGCGAACGCAGCTGTAGCCGCCACAAGGGCACCACCAGCAAGAACCAGACTCCGGCGCATGAGCGCGTAACTCCCTGTCAAATCTCCGGCGATCCGGAGATGGTCACACTATAAGGATTACAGATGAATAAGGCATATCCGGGACGTTAATCCCTCATTTCAATTGGGAAGAGACGCGAGCAGAACTCGCAGTTTACGTCGATCGTGCCTTCGGGGCCGCGCATTTCGGCAAGTTCTTCGGTGGGGAAGCGGCTGAGCACCTCGCGGAAGTGCTGCACCGTGCAGCGGCAGCCGCGCGTGAGTCCGATAGGCGGCGAGACGCGGACCTCGTCCTCGTTAAACAGCCGCCAGAGCACGGTTTCCTCGCTCAGATGGCTGTCGGTCAGTTCCGTGTCGGTGATCGTGGAGGCAAGCGCGAGCACATGCTCCCAGTCCCGATTGTCCGTGCGCGCGGCGAGGCGCGGGCCGCCGGTTTCGCCGTGGGGGAGGTGCTGGACGAGAAGCCCACCGGCTTCCCAAGCGCCATCCTCGGCCTGCCGCACCGCGCCGCGCACGAGTGTCGGCACCTGCTCCGAATCCGTGAAATAGCGCTCGACCGCGTGGCACAGCGTGTCGCCTTCCAGCGGCACGATGCCTTGATAGCGCTCGTCAGCGGCGCTCTGCTCGATGGTGATGGCGAGGTAGCCGGCGCCGAACAGGTCTGGCAGCAGCGCGCCAGGTGCGATTTCGCCCATCCGTTCGGGGTCGAAGCGGAGGTAGCCGCGAATCTCGCCGGCACGGTAATCGCAGACAAGAAGGTCGATCGGCCCGCCCTTGGATTGCGCCTGCACGGTGGTTTGGCCCTCGCCCTTCTGCACGGTGGTGCCGATGAGCACGGTGAGGATCAGCGCCTCGCCGAGGAGCTGGCAGAGCGGGGTGGGGTAGTCGTGCGCGCTGAGGATTGCGGCGAGCGCAGGGCCGAGCCGTGCGACGCGCCCGCGCGCACTCCGCGCCGGGATCGTGAACGGCAGCACGCGCCCCGTTTGCGGGGTGCCTGCAGAGCCGTTGCCGTTCAGCCGAGCGTGTTCAGACACCAGAGAAGGATCGCTTTCTGTGCATGTACGCGGTTTTCGGCTTCGTCCCACACGGCCGACTGCGGCCCGTCCATCACGGCATCGACGACTTCCTCACCGCGGTGCGCGGGAAGACAATGGAGGAAGATCGCGGAGGGCTTCGCCTTGGCCATCAACGCTTCGGTCACCTGATACGGCCCCATCGCAACCATGCGCGCCGAGGCGCCCGACTGGCCCATCGAGACCCACGTGTCGGTAACGACGACGTCCGCGCCAGCGACTGCCGCCTCCGGGTTGCGTTCGACGACGATGCGCGCGCCGCGCGCCTCCGCGCGGGCGACGACGGCGTCGTCGGGATCGTAGGCGGCGGGAACCGAAAGCCGCATTTCAAAACCGAGCAGGCCCGCCGCTTCGATCAGCGACTGGCAGACGTTGTTGCCGTCGCCGAGCCACGTCCACACCGTGCCCGCAACGCTGCGGCCCAGGCGCTCTTCCACGGTCATCAGATCGGCGACGATCTGGCAGGGGTGCCCGCTGTCGGTCAGCATGTTGATCACCGGCACGCTGCTGGCGGCGGCGAGCGCTTCGACTTTGTCATGCCCGTTGGTGCGCAGCGAAATGGCGTCGACGAAGCGGGAGAGGACGCGCGCTGTGTCTTCGATCGTCTCGCCGCGGCCGAGCTGCATGTCCGCCGAGGAGAGAATCATCGCCGAACCGCCGAGCTGGCGCATCGCCATGTCGAAGGAGACGCGCGTGCGGGTCGATGACTTCTCGAAGATCGCTGCGAGCATATGCCCGGCAAGCGGGGCATCGTCGTCTACCGCGCCCTTGGGGCGCCCGGCGCGAGCCTGCTTGCGGCGCTTCGCCTCGTCGAGGATCAGCCGCAGGGCGTCGGCGCCCGTGCTTTCGAGATCGAGAAAATGCCGCATCGCCCTTCAAACCTTCGTTCGTGAATGGCCCCGAAAACCGGCCTTCGAAACGGAAAAAGGCGGCCAATGCTGACCGCCCTTCGGACTTGCGCGCTTCCATGACCTACGCGGGCCTTCAAGTCAATCTCACTGGCGCGTGCGCCAGCCGGTGCGAAGCGCCCAGTAGCACAGCGTCCAGAGCGCGGTGTTGATCGCGAGAAGCGCGATCGCGCCGCCGAGCGCTGGGCCGTCGTGGACGCCGATGAAGCCCGAACGGAAGCCGTCGATCACATAGAAGAACGGGTTGAAGTGGCTCGCGGTGTGCCACACACCGGCGAGCCGGTCGATCGAGTAGAAGGTGCCGGAGAGCAGCGAGAGCGGCTGCACGACGAAGTTGGTGACCGCGGCGGCATGATCGAACTTGTCCGCCCAAAGGCCGGTGATGACCCCGAGCAGTCCCAGCATCACCGCGCCCATCGTACCGTAGAAGAACACGGCGAGCGGATTGTGGATCGCCACCGAAACGCCTGGCCACAGCACCATCGCACACCAGACCGCCGTGCCGACGAGCCACGCGCGGGTGACGGCGCCCGCGACGAACGAGACGAGCAGCTCGCCGGGCGAAAGCGGTGGCATCAGTATGTCGACGATCGTGCCCTGCACCTTGCCGATCAGGATCGAGGAAGAGGTGTTCGCGAAGCTGTTCTGGATCATCGCCATGACGATGAGACCCGGCGCAAGAAAGCTGTTGAACGGCACGCCGAGAACGGTGAGGCTGCCGCGTCCGAGCGCCACGGTGAAAATCGCCAGGAACAGCAGCGTCGTGATGGCGGGCGCCCACACGGTTTGCAGCTGCACCTTGAAGAACCGCCGCACCTCCTTCACATAGAGCGTTCGAAGGCCGGGCCAGTTGATGCGCCCGATGATCGGCACGCCGGGTTCGCTGTGGACCGGCGCCGCCGGTTTCGCTACGGAAGGCTGGGCAAGCTGATCGTGCATGCGCGTGGGAGTAGAGGCTGACGCCCGACCCCGCAAGCCGGTCGGCTCTTTTGTTTGAAGATTGGAAGTGGGAACGCGATGTCCTGGACGGACGAACGGATCGAAACGCTGCGGAGCCTTTGGGAAAAGGGGCTGACCGCGAGCCAGATCGCCGACAAGCTCGGCAACGTGAGCCGCAACGCGGTGATCGGCAAGGCGCACCGGCTGGGGCTGAAGGCGCGCCCGTCGCCCGTCAAGGGCGACAGCGACGGCACGCCGCGCGAGACGGTGAAGAAGGCCGCAGCGCCCGCTGCGCCCAAACCGAAGCCCGAACCCAGCGCGCCGGAAGCCGCCGCGACGCAGCCGCGCCCGGCACCCGAAGCCAAGGCCCCCGCGTCGGCGCCCGCTGCCGCGCCCAAGCCCGCGATGCCGGTCCGCGCCGCGATGCCCGCCGCGCCGGTGAAGCCGCGCGCGCCTGGTGAGAAGGTGACGCTGCTCGACCTCAGCGACAAGATCTGCAAATGGCCGATCGGCCACCCCGGTGAGCCCGACTTCCAGTTCTGCGGTCGCCCGGTGAACCCGGGCTTCCCCTACTGCATGGCGCACTGCGCGGAGGCCTATCAGGCCCAGCTCCCGCGCGACCGCAACCGCCCCTCACGGGCACCGATGCCACCACTCCCCCGCGTGCGCTGACCCCCTCGTGCGGCCGTAGCCTTCAAACGCTATCGCGTCGGCAGTGTTGGAGTTCGCGGCGTAGCGTTTCGACCAGTTCGGTGGCGGACATTGCACGCGCAAGCGGCGCGCCTTGCCCTGCCCATTGCGCTCCGAAGCCGCTCTCGCCTTTCGCCTTCGCCGCTGCGTGCAGGGCTTTACCCGCGTCATAGGCGATCGGGTAATCGGGAGGTTTGCAATCCGAGAGCATCCCCGCAAGGCTGCTGAAACGATTGGCAAGTACGCGGGCGGGCCGTCCCGAGATGATCGGTGTCAGCGTGGTGTGATAGGCCCCCGGACCCATGAGCGCGGCGCGATAGGCTTCATCCGCCGCGGATTCGCTGCAAGCGATGAAGGCAGTGCCGAGCTGCGCGGCAACAGCGCCGAGATCGAGTGCGGCTGCGATACCCGCCCCATCCATGATGCCGCCCGCCGCGATCACGGGAAGCCTGCTTTCCTTGACCAGCAGGCGGGTGAGGGTAGCCATGCCGAGCGCGTCGTCTGGTGCGGACGGATCGAACATGCCGCGATGCCCGCCGGCTTCGGTGCCCTGTGCGACGATGGCGTCGATCCCTGCCTCTTCGATGAGGCGCGCTTCCTCGACGCTGGTCGCGGTGGCCATCAGGAGAATGTTTCTCTCCTGAAAGGCGCGGATTGTCGAAGCAGGTGGCAGACCGAAGTGAAAGCTCACCACCGGTGGCGCGGTATCCAGCAGCATGGCCAGCATGTCGGCATCGTCGGCGAAGCTCTTGTAGATCGTTTGGAGCGTGTTCGGCGGCTCTGCTTCAAACTCGGCGAACAGCGGCGCAAGTCGATCCAGCCACGCGGCTTCGCGCACCGGATCAGCCTTGGCACGATCGTGGACGAATAGATTGACATTGAACGCGCGGTCGGTGCGCGCCCGAAGCTCGTCGATCATCAAGCGCGCGTGATGAGCATCCGTTGCGCCCACGCCGATCGAACCAAGCGCGCCCGCGTTCGACACGGCTGCAGCAAGTGTGGGCGTGGATACGCCCGCCATGGGAGCCTGGATCACCGGAACCGACAGGTCGAGCCGATCAATGAGACGCATGGGCAACCTTTCTACAGCGGCGGGATATCCGCCCTACCCAACCCGTTCCCGCACATACCTCCCCGGGGCATCCTCGATCACCTTGAGCGTCCCGCCCTTCGGGCCCTTGCCGGGGGTGCGGGCGGGGACTTCCTTGCCGGATTGCGGCGTCAGCCATGCGATCCAGTCCGGCCACCAGCTGCCGGGGTGTTCGGTGGCGGTGGCGGCGAAGTCCTCGAAGCGCTCTGGGAGCGTGTCGTTCGTCCAGTGCTGGTACTTCTTCGCGTCGGGCGGGTTGACGACGCCTGCGATGTGGCCGCTGCCGGCAAGGACGAAGCGAACCGGTCCGGCGAAGTTCCGGGTGAGCTTGTAGGAGGATCGGGCAGGGGCGATGTGGTCTTCCTTGCCGCCCTGGATGTAGACCGGCGTGTGGACCTTGGTGAGATCGATGGGCGTGCCATCAATCACGATGGCGCCCGGCTTGATCATCTTGTTGTCGCGGTAGAGCCCTTCGAGATACTCGGCGTGCCATTTGGCGGGGACGTTCGTTGCGTCCGAGTTCCAGTAGAGCAGGTCGAAGGGGAAATAATCCTTACCCAGCAAGTAGTTGTTGACGACATAGTTCCAGATGAGGTCGTTCGCGCGGAGCATGTTGAACGTCGTCGCCATGTAGCGGCCGTCGAGATAGCCCTTGCTTTCGGAAAGCTCCTTCACCGCCTTCAGATGATCCTCGTCCACGAAGACGCCGAGGTCGCCGCACTCCGAAAAATCGACCTGCGCGGTGAAGAACGTCGCGGTCTTCACCTTCTCCGCCTCGCCCCGCGCCGCCATGAAGGCGAGCGTCATCGCGAGCGTCGTGCCCGCGACGCAGTAGCCGATGACGTGCGTGGACTTGATGCCGAGGCCCTTCAGCACAGTATCGATCGCGGTGATGAAGCCTTCCTCTATGTAGGTCGCGGTCGTCGCGTCGGCGATGCTGGCGTCGGCGTTTTTCCATGAAACGACGAACACGGTGAGGCCCTGTGCCACCGCCCAGCGGATGAAGCTCTTTTCCGGCGTCAGATCGAGGATGTAGAACTTGTTGATCCACGGCGGGAAGATGAGGAGCGGGATTTCGTAAACGTTCGCGGTGGTCGGCGTGTACTGGATGAGCTGGAACATCCGGTTTTCGAACACGACCTTTCCGGGGGTGACGGCGACGTTGCGGCCGACCTCGAACGCCTTCTCGTCGGTCATCGTCATGCGGCCGCGCTGCAGGTCGTCGAGCAGGTTCTGCGTGCCTTTGAGCAGGTTCTCGCCGCGCGTCTCGACCGTGGCCTTCAGGACTTCGGGGTTGGTAAGCACGTAGTTCGAGGGCGACAGGGCATCGATGAACTGGCGCGTGTAGAAGATCGCCTTCTGCCGCTCCTTGTCGTCGAGGCCATCGAGGCCACCGACGAGCTGCAGAATGTACTGACTGGCGAGCAGGTAGGAGGACTTCAGGAAATCGAATGCAGGCATTTCCGACCACGCCGACCCCTTGAACCGCTTGTCGGCAGGAAGCTGCGGGGGCTGGACTTCGCCCGGCGTGGCGAATGCCTGCCAGAGCGTCATCGCGTCGCGCCAGTAATCCGCCTGCAACTGGGCGAGACGAGCGGGATCGGTGATCGCGGCGGTCGCCATCTTGCTCCACGTCTCGACAAGGCCGAGCGGATCGGGGCCGAGCACGACGCCGTCAGTGGCTTCTTTCGCGAGGAATTCCATCATCATCTGCTGCATCTTGCCCGCAAGCCACGTCCAGCGCTGGACGTGCTCGGCAAGACCTTCGATGTCGGCGGCGGCAACCATCACGAT
>ERZ1645185.337-NODE-337-length-19810-cov-5.980410_pt1 | contig 19810 bp, 17 predicted proteins | sample MGYA00575351_ERZ1645185 | MGnify/ENA primary metagenome ERZ1645185 (study PRJEB40838, sample SAMN11284767) | freshwater sediment metagenome | isolation source: river sediment | host: Sediment | place: India: Jana village, Kanpur | collected 2015-12-17 ...
GACCACCGAGATCTACACTCTTTCCCTACACGACGCTCTTCCGATCTGCGCCTACCGCGCGGAATCAACCGGCCCAAGGTGACTTCTGGCACGTTTTAAACGCGGCGTTTGCGCCGATAATCACTTACTGAACACACGCAAAAGGCTTACAATACGCTTCTTGCAGGAGGAAACGACGGATGACGCTCAATATGGAACAAGCCCGGCACGCGATGATCGAACAGCAGGTCCGGCCATGGGATGTGGTCGACATGCAGGTATTGGCCGCCATGGGCGCCGTGCCGCGCGAAAGTTTCGTTCCGTCGCAGTACAAAAGCCTGGCGTTCGCTGACGCGGCGCTGCCGATCGGACACGGCGAATGGATGTTCAAGCCGGTGGTCGAAGGCCGGATGCTGCAGGCGCTCAAGCTCAACGCCAACGATGACGTGCTGGAAATCGGCACCGGCACCGGATTCATCACCGCCTGCCTGGCCACGCTGGCACGCGCGGTGACCAGCATCGACATCCATGCCGACTTCGTCGACGCCGCCGGCGCCCGCCTCACGGCGCTCGAGTTCAGCAACGTCCAGTGCGAACGGGCCGATGCCCTCGGGTACCGGCCGAACCGCCAGTTCGACGCCATCGCGGTGGCCGGTGCGCTCGCCGTCGTTCCCGACGCGTTCAAGCAGTGGCTGCGCCCTAACGGCCGGCTGTTCGTCATCCAGGGCCTGTCGCCCGTGCAGGAAGCCGTGTGCATCACCCGCACCGGCGACACCTTCGAAACCGAAAGCCTGTTCGAAACCGACGTGCCCTATCTGCTTGGCGCCGGCCCGAAAGAACTTTTTTCCCTTTAATGATCAAGGAATTCCGTATGCGCTTCAAAGCCACCCCACTGGCATTAGCCACCGCACTGGCCTTCAGCAGCGCGCCCAGCGTCGGCGCCGACTTGATGCAGTCCTATACGCAGGCGCGCCAGAGCGACCCGGTGCTTTCGATCAGCGAATCGCAGAACACCATCTCCAGGGAGGGCGTGGTGCAGTCGCGCTCCACCCTGCTGCCGCAGATCAACGGCCGGATCGGCATCAATGACACCTCGAGCGACTACACCTTGGGCGACGGCACCGAGACGAGCAGCGGCAACACCTCGCAGAACAGCAGCCTGACCCTGAACCAGAGCATATACAATTACGGCAATTATGCCCGTCTGGCCGGCAGCAAAGACCGCGCCAGCCAATCCGATGCGCAACTGGACGCCGCCAACGACGCCCTGATGATCCGCGTCTCCGAAGCCTACTTCAACGTACTGACCGCGGTCGACACCCTGGCCGCCTCGCGCGCCGAGGAACGCGCGGTCAAGCGCCAGCTCGACCAGGCCGAGAAACGCCTGGAAGTGGGTCTGGCGCCGATCACCGACGTGCATGAAGCCAAGGCGCGCTACGACTCCTCGCGCGCCAACACCATCCTGGCCGGCAACGCCCTGATCGACGCCCGGGAAGCGCTGATCGAAATCACCGGCGCGCAGAAAATCGAAGCCATCAAGGGCCTGCCGGACAGTTACCAGCCGAAAGGCGAAGCCCGCAAACCGCTCGACCAGCTGGTCGACGGCGCGATGGCCGCCAACCCCACGGTGCAGGCCTATCAACGCGCCCTGGATGCGGCCGAAAAAGACATCAAACTGGCTTACTCCGGCCACCTGCCCTATCTGGACGGCAATGCCGCCATCAACCAGAACAGCCTGCGCAGCGGTGAGACCAGCCTGTTCTCGGCCAAGGACACCGACACCACCTCATTCAACGTGGTGCTGACCGTGCCGATTTTCAGCGGCCTGAATACCCAGTCGCAGGTCCGCGCAGCGGTGGCGCGCCGGGATATCGCCGCGGACCAGCTGGAACAGTCCAAACGCGCCGTGACGCGTCAGGCACGCAATGCCGACCGCAATCTGGAAGCCGGCCTGGCCGAAGTGGAAGCCCGCCGCCTGGCGGTGGTTTCCGCGCAGTCGGCGGTCGAGGCCGGCGAAGTCGGCTTGGAAGTCGGCACCCGTACCATCATCGACGTGCTGCTGGCCCAGCAGGCGCTGTACAACGCGGTGCGCGAATTTTCCCGCTCCCGCCACAACTACCTGGTCAACACCCTGAGATTGAAACAGGCCGACGGCAGCCTGGAAGTCAGCGATATCGAAAACATCAACCGTCTGCTGACGGTTGATGCGGAGCAGAAGATCCAGCAGGATTGATTTCCGCTTGGCCTTGATCCGCCACAAGGCGCTGAGCGATCAGCGCCTTCGTTTTTTGCAGCGCGCCCCGGCTTTGCGCCACACAGGCCAAAGCATTGCGGCCAAGCGCCGAAGCCCGGTCCGGATCGGCCAGCACCTGCAGCAGTTGCTCGGCCAACGCGCCGGAATCCGGTACCTGCAGCAGGGCATCGGCCTCTGCGAGCAATGCCACGATTTCGGCGAAATGCCGGGTGTGCGGCCCGACCAGGACCGGCAGGCCCAATGCCGCCGGTTCCAGTACGTTATGCCCGCCGATGTCCTGCAGGCTGCCGCCGACGAACACCGCCTCGGCGCAGGGCATGAACGTGGCCAGTTCGCCATGGCTGTCGATCAGGAACACCTGGGCCTGCGCGGACGGTCCGCCGTCGGCGCTGCGGGTGCTGAGCACGAAGCCTTCGCGCGCCGCCAAGGCCGCGGCCGGCTGGAAACGTTCGATATGGCGCGGCGCCCATAACAACAGGGCATCGGGCCAGCGCGCCAGGATCCTGCGGTGCGCATCAAGCACCATCGGCTCTTCCAGTTCATGGGTGCTGGCCGCCATCCATACAGGCCGTTGCGGCCATTGCGCGCGCAAGCGCTTGGCCGCCTGCGCCGACAGCGGGTCGCCGGCTTTATCCCATTTCAGGTTGCCGGTGACTGTGACCTTGCCGGCCGCCGCGCCGGCCCGGATGAAGCGCCCGGCATCGGCGTCGGTCTGGCAGGCCACGCCGTCCGCCAGCGCCAAGGCATTGGCGAACAGCGCGCTGAACCGGCCGTAGCGGCGCGCCGACCGTACGGTCATGCGCGCATTGATGACCAGCAGCGGCATGCCGGCCTGCTTGGCGCTGAGAAACAGGTTGGGCCATATCTCGGTTTCGAACACCAGCGCCAGCCGCGGCCGGAAACGGCGCATGAACCGCTGCGTGAGGCAACGAAGGTCGAACGGCAGATAGACCACGCTGCACCGGCTGATGCCGAGCGCCAGCGCGCTTTGCTTTCCGGCCGGCGTCTGGCAGGTGACCAGCAGATCGTCATCGGGATAATGCGCGCGCAGTCCGCGCAGCAGCGGCGCCGCGGCATTGACCTCGCCCAAGGACGCCGCATGCAGCCAGATCGGCCGTGCCGCCGATGCCGTGTAACGTGCGAAACGCTCGCCGAAACCCTGCCGATAGGCCGGCTGGGCGGCGCTGCGGTACAGCAGATAGGCAAGCGAGAGCGGCAGCGCCACGCACCACACCGCCGTGTAAAACAGGCGCGCGAGCACGGGATACGTTATCTTAGTCATCGGATTTAGAATAACCCAGGCTTGGATTCCGCGCTTGTCAAACGACCCCACACGACCTTCATTCCTGAGAAATGCCCCGGCTTGGCTCGGCATCGGCATCGGGTACGGCATCGCACGCCTGCCGTGGTCCTTGTATGCGCCGATGGCCTGGGTGCTGGCACGCCTGATGCGGCTTGTCATGCGCGAACGCGGCCACATCGCACGCGTCAATATCGGCCTGTGCTTCCCGGACATGACCCGCGTCGAACAGGAAAAACTCTGGCGCGACAGTTTCGATTCGATGGCGTTTTCGCTGTTTGAATTCGCCCGCGGCTGGTGGGGTGAACTGCGCCCATGCGATGCCGCCACACCGGTCGAAGGCCTGCAGCACCTGCATGGCGCACTGGCCCATGGCAGGGGCGCGATCCTGGTTTCCGCGCACCTGACCACCCTGGAATACTGCAACATGATGCTCTGCCACCACCAGCCGGTGGCCGGCATGTACCGGCCGTTTGATAACGCGGCGCTGGAATGGAGCGTGCGCAAGGGCCGCCTGCGGCACGCCTCCGGCATGTTTCCGCGCGGCGAACTGCGCCCCGTGCTGCGGCACCTGAAAGCGGACGGCATCCTGTGGTTCGCACCGGACCAGGAAACCCGGCGCGGCGACAGCGTGTTCGTGCCGTTCTTCGGCCGGCAGGCCTGGAGCCTGACCTCGACCCATCAGCTGGCCAAGCTCAGCGGCGCGGCGGTGCTGCCGTTCTTCCATCAACGCCTGCCCGACGGCGGCTACCGGCTGGAGATAGGCGCCGCGCTGGAGGACTTCCCCGGCGAGGATGCCACAACCGACACCGCGCGGGTCATGCAGCTGTTTGAACAGATGATCCGACGCTGTCCGGAACAGTATTTATGGGTACATGCCCGCTTCAAGCGCCAGGCTAGCGGCGACAGCCCGTATTAACCGCTCAGCCGGTATTCAGCGCCGCAGTACGGACATTTCGCGTGGCCGGTGGCCTCGATCGGCAGCACCACTTTCGGATGCTGGTTCCACAAGGCCATGTCCGGGGTCGGGCAGGTCAGCGGTAGCTGCGCGCGCGTCACGTCGATCACGGTGTCTTTCGGGGTATTGGCGGCGTTGGCGGTCATGGCGTTGATCCTGGGTGAGCTCGGGCCATTTTACCCTGCGCAGGCGCAAAAACACAAAACAAAACCCGCCGGAGCGGGTTCTGTTTCTGAACGCGGATGCACGCGGTTACTTGGCTTCGGACGCTTCCAAGGTGATGGTTATGGTCACTTCATCACTGACCGCCGGTGCGTAGGCGCCGACGCCGAAATCGGAACGCTTGATGGTGGTGACCGCGTCGAATCCGGCCGACGGGATCTTGCGCATCGGATGTTCGGCGAGCCGGTTGACCGTCACGTCCAGGGTCGCCGGCTTGGTCACGCCGTGGATGGTCAGGTCGCCCATCACGTGCAGTTGCCTGTCGTTGACCACGTGCACCATGGTGCTCTTGAAGCCGGCGGTCGGGAACTTGCCGGCATCGAAGAAATCAGGGCCCTGCAGGTGGGCGTCGAGCTTGTCGACGCCGGTGCTGATCGAGCTGATCGGAATCTCGACCGATATCTTCGATTTGGCCAGGTCCTTGGTGTTCAGGTCGAATTCGCCGGTCACCTGGTCGAAGCGGCCGGTGATGTTCGAGAAGCCGAAATGGCTGTAGGTGAACTCGACCTGGGTGTGGGTCGGATCGATGGCGTACTTGGCGGCGAAGGCGTTACCGGCGAAGGCCAGGGCGGCGATGGCGAGGAAGGTCAGTTTTTTCATGGTGGTGTCCTTGGGTGTGTTGGGGGTGTTGACTCAATCAAAGTATCCGGCAGGCGTCGGCGAAGGCCAGGCGCGGCGAGCGCGGGAACAGTTTTCCGGCATCGCCGTAACCGAGGTTGATCAGGAAGTTGGACCTGACCTGGGTGCCGGCGAAAAACGCTTCATCGACCTTGGCGTTGTCGAAACCGGACATCGGACCGCAGTCCAGGCCCAGCGCGCGCGCAGCCAGGATGAAGTAGGCGCCCTGCAGGGTGCCGTTGCGGTGCGCGGTGCCGTCGATCAGCGCCTGGTTGCCGATGAACCAGCTTTTCGCATCGACATGCGGAAACAGTTCCGGCAGCTTGTCGTAAAAGGCATAGTCGCTGGCGACGATGACCGTCACCGGCGCGCTCATGGTCTTTTCCATATTGCCCTCGGAAATCGCCGGGCGCAGCTTCTGCTTCGCTTCGTCCGATTTCACGAACACGAACCGGGCCGGTGAGCAGTTGGCGCTGGTCGGCGCCCACTTGGCCTGCGCGTACACGGCCTGCAGCAGCTCATCGGAAACCGGCTTGTCGAGCCAGACGTTGTGGGTGCGGGCAGCGCCGAACAGTTGGTCAAGCGCCTGCGGACTCAAAGCCTCAGTCATGGGATTCTCCGAAAGAAACAAAGCATAGTTGCGATGGCGTGAATGCCGTGTCGGCATCACGCTTGGTTGGGACATGGTAGGGGATATCGTACGCCGGCGATAGCGCGCAAGGCACAATTGATTGTTTCATTCATGGAACAATGGCGGTCATTCAAATGCCAAAAGGAATGCGCGCAGAACCCCGTTGACCGCATCGGCCATGGCTGACAGCTCATCGGTGCGCGGCACCACGCGCGGGCGGTTATCCAGATGGCAGCGCAGCCCGGCGCTGAGCAGCCGTTCGTAGGCTTGAGCCAGGATTCCGGCCTGGCGTACGTCCACGATGCCGGCGCCATGCAGGCAGTCGATGACCGCCATCGTCTCGCGCTCCCGCGCCAGCGCCGGGACGTGGCTGGCGTGCAGCAGTATCTGCGCCTGCAGGAAGAACTCGATGTCGGTCAGGCCGCCACGCCCGTGTTTCAGGTCGTAGTGGCTGTCATCGCTGCGGTCCAGCTCGGTGCGCATGCGCCGCCGCATCGCGCTGATTTCATCGAGCAGCGGGCTGCCGGCACGCACGACGGCGATCAGCGCTTCGCGCGTCCGCTCGAAGCGCAGGCACAGTGACGGGTCGCCGGCAACGGCGCGCGCGCGCACCAGGGCCTGCAGTTCCCAGGTCCAGGCCCGCTGCTTCTGATACTGCTCGAAGCTTTCCATGCTGCTGACCAGCAGGCCTTTGGCGCCGTCCGGGCGCAGGCGGATATCGACTTCGTACAGGCTGCCCGACGGAGTGCTCAGGCCGAGCAGCGAGATCAGCTTCTGCGCCTGCCGCAGGAAGAAACGCGAGGCATCGATGGGCCGTTTGCCGTCGCTTGCCGATTGCGCCGGCGCCTGGTTGAGAAACACCAGGTCCAGATCGGAGTTGAATGCCAGGGTGCGCGCGCCCAGGCTGCCGTAGCCGATCACCGCGAAGCTGGCGTCAGCGACCGTGCCGTGCTGCAGGCGCAGCTCCCTGCCGGCCAGTTCATTGCATTGGGTGAGTATCAGTTCGGCCAGCAGGGTCAACAGCCGGCTCGACTGGATGGCGGACAGCCCCTGGAACAGGAACTGGTAGGCGATCTTGAAGGTAAAGCTGATCTTGAATTCGTTCATCGCCAACAGGGCCGCCTCGGCGTCCTCGGCATGCTGGGCCAGCAGCCCGTCAATCTGCCTGGACAGATCGAGGCTGTCCATGCGCTGGCCGATGACGCGCGCGTCCAGCAGTTCATCCAGCAGCAGCGGATGGTCCAGCAGCGACTGCGTCAGCCACAGGCTTTCATCGAACACCTGCACCATGCGCTGCAGGGCCGAGCTCTGTTCATCCAGCAGCGCGATGTAACTGCCGCGCTTGACGATGGCCTGCAGGAACGAGATGGCATGGTCCAGGCATTGGTCCGCATTCCGGGCCTTCTGGCAAGCCGTCAGAAACGCCTGGATAACCTGCTGCAGGCGTTGCTGTGAGCGGTCGCCGAGCGCGGCTACCGCCGTACTGTCCAGCAGCGACTGCAGGCGCTCGGCGTGCTTGTCGGAACTTAAAAAACCCAGCGCCTGCAGATGCTGCGCCGACAGATCGACGGCTTGGCCCTGCCCAGCCGCGGCCGGACCCTGATCGCCCGCCCCGCTCAGCAGACCGGAGAACAGGCGCTGCACGGCGCCTCGATGCCGCTCCAGCGCGTCCAGCAGTTCCCCGCTGTCGGCATAGCCCAGACCGGCGGCAATCCGCGCGAGCCGGGGACCGGGCTCGGGCAGATGGTGCTCCTGGGCATCGCGCAGCATCTGCACGCGGTTTTCCAGCCGGCGCAGGAACAGGTAGGCAGCGCACAGCGCATCGTGCATGTCGGCGGCGATCAGGCCTTCCAGCAGCAGTTGGCGCAGTCCCGGCAGCAGCCCCTTCAACTGCAGCGACTTGACCCGGCCGCCATAAATGATCTGCATGGCCTGCACGTAGAATTCGATCTCACGGATACCTCCCCGGCCCAGTTTCAGGTCGTCGGCGATTTCGCGGCGCTGCACTTCCGCCGCGATCTTGGCCTTCATGTCGCGCAGGCCGTCGATGGCGGTGAAATCCAGGTAGCGCCGGTACACGAAGGGCCGTAGCAGTTCCAGCAGCTGGTAGCCCGAGGCGATGTCGCCGGCCACCGGCCGCGCCTTCAGCCAGGCGTACCGTTCCCAGTCGCGGCCCGAGGTCTGGAAATACTGCTCCATGCCGTTGAACGACAGCAGCAGGCGGCCGCTGGCGCCGAACGGCCGCAGGCGGAGATCGACCCGGTGCGAGAATCCGTCGGCGGTGACCTCATCCAACAGGTTGGCCAGGCGTTGCCCCAACCGGGTGAAAAAGGTCTCGGCCGCGAGCGGGCGTTCGCCGTCGCTGGTGCCATGGCCGGTGAATGAGTACACCAGATCCACGTCGGACGAGAAATTCAGTTCGCCGCCGCCCAGTTTGCCCAGGCCAAGAATCACCATGTGCTGTTCCTGGCCGTCTTCCGAACGCACCACGCCATGCACTTGCTGCATGGCCTGCAGAAGCGCGTTGAAGGTCCGGCTCAGGGCCTGTTCGGCGATCCAGGTGCTGCCCTGCAGGGTCTGCTCGACGCTGTCGCGGCCGCTGACATCGCGCCAGATCAGCTTGACCGACTGCGCCCGGCGCCAGCGCCGGATCAGCCTCGGCCAATCCGGCTCCAGGCAGCCGTTGAGATCCAAGGGCTGCAGGGGCTCGTCGAGCTGACGGAGCAGTTCAGGCTGCTGCGCCAGCACGTCGCATGCGAAATCGGAAACCAGCGCCAGCAGCCGCAGCTTATCCAGCTCGTCGCCGGTCGGACCGCGCCCTTCCAGCACCTGCGCGAGATGGGGCGGCAACCCCTTAAACGGCAAACTTCACCGCCATCAGCAGGAACAGGCTCAGGCTGATGATGTCGGACAGGCCGGACATCACCAGATTGGCGGCCATTGCCGGGTTGAAGCCCAGCTTGCGCAGCAACAGCGGCATGACCGCGCCCAGGAACCCGGCCACCATGCAGCTGAGCGCCATGGCCAGGCCCGTGACCAGCGCAAGCCGCTGCGGATCGGCCTGTTCCGGATGCCGGGAAACCACGATGTACATGCCCGCCGCCGCGATGACGCCGACCAACAGGCCGTTCACCAAGCCCAGCCAGGTTTCCTTGAACACCTGCCGGCGCACGCGGCGCGCGGTATTCGACAGGCTCAGGCCGCGTAACGTGCAGGCCAACGACTGCGAACCGATGTTCCGGCAAAGCCCGGCCAGCACCGGCAGAAAAATGGCCAGCACCGTGGCGTGTGCGATGTCGGTCTGGAATTTTCCGATGATCGCCCCGGCCACGAACAGCATGAACAGATGGATCTGCAGCCACGGCTGGCGGAACTGCAGTTTACGCAGCCACGGCGACGCCCATTGCTCGTCATGGTCGACACCGACCAGATAGCCGGGTTGCCCGGACAGCTCGAAGGCCTGCTGTTCATGCAGGCGATGGGTATGTACCTGGCCGAGCAGAAAGCCGTTTTCGTCGCATACCGGGTAAGTGAGTTTCGGCTGCACCGCCAGCTGCGCGATGGCGTCATTGAGCGGCCATTCCGGACGCAGCATGCAGGGATTCCTGTGCATGATCTGGTCGAGGGTCTGGCCGCGTTCGGCGAACAGCAGTTCCTTGAACGCCACCACGCCGATCAGCCGGCTGTCCTGGTCGACCACATAGACCTGGTTCAATTCACGCTGCGGCATCAATTCGCGCAGCAGGTCGACGGCCATCGCCACGGAGGTGCCCTTGCGGAACGCCGCCACCGGCTCCTCCAGCTGCGCGCCGACCGTGCCGACGGGGAAGGCCTCGGCGCGGATCCAGGCCGAGCCGGTGGAACAGGCGGTCATCACCTGCTCGCGGACGTCCTCCGGCAGGGCCAGCAGGATGGCCATGGCGCGCGCCGGCGGCAATTCGGACAGCTGCTGCGCGGCCAGGTTCGGGTGCTCCAGATCCAACAGGCCCGCGGCCGACTGGGCATCCAAAGCCAGCAGCCTTGCGCTGAAATGGTCGTCTTTTCGGGCCACTGCCTTTCCTTGAAGCGGATTCCCTATAGAGTAGCGCAGATAGCCCTGACTGCCTATGGCACGGCCGGCGGCTCGGTGACCGTATAGCCTTTCGCCGCGAGGCGTTCAAGCAGCCCGTCCGGGCGGATCAGCTCGGCGATGTTGACCACCGCCACACTGGAACGGTTCTGCGCCAGGGCCTGGTCAACGGCCTGCAGCCAGGCGTTCAGCGCGCGCTGCTGGACGTCTCCCAGGCCGGCGCTCTGGCCGACGCCGGAACCGACCAGGGCATCGATGCAGGCCCCGGAAAAATCGGCCTGCGACATGCGGCGGTATCCGACGATGTCGCCGACCGCCCAAAGGCGGCCGCGCTCAGCCATGAACTGCACGTCGCGCTCGATGCTGTCGAGGGTTTTCTCGAAACAGGCCACGTCGCTCAAGGCCTTGCGGTTGAACTCCTTGATGAATTTCTTGGGGTCGCCGATGTTGACGGTGATTTCGGGGCGTTTGATCGGCACATCGGCGTCTTCGGCCAGGTCCGTTGCCTCGGGCCAGACGATGCCGCGGGTGCTCAGGCCGGCCTGGCGGATGGCTTTTTCGTACAGCTCCTGGGCCGCGAAGATCGGCCGCCAGTTTTCGATGTCCTTGTCCTTGCCGATGTACTTCTGCTTCATCACCAGCCAGCGCTGGTAGGTCGCCGGCGGCAGGATGTCCTGCAGGGTCTTGCCGTCCGGATTCTTGCGCGCTTTCAGCAGCGACGGCACCAGGCCGACCTTGGCGAAAAAACCGAGCTCGCTGTCGAGCTTCACCGACGGCGAGCCGATCAGCAGCTGCGATTCGGCCAGCTTGCGTTTCAGCTTGATGGTCTCCCACTGCATGCCTTTCGGCACCGGGCGGATCGAAGCGAGGATCCAGAGCGTGTTATCGCCCTTGCTGACTTTCCAGAAACCCGGCCCCGGCAGCACGCCTTTGACTTCGACCGTGTTGGCCGGCAGGGCGGTTGGTTCCGGCGGCGCGGCGCCCATGCCGTTCTGCGCGCGCACGGCTGCGGCGTTGACAAGCAGGAAGCCAAACAGGACAGGTATCAGGCGCATGCGGTCACTCAGAAGGGATGGTCCGGACATTGTATGACACCTGTGTGTGAAGGATGTTGCAAAAAAACCCCGCCGAAGCGGGGTTTTAGTTTTTGCAGCGTGAGGGCGAAGCTTAGAAATCCATACCGCCCATGCCGCCCATACCACCGCCACCGCCGCCCATCATGGGCTCGTCTTTCTTCGGCGCATCGGCCACCATGCATTCGGTGGTGATCATCAGGCCGGCGATCGACGAGGCGTTCTGCAGCGCGGTGCGGGTGACTTTGGTCGGGTCCAGGATGCCCATTTCGACCATATCGCCGTATTCACCGGTGGCGGCGTTGTAGCCGTAGTTGCCGGTGCCCTGCTTGACGTTGTTCAGCACCACCGACGGCTCTTCGCCGCAGTTGGTGACGATTTCGCGCAACGGCGATTCCATGGCGCGCAAGGCCAGCGCGATGCCGACGTTCTGATCCTCGTTGATGCCTTTCAGGCTGCCGATCGCCGACAGGGCGCGGATCAGCGCCACGCCGCCGCCCGGGACCACGCCTTCTTCCACTGCGGCGCGGGTGGCGTGCAGGGCGTCTTCGACGCGGGCTTTCTTCTCTTTCATTTCCACTTCGGTGGCGGCGCCGACTTTGATCACGGCTACGCCGCCGGCCAGTTTCGCGACGCGTTCCTGCAGTTTTTCACGGTCGTAATCGGAGGAGGTGTCCTCGATCTGGGCCTTGATCTGCTTGATGCGCGACTGGATGCCGTCGGCTTCGCCGGCACCGTCGATGATGGTGGTGTTCTCTTTCGAGACCTGGATTTTCTTGGCGCGGCCGAGGTCCTTGATGGTGGCTTTGTCCAGCGACAGGCCGACTTCTTCGGAAATCACCGTACCGCCGGTCAGGATGGCCATGTCTTCCAGCATCGCTTTGCGGCGGTCGCCGAAGCCCGGGGCCTTGACGGCGCAGACCTTGACGATGCCGCGGATGGTGTTGACCACCAGCGTGGCGAGCGCTTCGCCTTCCACTTCCTCAGCCACGATCAGCAGCGGCTTGCCGGCTTTGGCGACGGCTTCCAGGACCGGGAGCAGGTCGCGGACGTTGGAGACTTTCTTGTCGTACAGCAGGATGAACGGGTCTTCCAGCTCGGCCGACATCGACTGCTGGTTGTTCACGAAGTACGGCGACAGGTAGCCGCGGTCGAACTGCATGCCTTCGACCACGTCCAGTTCGTTGTCAAGGCCCGAGCCTTCTTCAACGGTGATCACGCCTTCCTTGCCGACCTTGTCCATGGCCTTGGCAATCAGCTCGCCGATGTTGTAATCGGAGTTGGCCGAGATCGAACCGACCTGGGCGATTTCCTTGCTGGTGGCGCACGGCTTGGAGAGCTTCTTCAGTTCTTCGGTGGCGGCGATCACGGCTTTGTCCATGCCGCGCTTCAGGTCCATCGGATTCATGCCGGCGGCGACGGCTTTCATGCCCTCGCGGATCATCGCCTGGGCCAGCACGGTGGCGGTGGTGGTGCCGTCACCGGCGTTATCGGAAGTCTTCGAAGCGACTTCCTTGACCATCTGCGCGCCCATGTTCTCGAACTTGTCGGCCAATTCGATTTCCTTGGCGACCGACACGCCGTCCTTGGTGATGGTCGGGGCGCCGTAGCCTTTTTCCAGCACGACGTTGCGGCCTTTCGGACCCAGGGTGGCCTTGACGGCGTTGGCTAATACGTTGACGCCCTTGACCATACGCGCACGCGCGTCTTCGCCGAAGCGGATATCTTTTGCTGCCATGATGTGTTCCTCAATGATTCAAATGTGGGATTAAGCCAGGATGGCCAGGATGTCGTCTTCTTTGACGACCAGGATGTCCGTGCCGTCGAGTTTGATTTCGGTGCCGGCGTATTTGCCGAACAGCACTTTGTCGCCGACTTTGACGACCGGCGCGCGGACGCTGCCGTTGTCCAAGGGCTTGCCTGCACCAACAGCCAAAACTTCACCTTTCACCGGTTTTTCAGTTGCCGAATCCGGGATGACGATGCCGCCGGCGGACAGTTTTTCTTCTTCCATGCGTTTGATGACAACGCGATCGTGCAGTGGTTTGATGTTCATAAATTACCTTTTTGTTTGAAATCAGTAGGTTAGACAAATCCCAAGCCAGCGTTTTAGCACTCTGGTTCAGAGAGTGCCAATTCTAACGCGAAACACGCCCGCTCGGGTTGAATTGAATTTGGGGGCTGGCTCGGCGCTTTCAAGGGCTGCACACAAAAATCACCGGCATCGGCTACTCTAATATGCTGGACAACTCCCTGCCGAGCGCCCCGTGAAACGTCTGTTTTCCGCCCTGATCCTGTGCCTGACCGCCAGCCTGACCCCCGCGATGGCGGTTACCGAAGCCGATTTGCTACCGGTCGAACAGGCTTATCCGCTCTCGGCCCAGGCCGATTCAGCCGGTGAAATCCGGATCAGCTGGAAAATCGCCGAGGGCTATTACTTGTACAAACACCGCTTTGCTGTGAGCGCGGTCGATCCCTCGGTCAGCCTGGGCGACCTGCTGTTGCCGCCCGGCACCAAGCACCGCGATGAATTCTTCGGCGACGTGGAAACCTACCGGCAGCAGGTCACCGCCACGGTGGATGTGCAGAACCCTAAACGGCTCGCCAGCGTGGCGCTGAAGGTCAAATACCAGGGCTGCGCCGATATCGGCGTGTGTTACCCGCCGCAGGCCAAGGTGCTTGAGGTCGCGATGCCGGCCGACGCCGGCGGCAAAGCGCTGTTCGGCGGGGCGCGAAACAGCGGCCTGTTCGGCGCGGCCGAAAGCGCCCTGCCGGAAGATCTGGCGTTCAAGACCGCCGCGCTGCGCGACGGGGATTACCTTGTGGTGCGCCTGACGCCCGCTCCCGGCTACTACCTGTACCAGGACAAAATCGCCATCAGCACGCAGGCCGCCGGTATCCGTCTGGGCAAGCCGGTGTTTCCGGAAGCGCAGCCCCACCACGATGAAAGCTTCGGCGACGTGCGGGTGTATTTCGGGGAAATCGAAGTGCGCGTGCCGTGGTCAAGCGCTGAGGCGCCGCCGGCCAGCGTGCCGGTCACCGTGCAGCTGCAGGGCTGCAAAATCGAGGGCATCTGCTACCCGCCGATGACCCGTGAACTGACGGTCGATTTCAGCGGCGCGAAGGCGAATGCCGCGGTTGAGGATGCCGCGGCTGGAGGTGTCGCGGCGGATGCCGCTTCCGTCGTGGCGTGGCTGCTCGCTTTGGTGCTGGCGCTGTTGGGCGGTTTGATATTGAACCTGATGCCCTGCGTGCTGCCGGTGCTGTCGTTCAAGGCCATGGCTTTGGCACAGGCCGGCAAAGCCGGCCATGCCCGCAGCCACGCGGTCTGGTACACGCTTGGGGTGATGGCCAGCTTCGCCGCACTGGGGCTCGGCGTGTTGGCGCTGCGCTCCGCCGGACAGACGCTGGGCTGGGGCTTCCAGCTGCAGCAGCCGGCCGTGGTTGGCGGCCTGGCCCTGCTGATGTTCGCCATCGGACTGATGATGTCGGGCCTGTTCAACTGGGGCTCGGGCCTGGCCGGCATGGGCCAATCGCTGACCGAGAAATCCGGACCGGCCGGCGACTTCTTCACCGGCGTGCTGGCGGTGGTGGTGGCCAGTCCGTGCACCGCGCCGTTCATGGGCAGCGCGCTGGCGTTCGCGTTCACCGCGCACTGGGCCCTGGCGTTCTCGGTATTCCTGGCCCTGGGCCTGGGCTTGGCCCTGCCGTTCCTGTTGATCGGATTCATCCCGGCATTGGCCTCCCGGATACCGAAACCCGGCGCCTGGATGGACACACTGAAACATTGGCTGGCCTATCCGATGTACCTGACCGCGGTCTGGCTGGCCTGGGTGTTCGGTAGCCAGAAAGGCGTCAACGGCCTCGCCCTGCTGCTTGTCGCCGGCACCGCGCTGTCCGCCGCGCTGTGGTGGTTCGAACGCCAGAAAATGCAGCCGAACGTGACCGCGAAACTGCTTGCCTTGGTGATCGGGCTGCTGGCCGCGGCCAGCTTCGCGTTCGCGCTGCAGCAGGCGCAGCCGCGCACCGGCGCCGTCGCCGCCGGCAAAAACTACGAAGCGTTCAGCCGCGCGCGGCTGGACGACCTGCGCGCGCAGGGCACGCCGGTATTCGTCGACATGACCGCCGACTGGTGCATCACCTGCAAGGTCAATGAGAAAGCGGTGCTGCACACCGACGCGTTCACGCAACTGCTGGCCGATACCGGCACGGTCTATCTGGTCGGCGACTGGACCAATCAGGATCCGGAAATCAGCGCCTACCTGGACCAATACAAGACACCCGGCGTGCCGCTTTACGTGGTGTATCCGAGAGGCCCGGGCGAAGGCCGTAAACTGCCGCAGCTGCTGACCCTCGAGATGATGCGCGAAGCGTTGGCGCAGTGAAGCCGCTACGCGTCATCGCGGTGGCGCTGTTGGCCGCCCTGCTCGGCCTGGCGATGGGGATCTTCGTGGCCGGCCCGGGCGTCCTGCTGCGCACCGAGGTCGGCCAGAAACTGTTCGAGCGCTTCATACCGCCGGAATATCCGGCACCCGCGGGCTCACCTGGCATCGGTGACGTGGTCGCGCCGTTCACCGTCACCGGTTTCAGCGGCCCGGCGCAGCGTCTGCCGGAACCCGGGCGTTGGCAGGTCATCAATTACTGGGCCAGCTGGTGCGGACCGTGCCGGCTGGAAATGCCGTGGCTCGATGCGGTCCACCGCAGCAGCGAAGGCCGCTTCGACATCATCGGCATCGCGCTGGAAAACCCCGGTGACGCCGCCATCCTGTTGACGGAGATACCGGTCGGTTTTCCTCAGCACCACGAAACGCCCGGCAGCCAGGACAGTTCGGTCCGCCTCGGCAACGCCTGGGGCGTCATGCCGTTCACGGTACTGATCGACCCGCAGGGCAGGTTGGTCAAACGGCATATCGGCGTGTTCGCCGGTGAACGCCAGCTCAGGGAATGGATTGCCGATGCGATGCACGACCAGCCCGGAACCGGCGGCCGGACGGATCCGCGTTGATTGCCCTATAATGCGATTCAGGGGCGATCAAGGGGGCTCATGGAAACGCGCGACAGCAATTCGACGGCAGTCAGCCTGGTGATCGGCGTCACCGGTCACCGCAATCTGCGGCAGGAAGAGATTCCGCGCCTGAAAGCGCAGGTGCGCGGGTTTTTCCTCGATCTGCAGCAGCGCTACCCGGACCTGCCGCTGTGCCTGCTGTCGTCCTTGGCGGCCGGCAGCGACCAGCTGGCCGCGGAGGTGGCGTTCGAGCTTGGCATACGCGTCATCGCGCCCCTGCCGATGTCGCCCGATCTGTACCGCGCCGACTTCCCCGAAAACGAAAGCCGTGAAACCTTCGACCGGCAGATGCGCAGCGCCGAACTGCTGATGCTGCCGATCCGGCCGGGCAGCGATCCGGACGCCGTCGCCAAGCCCGGCAGGGAACGCGACATGCAGTATGCGCAGGCCGGCATTTTCATCTCCAGCCATTGCCATATCCTGCTGGCGCTCTGGGACGGCCGTGAATCCGAGCTGCTGGGCGGCACTGCGCAGGTCGTGGCCTTCCATCTGCACGGCAACATGCCGGGGCCGATCGACCGCCGCCGCGCCGCTTTGGGCATGCTCGGACTCGATGAGGAAACCCTGGTCTACCACATCCCGGCCGGCCGCCAGGACGAACCGGAACACGTGGCGGATGCCGACGGCGCACAGCGCGGCAGCTGGCTGACCTCCGATCTGGAACTGATCCATCACGCCAGCCTGCCGGAAGCATTCGACCTGATGTTCCGCCGGCACAACGAGTTCAACCTGGACTGGCGCAAATACGCCGAAGCCATCGAATCGGGCGCTCAGGCGCCCGCACCGGATGGATGCCCCATACAGCGCCTGTTCCACGTCGCGGACTGGCTGGCCACCATCTACCAGCACCGCGTCAGCCGGGTGCTGAAGATCACCTACCTGCTGGCGGCGCTGATGGGTTTCGCCTTCATCACCTACTCCGATGTGAGCTCGCAGGACTTCATGCTGTACCTGTTCCTGGCGTTCTTCGTGGCCGGACTGGGTGTGGCCGGCGTGGCTAAACGCCGTGAATGGCACCGCAAATACATCGACTACCGGGCCCTGGCGGAAGGCCTGCGCGTGCAGTCCTACTGGCGGCGGGCCGGCATCGTCGACAACAACACGCCCTCGTTCGCGCACGACAATTTCCTGCAGAAGCAGGATGTCGAGCTGGGCTGGATCCGCAACATCATGCGCGCCGCCAGCCTCGACGGCATCCTGAAGCCGATTCACAGCGGACGCGAGGAAGTGACCGCGGTCATTGATGAATGGATTGGCGACCAGCAAACCGCCGGCCAGCTGAACTACTACAGCGCGACCGCCGCCAAACGCACACGCCAGCACCGACGTTCGGAATTCCTCGGCGCCGCTTGCCTGTGGCTGGGCATCGGCATCAGCCTGCTGCTGGTGGTGTTCGCGCGCCAGATCGAGGGCGGCCTGCAGAGCTTCATGGTGGCGGCGATGGGCGTGCTGTCGGTCGCCGCGGCGGTGCACGAGGCCTATGCCTACAAGAAAGCCGACAAGGAGCTCATCAAACAATACCGTTTCATGCAGCGCATCTTCTCGGCCGCGCAGCGCCGGTTGACCATCTGCAAGGCGGTCGGCGAACAGCGGCAGATCCTGCGCACACTTGGCGAGGCCGCCTTGGCGGAACACGCCGAATGGACTTTGATGCACCGGGAACGCCCGTTGGAGCATTCACGCATCTAGCCGCTTAACAAAAATCAAACAGCGTTCATTTTCAGGGAAATTGCCTGAATTTCTAGACAAATTACTCTAAATCGGCGAAACTGCCCATTCGAATCTGGAGTGTTTTGTGGCTCAAATCCTGGTTTTACATGGCCCCAACCTGAATCTGCTCGGGCAGCGCGAACCGTCCATCTACGGGTCGCAGACCTTGGCCGACATCAATGCACGCCTGAAAAAACAAGCCGAGAGCGCCGGGCACAAAATCGATTTCCTGCAAAGCAACGCCGAACATGAACTGGTCGATGCCGTGCAGCGCGCCAAAACCGACGGCGTGGATGCCATCCTGATCAACCCGGCCGCCTTCACGCACACCTCGGTGGCGCTGCGCGACGCGCTCGCGGCGGTGAACATCCCCTTCATCGAAGCACATCTGTCCAACCCGCACAGCCGTGAACCGTTCCGCCGGCAGTCCTATCTTTCCGACCTGGCCAAAGCGGTGATCTGCGGCTTTGGCGCCAATTCCTACCATTTCGCGCTTGCGCAGATGCTGCAGTGGTTCGCAGCCAAGCCGGACGCGCCCCAACCCTAGACCGAGGCACATATGGACCTGAGAAAAATAAAAGCCCTTATCGAACTGCTGGAGAAATCCAGCCTGACCGAACTGGAAATCAAGGAAGGCGAGGAGACCGTGCGCCTGGCGCGCCATAACCACGTGGTCGCCAGCCCAGCCGTCGTGCACCAAGCCGCGCCGGTCGAAGCGCCGCGCCCGGCCGCGCCTGCGCCGGCGCCGGCCGCGCACGCCACCGAGTCGGTCGGCAAAGCCGGCAAGGACACGCCGGACGGGCACGCCGTACGTTCGCCGATGGTCGGCACCTTCTATGCGTCACCGAATCCCGACGCGGCGCCTTACGTCAAAGTCGGCCAGACCATCAAAGCAGGCGACACCATCGGCATCATCGAAGCGATGAAGATGTTCAACCCGATCGAGTCGGATGTTTCCGGCACCGTGCGGGCCATCCTGGTCGAGTCCGGCCAAGCGGTTGAATTCGACGAAGTGATGATCGTCATTTCCTGAACAGGCGGAATCCCATGTTGAAAAAAGTCGTCATCGCCAACCGCGGCGAAATCGCCCTACGCATCCTGCGCGCCTGCCGCGCGCTCGGCATCAAGACCGTCGCCGTGCACTCCACCGTCGACCGCAACCTGAAACACGTGGCGATGGCCGACGAGTCGGTCTGCATCGGCCCGGCGCCCTCGATCCACAGCTACCTGAACATCCCGGCCATCATCGCCGCGGCGGAAGTGACCGACGCCGACGCCATCCATCCGGGCTACGGTTTCCTGTCGGAAAACGCCACCTTCTGCGAACGCGCGGAAGCCTCCGGTTTCGTGTTCATCGGCCCGACCGCCGACGTGATCACCATGATGGGCGACAAAGTCGAAGCCATCCGCGCCATGAAGGACGCCGGCGTGCCGTGCGTGCCGGGTTCCGGCGGCCCCTTGGGCGACGACGCCGCGCTCAACCTGAAACTGGCCGAAGGCATCGGCTATCCGGTCATCATCAAGGCCGCCGGCGGCGGCGGCGGACGCGGCATGCGTGTGGTGCGCGAAGCGGAAAGCCTGGTCGACGCCATTTCAACCACCCAGCAGGAAGCCAAGGCCGCGTTCAACAACGACATGGTCTACATGGAGAAATTCCTCGAGAACCCGCGCCACATCGAGATCCAGGTGCTGTCCGACGGCCAGGGCAACGCCATCCACCTCGGCGAACGCGACTGCTCGATGCAGCGCCGGCACCAGAAAGTGGTCGAGGAAGCGCCCGCGCCCGGCATCAGCCCCGAGCAGCGCGCCGAAATCGGCAAGACCTGCACCGACGCCTGCATCCGCATCGGCTACCGCGGCGCCGGCACGTTCGAATTCCTGTACGAGGACGGCCGCTTCTACTTCATCGAAATGAACACCCGCATCCAGGT
>ERZ1645185.338-NODE-338-length-19749-cov-8.637098_pt1 | contig 19749 bp, 17 predicted proteins | sample MGYA00575351_ERZ1645185 | MGnify/ENA primary metagenome ERZ1645185 (study PRJEB40838, sample SAMN11284767) | freshwater sediment metagenome | isolation source: river sediment | host: Sediment | place: India: Jana village, Kanpur | collected 2015-12-17 ...
ACCGCTTCGTGCACGTGTATCTAAAGCCGAAAGACTGATCAGGCCGCAGCCAGCTGCGGGCGTCTGTTCGGGAACGCGTAGCGCAGGATCCGCCACAGGGCGCCGGCGTACTGTTTCCAGAAACCGCCGGTGTTGTAGTGGATGCCGTATTTGGCGCAGATTTCGCGTACCTTCGGTGCGATTTCGGCGTAACGCCGTGCCGGCATGTCCGGGAACAGGTGGTGTTCGATCTGGTGGCTGAGATTGCCGGTCATCATGTGGAACCAGCGGCCGCCGCTGAGATTGCTGGAGCCCTGGATCTGCCGCAGGTACCAGCGCCCGCGGCATTCGTTCTGGGTTTCCTTGATGGTAAAGTTCTGCGCGTCGGCGGTGAAGTGGCCGCAGAAGATCACGGCATTGGTCCAGACATTGCGGATGCCGTTGGCGATCAGGTTGCCGAGCATGATCCGCGGCCATTGCCAGAACGCGAGCGCCGGGAACAGCACGTAATCCTTGAACAGCTGCGAACCGGCTTTTTTCAGGAACGGTTTCGATACCTGCCTGAGCTTGGCGTTGCTCATCCGGCCGTTGAACCAACGCCCCAGTTTCAGATCCTGGATGGCGATGCCCCACTGGAAATTGGTGGCAAGCAGCAGGTAACTGAACGGCTGCAGCAGGTACGACGGCCGCCATTTCTGCTCGGGCGTGAGCCGGAACATGCCGTAGCCGTAATCCTGGTCCTTGCCGATGATGTTGGTGTAGTTGTGGTGTTCGATGTTGTGCGACTGCCGCCAGTTTTCCGGCGCGCACACCATGTCCCAACTGTAGCGCTTGGAATTGTACGCCGGATCGTTCATCCAGTCGTACTGGCCGTGCAGGATATTGTGTCCGAGTTCCATATTCTCGAGAATCTTGGCGTGCGCCAGCGCCGCGATGCCGGCAATCCAACTGACCGGACCCATGCCGAACATCAGCAGGCTGCGGCCGGCTATGGCCGAACCCTGCACCAGAGCGCGCACCTTGCGGATATATGCGGCATCGGCTTCGCCGAGACTCTGCATGACCTGCAGGCGCAGTGCATCAAGCTCGTGCTGGAACTGGCTCAGGCGTTCGCCTTCGAGAAATGTTTTAGCCATGGTTGGCAAGCTCCAGATACAGGTCGCTGACCGGAGTCGAGACGCAGAGTTGGATCCACTCTTCGCCGCTTCCGGAAGGGGTGTTGGTCAATTGGTTATGGACCACGCCGGCCAGTTTCTTGCACTGGCAGGTCATGCAGATGCCGCGCCGGCAGCCGTGCGCCGGCTTCAGGCCGTCAGCCTCGGCGGCCTCCAGCAGGCTTTGGCCGCTGCGAGCGCTGAATGCGGCGTTGCCGTTGGTGTGGAAGGCGGTGAAGTGTTCGGCATCGGGGCGGATCGGGGTGAGTCTTGGCTGGAAATGCTCCTGCTTCAGCTGTCCGGCCAGCCCCTGCTCGGCATAGAAGTCCGACACCCAATCCATGAACGGACGCGGTCCGCACAGCAGGGTGTCACGCAAGGCAAAATCCGGGACCAGCTGCCGCAGGCGAGCCGCATCCAGACGTCCGCTTTCGGCGCTGAATACCGGAAGGATTTTCAAAGCCGGTAAATAGTGTACAAGTGTTTGCAATTCATGCTTGAAAAGGAACTCTGCTTCATTCCGGCAGCTGTGCAGCAACACGGCATCCGGCGGCGCGTCCTGGCGTGCCCAGTCCTGCAGCATGGCCATCATCGGGGTAATGCCGCTGCCGGCGGAAATCAGCAACACCCCGCGTTCCGGCCGTGGGTGGACGAATGCGCCCGATGCCTGGCTGAGCACCACCACATCGCCGCGCTTCAAGGTCGAGGCGGCTTTCGACACTTGGCCATCGGCCTTGACCTTGATCGTCAGGCGAAGTGAGCCATCGGCGACTGGTGCCTGTGACAGGCTGAAAGTACGCGATTTCAGAACGCCATTGACCGGCACGGTCAGCGCTACGTGCTGGCCGGGGGTAAAGCCCTTGAACAGGCGGTTAGGGCGAAGATGCAGACTGATCACATCCGGGCATTCCCGCACCATCGACAGCACAGTGGCCCGGCATTCGGTCAGTGACCAGCGCCGGCTCAGCAGTTGCCCGAGGGTATTCCAGGCTTGCGTGTCGTTCAAAGGTTGGAACAGCGGGTTGCGCCAAAACCAGTTTGTAACTGCGTAAGCCATCAGCCAGCCCATGAATAAATAGTAAACATATGTTTACTTAAACGTTTTCGAATGTCAATTGCGCATTGCCAAGCAGGGGCCAGTGTTTATACTGGGTTCATTCCGCAACCAAGGCTCCGATTTGGCCAGCCAACCGCCCGCCGCCATTGTCAGCATCAGCCGCGATGCCCGAAAGCTACGCACGCGCCAGCATCTGATGCAGGCGGCGTTGAACCTTGTCGGCCAAGGCAGGGGCTTCACTTCGCTCAGCCTGCGTGAAGTCACCCGCGAAATCGGTGTCGTTCCGGCTTCGTTCTATCGGCATTTCAAGGACATGGACGAACTTGGCTTGGCGCTGGTGGAAGAGGGCGGCGTGACCCTGCGACGTCTGCTGCGCGAAGCCCGACGCAGCGGCTTCCCGCCCAAGGACATGATTTACAACTCGGTGCTGATCTACAAGCGTTATCTGGAGCAGAACCGCCTGATGTTCGCATTCATCGTTGGCGAGCGTAGTGGCGGCTCGCCGGTGATACGCCGCGCCATCCGCCGCGAGGAAGAGCATTTCGTGCACGAAATGGCGCACGACATGCGCGAGCTCGGCACCGTGCCCGGTTTGTCCAACCGCAGCTTGGAACTGGTCTGCAGTCTGGTGGTGAGCACCATGCTGAACGCCGCCAACGATATCCTCGATCTGCCCGCCGGCCAGCAACAGGGTGAAAAGGAGTTGGTCGACCATTTCGTGCAGCAGCTGCGGATGGTGTTCCTCGGCGCCCGGTTGTGGCGCGAACCCTCTTGACTACCAAAGGATCGAGATGCTGAAACTGGTGGGATTCGATGCCGATGACACCCTCTGGCACAGCGAGGGCTATTACCGCGAAGTGCACGGTCATTTCGAGCAGATACTTGGTCACTACATCGATATCGGCAACGACAAGGTGCATGAACACTTGCTGGAAGTCGAGCGACGAAACATCAAGCTGTTCGGATACGGTGCCAAAGGCATGACCCTGTCGATGCTTGAGACGGCCGTTGCGATGACGGCCGAACGCATCAGCGCCCGTCACCTGCATGAAATCCTGCAGCTCGGCAAGGACGTGCTGACGCACCCGGTGCGGTTGCTCGAAGGAGTGGCCGAGGCGGTGGCCGAGGTCGCACGCGAGTATCAGGTGGTGCTGATCACCAAAGGCGACCTGTTCCACCAGGAAAGCAAGGTCGCCCGCTCGGGGCTGTCGCCTCTGTTCGGGCGCATCGAGATCGTTTCCGAAAAAGATCCGCCCACCTACCTGCGGGTGCTGTCGGAATTCGGGCTGGCGCCGCATCAATTCCTGATGGTCGGCAACTCCCTGCACTCCGACATCGCGCCGGTGCTGCAGATCGGTGCTTTCGCCGTGCATGTCCCGTATCCGCTGACCTGGGCATTGGACCATCATGAGGGCTGCATTGCCGATGATGACAAACTGCGCACCGTGGAGTCGACCGCGCAGGTTCCGGCGGCCGTTCGCGAGCTGGCGCTGAACGCCGCACGCCGGCATTGAAGCGGCAGCATGCGCTATATCGCGCCCGAACGCGGAACCTTGGCAGCCGGTGTTTTCAGGCATCCGGCGTTCGCCGGTCTGGATGCCGGCCTGCTGGCGCTTTGCCTGCAGCCGGATTGGCCGACGGTGGATAGCCTGAACGCGCTGTGGCCGGAGCGGCCGGATGGTGGGCGTATGCGTTTCGTGGACCAAGCGACGCTCGCCGACGGCAAACACTATGAAGTACGGATATTCGAGGACGGCATCATCGCGACCCGCCGCGATAACTGGCACGACCTGTTCAACGCCATGGTCTGGCTGCGCGATCCGTATATCAAGATGGCGCTGAACCGGCGCCAGGTCGAAGACATCCGGCGTGTCGGTACGCGCGAACGCACCCGCGGGCAATGCGCGCTGACCCATTTCGACGAAGCCGGCGCCGTGCTGCGGCTAAGCGACGCCGACATGCTGTCGGCTTGGGACGCGCATGACTGGCCGGCGTTCTTCGGCGCCTGGGAGGCGGCAGTGCAGGCCGGCCGTGTCCAGCTCCATCTGTTCGGCCATTCGATCCAGGAGCATGCGCTGAATCCGTCCATCGCGCTGGTTGCCAAGGCCTTGGTCATTGATGCGCCGGCGCCGTTGCGCGACGCTGACTTGGATTCGGTGGTGGCACGGGCAATCGCGGCCGGGCGTTGTTTGAACGATCCGCAGGAGCTGCGGCCGATTCCGTTGTCCGGCATTCCCGGATGGCACCCCGGATACGGCAGCGCGGATTTCTTCGAACGGACGCCGTGCTTTCGGCCGAAGCGCGCCGGCAAAATCTATCCGCTGCCGTTGCAGATGGCCTGAGTGCTTGTGGTAAAGCCTGCGCGCCCCGTAAAATGGCGCATGCGACGGCTCCTACATACCTTGCTTTGCCTGTGCGCCGTGCCGTCAGCGGCATTCGCGATCGAACTGGCGCCGCTCACGATCAACGGCCTCGATAAAAAGCTGGAGGCGCATGTCCGCTCCGCCATCGCCCTGCCCGAAGACGCTGGAAAAACCCTGCAGATCACCGAGGGCCGGTTGAGTTATTACATGGGCTCGCTCAATACCCTGGTGGAGGACAGCCTGGAGCCGATGGGGTTTTACGATGCCCGCGTCGACAGCCGCCTGGTCCGTAACGGTGATGCCGCGCAGATCATCATCGATATCGTGCTCGGCGAACCGGTCCGGGTCGGCAGCAGCGAACTGCGTGTGGATGGTCCGGGTGCTGACGACCGCATCATCGGCTTCTGGTTGGAAGGCTTCACGCCGGCGGTCGGTGACGTCTTCGAGCATGCCTCGTATGAAGCCAGCAAGGCCGATGTCACCCAAGCGCTGCTCGACCGCGGTTATTTCGATCAGCGCTTGATCACGCATGAGGTCAAAGTCACCCGCGCCAGCCGGAGCGCCGACATCGACCTGGCCTGGGACAGCGGCCCGCGCTACCGCTACGGCGGCATCCGATTCGAAGGCAGCAGCTTCGAACCGGGGCTGCTTGAGCAGCTGGTCGGGTTCAAGCCGGGCCAATACTATTCCCAGACCCAGATCAACCGGCTGCAGGAATCCCTGTCGAAGCTGGGCTATTTCAGTTCCATCCAGATCGTTCCCGATCTCGAAAACAAAAGCGACGGCAGCGTGCCGATCGTGGTCAGCGTGGTTCCGGCACAGCAGAACAGCCAGTATGCCAGCGTGCGCTACGGCACCGAAACCGGTTTCGGTGTGCAGTACGGCATTGAACGGCGTTGGATCAATGCCAAAGGCCATAAGGTCAACCTCGATCTCTCGTACGCGCAATACGAGCGGTCGGTCACCGCGCTGTACCGGATACCGGCATTCGGCTGGCTGGACGGCTGGTACGGGTTCGGCGTGACGGCACGCGAGGAGGATTTCTTCAACGCGCCGTTCAACTACTTCGAAGCGTTCGGCAACCGCAGCGGTGAATACCGCGGCTGGGATCTGCTGGCGTCGCTGAAACTCCGCCGGGAGCGTTTCGACGGCGCCATTCCGGATTTCGATCCGGACGCAGCGGTCGCAGTCTACACCACCACGCTGTATCCGGAACTGAAGGCGTTCTGGCGTAGCACCAATGACAGCTATCCGGCCAGCGGCAGCGCCTGGCGCCTGCAGGCGCGCGTCGGTTACGAGTTCGAGACCGCCGATGCCTTTTTCGCACAGGCGTACGCGATGAACCGCCGCATATACAGTATCGGCGACAAAAACCGGATCCTGCTGCGCGGCGAGCTCGGCGCCTTGGCGACCCAGGATTACAGTTACTTTCCGACCTCGCTGCGGTTTTACGCCGGCGGCGCCGACAGCGTCCGCGGTTACGCCTTCCGCGAGATCGGCGTATACGACGGCAACAGCAACCTCGGCGGCAAATACCTGGTGACCGCAAGCTTCGAATACGAAAGGAAAATCCTGCCTGAATGGGCACTCGCGGGCTTCGTCGATGCCGGTGATGCCTTCGACAGCAGTCCCACGCCCTATGTCGGCACCGGCATCGGGGTGCGATGGCGTTCGCCGATTGGACCCGTGCGACTGGATGCGGCCTACGGTTTCGATGGTCCGAATCCGGGTTATGCGGTGTACTTTTCGCTGGGATCGGATTTATGAAGAAGCTGCTGAAGACGGGGTTCCTATTGATGGCCTTGCTGTTTGCGGCGGTGCTGGCCGGCATGCATTGGCTGAGCAGCACCGACGGTGGCCGCGACTTCGCGCTCAGGCAGGTGCAGGGCCAGCTGCCGGCCGGCGCTACATTGCGCTGGCAACGGGTTTCCGGACATCTGGGCGGGCGCCTGCGGTTCGATAAGCTGGTGTATAGCGATGCCAGTCAGCACCATGAAGCCGGTGTCGTCGAATTCGATCTGGCCTTGTGGCCGCTGCTGTTCCGTCAGGTGCGGCTGGGTTCCGTACTGGCGCAGCGGGTCTACATCGACCTGCCGCGGGACGATGAACCGTTCGAATTCCCGCGCTGGCCGGAAAGCCTGCCGGCTTTGGATCTGCCGTTCAGCCTTGAAATCGGCAAACTGCAGATCAGCGATCTGCAGATCGCGCAGGACAAACAGCCGGTGTATGCCCTGAAGGAACTGGCCGGCGGATTCCATCTGCAGCCGGGGGCGTTGTCGATTCCATCGTTGCATGCGGTTTCTCCCGACGGCAGCCTGACGCTGAGCGGTTTCTACCAACCCAACCATCAATACCGGACCAAGCTTCGGGGTGTTGCGGCCCTGAAGCCGGCGGCAGGTGGTCTGGAGCAGTCCCTGCAATTCGATGCCGAAGGCGATGAAAAACGCTTCAAGATGTCGATTGCGGGCGCGATGCCCGATCCCGTCCGCCTGCAGTGGCAGCTGTCGAGCCGAAATCAGCAGCCGTTCTGGAACCTTGACGCCGAAAGCGGCCGATTCCAGCCGAAGCTGCTGGGGTTCACCGACGAAAGCACGTACCGTTTCAATCTGAGCGCCTCCGGTGATCAGGCGCGTATCGGGCTGCAGGGCGAACTCGGACGTGACGGCCAGGTCGTCGTAATCAAGCCGTCGCGTTTGACAATTGAAAAGGAGCGCATGGTGCTCGAGCGCCTGCAGTTTCTGTTCGGCGGCGGGCAATTCAGCGCCAAGGGCAGTGTCAGCAACCGGGGTGAATTGAGCACCGACGGGTTGACCGTGGATGTCGCCGATTACCCGTTGCCTTTGCAGAGTCAAACCGCAGGCGGTCAAGTGCTACCGGTGGTCTCGGGCAGCGTGCGCCTGTCCGGAAGACTCACGCAGTGGCGCGCCGAAGGCGAGGGCAGACTGCTGCGCGGAAAAGAGTCGGCACGATTTCGTTTCAACGGTTCGGGCAGCCAGAGCGCACTCGATTTCACTGAACTGGACATCCGCACCGCGGTCGGCGGACTGAACGGTAAATTGAAAGCCCAATGGCAGCCGAACCTGGATTTCACTTTTGCCGGCCGCATGGTGCGCTTTGATCCGAGTTATTTCCATCCGGATTTTCCGGGCGCCATCGACGCCGATGTGCAATTCAGCGCCGTGTCGAAGCCGGACAGCGAATGGTCCGGGCTGTTGAAAATCGACCGTCTCGGCGGCCAGCTGCGCGGCCGCGCCTTGGCCGGCAAAGCGGATTTGCGCTATCGCGGTCTGGCCGTGTCCGGCAAGGCCGATTTGAAAGCCGGCCGGTCGCACGTGTTGCTGGACGGCAGCAGCGGCGAAAAACTGGATGTCCGGGCCGGGCTGCAGCCGCTCGACCTGAATGATATCAATCCGCGATGGTCCGGGCGCCTCGTCGGTGATGCCGTACTGAAGGGCGATAAAGCCAGGCCACTGTACGACCTCGATCTTCAGGGCGATGAGGTAAACCTGCCGGGGTATCAGGTCAGGCATTTTTCCGTTGTCGGCAACACCATCAGCGGCAACCGGACGCGGATTGCCGCCGAAGGCGTGGTCATCGATGCGCAGGCCATCGACAGTCTGGCATTGGACATGACCGGAAGACTGCAAGATGCGCAACTGCAGGCCATGGCTTCGGCGGATGTGTTCTCATTGCAGACCGCCGGCCGCCTGCGTTGGTCGCCGGCCGTGAAGAGTTTCCTGGCCGAAAACCTGCGCTTGGAGGCCGGTCAGGCCGGTGTCTGGCAGCTGCAGGAGCCGGCCACGGTCAAGCTGTCCGAATCCGGCTACGGCTTCACGCCCTTCTGCCTGGCCGATTCCGACGCACATGCCGTGCTGTGCGCGCACGACGGCGGCCGAACGATCGATGTGCGCTCGAACGAATTCCCGCTGTCGCTGATCGAGCCCTACCTCAATACCCAGGCCGATGACTTCATCTACAGAGGCACCGCTTCCATCCAGGCCGAGCTGCCCAAGGATTTCGATCTGAAGGCTTCGGGCTTCATCGATCTGACGGTACCCTCGATGGTGGTCGGCGTGCGCACCAATACCGATGCCGAAGTGACCCGCATCGATGACCTGCGGATACGCGCCAACTGGCTGAACAAGCGCCTGAACGGCACGGTCACCGCCCGTCTGCAGCAGGATGGCTTCATCGACGGCGAGCTCGATACCGGTTTCGCCGCCGATGCGCCGCTGTCGGGCGGCTTGAAAGTGCGCATGAACCGGCTCGATTGGCTCGAATTGTTCACCCTCGACATCGCCAACCCGACCGGCCGTTTGATCGGTGAAGTGCAGTTGGACGGCACCCGCGATGAGCCGGTGATCAACGGCTCCTACCAGCTGCAGGATTTCAGCGTGGAGATTCCAGGTCTCGGCCTGCGCCTGAAAGAAGGTCAGATCACCGCCAAGAGCACCAACAACCTGGCGATGCTGATCAAAGGTTCGATCAAATCGGGTGAGGGTCGTCTGGCAGTAACCGGTGTCTGGGATCCGGCCGGCCAACTCGACCAGCCCCTCGATTTGCGTTTGATCGGCAAGAATGTGGCTCTGGCCGACACCCCGAACATGCAGTTGAACGCCAATGTCGACGTGCTGCTCGGCAGCCTCGGCGGCATTTATTCGATGCGCGGAGACATCCACCTGCTGAATGGCCTGGTCAATCTCGAAACCATCGGCGCCAATGTGAGCATTTCAAATGATGTCGTCGTGGTCGATCCGGTGCCGGCGAAAGCCTCCCGGGATTTGCTCAAGCTCAGCATCGAGCTGAAGGTCGATATCGACGACAGCCTACGGGTCAAGGGTTTCGGTCTGGACGGCACCGTGCAGGGATCGGTTGCGGTCAACAGTCCATACGACCGCCCGACCCGGTTGACCGGCGTGTTGAACCTGCTGGGCACCTACGGAACCTACGGCCAGAAACTGCGGATAACCCGCGGCATCATCCAGTACAACAATGCCGAAGTCGACGAGCCGATCCTCAACATCCTGGCGGAGCGCACCATCGATTCGGAAAACATGACCGTTGGCTTGCAGATAATCGGTCCGGCTTCACGGCCGAAAACCCAGGTCATCTCGAGCGCCGGCCTGTCGGAAAACGAAGCCCTGTCCTGGTTGATGTTCGGGCAGCCGTTGAACAGCGTCAGCGCGGGCGATGCCGAAACGGTCACCGCCAAGTCGATGGCGCTGAATGCCGGCGGGTCGTATCTGGTCGGCACGCTCGGACAGAAAATCGGCCTCGACCAGGCCACGCTCACCAACTCACGCGTCCTGGGCGACTCGACCTTGACCGTCGGCGAACAGATCTCGCCGAGGTTTTTCGTCAGCTACGGGGTGTCCCTGCTCGGGCTCGGACAGATCATCACCCTGAAGTACCTGCTCATCAAAGGGCTCGATGCCACCTTGGAATACGAACAGACGCAGCAGCGCACCCAGAATTCCGCCGCCTTGAACTGGCGTAAATGAAACCGAAATGAATACGCATTACGACGACAGCTTCCGGTTATCGGTCGCGCCGATGATGGATTGGACCGACCGCCATTGCCGGGTGCTCCACCGCATTCTGGCGCCGAACGCGCGGCTGTACACTGAAATGGTGCATGCACAGGCGGTGTTGCACGGCGATCGCGAGCGCCTGCTTGGTTTCGACGCCGTCGAGCGGCCGTTGGCCCTGCAGCTCGGAGGCAGCAATCCGGGGCACTTGGCAGAGGCCTGCCGGATCGCCGAAGATCGCGGCTACGATGAGGTCAATCTCAATGTCGGCTGCCCGTCCGACCGCGTACAGGCCGGACGCTTCGGCGCCTGCCTGATGAAAGAGCCGGCCTTGGTGTCCGAATGCGTTTCCGCCATGCAGTCGGCGGTTTCCATTCCGGTCACCCTGAAGTGCCGCCTCGGCGTCGACGAGCACGAGGATTACCCGTTTTTCAGGCGCTTCATCGATGCCGTGGCCGATGCCGGCTGCCGTCAATTCTTCGTGCATGCGCGCAAAGCCTGGCTCAGCGGCCTGAGCCCGAAGGAAAACCGCGAAATTCCACCCCTGCGTTACGATTGGGTTTACCGGCTCAAGCACGAACGGCCTGATCTTCGCATTTCACTCAACGGCGGGTTGCGCGAGATTGCACAGTGCCGGGAAGTGCTTGAGCGGGTCGATGGCGTGATGATCGGGCGTGCCGCCTATCAGGAACCCTACCGCCTGCATCAGATGCAGTGCGCCGTGTACGGAACCGCCCCGGAAAGCCGGGAGAATCTGTTGTTGCGGATGGAGCCGTACATCAACAGCCAGCTTGAATCCGGGGTTGCGCTCAAGCACATCAGCCGGTGCCTGCTCGGCCTGTACCATGCCCAGCCCGGCGGCCGCCTGTTCCGTCAGGTGCTCAGCCAGGAAGCCGTTTTGCCGGGGGCCGGCTGGCATGTCATTCTGAAGGCCTTGGAAGCCACACGGATCCGGAGCGAACCATGCTGACTCGCGATATCGATGCTTTTTTCGCGCTGGCTTCGTCTCTGCCGGCGGACGTCGGACCGAGCTGCGCCAAATCGGTTTTCCTGATCAGTCCCGACGGCTTCCGACTGTCCGAGCAGTCCGCCAGCGACAACCGTTACATGCGTCTGGAACAGCCGACCGATGCACTGGTGGCCATGTCCGAACACCACGCCCTGCAGCTGGAAATCAGCAAGGTCTGTCCGGTCGTGTGTTTTCCGGGAGCGCACGGCACGCCCGACGCGGTGTTTCCCAACAATGTCTTTGCCACCGTGCCGGGCCGGCTGATCATCGGCCATATGCGGCATCCGGTTCGCCAGGACGAGACCCGGCGTCCGGACATCCGCGGGTTTTTCACGGATACCCTGGGCTACCGGGAGATCGACCTCAGTGCGCAGGCCGGCATTTGCGAACTGACCGGCTCGTTGATCATTGACCGCGCTCGCGGCATCGGTTTCTGCGGACTGAGCGAACGCTGTGATGAAGCCGGCGCCCGCGCCATGTTCGAGGCGTTCGCTCTGAAAGCCTGCCTGCTGTTCGATCTGGCCGAAGGCGAGTACCACACCAATGTGGTGTTGAGCGTGCTGGCATCGCGGGCGGTGGTGGTGGCGGCTTCCGGATTCCGCGATGCTGCCGTTGCCGAAGCCATCGCCGGATTTTACGGCGGCCGGGCGGTACGTCTGAGCGAGGCCCAGAAAGGCGAATACGCCGGAAACTGCATCGCATTGACCGACAGCGCGGTGTTCCTGAGCCAGCGTGCGCTCGACAGCCTGGATCCGGGGCAACGTGCGCAATTCACCGAATACGGGTTCGATCTGGTGCCGGCCGCGCTGCCGATGCTGGAGCGGGCCGGTGGATCGCTGCGCTGCTGTGTTGCGGAAATCTTCTGATCCGGTTCAGAAGCAATTCACCTCCGGCATGCCAAACTAACTTTTATTTAACCCGAACCCGGCATGGCCCATACTTCACCCGTGACGTTCCGATTGGCCTGTACGATCGCCTTGGGGATTGCTGCCAGCAACAGCGCGGCGCAGCCCAAGCCAGCGGATGCGCAGCCACGGCAACTGGTCGAGAGCAGGAAATCTCCGAAGCCGGAATCTCCCGAGGCCAAACCCAGAAGCGGCGGCAACGCCGTGCAGCAACCGCTTACCCTGACCCAGGTCGAACGCGCTACCGGCGGTCAGGTCATCGGTGCCCGCAAAGTCATGGTGCAGGGCCGGCGACTGAACCAGATCAAACTCAAGATGCCGGATGGCCGCATCATCATCTACAGCCGGTTATTTGACGAATTCGGCCGTTCCGTAGACACTGTGGAGAGCATCGAACCCGTGGGCGATCCGGAAACACGATCCGCCAAACAGTAATTTTTTTGACTCCAGCAGAGGTTAGCCATGCGCATCTTGTTAGTGGAAGACGAGGCACCGCTCAGGGAAACACTCGCCGCCCGGCTCAAGCGGGAAGGTTTCGCGGTCGATACCGCCAGTGACGGCGAGGAAGCGCTGTTCCATGGCCGGGAAGTTCCGTTCGATATCGCCGTGATCGATCTCGGCCTGCCGAAGCTGTCCGGTATGGATGTGGTCAAGGGGCTGCGTGACGCCGGCCAGAAATTCCCGATCCTGATTTTGACCGCGCGCTCGAGCTGGCAGGACAAGGTCGAAGGCCTGAAGTACGGCGCCGACGATTATCTGGTCAAACCCTTCCATGTCGAGGAGCTGCTGGCGCGCATCAACGCCCTTCTGCGCCGTGCCGCCGGCTGGAGCAAGCCCAGCCTCGAGTGCGGACCGGTCAAACTCGATCTGGCGGCGCAGAAGGTCAGCATCAATGATGAGCCGGCCGAACTGACCAGTTATGAATACAAGGTTCTGGAATACCTGATGCTGCATGCCGGAGATCTGGTTTCCAAGGCCGATCTGACCGAGCACATCTACCAGCAGGATTTCGACCGTGATTCCAACGTGCTGGAAGTATTCGTCGGCCGGCTGCGCAAGAAGCTCGACCCGGATGGCAGCCTGAAACCGATTGAGACCGTGCGCGGGCGCGGCTACCGGTTTGCCATTCCCCGCAACGAATAAACCGCGGACAACGGCATGACTTCCATGCGCCGCGCCTTGTCCTTGCATGCGCGGCAACTGATTGCGGCCAGCCTCGGTTTGATTGCCTTTCTGGGCCTGACCGGCGTGGCGCTGGACCAGGCATTCCGCAGCACCTTGGTCGATACCATGGAAATGCGCATGGCGCGTTACGCCGATGTGTTCTGGAACGAGCTGGAATTCGACCGCAAAGGCCGTTTGATCGTGAAGGACATCGACAACCTGCCGGACGCCCGCTTCAACAATTACCGCAGCGGCCTGTACGCGCAGATCCAGACCGCCAAGGGCGACTGGCAATCGGAATCGGTTGCGTTGTTCAGCCTACCCGAACTGCAGGACGCCGGCAAAGTCCGGACACCGGAACTCAGCGGCCCGTTACAGCTGCCGGTCGGCGAGGATTCCAGCATCGGTGCCTACCGGTACACGGCAACGGCCGAGTTCGAGACCCGCAAGGGCCCGGTGGTCGCAACCTTGCGCATCTATGAAAGCGAGCAGGAGATTTTCCGCCAGGTCGCCGGATTCCGACGCTCGCTTTGGGCTTATCTGGGCATCGCCGGCGCGCTACTGACCCTGGTGCAGGTGTTTATTCTGCGTTGGAGCCTGCAGCCGCTACGCGGGCTGGAGCATGAATTGAGCGCGCTGCAGGAAGGCCGCGTGCAGCGCCTAGGCCGCCAGTACCCGACCGAGCTGCATCCGATCGCCAACAGCATCAATGCACTGCTCGACAGCGAACGCGGCAACCTCGAACTCAGTCGCAATACCCTCGCCGATCTCGCGCACAGCCTGAAAACCCCGTTGGCGGTGCTGCAGTCGCAGCTGGAAAACCATGCCGATCCGGAGCGCTTCCGTGAGGAGGTGTACAGCCAGATTCAGCGCATGAACGATATCGTGTCGTACCAGCTGTCACGCGCGGCGCGTTCCGGCCATGCCCTGTATTCGGCGCCGATCGGCATCCTGCCGCATGCCGAAAGCATCGTGTCGAGCTTGGAGAAAATCTACAAATCGAAAGGCGTGCTGTGCGAATTCGAGATCGATCCGAAATCGCAGTTTTCGGGCGAAATGGGCGACCTGCAGGAGCTGCTCGGGAATTTCCTGGAGAACGCCTTCAAATGGGCGAAGCAACGCGTGCTGTTGACCGCGCGCCCGCTTTTCCAGCCGGCCGCCAAACGCCCTGGCCTGTATCTGTGCATTGAAGACGATGGCGACGGCATCGCGCCCGAGGACATTTCCAAGATACTGCAGCGCGGCGTGCGCGGCGACGAGCGCGTCCAGGGCCATGGCATCGGCATGGCGATCGTGCAGGACATCATCCAGTCCTACGGCGGCGAGCTGTCAGTGGACCGTTCCTCGGAGCTCGGCGGCGCCCGCTTCACCATCACCCTGCCGAGCCTGAGTTAACGGAACATGCCCGGAATCAGCCTGTGCCAGCGCGGCAGTCTGGCGGCTTTGCTGCGTTTGATCGCAGGCACCACGGCATCCTTGCGCTTTTCCGTGACGCTGCAGTTTTTATCGATGCCGGAAGCTGAATAGGCTGTCCGCTCCGGTTCTGGAAGTCTAGCCGATAGCGCGAGGAACAAAGCGCACATGCCGAAAACGATCAATATGGATTTCATGTCGCTTCTCCCAAGATCCTTGCCAGTATAGATGCCGGAGCGGCGAAAAAGGTTGCAAGAAACCGGTGGGTGGATTAAAAAGGGGGACGCGCCAAAGGCGCATGTACAGATAATAAGACCACAATGCCGTGAATGAACACAACGCCGATTGACCGTGACCTCTTGCTGATTCGTGCTCCGATGCTGCGCCGGGCTTTGATATCCGGTGTCCGGCGTGTCCTCAAACACCGGGACTTCCTGAATAAAATCAACGTATTTCCGGTCCCCGATGGCGACACCGGCAGCAATATGGCGTTCACTCTGGGCAGCGTCCTGAGCGGCGCCTTGAATCACCGGGCGCAGGGCACCGGCGAATTGCTGCGCCGGGTCAGCGAACATGCCATCGATGGCGCCCGCGGCAATTCGGGCGCCATTCTGGCCCAGTTCTTCACCGGGATTTCCGAACGCATCGGATCCTCGCCGATCGCCAGCCTGGAACAGATGGCGCAGGCCATCCGGCACGGCGCCGATACCGCCAGGCAGGCGCTGTCGGAACCGAAGGAGGGCACCATCCTGAGCGTGATTGCCGCGTTCGCCGCTTCGCTGCAGACCGATTCCCGCGGTTTCCATTTCCGGCAGTGGTTTGAAAATGCCCTGATCGCGGCCCGCAAGGCCTTGGCCAATACCCCGAACCAGCTGCCGGTGCTGCAGCAGGCCGGTGTCGTCGATGCCGGCGCGCAGGGCTTCGTCGATATGCTGGAAGGCGTGTATCAGTTCATCCTCGATGGCGACATCGACATCGGCGATGACTGCGGCAACGCCTCGGCCGATCTCGAGGTGTCGATGGCACACGTGGAGCTCGCCGACGGCGATCCGGACCACCGCTGGTGCAGCGAATGCCTGATTCTCGGGGAAGACATTGACCGTTGTGCGTTGAAGTCGGCAATCGTCGGCCTGGATGCGTCCTGTGTCGTGGTTGCCGGTTCGTCATCGCGCATCCGCCTGCATGCGCATGTCGCCGATCCCAAAGCCTTGTTCGAAGCCGCCGCGCGTTTCGGCCGGGTTGAATCCAGCAAGGCCGATGACATGCATGCCCAAGCCCGAACCGCCGCCGCCGGCAAGGCCGTGGTGGTGATCACCGACAGCGCCGCCGACCTGCCGGACGGCCTGGCCGAACAGCTCAACGTGCATTGCGTGCCGCTCAGGGTCAGCTTCGGGGAAACCGACTATCTAGACAAGGTCGGGCTCAGCACGCAGGAGTTCTACCACAAACTGCGCACCGAACTGGTGCTGCCGAAAACCAGCCAGCCGTCACCGGGGGACTTCCGCCGGCAATTCGAGTTCCTGCTGTCGCATCATCCGCACATGGTCTATGTCGGCCTGTCGCGCGCGGTCTCGGGCACCCTGCAATCGGCTGAAGCCGCCGCCAAACGCGGGCATGCCGAGCGCATCCATATCTTCGACAGCGCAAATGCCGCCGGCGGCCAGGGCCTGCTGGTGATTGCGGCCGCCGAAGCGGCGCAGCGCGGCTGCACACCGGCGGAAATCATCGGGCTTCTGGAAAGCCTGAAAGCGCAGACCCAGACATGGGCCTGCACCGCGGATGTCAGTCATGCCGTGCGCGGCGGGCGGGTACCGCGCTGGGCCGGAACGATTGCCGGCTGGTTCGGGTTGACCGCGCTGGCCAAGGTATCGCCGGAAGGCAGATTGGTCGTCAAAGGCGGCATGATCGGCTCACGCAGGACCGTCGAAAAGTTCGCCGCCTATGTCGCCAGGCGTCTCGATCGTGGCCGGGCTTATCGCGTCATCATCGGTCACTGTGGCGATGCGGAGGCAGGGCAACGGCTATTGGAAGCGGTCCGGCAGCTGATCGACTGCACCGACTCCTGGTGCGTCGAAACCGGATCGGCAGTCGGCGCCCATGGCGGCCCGGGTTGCTTGGTGATTTCCGTGCAACCGGCAGGCGTATAACAGGCATGGCCCCCTTTCTCGCAATCGCCGCTGCCTATCTGCTCGGATCCCTGTCGGGCAGCCTTCTGCTCGGCCGGTTGCGCGGTGTCGATATCCGCACCATGGGCAGCGGCAATGCCGGCGGTACCAATGCTTTCAGGACCCAGGGTGCGTTGTTCGCCTCCGGCGTGGTGGTGATCGATATCGGTAAAGGGGCATGTGCCGCGTTGTTGGCGGAGTGGCTGTTGCCGGGCCATGCGATGTTTGCTCTGGCTGCCGTGTTCGCGGCGGTCATCGGCCACATCTGGCCTGTGTTCCACGGATTCCGCGGTGGAAAAGGCGCCGCTACTTTGGTCGGCGGCCTGGTCATCGTCTGGCCGCAGGCTTTACTGGTTCTGTTGGCGGTCTGGTTCCTGTCCTTGCTGCTGACCGGTTACGTCGGTCTGTCGACCGTTCTCGCCGCCTTGAGCCTGCTGTTCAGCACCTATGCGTTCAAGGCCGATGCCGGCGTTTTCCTGTTCGCGGCAGCCAGTGCCGCCTTGCTGACCTACAGCCACCGCAGCAATCTGCAGCGTCTGCGTGCGGGTACTGAACCGCGTTTCGAAAAAGCCCGGATTCTCGGCCGGCTGTTTTCCGGCTCCCGTGGATAACTTCGCCCTGCTATCGGCATTGCAGTCGGGCCCGCAAACCGGCGTTGCCCTGGCCGGGCGTTTTGGCGTCACCCGCGCGGCGGTCTGGAAGCGCATCGAACAGCTGCGCCGGGCTGGCGTGCAGATCGAGACCATGGGAAGACGCGGTTATGGGTTAAAACAGCCTACGGTACTGCTCGACCTGCATCGCCTGCGTACCGCACTGCCAGCGGCTGCCGAAGCGCAGTTGGCCGGGCTGCATCTGGCCTTTGAAACGGCATCGACGCAGGAACAGGCCATGGCCGTTGCGGCACCGCCATCCGGCATCGAAGTCTGGCTCGCGGAAATGCAGACGGCGGGGCAGGGCCGGCGCGGCAAGCGCTGGCTGTCGGTGCCGCTCAGCGGAATCGCCTGCAGCCTCAACCGGCGCTTCAATCTTTCTTTCGCGGCGATGTCGGGATTCAGCTTGGCCTGCGCCGTGATTATCGCCGAGAGTTTGCAGCGGCAGGGGGCGCAGGATATTTCGGTGAAATGGCCGAATGATATCTGGCGGCGGGGCCGCAAATGCGCCGGACTGCTGATCCAGCTGCGCGGGGAGTCGCAAGGTCCGTGCGATGTCACCCTGGGCTTCGGCATCAATGTCACGCTCGATGCGCTCGGCGGCGCGGCGATTGACCAACCCTGGACCAGTTTATCGGAACCCGGCGGCCAGGACTGGGACCGCAATACGCTGCTGGCAGGCCTGCTGCAGGATTTGCTTGCCGGGTTCGCCTGCTTTCAAGAGCGCGGGTTTGCCCCGTTTGCCGCACGTTACCACGCCCTGGACGGTCTGCACGGACAGTCGGTCGCGGTCGAGGATGGCGCACGACGGATCACCGGAACCGCCTGCGGTGTGGATGATTCGGGAGCCCTGTTGCTGGAAACGCCGGAAGGTCGGCGTCGGTTCCACAGCGGCGAGGTCAGTGTCCGGATCGATCATGGCTGACCTTTTCATCGACAGCGGCAACAGCCGCATCAAGCTGGCTAGAGCCCTATCCGATGGCATCGAACGGATCGCGGATCTGGATTTCGATGATGCCGAGACGCCAGAGCAGTTCAACGGGCTTCTGGCCGCCGACCGGTTCGACCGCATCGTGCTGGCCTCGGTCAGCGCCGGCCAGCGCCGCGCACAGCTCGATGCCCTGCTGACATCGGTTGAGCTGCCGGTGCTTCGTATCGCGACCTGTGCGGCCTTGGGGCGCTTGCAGGTGGCCTATACGCAACCCTCGCAGCTGGGCGTGGACCGGTTTCTGACGTTGCTTGCCGCCAGTGATGCCGCCGAGCCGTGCCTGCTTCTTTCATTCGGTTCGGCTTTGACAGCCGATGTGCTGGATGCCGACGGCCGGCATCGCGGCGGCGTCATTGCACCCAGCCCGGACTTCCAGCAGCAGGCCATGCGTGCCGGCTTTCCGGGGTTGTTCGAGGGCGATGGCCAAGCCAAGGCATTGGCCGACAACACCGACGACGCGCTGGCCAGCGGCATCGCGCACCAGTGCCTCGGGCTGGTCGAGCGCATCCGCGGGCAGGCGTTCGAACGGCAGGATGTCCGGATATGGGTTACCGGCGGCGCCGCGCGGCAATGGCTGCCGGCACTGCCCGCAGGCAGCCGGCTCGCGCCGGACTTGCTGTTCCGCGGCATGCAGCGCTATCTGCAATTGTGCCAATCATGAACTGGTTGCGGCGCTTGTTGGTTCTGGCGGTATTCGCCAACGTCGGTGTCTGGCTGTGGCGTCATTTTGAACCGGCGACGGTCCGGCAAACCCTGCCGGCCACCGAGTCCGGTACGCCGGGCCTGATTCTGCAGACGGAATACCGGCAATTGCAGCAAGGCAAGCAGCGGCTTCAGGGAAGCTGCTGGCGGGTCGGCCCGTATGCCGATGAAGCCTCGGCAGGCAGGGCCTGGCAATCCGTGGAGTACATCGCCCTTGAGGTTCAGAAACGCCGGATCAGCGAAGCCGGTAAAACGCTGTACGAGTTGACCGTGCCTGCCAGCGCCAACCGCGAGGCAGCCGAATTGGTGGCCGAAAGCCTGGCCATGGCCGAAGTGCGGATGACCCACATTCTGCCCGATAACTCCCTGTTTCTGGGCCTGTACCCGGATCTGGCCCAGGCCGAGGGCATCCAGCGCAAGGCCGAGCAGTTGGGCATCGAAGTGCTGTTAAGCAGCCAGAGGGAAGCCCCGAACGCGCAATGGTGGCTGGAGGTGACGGTGCGCAATACCCTCGGATTCGAGCAGTGGCAGGCCGAGCAGGGCCCGCGCGTGCAGGCGTTGCCCTGCAGCGAAGCGGTTCCGCCGGAACCCGCTTCTGGCGTACAATAACCAGCCTGTGCCGGCATAGCTCAGTTGGTAGAGCAACCGCCTTGTAAGCGGTAGGTCCCCAGT
>ERZ1645185.339-NODE-339-length-19747-cov-6.578611_pt1 | contig 19747 bp, 16 predicted proteins | sample MGYA00575351_ERZ1645185 | MGnify/ENA primary metagenome ERZ1645185 (study PRJEB40838, sample SAMN11284767) | freshwater sediment metagenome | isolation source: river sediment | host: Sediment | place: India: Jana village, Kanpur | collected 2015-12-17 ...
ATCAATGAATCACCATCATCGCAAAAACGCTACAGGTTTTTGCGGGTCTCCAGCTGAAACAGCAGCGCCGCATTGCCACACGCTACGACAAAACCGTCCTCTCGTTTGAGAGCTTCCTCAACCTCGCCGCCGCCCGGCTATGGCTGAAGTCTTTTGTCAACGCAGCCTAAGCACTGGAGAGCGCCCGGAATCATCGATTGGCGCGCAAACGACAGCCGGTATCAGTGTGCAGTGTGGGACCACGGAATCGACGCACGCCCAACCGCCAAGCCAGGCTTCGGCTCTACCGTACGAACGTTCCTCAACTTGCCGTTCTCGGCTCTGTCTGTTGCCGCAATTGCAGACGCCAATAGATGGCCTGGCCCGATTCCCGAACAGTCCCCGATCACCGGGTCAGGCAGGCGCCATTAGTATGTCGAAGCACGCATAGGGCCAAAAATGAGCGGCGGAGATCCAGTCCAGAACTCCGCCGCCCGACAGGAAGGGCTAATCCGAAATTAATGGTCAGAACTCGAACCCAATTTCTACACCGTAGAACCGAGGTGGAGCATAATTAATCTGACCAGTATTATACAAACTTGCGAAGTTAAACTTCTGCAATGCCTTTGTGTTATTGGTTAGGTTTTTAACATAGGCCGAAACATGCCACCCGTCATTGTCTTTGTACATGATATTGTAATCGACATTGATGTAGGCGGGCAGTTTCGTTGCGGGATCGTTTAACACATCGACGTAGCGCGAAGACGTATAGCTGCCCGAAGCTTGGTTACTGAGCGTACCGTCGAACATCTCCATTTCGTATCGGAGCGAGCCGCTCGCCTCGAAATGCGGTGCCGATCCGAGTTCACGATCTTCAGTGACCGCAACCCCGCCGCCCACGTTTGTCACATCCTTGACCTTCGTGTCGATGTAGCCCGCACCGAACGTCAAATCCAGACCATCGGCGAGATTCGCCCAAGTGTCTATTTCCACGCCATAGACAACCGCATCTTTATTGATGACTTGAACACCCAAGGTGCCGTTCACCACTGTAAATGCGGTCGCCTGGTAGTTCTTGTAGTCATAATAGAAAATGCCAGGGTTTATCCGGATCCGGCCATCGGCGGTCTGCCATTTTACACCACCTTCGAAAGCATTGTTTACTTCATTCTTGAAGGGGATAGCGTCGAGATCGAATGCCGAGAAATTTACAAGTCCGTTATTGAAGCCGCCGGATTTCACGCCGTGCTTAAATGATGCATAGGCCAGCGTGTCATCGGTTAGTTCATAATCGATGCCCAACTGATAATTCACGAAAGTGGTTTTGAACGTATCCGAAAAGTCGACGACTGGATCTCCAACCGGGTCGGCAGGGCCGACGATATAGTTGGCGATCAGGTTCTCCATCCCCTCGGCATCAAGAACAAGGATACCAAATGTATTTCCATCAATGGTATATTGACCAGTATCGGGGTGGTCGTGGACATAAAGCCCTTCAACCTGCTGGAAATCGCGCTCTTCATGGTTCCAGCGCAGACCGCCGGAAAGAGTCAATCGGTCGGTAACGTCGAAGGAAATGTTCCCGAAGAAAGAATAGGATTCCAGCTTCGAATTGTTGGGGGTGTACTGCACGAGTCCGCCCGGGGTGTCACCGGCTTCGATCGATGGGTGCCCCTGAAATGTGCCAGTGCCGCTGATGATGGGGAGGGTCCACTGGTTGGCGTAATCCTGATTAAGATAGAATCCGCCGAAGGTAAGTCTTGCACGATCCAGATCGACGGCCGCGCGCAGTTCCTGGGTCCAGTATTTCTGGTCGTTTGTCTGATAAGCAGCACAAATCGTTCGCGGCGTTCCGTCGCACTCCTCCAGAGTATACTTGAACTGCTTCAGATACCCAGTAACCGATGTCAAAGTGACAGCGTCGTTGACGTCATAATTGATCGTCAAGAGGTGGTTCTGAACCTTGTTTCGGAAGTCATTAATGCCATCAGAGATGACAGACGTACTGGTCTGACCGGACTCTGTAGGGTTATAACCGAAACCGTCAGTTCCGTCGGGCTTTACGATAGTATAGCCTTCAAGTTGCTGCATCGGCTGTGAGCTATCGCCGCCATTCCGGCCTTTTGCGAGCCCGTATTGGTATTTGTAGGTGATATAAAGATCGTCCGTAACGTCCCAACGCACGATCGCGCGCGCAGCGAGGAAGTTGCCTTCGTGTGTGTCGTTGGCACCTTCCCCCGGACCGTCAAAGAGGTTCTTTGTAGTCGCACCGTTGGTCTCACGTGTCGCGGAGAACCGCACCGCCAGCCGATCGGATATGACCGGAATGTTCAATACCGCGGAGATTCCCGTACTATCGTGATTTCCAACGGAAACTTTCGCACTACCCTCAAGATAGTTCGTGGGCTGGTTAGTATGCATGACAACGGCGCCGGCTGTGGAATTGCGACCAAAAAGCGTACCCTGAGGCCCGCGCAGGATTTCTGCTGTCGCCACATCATCGGTCTGGAAGTCGACCGCCGAGCTCGATAAAATGTAGAAGTCATCAATGTAAACGGTAGTTGGAGACTCGCTGCCTTCATTGAAATCAGCCTGCCCGATCCCGCGGATATAGAAAAGGCTGGCATTGCCTTTCGAGCCCCATTGCTTCTTGAAGTCGACATTCGGCGTAAGGCCGGCGAGATCCCCAGCCGACTCGACCCGCAAATTCTCAAGTTGCTCGCCGTTGAAAGCCATGACTGAGGCGCCAACATCCTGCAGCGATTCTGCTCGCCTGTTGGCTGTAACGATAATATCATTGCCGGATTGAACGTTTGGCTGCTCGCTTGCCTGCGACGGGACCGAAGCGGTTTGCGCGTAAAGTGCGCTGGGCGCAACGGCAGTCGACATCAGTGTTATGATAAATGGTCGCAAAACCTTCATGGCTATCCCCTCCACCGTATGTATCGACTTTCTATGGTCGATCAGTTCGGATATAGGTTGGACCGGTTGCCGTTCTTATTCTTGGTCACCAGTGACAGCCATATTGGCGCAGCGCGCCAAACCACCCATAAATGACAATCTGACACTGCGTCAGGATCAACCCATGAAGGAGAAATTGCGATATTCCCGGTGTTGAACAGCACCCTGACATGCACTTAGGTGTTTAGTCCCAGCATGTGATGGTTAGGTTTGACGATAAAGATGTCAGGCTTTGATTTCCAGAGTTCTTCGACAGCTTCGTAAGGCGTTCGGAACTTGAGCGCCTTGAGCTGCTTGGCGAAGTTGTAGGCGGTCAGCCAGTCACGGACGTGCCGTCGCAGTTCGTTGATCGAGGCGTAATGGAAGGATTTGACGGTCGCCTCCTTGATGGTTCGCACCATGCGTTCGGCCTGCCCGTTGGTCCAGGGATGATAGGGCTTGGTTAGCCGGTGCTCGATACCGTTTTCCTGACAGACGCAGCCGAAGATGTGCGGGAAGGTCAGGCCGGTGCCCCGCTCGAACTGGGCGAACTGCACGCCGTTGTCGGTAAGGATGGTGTGGATCTTGTAGGGCACCGTCCTGATCAATGCTTTCAGGAAGCCGGCGGCGACCAGCTTCGTTGCTCTGCGATAGATGCGTGCGAAGACCAGCTTGGATGTGCGGTCCACGGCGACATAGAGGTAGGCCTTGCCATCCTCATAGCGCAGTTCGGCGATATCGATGTGGAAGTAACCGATCTCGTAGGTCTTGAACTTCTTCGGCTTCTCGCGATCAGCTTTGGGCAACTGGCTGATCCCATGCCGTTGCAGGCAGCGATGCAGCGACGAGCGGCTCAGATGCGGGATCACGTCCTTGAGCGCGATGTAAACATCGTCGAGTGGCAGCCGGGCCTGCACCCGCAGCGCCACGATCGCGGCTTCCTCCATTGGCGAGAGCACAGTGCTGCGCCGCTCCCTCGGCCCCATCGGCATGTCTTCCACCGATTGCCGTTTGCGCCACTTCAGGACCGTTTTCTCGTTGATCCCGTACTTCTTGGCGAGGTGCGCGACCGAAGCTTGCGATCGCTGTAGCTCTGCTCGAATGGCGTGCGTGGTCTTGGCGCTGCCATGGAGAACCTGGCCCATAAATCCCTCCGCTGTGATGGGGATAGTTTTACACCATCACATGCTGGGACCAAACACCTAGCCAGAAATCGATGAAAGCCATCGAATTCCGGCTTATGCAATTACTTGCAAGTCAGGAATGGAGCGTTGTTGCCCTTAAAGGACATTTTCCCTTGGCTTGTTTCGCCCACCGACGACATCGTCACTGCAGGGGCCCGTTCCGCTGGACAAACCAAGTTTACGCAACATCTCAGCGTCAGTGTCTTCGCCGGCGTTGGGTGCGGTCAGCAGCTTGTCGCCGGTGAAGATTGAATTCGCGCCTGCGAAGAAACACAGCGCCTGCGTCGCCTCGCTCATGCTTTCGCGACCTGCAGAGAGGCGAACCATACTCATCGGCATGGTGATGCGCGCGACCGCCACGGTGCGAACGAATTCGATGTCGTCGATCTTGGCGAGCGGCGTGTCGGCGAGCATGTCACCCAGCACCGTGCCTTTGACGGGCACCAGCGCGTTGACCGGCACGCTTTCGGGATGGCGTTCGAGCGTTGCCAACGTGTGGACGAAGCCCACGCGGTCGGCGCGTGTCTCACCCATGCCGACAATCCCGCCGCTGCACACATTGATCCCGGCATCGCGCACGTTCTGCAGCGTGTCGAGCCGGTCCTCGTAATTGCGGGTCGAGATCACGCGTTCGTAATATTCCGGCCCGGTATCGACATTGTGGTTGTAATAATCGAGGCCGGCCTCTTTCAGCATCTGCGCCTGTTTGGGCGTCAGCATGCCCAGCGTCATGCAGGTTTCCATTCCCATCGCACGCACGCCTTCGACGATCTGAATGATCGCGGGCATGTCGCGGTCTTTGGGATTGCGCCATGCCGCGCCCATACAGAAGCGCTGCGAGCCTGCATCCTTGGCCTGCGCGGCGGATTGCAGGACTTGCTGCACCTCCATCAGCTTGGTCGCCTCGACGCCAGAGTCCGCCTTCACCGATTGCGAGCAATAGCCGCAATCCTCGGGGCATCCGCCGGTCTTGATTGAAAGAAGCGTGCTCAGTTGAATCCGGGACGGTTCGTGACATTGGCGATGAACGCTGGCCGCCCGGAACAACAGTTCCGGAAAGGGAAGATCGAACAGAAACGCGATTTCCTCGCGGGTCCAATCGCTTCGCACGTCGGTGGGAGCGGTCGGCCCGTCACCGTCTTCTTGTACATGCTCTCGAAGTTGCGTAGACACATCAAATCCTTTCGTTGCCGACGGTCATCGCGGCAGCTGGTCGCCAGTCAGCAGTAACTTCAATTCAGGGGTTCGCCGCCAGCGCGCCGACGGGAAACAACTCTGCAAATCGCGGCATGAGATCGTTTGCCGTCATGTTCACGCGCAGCGGTGTGATGGAAATCGCATCGGATTTCACCGCCGCCAGATCGGTCCCCGGCACCAGCTTCGAAACGCCGTAATCCACTTTGACCCAGTAATAGGGTACGTTGCGTCCGTCAGCACCCGGTACCGGCCGGAAGGTACCCGGCCGACGGTTCCCCAGGCCGGTCACTTCGATTCCCCGCACGTCAGAAGCAGCGACATCGGGAAAATTCACGTTAACGATCGTACCCTGTTCCCACGGGCAGGTCAGCAGGGTTTCCAGAATGCTGGGCGCAAATGCCTGTGCTGCATCCAGGCGCGGCACCTTGCCGAGAGTGCGTGCCTGGCTGAGTGCGATCGACCGCAAGCCCAGCACCGCGCTCTCCATGGCGGCTCCAGTCGTGCCTGAATAGATATTGTCGTCACCAAGGTTCTCGCCATGATTGATCCCCGAAATTACCGTGGTCGGCGGGCATTCGGCCATCAGTTGCCAAACTGCCATCATGACGCAATCGGCTGGCGTTCCCTTGATCGCGAATTTACGGTCGCCCAACTGACGGCAGCGCAAGGGAACCGACAACGAGATCGAATGCGCCGCACCGGACTTTTCCTCATCGGGCGCGACAATCCAGACATCGTCAGTGAATTCTCGCACGATGGATTCAAGCAGGGCCAGTCCTTCGGCATGGATGCCGTCGTCGTTGACCAGCAAGACCCGCTGATTACGCAGTTGTTCCGGTTCCAACACCCAATTGTTCCTTGTCAAAGTTTGCAGAAGGTAGCCCCAGTGGCTTCAGCATCAGCCTTCCTGCCGGATGAGTTCGAGTTGCATCATCCCGATGGTCGCCTGAAGCGATGGCGTACGAGCCAGACGCATCAGTTTCTGCACTTGGTCGAGCTCGGGCGATGACATGAGCGGGAAGTTCTTCTTCACCGGTCCCGCCGCCCGCATTTTCTCCAGATCGGCCTCGGGCACTAGCGCACGCAGGATCAATTCATCGTCGTTGTCCGTCCCGTGGCGTTTGCGCAGTTCCTCGATCGACGGATTTTCGGGCGGGTTTGCGAGCACGTCCTTGGCCCGCGGCGAAGACATGATCCTGTCCAGGACGTTTGGCTCGATCGGTGCGACCATCTCCCCATAAAACCCAGCGGCGTACGCGATCACCTCGTCGGTTACGATCTCATAGCGCTTGCCCGAAACGATGTTCAGCACCGCCTGAATGCCTACGATCTGACTGAACGGCGTTGCCATACCCGGATAGCCCAGCTCGCGGCGGACCACGGCTGTCTCGCGCAGCACATCGGGCAATCGGTCCTGCATGTCGTGTTGCGCCAGGTTGGCCTTGAAAGTGCCTACCATGCCCCCCGGAATCTGGTGCTGAATGGCGAGCACGTCATATTCATTGTTCTGGTTAATAAGATATCCGGCGGCGCGCCCAACCTTTTCGAAATGATCGGCGACCGGCGGAAGGAGCGATAAATCGAGGTCGTGGGTGTGCCCCAGCATTTCGAGATTGTGCGCAAACATCTGGACCGAAGGTACCGCCGGTCCGTTGGCCAGCGGCCTGGTGGAGGTGTGCAGGACCGTGACGCCGAGATCCACGGCATCGAGATAGGCCTTGCCCGATTGCCCAAGAATATTGTTCGCATGCAGTTCGATAGGCTTGCCGCGCGCCTCGGCGATCAGCGCAGGCACCAGTGTGCTCAACCGCTCCTTCTCCAGAACGCCGGCCGTATCATAGATCAGGATGGAATCGATGTCCGGCGATGCAGCCAGCTTCTTGACCTTGTCGGCATAATATTCATCGGTGTGAACCGGCGACAGGGTGAACATGAGCGCACCCGCACAGGTCGCGCCGAACTCCTTTGAGACCTTGGCCAGTCGCAACATCTTGTCGATATTGAATAGCACGTCGTAGACCCAGAAACTGCGGCAGCCGTGTACCGCCAGCTGACGCATCCAGGCATCCATCAAGGCGTCGGGCGTTACACCAAAGCTCACTGCGGCGTTCGAGCGCATCCCCGCTCGTTTCGGGGTGCGCGGCATGGCCTGAACCAGCAGGTCCATTCCGTCCCAGGGATTCTCCCGGCAGCTGCGAACGAGAACCTCGAACAAGGACGAAGCGGTAAGATCAATCGTGGAATAGCCGGTCCGGTCGATGATCGGCGCGACGGGGAGCGCCATCCCCGCGGTCATGCGCATACCCCAAAGCGCTTGCTGGCCGTCCCGGATGGTGGTGTCTAGAATGTCGATGTGCGCCATTAGGGGGCTCCTTTGTCTGAAAGAAATTCGGGGAGCAAAACGCGCTCTGCCCAACGTGTATCGATCCGGTTTTCGATGAAATCAGGGTGGCGGGAAATGAACCGCAACAGGTCGATGTTGGTCGCAATACCTTCGATCACGAATGAATCGAGCGCATCGCGAAGGCGTGCGACGGCATCGTCACGATCGCGGCCCGTCACGATAAGCTTTGCAATCATACTGTCGTAGTAGGGTGGGACCATCACGCCCGACGCCATCGCCGTATCGACCCGAATGCCCGTGCCTGAAGGTGCCGACCAGTTGGTGATGCGGCCTGGTGACGGCCGGAAGTTATCCAGCGGATTTTCCGCGATGATCCGCACCTCAATGGAATGGCCGGCAGGAATGATGTCATCCTGCGCTAGTTCGCTGGCTTCGCCGCAGGCAACGTCGAGCTGGCGCTGGATCAGATCGATCCCGCAGATTTGCTCGGACACCGGGTGTTCGACTTGGATCCGGGCATTGACCTCCATGAAGAAGAACTGCTCGGTTTCCTCGTCGTAGAGGAACTCAACTGTTCCCGCATTGCGATAGCTTATCGGCGAGAGCAGATCGATCGCCGCTTGCGAAACGCGGTTGCGCAATGCAGGCGAGAGGATCGCGGCAGGTGCTTCCTCCACCATTTTCTGGTAACGCCGCTGCAGCGAACAGTCGCGCTCGGCGAAATGCACGATATTTCCTTTGCCGTCACCGACGACCTGCACCTCCACATGGCGCGCACGTTCGACAAAGCGCTCTAGATAGAGTGTCCCGTCGCCGAAGGCTTCTTTGGCTTCATGCGAGGCGGCATCGAACGAGCTGCGCAGCTCTTCGGGCGAGCGTGCCACGACCATGCCGCGTCCACCGCCACCTGCCGAAGCCTTGGTGATGACCGGGAACCCGATTCCATCGGCAATGCGCAGCGCATCATCGACGGTATCGACCTTCTCGCTTCCTGAAACCATGGGGACACCGGCGGACCTGGCAAGGGCGCGGGCGGCCAGTTTGTCGCCGACCAGCCGGATCGTCTCGGCCTTGGGCCCGACGAAATTCAGGCCCGCATTCTCACACTTTTCGGCAAATGCCGCACGTTCCGACAGGAAGCCATAACCCGGATGGACAGCGTCGCATCCCGTCGACAGGGCCGCATGGATAAGCATGTCGCCATTGAGATAGGAATCGCGGGCAGCCGCTGGGCCGATAACGACCGCGCGGTCGGCTTCCGTTGCGGCCATGCTGTCACGATCCGCTGCCGACACTGCCAGCACCGTTTCGATACCTTTCGCCTTCGCCGCACGCACAATACGCACGGCGATTTCGCCACGATTGGCGATAAGGAGACGCTTGATAGGCATCAGGCGTCCGGCTCGATAACAAACAGCGGTCGGTCGAATTCGACAAGCTCGGCATCGCTGACGAGTATTTCGCGAATGGTGCCTGCCACGCCAGCCTTCACCGGCGTGAACAGCTTCATCACCTCGATCAGGCACACATCGGAATCGGCATCCACTTTCTGCCCGATTTCCACGTATGGCGCCGCACCGGGCTTGGGCGAACGATAAAACGTTCCCAGGTTCGGGGCCTTGAGCACCGACATTCCATCGGGGACCTGATAGTCGGCCGATCCGGTTGCATCGGCAGTCGCGCTCGCCGCCGGGACCGCCACCGGCGCAGGGGTGGCCACCGATGCAGCCGGGGTATCGACGACTGTACGCTCGCCACCGTTCCAGGCGCGACGGGCCGCGGGATCCTTGTTGAGGTGAAGCTGGAAATCGTCGAGCGTGATGTGAAGCTCGTCCCAATCGCCTGCATCGAACAGCTCGATCAGCGCTTGTACATCTTCGGGAGTGACATTGGTCATCTGCTCAATTCCTCGAATACAGAGAGTTTGGATTGGCGGCGTGGTTGCTTGCCCGCAGCACGCTCGCCGAGCGACGTGCAGGTCCGCAGGTGATCGGGACGCAGCACTCTCACGGCACGGGTTCGACGTTCGCCTGAACCGCTGCCAGGAGCGATGGCAGGCGAGGGTCCGCGACGATGAATTCCAGACCAGCGTCGATGGCTGCGCGCACGCCTTCGTCGGTCGCGATCGCGCCTCCGGCTGCGCCCTTCGCAGTCTGGTTGCCTGCAAGGATTTCTGGAAGGTTTTCCGACTCTTCGGCACCTTCAATCGCCGCGAGATCGAGGGCATCAAGCCCCTTCGCTCCATCGGCCGAAATGATGCGGATTGGCGCAAGCTGTTCCGCCCATTCGGTCAACTGCGCCAGCATCCCGTCAGACACTTCGTCGGGGACAACAACCTCCAGCGCTCCGGCCCAGATCTGCCCTGTCTGTCCATCGACGGTCACGGTCTGGCCGTTCAGGGCGGAAAGCCTGCCTTGCCCGCAACCGACAACGCAGGGTTTGCCAAGCGCCCGGCTGACCACGGCGGCGTGCGATGTCGATCCGCCTTCCTCGGTTATTACCGCAGTGGCCGCAATCATTCCGTGAACATCATGCGGGCTTGTCGTCGGACGGGCGAGCACGACGGCAATCCCCTCATTGCCAAGCCGTTCGGCCTCATCGGAGCCGGATACCACCATGCCTATGCCGACACCGGGGCAAGCCCCCTCTCCCTTTGCCAGTTGAGCAGCCGCAACTCGTGCTGCTTCGGGAATGACAGGCGACATCAGGATACGGATCCGGTCCGAAGGAATGCGGCAAATGGCCGTGCGCCGGTCGATCAGGCCTTCGTTCGCCATCTCGACCGCCGTTCGCACGGCAGCCTGGGGCGCGAGCTTGGCCGATCGCGCCTGCAAGAGGTAAAGAGTGCCACGCTCCACCGTGAACTCGATATCCTGTACGTCCCGTTCGGCCCGCTCCAGCGTCTTCGAGGCGGACATCAGGTCGTTGAATGCCTCGGGAACAATCTCGGCCATCGTGGCAAGGGGTTTCGGCGTGAATTCACCCGATACGACATCTTCGCCCTGCGCCTGGCCCAGGTACTCGCCGAAGGGCTGGTCTTCGCCGGTCGAAGGGTTGCGGCTGAACAGCACACCGGTGCCCGATCGCTCATCCAGATTTCCGAACACCATCGCCTGAACAGTCACCGCGGTGCCTAGGTCGTGGGGAATCTTCTGGTGCTCGCGATAGCGTCGGGCGCGGCGCGCATTCCAAGATTCGAAAACCGCTGTCACCGCCCCCAGCAACTGTTCACGCGGGTCATCGGGCAGCGTCTTGCCGGTCGCGCTGTGGATCATATCGCGCCACACCTGTGGGTCAGACGCACTGTCGAAACCCTTGGCATCGGCCTTGAGAACAACGTTACCGTATAGTTGCGCAAAGCGACGGTGGGTATCCTGTGCGAACGCCGCGTCTCCGCTTTCGGCTGCCAAGGCCGTCTGGGTCTGATCGTTCATGCCGACATTGAGGATGGTATCCATCATACCGGGCATCGAGATGGCTGCTCCCGAACGGACCGACACGAGCAGGGGAGCAGATGCTCCGCCAAAAACGCGCCCGGTGGACTCTTCGAGCCAGGCGATGGCACGTTCGAGTTCCTCGACAAGTCCGTCGGGGAATTCACCCGTTGCCAGAAACGCGGCGTGGGCCTCGGTCGTAACCACGAAGGCAGGCGGCACCCGCAGACCGAGCGCCATCAGGCGTGCGATCGAGTGCGCCTTGCCGCCAATGAGCGACTTTCCCGGCAAGTTCGTCCCATCGAGACGCATGATCCATTCCATGGAACCAGCCATCACCGACCTCACTCTTCGCGCTCTTTGCCGAGCATGCAGAGCAAATCCTCATGCAGTTCGAACCACAGCGTATGGTAACTTTCGATCTTGGCGTCGCTCACCCATTCGATCGCACCGTCCTCTGCCCGTTCGAGCGCCGTAAGCAGCTTTTCCCGATAGATCGCCATTCTCGGAAGAACCGACGCCATCGCCGCAAGAATGCGCTCGGCGCTTTCATGCAGGGCGCCCAATCGATCGATGATCTTGTTGTCGTAGTCCGCGTCGGTATGATCGTTACGAACAGTGCTCCCGGCGATATCTCGCACCTGCCATGCCGTAATCAGGGACTTCAGGTCGACATTCAGTTCCTCGAAACGATCGTAGGCCGCAACAAAGGCATCATTTTTCCTGACACTGTCGTAAAATCGGGAATAATTGCATTGCATTATCAACCGACCGGCCGGACCGAGCGTCGCCTTGCCGTCGGCCCGCATTACCAGCCCTCGCTCTTCCGCGCGGTCGATCGAGTTTTCGACCTCGGCCTGGGCGATGCCGATTATCTCGGATATATTCACGGCGTCGGCGTATTTCTTGATGCCGATGCCATGCAGCACAAGATGATCTGTGTAGAGCATGACTATTCTTCTTCGCGTTATCGGGAACGGTGCTGGAGATTGGAGAGCGCTTCGACATCGTCTCGATCGAGTCCCGCTCCACGATCCTTGAGATTTCGCGAGTCCGACTGCTCAATCCTGTAAAGCTCGTCGGCAAGCGGGCTGTCGTAATTGTACTTGACCCATGCATCGTCCAGATAACGATAGCGTTCGGTGCAAAGCTTTGGCGTGAACTGACGGACCCTCTCGTTCAGCTCATCTTGGGTCATCGTTCCCTGCGTTGTGCGATACCGATCGACCTTCGCAGCGAGATAGGTAACCCCCCGTCCGAGTTCGTCTCCTACCGTCGGCGCATAGTCGCCATCGGAAAGGATGGAATAGGGGATCGGGGAATAGTTGCGCTTGGGCAGGTTGGAATGCGGCATCATTTCATATGCGCTGAACTGCTGGCTGGAAAGCGACAGCGGGACGAACAGCGCACCAAGCAATTCGTTGCCATACTCGTCGTTCATGAAGGGGCGGAACCGATCCGCGCGCTCATCGATTTCCATCCAGTCGCTTGCCTCGTAACATCCGGCAACGTGGGCGAAATCCTTGATGATGGAATAATAGGTCAGCGCGCCGGCATCGATCAGTTGCTCACGCGAATATCCGGCCAGCGATTCCCATAGCTTCTTGGTCGCATCCTTGAAAATCTCGGTATACCTGTCGAAAGTTGCCGTGAGCTCCTCGGCACTTCCCATGCCTATCGGGACTTGCGTTTCGGTAAGTTCGTCGGATGTATAAAGTCCCACTGCGCAGATATTGGCGGCCCTGTATTCCGGCTTTGAGTCAAAGCTGCCCCAATCGTCGACAATGTTGAAATGTGTGTTTCTGACTGCGGTGGGCACGGTAAGGCGCGAAAAGGGAACATCGCCCGCCACTCCGTCCAGCCACGGCAGATCCCCTTCGGCAAGGTCGAAGAAGTCACGGACCAGCAGTTCGCGAGCCTGACCGAGATTGTAGGGGCCGTGATTGGTCATGCAGACCCGGCTCTCGCAAGCGACCAGAACGGCGTATTGCGAAACTGCCGCCAGGAACCTGTCGGTGGCGCCGTGCAACGCATCCCCTTCCTCGCAGGGGAACATGTCGGCGTGATAGACCTGAATGCGACGCTCTGGCAGAACCTGAGAGCGGTGCCCGGCCTCCTTGTTCGTGATATGGCCGGAATCCCGGCGCCAGGCGAGCTGGTAGCGACGCCAAAAGTCAAGAACGAAGATCACGTCCTCGACAGCGTCCTGTGGGCGGACCAGGCCCATGTCGATCATCATCTCCCGGCCGAGCAGATAGAAGTTGATCATGCACCAATTGGTGCCCATCGACTGGATCTTGGAGTTGGAATTGCGAATGCGATCGGCCAGATCCTCTGGTGACATCACCGCCGAAATCTTGCGCAGCAGCGGAGGGTACCGGTAAAAGGCATTCAAGTACCCAAGCATGATATAAGCTGAGACAGGAAAGAATTTCGATTCCTGCACCGTCCGCGTCACGCCAAGAAAATAAGTTTCCTCGCCAGCGGTTCGGATCAAATTGTTGGCCTCTAGTAACCTGGCATATGTGATTTCAGAACCTTTCACGTCCATCTCCGGAAATTCATGTTATCTTTTCAAGGACCTTGGGAGTATCAATGGCGGGAATGCAGCCACACACGAACTGAATGATCGTCTTGTGTCTGGTAGTCCCCCATGGCCTTGGCCCGCCCAGACACCTCAATCTCGACCCTGTCGCCATTCCGGATACCGCTGATGCATGCGTTCATCAGGCAGGGAATGCCGAATTCGCGGGTCAGGATGCCGAGATGCGACTTGACCGTTCCGCCCGCGCAGATCACCCCGTGGAACTGCTCGAGGATGGGAGCAGTAAGAGTGCCGCCACTGTCGTCGATAATCGCAATCGTTTCGGGAGGAACGCCGTTGGTCAGCCCCTCCATCACATCCTTTACCGAACGGTAGTATCGCGCCGTGCCAACTGCATTGGCGGGAAACCTGACGACATTGTCGCCCTGACCCCGCCTTTGCCTGCCAGCTTCGTCCGCGGGTTCCACAACGGCGCGGGGATGCTCGAAAGAGAATTCGTCTGCGTCCCCATCGGCTCCGCCGATTTGCTGATAGGCATTCGGCCTTTCTTCTGCCGAGATCGTCGCGGAAGCCACGTACCGGTATCCCGCATCGACGGCCCGCTTTTCAAGCTCTACGACATCCTTGGCGCTAATGAGATCGTAGCTCGTGCCGAAGACGAAGTTCGACCATGTATCACCGGTTTCATCCAATCTGGTCCGGATCAGATCCCGGATGCCGCCGTGAAAGATCTCGACGACGTTCGGGGGCGTCGCCCTGTGGTCATACTTGTTGGTGTCTGAATGAATTTTCGCCATTGCCGCCTACTTCCATCACGCGATCAGAGCCGCCCAAACTTTGGCTAGCAATACTGACCGATGCGATGGGCCGTCTTGGCAACGTGCGCCACCCGACTTGGTCGAGACTGACCTCCGGCTAGGCCCTGTTGACAAGAGATCTCAGCCACAGGCGTGCTGCGGCGAGGTTGAGGAAGCTCTCGAAGGATAGGACCGTCTTGTCGTAGCGGGTGGCGATACGGCGCTGTTGCTTGAGCTTGCCGAACATGCGCTCGACGCGGTTGCGGTCCCGGTAGCGGCGATAGTCAGGATGCTCAGGCACCTTGCGGTTTGAGCGAGGCGGGATGATCGGCAGGATACCCCGGATCAACAGGCTCTCCCGGAAGTGGTCACCGTCATAGCCTTTGTCTGCCAGCAGCGCTTTGGGCGCGGCGATGGGGATCTCCATGAGCGGCTCGGCAGCGGTGTAATCGGACGCTTCGCCGCCGGTCAGGATGAAGCCGAGAGGCAGTCCCTGATTGTCACAGCGGGCGTGGATTTTGCTCGTAAAGCCGCCGCGTGATCGACCAAGAGCGTTCGCACGAGCCCCCCTTTTCCGCCCGCTGCCGAGACGTGGCCGCGAACGCTGGTGCTATCGATCATGTGCTGCCAGTCGTCGGTCAGCCCCAAGTCGACCAGCGTTTGCAGAACGGCATCCCAGACGCCCTGTTCGGCCCAGCGGCGGAACCGGACGTAGACCGAGTTGGGCACCTCCAAAAACCCTCGCGTTTGACCGCCTGATCTGATTCATTGGGCCTGACAGGAGGCGGCAATGCGGCAGGCAGGATTGTTTGGTTTATCGGACCATCTGAAGCGGTTATCGGCGCACGGCGATCCGCTCGAGGAGCTGAGTAGGATAATCGACTTCGAGACATTCCATCCGGTTCTTGTCGCGGCGCTGGCCTACGGTGACGGTGCCAAGGGCGGCCGTCCGCCGTATGATCCAGTGGCGATGCTCAAGGTGCTGATTTTGGCAGCGCAGAACAATGTCAGCGATGCGCGGATGGAATACCTGATCCGGGATCGGCTGAGCTGGCTGCGTTTCCTGGGCTTCGACCTTGGTGCGGCGACACCCGACGCCAACACGATCCGCCTGTTCCGCGAAAAGCTGACCGAGGCGGGTGCACTTGATGCGCTGTTCACCGATTTCGACCGGCAGCTCAAGGAACGGGGCTACCTCGCCATGGGCGGGCAGATTGTCGACGCAACACTGGTAGCCGCGCCCAAGCAGCGCAACACCGAACCGGAGAAGGCGGCGATCAAGGCAGGCAAGGTTGCCGCCGATATCTGGCCCGACGAACCCGCCCGGGCGGCGCAGAAGGACACAGATGCGCGCTGGACGCTGAAGTTCGCCAAAGGCCGCCCAGCGGCGGACGGCAAGCCGCAAATCGACATCGCCATCCCCAGCTTCGGCTACAAAAGCAGCATCGCGATTTGCCGAGCCTTCGGCTTCATCCGCAAGGGCAAGGTCACCGATGGCGCGCGCTTCGATGGCCGGATGCTCCGGGACGTCGTGACGAGCGACAATACCGCCTCGGATGTTTGGGCCGATACGGCCTACCGCAGTCAGGCCAACGAGAAGTGGCTCAAAGCGCAGGGGCGGGTCAGCCGCATCCATCGCAAGAAGCCCAGGGGCAAGCCGATGCCGGATCATGTCCGGCGCGGGAATGCCACAAAGTCAAAGGTCCGCGCCCGGGTCGAACACGTCTTCGCGCAGCAGAAGGCCAAGATGGGGCTGTTCATCCGCACCATCGGCATCAAGCGCGCCGAGGCCAAAATCACGCTGGCCAATTTGGCCTACAATATGAACCGCCTGATCTTCCACGAACGACGGGCAGCCATGGGGTAGCTACGCCTGGAGATCAGAAAAACCGATGAAAAACGGCAATATGCGCGCCACGATGGCCAGCATTTACGCCATCGCTGGCGCCGCCTGCACAAAATCGCCCAGTTCACTGGGTTGATGGAGGTGCCCAGTTCCACTTCCCATAGCGCTCATGCATGTCGCGCCAGGGGCAACCGACCCGCAGCACATAGAGCATCCCGTTGAGAAAGCGTCGGTTATCGCCAGCAGGACGCGCCCAGCGACCACGCTCAGGCGGCAGCAGCGGCCCGATCAGTTCCCACTCCGCATCCGACAAGTCCCCACGACCCATGACTGCTCCTCAAAAAGCAGTCTTGAATCAGAAGTCGGGACAAATGGGAATCCCTTTTGTCAACGTGCCCTAATGAATTGCGGGAGCGGCCCGCTCATCCCCGCTGATAACCGCAGTGAGCTGCGCCAGGACCGTCATATCTGCGTCGGCCGCCGCTTAGCGCGAAATGATCTAGGGATTGACGGCATGAGGGATTGCCAATAGCTTACCCTTTAAAAAGGGTATCAGTTGATACCAATGCAGAACGGGGTGCTGCAATCTTCAAAAGAGCAGCACTTTGGGCAAGAGAGGTTATTATGGCTGAGGCCGCGACGATTGTCAGCAATTGGAAAGATGCATCTATTTGGTCAACGGCACAGTTACCCGCCAGGGAACAGTTTGGCCGCTGGTGTGAATTCGTAAACGAAGCACATCTCCACTGGTCAATTGAACGAAGCAGCTTCGATTTTTTCCCAGCATTCATTCGCGAAGGTCGATTCGGTGACTTTCGAACGGCCAATCTAACGGCCTCGCCGCAAGCGAGAGTTAAAGGCACCAGAAGCGCCGCCGAGATCGCGCAAGACGATGAAGCATTATACAACTTTCTTTACGTTGCTGCTGGCTCTGAATGCCTGACGATTGACGGAGAAGACATAGAATTACTACCAGGCAATCTGGTATTATGGGACACCACCCGTCCGATGGACTTCGTGACTGGAACCGGCTTGCATCAAGTCACGCTCGCCGTGACACATTCAAGACTACATCGCATATTTCCAAGAGCCAGCGAATTTGTGGGCAAACCGATGTCATGCGCATCCGGCTTGAACAAACTGTTCATCGACCACTTGCTGACTTTGGAGAATCAGTTCGGCGATCTAACCAGAGAACAGGCATGGCGAGTTCTGGACACCACGCTTAATCTCGCGGTTACTGCGCTAGAAAACGGTACGGAAATTGTAAAGCACAATGGAAAGTTTGACTTACTCGAAAAGATTCGAAAGTATATTGACGAAAATCTAGATGATTATGAATTGTGCGTCACGAGTATCGCTAAGCAACACAGCATTTCCCCACGACATACCCACCGAATATTCGGGGAAGTAGGCATATCTGTCTCCAATTATATCACAAGCAGAAGACTAGACCGCTGCAAGATTGAATTGGCATCTCCGGCTTGTTCAGAAAATTCGGTTACGGATATAGCCTTCCGTTGGGGATTCAACGATTCCAGCACGTTCAGCAAAATCTTCAAAAGAGAGTTCGGCATAAGCCCACGTGAGTTCCGACGCAGAAATCGCCACTGATCCTGAGATGTCGATATCGGTGGACGTTAAACCCACCCGGCAGCACCCGCCGAAGCACACTTCTGTCACACGCATGGTGAGCCGATGGCCAATTATCGATTACTGCTATCTGGGGCATGATAGGGGGCATTATTTTCATCATAATGCATTTTGAATTATTTAAATCAATGATTTAGCTCTTATATTCGAATCCCTCCGTCTCCGCCATTTCTCCGCCTAAAGGCTTGATTTCGCAAAGAAGCGCCCCACAGGGGCGACAGCGATCAGCGAAGGCACCTACAAACAAAATGACAGTTCTGCAGGCTTTGGCGTGTTACCGCTAGGCAACGCTACGACGAATCACGCGTCAAGGGCTTGCAGTAGGGAAGCAAAAAGGAATTCCCGTAACGGGTCAGTAGAGGCTACGTTACGAGCAAAGGGGACGAAAATGGCTGCACTCGCTGTTACGAAATTTCGAGCCGACCGCCTGCTAAAGTGGCCTGTCAGGACAACTTAGCTTTCATGCGGCCATTCGAAGTCGGCCAGATCATATCGGCTCATGCTGACGAATCAGCCTTCTCGCATTCGAGGCCAAGTTGGCATAATAAGATAAGTAACCGGCATATTCTATTGGAAGTCGTTAAGCGTTTGAAAAATATCAATCCATTCGACCCAGCCGATGAGGAGGCCACGCGACTTTTCGCCGATCAGGCCTCACAATTTCGAGAAGCACTGGTCAGCGATAATCGTTCCAGGACACTCGTATCTCTTTTTGATTATCTGATCGAACGATCCAGCGATCCACGCGCGCCCAAAGAGATCGAGATAGCGATGGCTGTTTTTGGCAAACGCGCCGATTTCGACACGTCGCAGGACTCGACGGTGCGGGCGCATGTCCACCGTCTTCGTCGGCGCCTGGAAAGCTTCAATAACGGGAAGAGCGGTGTGCTGCTGCAAATCCCTAGAGGCGAATATCGCCTTTTATTGACCGAGAGGGCGGAAAGCGCGGACACCGGAGTAGCGCTCCTTGAGAAGCCCAGGAAGCCAACTACGCCAAGGCGGATCTGGACAGCTATCACAATTTGTTTTGCAGCCACTGCAATCCTGTGGGGGGGGCTTTTCTACGCCAGCAGCGACCAGCGCCCCGCCCCGTCGCCCCTCAGGCAGACATCTTTCTGGCAACCCATTGCAGCGCACGAACGATTGCCGCTGATCGCCGCTGGCGATTTCTACATGGTCGCGGAAAGTGGATCGGATGGCAAAATTCAGCGCCTTTCCATGCGGCCAGCCATCCGTTCAGGGCGTGATCTTGATAAATATCTTAGGATGCATCCCGATCAGTACAGTAAGTTGCGGGATCGCGATATCCACCGCCTTCCAACAACGGTTGCGATGGGCGCGGCGGCTATCCTGCCCGTAGTTGCATCTGTACGCCCGGATCACGGAATGGCCGACATCATTCCGGTTTCCCAGATTTCCCAAGAAACCATCGACGCAAATAATATTATTTATATTGATCGTTTCTCGGAACTGGGCATGCTGCGTTCACCTGTACTTGGCCAGTCTCGCTTTGCCCCAGGTCCCGATCCGAACGAACTGAGGGATATGCCCTCTGGCACGAGTTTCAGGGTCCGGCCAGCCTCGGACAATCAATTGAATGGAGACGACCCGGTCGTCGACCCTTATGGCTATGATTATGGGTATATTGCCAGCTACCCCGGCCCCTCTGGCAATCAGATAATTGTGATCGCAGGTATGGAGGATGCCGCGCTCGCGCAAATGGTCAAACTCATATCTGACAAACGACAACTCGACATGTTGTCGCGCGAGATCGGCGATGCCAAGCCCAACGAAGCCGAAAACGCCTGCCCTGCCGGATTCCTGCATC
>ERZ1645185.340-NODE-340-length-19725-cov-5.497865_pt1 | contig 19725 bp, 17 predicted proteins | sample MGYA00575351_ERZ1645185 | MGnify/ENA primary metagenome ERZ1645185 (study PRJEB40838, sample SAMN11284767) | freshwater sediment metagenome | isolation source: river sediment | host: Sediment | place: India: Jana village, Kanpur | collected 2015-12-17 ...
GATGGTGCCGGCACCCGGATTCGAACTGGGGACCTACCGCTTACAAGGCGGTTGCTCTACCAACTGAGCTATGCCGGCATTTTGGAGTGCTCATTGTACGCGAGTTGGCGGGTTTTGCGAAGCCGGCTCCGGCGCGCTGCAGGGCTGCACGGGGACCTTCGGGGTCAGTTCCAGCAGCCATCGGTCGAATCCTTGCTGATTGCGCACCGTGGCCTCGATGCGCCACTGGGTCACTTCGGTCTGGACACTGGTCAGCACCGCTTCCAGGCCCAGCCCCTGCGCCAGTTTCTGCATCTTTGCGGCTTCGGCCAGTTCGGCGAAACGCCCCATCGATACCGCATTCGCCGACGGCCCCCGATCCACCACCTGCGTACCATCGACGCCTGACGCGACCAACTGTTCGGCCAAACTCGCGGCCTCGGCCCTGCTGGCACTGGGCGGAATGCGCACCTCATAGCCCTGATGAAGGCTCTGCACGGTATTCCTCTGCTGCATGTCCAAGGCCACGTACTCCAGGGACTGCCAGGCATCATGCATGTGCTTTTGCGAAGCGAACGGTCCGATCAGCCAACAGGCTTCGGGTTCAAGCCGCCGCTTGTCCTGCTCCAGCTGCAGGTATTCCTGGCGCAGCACCAGGCCCGGAATGTCCGGATCAGTGACCGGCTTGGCGTACTGCACGTCCTCCGGCGCCCAACGCAGCCAGATGGCCACGGCGATGTTGGCGGTCAGCAGCAGCACGCACAGCGAGCGCAGCGCGTTCACAGGCCGCTTAACTCGATGTAGCTGACCATGCCGCTGAACAGGATTTCAGGCGCATGTTCGCGGCCGGGCGGAAGCCGCGCCAGCCAGGCATCGGCGCCGCCGCCGGTCACCCAGAGCCGCGCATCACGGCGTCCGAAGGCTTGCATCATGATCCGCTCGACCATGCCGAGCACCTGGTGTTCAATTCCGGTCGCCAGCGCGTCCAAGGTGTTGTCGGCGAGAAAAACAGCCTGCCCTTTGCCTTCGAACAGGCCCGGGAAGCGGTCCTGCATGCTGGACCATTGGAATTCCGGACTGGGCGCTATCAACCCGCCGCGGTGCACGCCGTCCGCATCCAGCACATCCAGGGTAATCGCCGAACCGAACGAGATGACCGCACAGGGCTGTGCTTCTTCGCTGGCGGCCAGCAGGGCCAGGAAACGGTCTACGCCGAGTTGTTTGGGCTGCGGATAGGCGATGCTCAACCGGCCCAGCCGGCTCAGGGTTTCAATCTGCAGGACCGGCTGGCGGATCCTGGCCAGCACGTGGCTGAGCCGCTCCGCCCGCCAGCCTTTGCTGACCGATGCCAAGGCCACGCGTTGGAAATCCTCGGCCTCGATGACCGCCAGACAATGCTCGACGAACAGCGGATCGTCGAAATCGACCACGCCGATCGGCTGCCACTGCCAGCTTTCGCGGCGGGCGAATTTCACCCGGCTGTTGCCGCTGTCCATCAGGCAGTCAGCCATGCGCTACCCGCACGCTGACGTCGCCGCTGTGGCAGCGCAGGGTCTGCGCGCCGCATGCCAGCAGCAGGGCGCCTTCGGCGTCGATGCCCTGGGCCACCCCTTCCACGGGGCCAGTGCCGGTCATCACCATGACGGCCTTGCCGTTCAATCCGTCCAGTGCGCGCCAGCGTTCGATGAACGCCGGCAGGCCCTGTGCTTCATACAGTTCGAATCCTGCCAGCAGGTCATCCAATATCCGCGCCAGCACCGTATTCCGGTCCAAGGCCTGTCCGCTGTGACGCGCCAGGGCGGTCCACGACTGATCGATGCCGTGGCCGGCCTGTTCGGTCATCAGCACGTTGACGCCGAAACCGACGGTCACGTCGCACGGACCGCTGGCTTCGCCGCGCACCTGGATCAGCAGACCGGCGCATTTGCTGCCGTCCAGCCAGATATCGTTCGGCCATTTCACGCTGACGCGGTCCGCGCTGAAGGCCTGCAGCGCTTCGGCCAGCATCACCGCCACCGCCAGGCTGAAGCCCGACAGCGCCGCGATGGAACAGGTGAAGCGGCGGTTCAGACTGCAATAGATGTTGCTGAGCGGCGGCGATTGCCAGACCCGGCCGCGCCGACCCTGTCCGGCGGTCTGGCATTCGGCCAGCCAGACGCCAACACCCCGCTCCGGCGCAGCATGCAGCAGGGCGTTGCGTTGGGTGGATTCGGTCTCGAAATCGATATGGAGGCCGGCAATCAGCGGGCGTTGCCAGGCCGGCAAGGCCTCGACAATCCGCTCGGCATCCAGCAGCGGCGTCGGATGCGGCAGTGCGTAACCTTGATGCCCAACGGCTTCGATCGCCAATCCCTGCAGGCGCAGGTGCTCTATCCGCTTCCAGACGGCGGCGCGCGATACACCCAGCCGCTCCGCCAGCGCAACGCCGGTTTTCGGTCCCTCGACCAGGGCGTTGAGCAACGCCGTGTTATCCACGGCGCGCAGACAGCAGACGGCCCAGGATCCGGGCCTTTTCAAACCGTGATTCCGTGCCCTGCCGCAACCTGAGCAAGTTGCTGCGGTGGCTGAAGGTCAGTAGCAGCGCCGAGGCGGCGGCAAACAGCCACTGGCCGGCCGATGCCTCGAAAAACCAGGCGCTGGCCAACAGGCTGGTTGACGCCAGCACCGTGGACAGGCCGACATAGCCGGTGAATAGCAAGCACAACAACCAGACGCCCAGCACCACCAGCAGGGCCTGCGGCCAGACCAGCAGCAGGCCGCCGACCAGGGTCGCGGCGCCCTTGCCGCCGCGGAATCCGTGGAACACCGGCCAGATGTGGCCAAACACGGCCGCGAACACCGCCAACAGGGCGGCATCCGGGTCTGCCGGAAGCATCGCCAACGCCAGATAAGCGGCCAGCGCACCCTTGCCGACGTCTATGGCCGCCACGCCTAGGGCGAATTTCAGGCCCTGGGTACGGAACGCATTGGTGCCGCCGGCGTTGCCGCTGCCCAGGGTGCGGATATCCACCCCGCGCAAGCGGCCCAACAGCAGGCTGCCGGAGGCGGAACCCAGCAGATACGACAGCACGATGAGAAACGCCAAGATCATGCCGCGTCCGAAGGCGCCGGCTGCAAGGCGATGACCAACGCACCCGGACCGGCATGTGCGCCGACCGCCGGGCCGGTTTCCACGCACCAGGACTGCACGCACGGAACCAGACGGGTGAACTCCTCCTGCAGCAGCCGGCCGGCCGTCAGGTCGCCGCAATGGCCGATGATGACCCGATAGGACGCGTTGCGGTCAACGCGCTTGGCGACGTATTCGGCGAAGCGGCGCACGGTCAGGCGTTTGCCGAACAGGCCGCTCTTGACCGTCAGCTTGCCCTGCGGGGACACCATCGCGATCGGGGTCAGGCCGAGGAATTCGATGATCGGCTTCACCCAGGCGGGAATGCGCCCGCCGCGCACCACATGGCTGATGTCCGCGGTCATCGCCCAGGTCCTGGTCAGCGGCTTCAGGCGCTCCAGCTCATGAATGATTTCCGCCGGCGATTTGCCGGCCTTGGCCGCTTCGGCGGCGGCGATGACCAGCAGGCCTTGGCCGCCGGCGGCGTTGCCGGTGTCGAAGATATGGATGCGTTCGGCATGGCCGCGCGCCGAGGCCGCTTCGGCCGACTGCAGGGTGCCGGACACGCTGCGCGACAGGCCGACATACACGATGTGCGGATGGTGCGAGAGAAGGAACTCGAACTGCCGGCGGAAATCGCCCGGCGACGGCTGGCTGGTCTTCGGGAACACCAGCTCGGTGCGCAGCTTGCGGTAGAACTCGTCGGTGCGCAGGCCGATCTTGTCGAGGTAGTCCTTTTCGCCGAAACTGACCCGCAGCGGCACCCAATGGATGTTCAGCTGCTCGGACAGGGATTCCGGCAGGTCGGCCGCGGTGTCGGTGATCACCACCACGGCCTTGGTGCCGGCGGCGGTGCGCGCCTGGGCCTGCATGTCATCGGCCTTGGTCGCTTCGACCCGGCCGAACTGCGCGGCGATGTCGAACAGCTGCATGGGATCACCGACGTGCGCATGCAGGCGGACCCGGGATGAGGAGCCGGCGATCACCACGCAGGAGGAGCCCATGTCGCCGACCGCCGCACGCAGGCCGCTGCGGTCCAGGCCTTCGCCGAGGATCAGGCACTCGCTGCACCAGCGGTGTTCGGCATCGGCGTCCGACAGTTCGATGTGGGCATTGGCCACTTCCAGGTCGGCGCTCAGGTTCTCGCTTTCGTCGTTGAGATCGATATGGCCCTCGCGGATGAACTGGAACACACCGTCGAGCATGTCCACGAAACCCTGCGCGCCGGCATCCACCACGCCGGCCTTCATCAGCACCGGCAGCTGGTTCGGTGTGTTGGCCAGGGCCTTCTTGGCATCGTCCAAGGCGGCCTCGAACCACTGCCGGAAATGGAACCGGGACGGATTGACCTTCAGCGACTCGGCGAACACGGTGATGACGCTGAGTATGGTGCCTTCCTTGGGATCCGACAGCGCCTGCCGTGCGGTGGCGGCGCCGTGCTGGACGGCCAGGCTCATCTGCTCCATGCTGATCACGTTCAGCGGGCCGATGCGTTCCGAGATGCCGGTGAAGAACTGCGCCAGAATGGCACCGGAATTGCCGCGTGCGCCGTCGATGGCGTGTTCGCTGACCCGTCGGAGCAGCTCGCCGGCGCCGTGCGCCTTGCGGTTCAGCGCACCGGTCAGGACATTGCCGAGGGTAAACGCCAGATTGCTGCCAGTGTCGCCGTCCGGTACCGGGAACACATTGATTTTGTTCAGGTAGTCGCGCTGTGAAATCACCCGTCGAGCCCCTGAAATCAATGCGCGGCGCAGCATCGGCGCGCGTATCACGGGTGCGTTGGGTTCCACGGTCAATGCATTCATCAGCGGTTCTTTAAGATCGGCTAACGCCCGACAAGCCGGAGCGGACAATCATTTTTAATGCACCGCCGTGATTCTTGCAACCTTTTTCGTGCGTCCTGCATCTATAATCACATACGGTCAAAAAGCAGGTGCGGCATGAAATCCATCTTTATCGTCATTGCCCTGTGCGGCCTGTTCATCATCGCCTCGGGCTTCGCCCCGGCCGGCATCCGGCCGTATTTTTCCATCAGCCCGCCGACCGGCGCGGCACTGGCGCCGGCCGATGCCGGCAACGTCCGGATCATCGGAAAAACCAAAGCCGGAAAACTGCCGCGCTGGCACCGGGTCATCCCCGGCATGTTCCGTTAAGTCAGGCAGGGCAGCGTGATGGTGAACCGCGCGCCGCCAAGCTCCGGGGACACATCGACCGCCAGCTCGCCGTGGTAGGACTTGATGATGTCCTGCACGATGGCCATGCCGATGCCGTGGCCCTGCACGCGCTCATCGCCGCGCACGCCGCGCTGCAGGATCTTGCCGATGTCTTCGGCGGCGATGCCCTTGCCGTCATCCTCGATCGAAATATACAGCCCCGGGCGCTTGGCCGCCGGTTCGTAAATAGGCCGTGCGGTCAGTAACACACGGCGGTCGGCCCACTTGAAGGCGTTCTCCAGGAAATTGCCGAGCAGCTCCTGCAGATCGCCCGGCTCGCCGGAGAACTGCGACTTGGCGTCGATTTCGAATTCACAGTAGATGCCTTTGGCCTTGTAGATCTTCTCAAGGCTCTGCACGATGCTTTCCGCATGCGGCAACACGTCGACCGGCGCGGAATACAGCGCGTGGCCGGAACGTGCGGCGCGCGAAAGCTGATAGGACACGATGTCGTTCATGCGGTCGACTTGGCCAGCCACGTCTGCCTTGAAGGTGGCGGAGTCGACGTCGTTTTCAATATGCGCCTGCAGCACCGCCAGCGGTGTTTTCAGGCTGTGCGCCAGATCCGCCAAGGTGTTGCGGCTCTGCTCGAGATTGCTACGCTCGCTGTCGATCAAAGCGTTGATGCTGCCGGAAATGGGCTTCAGCTCTAGAGGATAGGCGTTACTCAGCCGCTGCAGTTTGCCGGTCTGCAACGACTGCATGTCATGCTCGAGCACCCGCAGCGGCTGCAGGCTCCAGCGCAGGATGACGATCTGCACCAACACCAGCAGCAGGCCCGCCACGACCAGGTAGATCCACAGGGATTTGCGGAACTCCACGATCTGCCTCAGGATTTCCTGCTCATCCTCGTAAATGCGCAGGGTCAGCACCACCGGCCCGGTGGCGGAAGGCAGTTCGTTGGTGGTGGTGTATTGGTAGGCCCTGATGCTGGAGTCCTCGCCTGTGCGCAGGACGACCGGACCGGCGAACTCGGCGCGGCCGACTTCACCCGGCTTCAGCGCCGGCAGGCTGAACAGAACGACCGACCCGGATTGCCAGCTTGTTTTCCCGCCTTCGATCTGGGCGTACAGGCCGCTGCGGAAATTATCGAAGCGGGCATCGGGCGAGCTTTCGATGCTGGACTTGTCAATCCGTCCCGTACTGTCGAAGTCGATCTCGTTCCAGTACACGCTGGCATAGCGCGCCATGCGCTCTTCCATGTTGTTGATCAACGAGTTCTGGAATGCCTTGTCCAAGGCGACGCCGGTCAAGCCGAGGAATGCGACCAAGCCCAGGCTCGCCGAGATCAACTGGCGGGCGTGCAGCGATAAAGCGCGTCGGGATGCGCTCATGGACGGCCGGCGCTCAGCAGGTTTATTCGTTGCGCGGAATCGCGAAACGGTAACCGCGGCCACGCACGGTCTCGATCGGTTTCAGGGAACCGTCGGGATCCAGCTTCTTGCGCAGACGGCCGACGAACACTTCCAGGACGTTGGAGTCGCGGTCGAAATCCTGCTGGTAGATGTGCTCGGTCAGGTCGGCCTTCGACACAAGTTCGCCGGCATGCAGCATCAGGTACTCGAGCACTTTGTACTCGTAGCTGGTCAGGTCGGTCGGGGTGTCGTTGATGGTTACCTTCTGCGCCGCCAGATCCAACTTGACCGGGCCGCATTCCAGGCTCGGCTTGCTCCAGCCCGCGGCGCGCCTGAGCAGCGCGTTGATGCGCGCCAGCAGTTCTTCGACATGGAACGGCTTGACCAGGTAATCGTCGGCGCCGTGTTTCAGGCCTTCGACCTTGTCCTGCCAGCTGGAGCGCGCGGTCAGGATGATGATGGGGAATTTCTGGCCGGCGTCGCGCAGGCCCTTGACCACTTCCATGCCGGAGAGCTTCGGCAGCCCCAGGTCGACCACGGCGATATCGAACGGGATTTCCTTGCCGTGGAACAGCGCTTCCTCGCCGTCGCTGGCGGTGTCCACCGCGAATCCTTCGCGCTTCAACCGGGCCGCCAGTGTTTCTCTCAAGGGTGCCTCGTCTTCCACTAACAAGATACGCATAGCTCATCCTTTTTCGACGTACGGTTTATCGGTCTGTGAGCTTGGTCCGGAATTCCGGATCCGTCTCGACACTCTCCACAGTTTCCACTGAACGGCCTTTTTCGTCAAATAAGCGCTGATGGATGATGATACGCCCGTTGGGCATCAGTACTTTGATCTGGTTGAGCTGGCGCCCTTGGTAGTTGACCTGTTTGGCGCCGATGACCTTGCCGCCGGTTTCCCGTTCGACCTGCGACAGCGTGACCGTGCGGCGGATGACGGATGATGACAGCGGCGTCTTGGCGTTCGGCAGGCCGGAACGCTGGTATTTTACCGGCGCGGGATCCGTCGATTGCGCGTGCGCGCCCTGCGTGCAGGCGAATGCGGCCAATATGCAAACCAAGCGGACTCTCATGGACATATGATAATACATAAGGCCGGACGTTAAATAAAAGTTAGTTTGGCACGGACTAGGTGAATTAGTTCTGAACAGTGCTCAGAACAGCTCTCCGACGCAGCAGCGCAGCGAGCCGCCGGCCATCTCGAGGACAGGCATGGGCACGGCCATCAGCCGGAAGCCCGCTTCTTCCAAGAACCTGCGCTGCGGCGGCGTCAGGCTGCCGCAGGCCCGTTCGCTCAGGAACAGCGCGTCCTCGCTGAGCGCGATGCAGTTACCCGCGTAATCGGCTTTCTGCGCGGCGTCGAGCTCCATGACCGCCGGTTGATAGAAGCGCGCGATCGCCTCGGCGACCCCGGCGTCGGCGAAGCCAGACGGCGCGATGACCAAGGCGCGCGAAGCCAGCACGCTCATCACCACGTTGGTATGGTATTCGGACCCGGCCAGATCGAACAGCAGTGTGGCGCGCAGCCCGAACGCCGCGTGCATGGCGGCGGCGCCGGTTTCGTCGCAACGTTCGCTCAGGCCGCAGAATCCAAGCCCCCTGGCGCGGTCGATGATCAACGAACCGGTCAGTTCGCAGATGCCCGGCTGCGTGCTTAAATCGATTTCCCGGTATGCCATGGCATCGGTGAAAAACCGGCGGATGTCGGAGCGCCGCGATTCTCGCTGGCGCACGGGATGCCGCATGTGGCCGACGATGCTGACGCCGGACGCAGTGGCGAACACGTTGTTCGGAAACACCGCGTCCGGCGTTGCGGCATCGCCGGGAAAACAGATGACCGGGCAATGCGCCCGGATGGCCTGCTGCAGGGCGGCATGCTCGGCCAATGCCTGCTGCGCGTCCACCGCATCGCCGATCCGCATGTACCGGTTGTCGTGCGCCGACTGTTCGGCCAGGGTGAACCCGAGCGGGCTGACCATGAACACCGCCTTCGCGCAGGCCGGGCCGCGGTCGGCCGGCACGCCGCGCGCGAAGGAGAAGAAACGTCCGGTATCCCGGGTGATCATGGCGCACCCTCGTATTCGGTCTGTGCCAGAGCCTTTTCGATGACACACCAACCGGCCTGCGGCAACGGCGCTTCAAGACTCAGTACCTGACGGAAGAGCCGGCCACCCGGTTGGGCATGGAACAGTCCCAGCAAGGCCTTGCTGATGTGTTTCAGCGCAACACCCCGACCGAGCTGGCTGCGCACATAGGGCTCGAGCTGCAGCAGCAGCTCACGGCGCGGCAGCACCGGCGAACCGAACAGCGCCGCATGGATCAGATGCAGCCGGTAGGGTTCCTGGAACGCGGCGCGCCCGATCATCACGCCGTCGACATGCTCCAGCGCCTCACGGCATTGCGCCACCTCGACAAGACCGCCGTTGAGCACGATGCGCAGATCCGGACGTTCCTGTTTCAGACGGTACACCCAGTCGTAGCGCAGCGGCGGGATTTCACGGTTTTCTTTCGGGCTGAGCCCGCTCAGCCAGGCCTTGCGCGCGTGCACGATGAACTCCCGGCAGCCGATGGACGCCACCACCTCGACGAAGGCGCGGAAATACCCGTAATCCTCGTGCTCATCGACGCCGAGACGGCATTTCACCGTGACCGGAACCTTTACCGCGTCCTGCATGGTCCGGATGCATTCGGCCACCACCTGCGGCTCCTTCATCAGGCAGGCGCCGAAGCGGCCGGCCTGCACGCGGTCGGACGGGCAGCCGACATTCAGGTTGACCTCATCGTAGCCGAAATCCTCGGCGATCACGCAGGCCTCGGCCAGATGGCCTGGGTCGCTGCCGCCGAGCTGCAGCGCCAGCGGATGCTCCCGCGCGTCGAAACCCAGAAGGCGATCACGGTCGCCGAACAATACCGCCTGGGCATGCACCATTTCGGTGTACAGGCGCGCCTTGGGCGCCAGCAGACGGTGGAACACGCGGCAATGCCGGTCGGTCCAATCCATCATCGGGGCGACGGAGAGTTTAATGCTGTCTGAATAATCCCTGGCTGCAGTCATGTCTCATTTACGCCAGTTGAGCGCGGCCGAAGTCTCTTCGCGCCGGTCGCTCTGTTCCGTTTCGACCGTGATGTCCAGACCTTTCTTCAGCAGGTATTTGAGCGTGATGACCTGTCCGATGCCGAACAGCGATACGCCGTAGCTGACGAACAGTTTCGGCGACAGCTTCTTGCCGACGGTCAGCGTGGAATCGCCCAAGGCCCGGGTGTCGGAAATCGAGGCTTTGTCCAGTCCTATCTGCCGGCCCAAAGTACCGACCAACATGCTGGCGCCGGCATTCAGCGCCATCTCCTTGGCCTTGATCGAGTCGGCTTGGCTGGAACTGACCGCATTCAAGGGCCGGCCGAACATCAGCCAGGACAGGGCTTCGGAATCGGACATGGACGGATTGGACACCACACGGGTTTGGGGATTGGACGCGTAGCCGGTGATTTCCAGGCCGACGGTGATGTCTTCGTCCTCGATTTCACGCACGGCCAGGATATCCAGGCGAGGCTCGGTTATCGGACTGTTGCTGTACATCAGATTGCCTCGGGTGATCTCCAGTTCACGGCCGTAGGCTTTGTACGTGCCCAGCATCTCCATCTTGCCGGTCAGCCGGGTCGGACTGTCAAACGGACTGCTGACCGCCACCTTTCCGGAGGCGGTGCCGTCAAGGCCGTAGCCGACCACACGGACCTGGTCATTGGCGCTGACCATCAGCTTCAGGCTCATCTTCAGCAGGTCCCGGTTGAGTTTCTCCGGTACAGGATCAAGCACCACCACGTCACTGGATACGGTCACGCCGGCATCGAGGGTTTCCAGATTGACCAAGCCTTTGATCAGGCTGACATCGCCTTCCAGCGCATAGATGCCGCTCTCGTAGCTGAGGATCAGATCGGTGTTGGCGGCCAGCTGCAGATCGGGCGTATCAGCCAAGGCGACGTTCTTGCCGATCAGGCGCAGGTTGATAGGCTGCGGCAGCTGATCGGTCGGATCCCATAAACCGGTTATCGCCATCCGGCCATCGCCGGACTTAATTGAACCCTTGATCAGCATCGCCATGTTGTCGCTGCTCCGGGCGGTCAATTGGCCGTCGCTGAGCTTCAAGCCAAGCGCCGGCACCTGAAAGCTCAGGTCCTTGAGCACATATGAGCCGCTGATCAGCGGTGCGTCACGGGTTCCGGATAACTCGACGTTGCCGGAAAGCTGACCGGTCGGCTGCGAAATATCCAGGGAAAAAAGTTCCAGCCAGGCCAGATTGTACATCTGCACGCTCAAGCCGCCAGACAGCGGGGCATTGCCGGAAAAGCCGGTTTTCAGGTCGCCTTCGACGCGGCCGCCCTGCGCCAGCGCCGCGCTGAAATTGCCGCTAAAGCGCTGGCCAAGCCAGTTGGCCTCGATATGCACATTCTCTATGCGGGCGACTTCAGTATCGGTATTCGGTTTGACGGCGATCTTCAGGTACGGCACCCGCAGATTGACGAAACCGGTGCCGGCCAGCGAGAAATCCTTCGGCAGCTCGCCGTTCAGGCTGGCCAGGCCGGTATAGGTGAATTCCTTGTTGGCGTTGTTCAGCCATGGCTCCAGCAGGAACAGCGGGAAATCCGCGCCGTTGATGGCGATGGCGGTGCCGGTGTCTTCGGCACAGACCCGCGCGGAATGCCCGCCGTTGCCCAGGCAGAACGGCGAAAACCGGTAGCTGCCGTCAGCCAGCATCAGGTACATCGGTGCCTGCAGATGCCAGACTCCGGCTTCGCCACCCTTGAGGCGCAGGCTTTGGACATCGATGCGCGGCTTGCCGTCTTGCCACTGCATGCGGCCGGCGCCGTCCAGTGCGTAGAGTCCTGAAAGCACCGACGCCTGGAACCCGGCGTCCTTCAATCGGCCGGTCAGCACCAGTTCGGCGCGCTCGATGGCCTGGCCGCTGATCATCAGGTCTTCAGCGAAAAGCCGGCTGCGCTTGGCGGTGATGGTATTGCCGTCCAATTCAAAACGGCCGATGCGGTAGCCCATTACATCCAGGCCGCTGCCGTTGAGTTTCAGCAGGTAGTCAGGATCGGTTCTGTCGCCCTGCAGCGCGCCGGTGCCGTTGATGCGGCCTGCCCACTCCGGGTTGATGTCATTCAGGTCCAGCGGCTGCAGGCTGGCGCTCACGTCGATGCGCGCGCCGTCACTGCCCTTGAGCACCACGTGCGAGTTGCCGGCCTTGAGGTCGGCGGCGCCGGCGATCTGCAGGCCATTGAAGCGGATATCGGCGCTGCCTGCCAACACACGTCCACGCAGCTGGCCACCGAGCCGTTTGATGTCAAGCGCACCTTGCCAGGGCTTGTCCTTTTCCTGTTTTGCGCCGAGTTTCAGGTCGGCGTTGATGGTGCCGGGATAATCCGGATGGAAATAACTCGGATCGAAATTATCCAGCCTGCCGTCGAAGGCGATGTCGTACGGCGCATTCCAGCCCGCGTCCAATTTCCCGGCCAAGCCGCCTTTGGCGGTTTTGATGCTCAGCTGCGACAGGCTCACGGCATCCATGCCGCCGGTGCCGTTCAGCGCGAACTGCGCGGATTCCTTGCCGCGCCGCAGATCGCCTGACGCGCGCAGATTCCATTTGCCCAAGGTTCCGGACCCGTTCAGCACGCCGTTCAACACGACCGGCGGTGTCGCGGAGCCGTCCGCCTTCGCAAACGGCAAGGTAAAATTTTCGATTTTCAGCTGCACGCCCTTGCTGGAAATTTCCGTGCCGGCCTGGATCAGCCCGGTGGCGGTGAACGTACCGCCGCCGAACATCACCTGCAGCTTGTCCAGCCGGATGTCATCGCCCGCCAACGACAGCGTGGACGGCATGATCACCAGCGTCTGGCCGTCGCGGCTCAGCTCGCCGACTACCTGTGCGTGGCTGTCATCGCCCGATGCCGCCAATTGCGCGCGGTAGGCGTATTCGTCGACCAGGCCGAGCCGATGCGGCTCGAAGTGCTCGGTGCTGACGCTCAGGAACCAGAACGGCTTCCGGTTGCGGCTTTCCAGTTGCCAACGCAGGCGCACCGGCTCCGGCATGGCGCCCTCGACATCAAGCAGGAAGCGCTTGGCATCGCCCACCGCGCTGAACCGCAGCACCGGCGCAACCGAAGCGGCGGTGGCGGTCAATACCACCCGGCCCTCCAGCTTGGTGGCGTACTGATGGTTAGGCTGGTAGTAGCCGTTCAGCCGGATGTCGCCGTGCCCGGATTTTGCCCGTACCTCACTGACCTGCAAGGAGCCCGGCTTGAGCGCGAAGCCGCCGTCCAGTTCATCCAGCGCATACACCGGCCTGCGGTCCTGGAAGACCTGCAGATCGCGGATGCGCATGCTGTCCACCGCGATGCCAAGCGGCAGGTCGAGCGCCGGCAGGCTTTCAGGCCAGCGCGGAAATTCGAACGGGCTGTCGTCCTTGGCCAGATACAGCCGCACATGCGCGGCGCGCACGGCATCGATGTGCAGATTGCCGAACAGCAGCGGCGCCAGCCGCATCGACAGCTCGATGTGACCGGCTTCAAAACGCTGGCTGGCATCGGCATAAACCAGCTGCTCGAACTGCAGGCCGCCGGCCAGCTGGCCGCTGACCGATTTCCACTGCAGACGCGAACCCGCGGGCAACGAGCCTTGCGCCTGCCGCAGCACGAAATCCCGGCCGGCGTCGGAACGCGTCAGCCAATACCCGAAGCCGGCGGCACCCAGTACGGCGGCCAGCATGACAATGACGGCGATGGATTTTCTGCTCATGCCTAAAGATCCGCGCCGAGGGTGAAGTGCAGCGCCCAGCCCGGATCCGGGCCATGGAACCCGTAGGCCACGTCGAGGCGCACCGGGCCGACCGGCGAGCGCCAGCGCGCGCCCAGTCCGGTGCCTATATTCACGTTGGGCTCGCTGTCAAAGGCATCACCGGCATCGACGAATCCGGCGATCGCCCAATCCGGCAATATCCAATGCTGGTATTCAACGCTGCCTATCACCAGGTAGCGGCCGCCCAGATTCAGGCCATCGACGTAATCGCCGATTTCCTTGAAGCCGTAGCCGCGCAGGCTCTGGTCGCCGCCGGCGTAAAAACGCAGCGAGGGCGGAAACAGATCGTAGGAATTGGTGGCGATGGCGCCCAGTTCGCCACGCAGCAGGATGCGGTTATCGCTCTCGCCGACGCTGTAAATGCGCTTGTTTTTCACATAAAGCTGCGCAAACGGTGCGTCGGTGGCCTCGAATTCATAGCCGACGCGCGCCTGGTAATACCAGGCATTGCCGTGTTTCGGGTAATTGACGTCGTCGCTCTGGCGCCAGATGGCATTTAACTCCGGATAGATCACCGAGGTGTACAGATTGATCGCTTCGTCATCCTCTTCGCGATCGGGGATGAACTCATCGAAACGCTCGCGGCGCAGGTTGATCTTGGCCAGCAGGTCCCAGCTGCGCACTTCGCCGCTGCGGCTAGCGAAGGCCTCGACATAGCGGTTCGGCGACCCCAGATATTGCTCGTTGCGCACCTCCACGCCGTATCCGTACCAGCCGTCCAGCCATTTGAAAGCCGGAATGCGGTATAAGGCGGTGAATGACTGTTCGTTCTGCGCCCAACCCGCGTCGAAGTCCAGTTTATGGCCCCGGCTGTTGATCCAGAGCCGCTGCAGGCCGAACTCGACGCCGACCCCGGTTTCCGAGCCATAGCGCAGGCTGGAACTGTAGTTGCTGCGCTTGCCCTGGGTCAGGTTGACCAGGATCGGCGCCACCCCATCGGCCTTGTTTTCCAGGTCGGGCATGACCTGGATCAGGCTGAAATAATTGAGTTTGGCCAGCGACTCCTGCAGACGGTTGATCTGCGTCTGCGAAAAGGGCTCGCCCTGTTCGAAATTGACCAGTTGATCGAGCAGGCCGGGTTCGAAAACATGCCCTTCGAAACGCACGGCGCCGAAGCTGTAGCGCACCCCGCTGTCCCATGCCAGGTGGATGTCCGCGCTGCCGGTGGCGCGCGTCACCTCGACCTTGTGCACGGTGTTTTCCTGGTCGAAATAGCCGCGGTCGAGCAGGGCCTGGGTGATGCTGGCCTTGTTGCTTTCATACAGGCCGTGGTTGAATACCTGGCCCTGCCTTGGCTCGAAGCCCTCCAGCCAGAAGCCGATGACGCGGTCTCCGGCGGCGGGGCCTTCAACCCTGACCTGCAGATCGCGGACGATGACGGCATCGCCGAGCTGCACGTCGATGATCAGCTGCACGCGGTCCTGGTCACGCTCGATGCGGCTGCTGACCTTGGCCTGGTAGTAGCCCAGCGGTTCCAGGCTGTCTTCCACCATGGCGTTGATGTTATTGACGTAATAGCTCAGGCGGCCCTCGGAGACGGCCATGCCGCTGGCCTTTGATTCCGGCAGGGAGATTGCCGAGCGCACATGCCGCTCCAGGGTCTCATCCAGGCCGTTGATCCTGACCGGAAGCAGCTCCGCGGCGTCCGCCGTGGCGGCGGAAATCAGCACGAACAGAACAGTGGTCAGGAGGATGAAAGGCCGCATACCGCATTTTACTGATGCCATGCCTATACAACAAGCGATTACTTCAGGCGCAGCGGCGGCGGATAGACCTTGTCCGGGCGCTTCGGCCTGAAGCACGGCACGCTGCGGTAGAAATCCGCCTGCCCGTAGCCGGCATGCCAATGCGCCAGGCCCGACAACGGAATCGGCCGAAGTTCCTGCGGATCCGCGCAGCATCCGCGCGCCGCGATGCGCTCCGCCACCCAGGCGTCCATGCGCGTATCGGTGATCGCCTCATCACCGACCAACACCAACGCCTTTGCCACCAAGGCGATGTCCGGGTTGAGGGCATGCTCGTAGGTGGAATGCCCGAACAGCCAGAGCTGCACCTGGCCGGCAGCGAGGGCGCGGTTAAGGCCGGCGAAGAACAGCGGCCAGTCGTGCGCGTCCCATGCTGCCAGCAGGCTGTCATCACTCAAACGGACAACGGCTCCCGCTTCGTCGAAATGGGTCAGCGCGCACTGGCTGCGGGTACGCTGCTTATCGCCGACTTCCGCGATGTCCTGGCACTGCCGGACGTTCAGGGCCTCCTTGATGCGCGGATAGCGCATCCAGATGAAGGCATTGAACAGATCGTGCCAGTTGCGGCTGCGTGTGGCGATGAGACCCTGGTCGAAGATGCGCCGCTCGTAATGCAGGCCGTCGGCCAGGTCTTCCTGCGCCGTGAACCGGTATGGCTTTCCGAAGCGGTTATCCGGCGCGTGCCACAGGGTGTTGAGGTCGGCCACCTCCGTCCAGTCCGGCTGCCGGCAGAGCGCCAGATGGCTTGACTGCAGTGTCTCGAATACCGGGTGGCGGAATACCCCCGCATCCAGGCCAGAGCGCTCGGGTGCCGTGAAGCGCATGCCGGGCTTAATGCAGGCGCGCCGCTTTCAGCGCCAGCTCATGCACGGCCGCGGGAATCTGCGCGGCCGATTCCACCGTGCGCATCTTTTCGTCGTCGGCGGTGAAGCCCTCGTGGTGATCCAGGGCCCAGGTCAACGGATACGGCACATGCACGGCAAATCCGCCGATCTGCAGCACCGGTGCGATGTCCGAGTGCAGGGAATTGCCGACCATCAGGAACTGCCAGGCCGACAGGCCGAATTCGGACAGCACGCGCCGGTAAGTCAGCGGATCCTTTTCGGACACGATTTCGATGCGGCCGAACAGGGATGACAGGCCGGATTTGGCGACTTTGCTTTCCTGATGGAACAGATCGCCTTTGGTGATCAACACCACCTGATACTCACGGGAAACCTCGGCCACCGCTTCGGCTATGCCGTCAAGCAGTTCCACCGGATGGCCCAGCACCTCTTTGCCGAGCTGGATGATTTCGTGCAGGTGCCGGGCGCTGATGCGTTCGGAGGTCATCGCAACGGCCGTCTCGAGCATCGACAGGGTCATGCCCTTGGCGCCGTAACCGAACAGCTTGATGTTGGCGCGCTCGACCTCGAGCAGGTGGTCGTGGACAACGGCATTGCCGATATCGATGTATTGGCCGAGGATGGTTTCGAAATGGCCATGAACCTCACGGTAAAAGCCCTCGCTGTGCCAGAGGGTATCGTCCGCGTCAAATCCGATCAATTTCAACATAAGGCTTCCATGGTCCAGTGGTCCAGGCAGGACAGGTCAAGGTTCACGCCACAGCCGGGCGCCGAGGAAAATCAGACGCAGCTGCAGCACGAAATGGTCGACCAGTTCCTGTTCGCTCTGCTTCTGGTCGGCGGGCAGGTCGAGGATGTCATTGGCGGCGTTCAGCATGGTGCTGACCACCAGGCTGCAGATCAGCTCCAGAGTCTGGCTGCTCAGGGCGCCGGGCACGGTGCCCAGTTCACGCAGATCCTGGGCCATTTCGTGCACGAAATGCTCTTCCTCCCGGCGGATGGCCTTGCGGATCACCGGTGAGCCGCCGCTGCGCTCGCCGACGATGAACGCGAACACCAGCCGGTTGTGCTCCAGATACCGTTTATAGATCAGCACCGAGTTGCGCAGCATGTCCTTGGGCTCGAAACCGCTGCGCCGGGCCTCGCGCAGCAGGCGCCGCAGGGTGACCCCGCCCTCCTCCACCAAGGCCAGGCCGAGATCGTCCATGTCCTTGAAATGCCTGTAGAAAGATGCAGGCACTACGCCGATTTCGCGGGTCACCTCGCGCAGGCTGAGCGACGTGAAGCCGCGCCCCTGGCCGACCAGATTCAACGCCGCCTGCATCAGTTGCTGGCGCGTACGCAGCTTCCGGGCGTCCCGGCGGATGGGCAAAGCGGCGATGGGCGGCTGGGTCAGCAAAGCGGTCACTTCAGGGTTCAATGAACTCAGTATAAACACTCGCCGGATGAGCGCAATCAAAGTTTGACAAGCCACGGCAGTTGAGTGAACATATGTTCACTCTATGGATTTATGGACGCCCCATTTGAATTCCAACCGTTCGTTCTGGCAAACCCCTTGGCTGAATCCGTTAAACGATGTGGTGGCCTGGAACACGCTGTTGCAGGGCGTCAACCCGCTGTGGTCGCTGTCCGAAGTGCGTGCCCGCGTGCTCGCCGTTGAATGGGAATGCGCCGATGTATTCAGCCTGCGGCTGAAGCCGAACCGGCGCTTCAAAGGCCATCTGGCCGGGCAGCATGTGGCGCTCGAGCTGGAAATCAACGGCGTCCGCAAAATCCGCACATTCAGCATTTCCAACGCGCCGCAGGCCAACGGCGAGCTGCGCCTGAGCATCAAGGTCAATCCGCACGGCACGCTCTCGAAAGCCGCCAGCCAGCTCAGCAAAGGCGATGTGGTGGTGCTCAGCCAGGCGGCCGGCGAGTTCACCGGCGAAGCCCTGGACGGCCAGGCCCTGCTGATTTCGGCCGGTAGCGGCATCACCCCGATGATGGCCCTGCTGGAGTCGTGGGCCGCGCGCGACACCCGGCCCGATGTGGTGCTGGTGCACAGCTGCCGCCGCGCGGATGAACTGATTTTCGCCAAGCAACTGCAAACACTTGTTCACCAATGGCCCGAACTGCGCGTGCACCTGCACTACAGTGCGGCCGATGGCCATCTGGATGCTGCGCGCCTGACCGAATGGGTGCCCGACCTGGACCGCCGCGAGGCGTTCCTGTGTGGACCGGAAGGCTTCAAGGCCTGGGTGCATGCGCTGTACGAAGCACGCGGCATCGGCCCGCAGCTGAAACAGGAGCATTTCCGCCAGCTGCGCTTCAGCGCCCGGCCGGACGCCGAACGCTACGCCGTGCACGTCGGCCAGCATGCTTCCGGATTCAGCGCCGGCAACGGCCAGAGCCTGCTGGAAGCCGCCGAACAGAGCGGCCTGAAGCCGGCCTACGGCTGCCGGCGCGGCATCTGCATGAGCTGCCAGTGCAAGAAAACCAGCGGCATCGTCCGCAACCAACTCACCCAGACCGACTCAGGCGACAGCGAAGAATGGATCCAGCTGTGCATTTCGACGCCCCTGAGCGACCTTCACTTGGAACTCTGAAGACCCCATGGCCACGAAAACCCGTTTGCAAGGCAGCCAACTCGCCGCATTCCAGTCCGAGCTCGACACCCTGCGTTCGCAGGTGATGGCCGACGTCGGCGAAGCCGACGCCACCTACATTCGCCGGATCCGCACCGTCACCCAGGCCAGCGCCATCGCCGGCCGCAGCCTGCTGATGTTCGGCTTCGGACCGATAAGCTGGATCGCCGGCATCGCCGCGCTGGCGCACGCCAAGATCCTGGAGAACATGGAACTCGGCCACAACGTGCTGCACGGCCAGTACGACTTCATGAACGACCCGAGCCTGAACTCGAAGACCTATACCTGGGACATGGTGTGCGCGCCGGAGAACTGGCGCAAGACGCATAACGTCGAGCACCACAACTACACCAACATCCTTGGCCTGGACAACGACTACGGCTACGACATGTTCCGGCTGACGCCGAAGCAGAAATGGACGCCGGCCTGTCTGATACAGCCGTTCAGCTACCTGGTACTGGCCGCAAACTTCCAGTGGGGCATCGCCATCCAGGACCTGAAACTCGGCCGCCTGTTCAAGGGCCGCATGCGGCTGGCGAAACTCAGGCAGATCTCCAGGCCGTTCGTGAAGCAAGCCGGCTCGCAGCTGGTCAAGGACTACCTGCTGTTCCCGCTGCTGGCGTTCTGGCAGTGGCCGCGCGTGCTGCTCGGCAACCTGATCGCCAACGGCATCCGCAACGTCTGGACCAACGCCATCATCTTCTGCGGCCATTTCACCGCCAACGCGCATTCCTTCAGCCGCGAAGAAGCGCGCAATGAATGCCGTGGCCTGTGGTACCTGCGCCAGATCCAGGGCTCCAGCAACCTGGAAGGCGGCCGCTGGTTCCACATCATGACCGGCCACCTGAGCCACCAGATCGAGCACCACCTGTTCCCCGACATGCCGGCGCGCCGCTACACCGAAATCGCGCCGCAGGTGAAGGCCATCTGCGAAAAATACGGCGTGCACTACAACACCGGCGGCTTCTGGAAGCAGTACGGCAGCGTGATGTGGCG
>ERZ1645185.341-NODE-341-length-19718-cov-4.701978_pt1 | contig 19718 bp, 17 predicted proteins | sample MGYA00575351_ERZ1645185 | MGnify/ENA primary metagenome ERZ1645185 (study PRJEB40838, sample SAMN11284767) | freshwater sediment metagenome | isolation source: river sediment | host: Sediment | place: India: Jana village, Kanpur | collected 2015-12-17 ...
AGAACTGGTGGCTGAAGCCCTTGGCGATGATCGGGAAGTAGGTCTCTTGCGCGAAGGAGGGCGCCGCGCCGAGCGCAAGGCCAAGCGCCAGCGCCGAAGTCAGTAGGGTCTTCTTCATGTCTCACTCCCTTTGAGGTTGGATCCGGTGCGGCTTCTTCCGCATCCGGGGTTGTCTTGTTGTCCGGTGGATGGTGGTTGCTGGCCTCCCCTGTTTCAGGCTTTCTTGCGAAGAAGAATATCGATGAAGACGGCGATGATGATGATGATGCCGGTGACGACGATCTTCCATTCCTCGAGAACGCCCATCACCCTGAGGCCGTTGGTCAGGACCGACATGATGAAGGCCCCGATGATGGTGCCGATTACCGTGCCGCGCCCCCCGGCGAGAGAGGTCCCGCCGATCACGGCGGCAGCGATTGCGTCCAGTTCGTAGCCGAGGCCCAGGGCGGGCTGGGCCGAGTTCAGGCGTGAGGACACGATCAGCCCGGCGATGCCGCAGATGCCGCCGCAGATCGCATAGGTCAGGATCTTCCAGCGGTCGACGTTGATGCCGGAAAGCCGCGCGGCCTCTTCGTTCGACCCCAAAGCGAAGATCATCCGGCCGATGATGGTGCGGTTGAGGACGATAGAAGCGATGATCGCCACGATGAACATGATCATCACGCCGTTCGGGATTTCGATGCCCGGGATCAGCTTGGTGATCGAGCTTTCGGGCGACAGAAGCCCGTAGTTCGGCGTGTCGTTGAAGTAGATCGGCTTCGCGCCCGAGAAGACGAGGGCAAGACCCCGGGCGATCTGCATCATGCCCAGCGTGGCGATGAAGGGCGGAATCTTCAGCTTGGCGATGGTCGCGCCAGAGATCGCCCCCATCAATGCGCCCGAGGCGATGGCGCCCAGGATCCCCAACGGAAGCGGCATCCCGAGGTTCGTCAGGATGATCCCGGCCATGACTGCGGTAAGCGTCATCATCGTGCCGACCGACAGGTCGATCCCGCCGGAGATGATCACGAAGGTTACGGCCACGCCCAGCACGCCGTTGACGGCGGTGGCCTGCATGATGCCGACCATGTTCGCGCCCGTGGCGAAGTTGTTCGCGAAGGCGCTGAAGAACGCGATCAGCGCGATCAGCACGACGAAGGCCACGGCCTTCTGCAGGGTCGCGGTGGTGAAGAAGCCGGGCTTTCCGCTGACGGCGGTCGGAACGGTGGTGTCGGTCATGGTTTCCCCTGTTCAGGCTGCCGCGCTGGCGCGCTCGGTCGCCAGCGTCATGATGTCTTCCTGGCTGGCCGTGCGGCCGTCGAGTTCGCCGGTGATCCGGCCTTCGCACATCACGGCGATGCGGTGCGACAGGCGCAGGACCTCGGGCAGTTCCGAGGAGATCACGATGATCGCCTTGCCCTGGCCTGCGAGGTCTTCGAGCAGGCGGTAGATTTCCGCCTTGGCGCCGACGTCGATGCCGCGGGTTGGTTCGTCGAAGATCAGGATGTCGCAGTCGCGCAGGAGCCACTTGGCAATGACGACCTTCTGCTGGTTGCCGCCGGACAGAAGCCGGGTTTCCTGATGGATGTGCGGCGTCTTGACCTTGAGCTTCTTCACATACTCTCCGGCAACCCGCCCCAGCGCGTCGTCCTTCATGAAAAGGCCGCTGCCGATGAAGCGCTGCCAGCTGGCCATCGTGATGTTGTCGCGAACCGACATGCCGGTGACGAGGCCGAAATGCTTGCGGTCTTCGGACAGGTAGGCGATGCCCTGTGCCACTGCGTCGGCGGGGGTGACGATCTTCTGTTCGCGCCCGTGGATGTGGATGGTGCCGCTGTCGATGGGATCTGCGCCGAAGATCGCCCGGGCAACTTCGGTCCGGCCTGCGCCCATCAGGCCGGCGAAGCCCAGGATCTCGCCCTTCTTCAGAGAGAAGCTGACGTTGCGGATCGTGGAGCCGCGGTTCAGGCCCTCGACCCGCAGGACTTCGTCGGCGGCGGCCTGCCCGGTGGCGCGGTGCTGGTCGGCGAGTTCCCGGCCCACCATCAGCTGGATGATCGTGGACATCGGCGTCGAGGCGGCGGGGAGGGTGTCGATGTACTGCCCGTCGCGCATGACCGTGACGCGGTCGGCGATGCGCTTCACCTCGTCCATCTTGTGGGTGATGTAGACGATGCCGACGCCGTTTGCCTTCAGGTCCTCGATCACCGCGAAGAGATGCTCGACCTCGGTCGCGTTCAGCGCGCTGGTCGGTTCGTCCATCACGAGAACGCGCGCGTTGTAGGACAGTGCCTTGGCGATCTCGACCAGCTGCTGGCGGGCGACGGTCATCCGGCCGACCTCGGCCGCCGGGTCGATGTCGACCTTCATCCGGCGGAAGATCGCGGCGGCGTCGCGCCTCAGCTTCGCCTCGTCGACGAAGATGCCCAGGCCCCTGCGGGGCTCGCGTCCGATGAAGATGTTCTGCGCGGCGGAGAGGTGGTTCATCAGGAACAGTTCCTGATGGATGATGCTGATGCCAAGGGCCTGCGCTGCATGCGGGTTAGGCAGCGCCACGGGTTGGTCGTCGACGCGGATCTCGCCCCCGTCGGGCTGATACACCCCGGTCAGGATCTTCATCAAAGTCGATTTGCCGGCACCGTTCTCGCCCATCAGGGCATGAACCTCGCCTGGCCGCAGATCGAAGCGTACACCTTGCAGGGCGCGGACGCCGGGAAAGGATTTCTCGATTCCCTGCATCTTGATGACATATCGGTCGGACTGTTGGTCCGTCACGGCAGCGTTCCCCCCTTTGTCCCGCCGGCCTTGACTGGCCGTTCCTCCCGGGCTGTTAGCGCTGACCTTGCGTCAGGTGCGCTCAAATTTCAATCTTGATGCGCCCGGCCTCGACACGCGCGGGATAGGTCCGCAGGTTGACGCAGGCGGGCAGGCGCTTGGCCTCGCCGGTGCGGATGTCGAACACGCCGGAATGCTTGGGGCATTCGATCTCGTAGTCCATGACCATGCCTTCGCTCAGGTGCACCGCCTCGTGCGTGCAGAGACCGTCCGAGCAGAACACCTCGTCCCCGGGCATCCGGTAGACGGCGAAGGTGCGGCCCTGATGGTCGAAGCGGCGCACGCCTTCTTCCTCGATGTCGTCCAGTCCGCAGGCGTCGATCCAGTTTGTCATGATGATCCCTTGAGTGGTGCCCGGGCAGGGGAGCCTCTGCCCGGGCAAGGCTGTCAGTTCTTGCCGATGTAGTTGGCCATGTTGGCGGGCGTCACCAGTTCGAACGGAACGTAGGTGATCTTCTCGACCGTCTCGCCCTTGGCCAGCTTCAGCGCAACGTCGAGCCCGCCGCCGCCCTGCGCCTTGGCGTTCTGGAACACGGTGACGTCAAGGTCGCCTGCCTGCATGAACTGCAGCGCATCCGCCGTGGCATCGACGCCGACGACAACCACGTCCTCCATCGGAACATTGGCGGCCTTCAGTGCCAGGATCGCCCCCAGCGCGCTTTCGTCGTTGTTGGCAAAGACCACGTCCGGGGCCGCGCCGGTCGACAGCCAATTGGTCATCAGCGTCTGCGCTCCGTCGCGCGACCATTCCGAGGACTGCTTGTCGGCGATCTTGATGAAGTTGCACATGTCCATGCCGACCACGTCTTCGACATCCTTGGTGCGTTGCAACGCGGCCTGATGCGAAAGCGAGCCCATGACGATGTAGCCGTCGGCCCCATTCGACTTGAACTGCGCGCGTAGAAGCTTGCAGGCCTCGAACGCCCCAAGCGTGCCGCTTTCGATCTCGTTCGAGCCGACGTAGACTTGGCCCTCGGGCAGCGCGGCCACGTCCATCGGTTCAAGATTGACGAAGACCAGCGGGATGCCGGCATCCTGCGCGGCCTTCGAAATGGCGGGCGAGGCGGCGGTATCGACCAGCGTCACGATGATGCCGTCGACCCCCGACGCGATGAAATTGTTGATCTGGTCCAGCTGCTTGGCGCTGTCGTTCTGCGCGTCCTCGACCTGGACGTCGACGCCGATTTCGCCGGCGCGGGCCTCGATCCCCTGGCGCAGCAGCGTCTGGAAGTTGTTGTCGAAGTTGACGATCGACACGCCGAAGGTTTCGGCCGAGGCGGTCTGGGCGAACAGCGCAAGCGCGCTGGCGGTGAGGGCGGTGGTCTTCATCTGGTGCTCCCTGAGTGATTCTTGCAGGCATGGCTTCGCCGTGCGCCGAAGCGGCGATCTGGACGCGACGCGGGATGGGGTGGGTCAGATGGTCCTGGCGTTCGCCTTGGCCTTGCGGCGCTGGTAGCGTTCGTTCATCCGGGCGTCGCCTTCCCTGGACCCGTCGTGGAAGGTGCCGAACCACTTGTCCAAGGGGATCAGCCCGTCGCCGTAGTTCACCTCGAAATACTTGTGGTGCAGGTAGTGGATGAAGGCGTGGCTATCGATGGCCTTGTCCTCGGTCACTTCCATCTTGTCGAAGCCGATATGCCCGACAACCGCCCCGAATCCTGCGAAGTGCAGCTGGTAGATCGCCAGAAGCGGGTGCGAGGGGATGAGGAAGTGATAGGCGGCGGTGGCGAAGTAGAGCAGGTGCTCGACCGGGTGCATGGACAGCGAGGACCACGGTGAGGGGTTGACCGAGTTGTGGTGGACCGAGTGCACCCACTTGTAGAGGAAGGGGGTGTGGATCAGGCGGTGAATCACGAAGAAGTGGAACTCGTGGATCACCGGCAGGATCAGCCACACGGCAAACAGATACCAGTAGTTGTCGGTCAGGCTGACCCAGGGGCCGACGTCGTTGGCCCAGGCCCAGAGCACAAGGACTTCCCACGCCGTCCAGATCGGGACGCCGGTTCCGAAAGCGCGGATCAGGCTGTCGATGGTCTGGCTCTGGAACAAGAAGGCCGAGGATTTATGCTCGGACGGCCACTTGGCGTTGTACTTGAAGCGGGTTCCTTGCGCGCGGCGGATGTAGAGATGCAGTTCAAGCGCGCCGTAGAACAGGAAGACGGCGACGGCGTTGACCGCGAACAGCCAGAGCACCCAGCCCCATTGCAGGGACTTCATCGTCTCGGCCTCTGGCACGACCCAGGCCCACCAGGCGATGGCAGTGGCGGCCCACAGGACGTTCCAGGGCAGGAAGTATCCGGGCAGCCATTTCAGCACCGCCAGCGGGCGCGGCGGGAATTGCCAGATCGGCGCATGCTCTGCGGGCTGGTTCGGAGTGTAGTCTCCGCGCTTGTTGTGGGTGCCGAATCTGGTGTCGTCCATGCCTGTCTTCCCTTACATCCGGCCGGGCGGTGCCCCGCCCGCCCGCAATTCGCGGGACCATTCTCCCAAGTGGCCGCTGGGCTGCCGCTGCAAGAGGCAACCTGATGTCCAGCACCCTGTTAGCGCAAGTCATATCTTCACTTAGCATCAGTCTATGCATCATTATGCATCATGCAGGAGCGAGTGAGGCGCACTGGGCCGGATGGCGGACGCAGGGGTGAGACAATCTGATTGCGGCATGGCGCCGCAGGTCGGAATCGTGGGGCTGATTCGCCGTGGATCGTCAGGCCGGTGTGGCGAAGGCGGGCAGGTTGAACCGGGTGTAGACGCCGAAATCCTGCAGACGCTCCGCTCCCTGTTTCGCCGGTTCAGCGTCTGCGGCGGCTTGCAGCGCGGCAGACAGCAGGTGTGCCGGATCGACCGCGATAGCGAAATCCATCGCCCCAGCGCGAAGGAGGGGCACTGTCACCTGATTGACCTCGTGCCCGACGACCAGCAAGTCGCCCGCCCGCCCGGAGGCCCGCAGCGCCTCGACCAGGCCGACGTTGCCGCCGCCGACGTTATAGATTGCTCCGAGCGCGGGATGGTCGCGCAACAGCCGGCTGACGGCGGCGCGAGTCAGGTCCGCGTTGTCCTCGCCCTGCGCCTCGCCCGAGATGACGACCTTGGGGAAGGTGGCGCGAAGCCCGGACCGGAAGCCGATCTCGCGGTCTTCGTGGCAACGGAAGGCCGGGCTGCCGAGCACGACGCCCACGGTGGTCGGGCGGTCGCCCAGCATCCGGCCGATCAGGAAGGCGGCGGTCTGCCCGGCGGCACGGTCGTCCACACCGACAAAGGCGTCACGGGCCGAGGGTGCAAGATCGGAGACCACGGCAATTACCCGCTTGCCGCGGGTGCGGGCGGCGGACAGCACGGCGGACATCCGGTCAGTGCTTTTGACCGTGACGATCAGCGGGCGGGAGGAGTCCTTGCAGAGGCCCTCCACCACGCGCAGGACGGTGGCGTCGTCGGCAAGGTGCAGGTCGTGAAACGCCCCCTTCACGCCGCTTGCGCCCCAGGCGGCGCGCATCTGGGCCATCATCCCCTTGCCGACCCGCAGCACGATGTCAGCGGCGACCGGCCTGGTGGCGGCATCCGACCCGGGCGACATCAGTCGGCGCAGGGTCTCTTCGACCACCAGTCGCGTGCGGTCATGCACCCGACCGCGTCCGTTGAGAGCCCGGTCCACAGTTGCGCGAGACAAGCCCGTTTCGCGCATCAGGTCGGCGACGGTGACGCGGCGCATGACGCATTCCTGAATTGATGAGACAATCTGCCTCAACCTGACTCAGCGCGCGTGGCCACGCAAGCGTCAGAGTGACGCGGCCGCCTTGGCGAAGGCCTCGGCCTCGGCCGCATCCATCCAGACTTCGTGTCGGCGTTCGGGATAGCCTTCGCTGGTTACGTCCTGCACGAAGTCGCGGAAGGCGGCCACGCGTCTGGTTTGAAGCTCGGCCTCCAGCGCGGCGAAGTCGGCGTAGCGCTTGGCATGGCGCGGGTAGCGGCCGGTGTTGGTGCCCAGCACGTCGCAGGAAAACAGATACTGGGTGTCGCACACAGTGCCGCAGCCCATCCCCATCGTCAGCATAGGGGTCGAGCGGGTGATGTGGTCGGCGAGCTGGACCGGGACCACCTCGACCTCCAGACAGGCGGCGCCAGCGTTCTGGATGTCACGGACCTTGCGGAGGACATCCAGGGCCTCGGCAGTCGTGCGGCCGATGGCACGGAAGCCGGTCCACGCGGCGAGGTTCGGAACCAGTCCGACATGGGCAGTGACGGGGATGCCCTCCCGCGCCATCGCCTCGATGAAGCGCGGGGAATGCGAGGTGTAGACGGTGTCGGCGCCCTTCCGCAGGGTGGCGAAGCCGAAGCGGATCGCCTCGTCCGGGGTGGCGACCGAGCCATGCGGCATCCCGGCACTGATGAACGCCGAGGGCGCGGCGGCGCGGACGGACATGAGCGTGTCATCGGCCTCGCAGGACAGGATGACGATACCGGCCTCGACTGCGGCGGCGGCCTCGGCTGCGGAGTCGACGTGCAGTTGCGTCCATTTCTGCTGCCCCTTGGTCCGCAAGAGCTGGGCGAGAGTGGTCTTCTGCATGTCGGAGCATCCCTGTTGCGTCGCTTTGCCTCGGCTAGTCGGCGGCGGGATGGCCGGGCAATAGGAATCCGCAGGATGACGCAGGGATTGCGTCATCCTGCATCATTGACGGGGTTGGGGCAGGAAAGGCCGTCCGATGGCCCGGCCGAAAGCGGCGAAATGATGCGGAAGAAGCATCGGGTTCGCGCGCTGATTCGGGGGCGTCAGACCAGCATCCCGCCATCGCTGTCGTCGCCTGCCTCTTCCAGAAGCCGGTCGAGGTTCGGGATGCTGACGTGACGGTTGCCTTCGAGGTTGATCACGCCGTCCTTCTTCAGCGCGCTGATCTGGCGGCTGACGGTTTCCAGCGTGAGGCCAAGGTAGTCGGCCATTTCTTCCCGGGTGAGCGGAAGATCGACCGACAGCGGCCCGGCGGCCCGGCGGATGTGCAGGGCGGCATCGCGGCGGGCGATGATCGAGATCAGAGAAGCGATCTTTTCGCGCGCGGTCTTGCGGCCCAGAAGCAGCATCCATTCCCGCGCGGCATCCAGTTCGTCCAGCGTCATCTCCAGCAACCGCTGGGCGATGTGCGGAGTAACCGACATCAGCTCTTCGAAGGGCTTCTTGCGGAAGCAGCACATCACCACGTCGGTGGTCGCGGTGACGTCGAAGGCTGCGGTCGATCGACCGGGGCGACCGACGAAATCCGACGGCAGCAGCAGGCCGACCATCTGGCGGCGGCCATCCTCCATCGTCTGGGTCAGGCTGGCGATGCCGGTGACGACCGAACCGACGAAATCCATCCGGTCGCCGGACCAGATGATCGTCTGGCCAGCCTGGAAGCTGCGGTAATACTTGATCTGCTCCAGCCGGGAGAGTTCGTTCGTCTCACACCGCGCGCAGACAGCCCGATGCCGGATCGGGCAGTCGCCACACTGAACATGAACGGAGTGGTCGTGCATGGGGCACCTGGTCTGTTGATCTGAATCAAGGAGCAAACACACCCCGGACACTAACGTAACCGCATGGCACACGACCCGCAACTTGCCCAACTTGGGCTTTTCGACGCACGCGTCCCGCGTTACACGTCCTACCCGACGGCGCCGCATTTCGGGCCGGAGATCGGGCCCGCAGATTTCGCCTCATGGATCGAGGCGGTGCCAGAACATAGCGCAGTCTCGCTTTATATACACGTCCCTTTCTGCCGCAGATTGTGCTGGTTCTGCGCCTGCCGGACACAGGGCACGACTTCGGACGAGCCCGTGGTGGCCTATGTCGAGACGCTGAAGGCCGAGTTGGACCTGTTACGGCGGCATCTGCCAAGGGGCGTGCGGCTGTCGCGTCTGCATTGGGGCGGGGGCACGCCGACGCTGCTGTCGCCCGACCTGATGCGCGGGCTGGCCGACCGGATCTTCGACATCGTGCCCCTGGCCTCAGACGGCGAGTTCTCGGTCGAGATCGACCCGAACGAGATCGACGATGCCCGGCTGGATGCGCTGGCGGCGTCGGGGATGAACCGTGCCTCGATCGGGGTGCAGGATTTCGACCCGATGATCCAGAAGGCCATCGGGCGCGAGCAGAGCTATCAGCTGACTCGCGACGTGGCCGAACGCATCCGCGCGCGGGGCGTGGCCAGCCTGAACGCCGACATCCTTTATGGCCTGCCGTTCCAGACCGGCCCGCGGATTTCCGATTCGGTACAAAAGTTGCTGACGCTGTCCCCCGACCGGGTGGCACTCTACGGCTATGCCCATGTCCCTTGGATGAGCCGACGTCAGCAGATGATCCCTTCGCACGCGATGCCGACCCCCGAGGAACGCCTTTCCCTGTTCGAGACTGCGCGTGAGCTTTTCCTGTGGGACGGCTATGTCGAGGTGGGAATCGACCATTTTGCCAAGCCCGAGGACGGGATGGCAAAGGCGCTCAAGGCGGGCAAGCTGCGGCGGAATTTTCAGGGCTACACCGATGACACGGCACCGGCGCTGATCGGGCTTGGCGCCTCGTCGATCAGCCGATTCCCGCAGGGGTTCGCGCAGAATGCCTCGGCCACGGCGGCGCATACCAAGGCGATCCGCGAGGGGCGCTTCTCGACCCACAAGGGCCACCGCTTCGCGGGCGAGGACCTGCTGCGCGCCCGGATCATCGAAGCGTTGATGTGCGACTTCTTCGTGTCTCGGTCTGAGTTGTTGCGGGACTTCGACGTCACGCCTGCCCGGATCGAGGTGCTGTTCCAGCGTGCCGCCGCGGACTTCGGCGAGATGGTCAAGGTCAGTGACGAGGGCTTTCTGATTCCCGAACGCGCGCGGCCGCTGACCCGGATGATCGCGCGGGCGTTCGATGCCTATGACAGCGCCAAGGCGAAGCATTCCTCGGCGATCTGAGCTGCGGCACCGTCCTGGGCGGTCAGCCCCGCGCCAGGCGATTCAGAAGCTCGATCTGTTTCGGCAGGCAGACCGAGCGGAGGTCAAACCGCTCGCGCACCATCCGTCGGGCGGCGTCGCGCATTGACTGGTAGGCTTCGGGTCGGGCAAGCGCGTCGGTCAGGGCGGTCGACCAGCCCGCCACATCGAAGAAATCCACCAGCCGCCCGTTTACTCCGTCCTTGATCACCTCGGCCACCGGGGCGGTATTCGAGCCGATCACAAGTGTCCCTGCGGCCAGTGTCTCGACCATCGACCAGGACAGGACGAAGGGATAGGTTAGGTAGGCATGGACGCGGCTGACGTGGATCAGGTCGACCAGGCGGTCATAGGGGACCCTGCCGGTGAAATGCACCCGCGACAGATCGATCCGGTCCTTCACCTCGGCAAGAAGCAGGTCTCTCCAGCTGCCGCCGTCCTTCGGCTTGCTGCCATAGCTGACCTCGTCGCCGCCGACGATGACCACTTGGGCGTCGGGCCGGGCGGCCAGAACCTCGGGCAGGGCGCGCATGAAGGTGTGATAGCCGCGGTAGGGTTCCAGGTTGCGGTTGACGAAGGTCAGCACCTCGTCGCCCCGCGCCAGGACGCGGCCGTTCGGCAGGGTGAAGCGGGCCTCAGGGTTCGGGGACAGCCGGTCGCAGTCGATGCCGTCGAAGATCACTTCAAGCTGCTGGCGAAGCAGGGGAGGATGGGTGCTGGCCTGCCATTCGGTCGGCGATACGCCCCGATCGGCATGGATCAGCGCCTGCGCCAGATAGGCGGCGCGGGCCTGCGCGATCATCACCTGATCAAAGCCCTGCGCCTGGAATTCCGGGTCGAAGGCCACATCCTGACCGACGCCGCGATAGTAGAACTCGGCAAAGACCAGAAGCTTCGCCTCGGGCCAGACCTCTTTCAGGAACAGTGTCTCGCCCCAGCCGGAGTGGCCGTAGATGACGTCGGGGACATAGCCCTGCGCCCGCATCTGCTGGGCAAAGCGCGCGACCGAAACGGCGCGGTCGCCCATCTGGGTGAAGGTGCGGCCGAGGCGCGTCGCCTTCGGGTCCACGGTCTGCGCGCTGTGCGGGTAGCGCAGGACCGGAACATCGGCGGTCTTGCTGTTCCCGGCATCGGTCAGCGCGCGCACGTCATGGCCGAGCCGCTGCATTTCCGGAGCAAGATGCAGGAACTGCCCAGGAAAGTTCTGGTGGACGAAAAGCAGCTTCACGTCACGCTCCGAAGGCGGCGGCCATCAGAGCTTTGGTATAGGGGGATTGAGGGTTGGTAAACACGGCCTCGCAATCGCCGGATTCCACGACGTCGCCCGCCTGCATCACCATGACCTGGTGTGCCATGGCGCGGATCACCCGCAGGTCGTGGCTGATGAAAATGTAGGCAAGGCCCCATTTCCGTTGCAGCTCACGCAGAAGGTCGGCGATCTGGACCTGCACGGTCATGTCGAGAGCCGAGGTCGGTTCGTCCAGCACCACCAATTTCGGCCGCAGGATCATTGCGCGGGCAATGGCGATGCGCTGGCGCTGCCCGCCGGAAAATTCGTGCGGGTAGCGCTGCATGGTGGCGGGGTCGAGGCCCACTTCACGCATGATGCCCGCGACCATCTCGGTCCGATTCTGGCCGGGATCGACCCCGTGGACGCCCAGGCCCTCGGCGATGATCTCTTCCACGGTCATCCGGGGCGAGAGGCTGCCATAGGGGTCCTGGAACACCACCTGCATCTCGCGCCGCAGGCTGCGAAGGCCGGCCCGGCTGCGGCCGCGCAGGTCCTGGCCGAGGAAGGCCACGGTTCCTGTGGAGCCGATGAGTTGCAGGATCGCCAGCGCCAAAGTCGTCTTGCCCGAGCCGCTTTCCCCGACGATGCCCAGGGTCTCGCCCGCGCGGACCGACAGGGTGGCGGCGTTCACCGCTTTCACATGGCCGACGGTCTTCCGCATCAGGCCTTTCTGGATCGGGAACCAGACCCGCAGGTCATTGGTCCGCACGACTTCGGTCGCGCCAGCGGGAAGCGGCGGAGGCCCGCCCTTCTGTTCGGCGGCCAGCAGCTTCTGCGTATAGGGATGCTGGGGATTGGCAAACAGTTCGGCGGCGGGACCCTGTTCCACGATCTCGCCACCCTGCATGACGCAGACCCGGTCGGCGATGCGGCGGACAATGCCAAGGTCATGGGTAATGAACAGAAGGCTCAGCCCCTCAGCGCGCTTGAGGTCTGCGAGAAGGTCCAGGATCTGCGCCTGGATGGTGACGTCGAGGGCCGTGGTGGGTTCGTCTGCAACCAGCAACTCCGGCCCGTTCGCCAGCGCCATCGCGATCATCACCCGCTGGCGCTGCCCGCCCGACAACTGGTGCGGATAGGCGCCAAGCCGGCTTTCGGCGTCGCGGATGCCGACCTTGCCCAGAAGTTCGACGATCCGGGCGCGTGCCGCTGTCCCGCTCAGGCCCTGGTGCAGGGCAAGGCTTTCGGCCAGCTGCTTCTCGATCGTGTGCAGCGGGTTCAGGCTGGTCATCGGCTCCTGGAAGATGAAGCTGATGTCATTGCCCCGGACCTTGCGGAGGTCGCGTTCGCTGGCCCCGACCATCTGCGTACCGCGATAGGTGACAGAGCCCGCCACCGCCGCGTTGTCCGACAGAAGACCTACGGTCGACAGCGCCGTCACCGACTTGCCCGAGCCGCTTTCGCCCACAAGGGCCACTGTCTCGCCCTTGTCCACGGTGAAGCTGACGCCCCGCACCGCCTCGATCAGCCGCCCGTCCTGCCGGAACGTGACCGACAGGTCCCTGACCTCCAACACGCTCATCTGTCCGGCCTCATCTGAAGGTCTTTCTTGGGTCGAAGGCATCGCGGACGCCTTCGAAGATGAAGACCAGAAGCGACAGCATGATCGCGAAGGTGAAGAAGGCGACGAAGGCCAGGTGCGGAGCCTGGAGGTTCTGCTGCGCCTGCCGGGTCAGCTGGCCGAGCGAGGGCAGGTCGGCGGGCAGGCCGAAGCCCAGGTAGTCAAGGCTGGCAAGGGTGCCGATGACCCCCGTGACGGCGAAGGGGAGAAGGGTCAGCGTTGCGACCATCGCGTTCGGCAGGACGTGGCGGAACATGATCTGCCAATCGGATACGCCTAGCGCCTTGGCGGCGCGGACGTATTCGAAGTTGCGGGCGCGCAGGAATTCTGCCCGGACCACGCCGACAAGGCCGGTCCAGCCGAAGGCGACCAGAAGCGCGACCAGCAGCCAGAAGCTTTTCGCCCAGACCGCAGTCAGGATGATGATGACGTAAAGGGTAGGGACCGAGGACCACAGCTCGATGAAGCGCTGGAACAGCAGGTCGGTCAGACCGCCGAAATAGCCCTGTACCGCCCCGGCGGCGATGCCGATGACCGAGGTGAGGAAGGTCACGATCAGAGCGAACGTGACCGAGAGGCGGAAGCCGTAGATCACTCGCGCCAGCACGTCGCGGCTGGTGTCGTCGGTGCCAAGCCAGTTCATGGCGCTTGGCGGCCCGGGAGCAACCCCGCCAGTGTCGACGATGGTGTTGTAACGGTAGGGGATCGGCGGCCAGATCATCCAGCCCTCGTTGACCGCCTGTCCGGCAGCGGTGCCCTTGTCTTCGACCTCGGCGCGGATGCCTTCGGGATCATCCCAGCAGTCCAGCGAGCCCGCGGAGACGATCAGGCATTTCACCTCGGGCGTGGTGTAGTCGGCCTCGGTCCTGAGGTCGCCGCCGAAAGCGGTCTCGGGGTAGAACTTGAAGACCGGCATGTAATAGCCGCCGTCGTATTTCACCAGAACCGGCCGGTCGTTGGCGATCAGCTCGGCGAAAAGCGAGAGGCCGTAGAGGAGCAGGAGGATCCATAGTGACCAGTAGGCGCGGCGGTTGGCCTTGAAGTTGCGCCAGCGGCGCTGGTTGAGAGCCGAAAGCGCCATCAGTCGCGCCTTTCGAAGTCGATCCGGGGATCGACGAGCACATACATCAGGTCGGACAGGATGCCGACGACAAGGCCGATCAGCCCGAAGGCGAACAGCGTGCCGAAGATCACCGGATAATCACGCTCGACCGCCGAGCGGAAACCAAGCTGGCCCAGGCCATCCAGCGAGAAGATCACCTCGATCAGGAGGCTGGAGCCGAAGAACACCGCCAGGAACAGCCCCGGAAAGCCCGCGATCACGATCAGCATGGCGTTTCGGAAGACGTGGCCGTAAAGCACGCGCCCCTCGGAAAGGCCCTTGGCGCGGGCGGTCATGACGTACTGCTTCTTGATCTCGTCGAGGAAGCTGTTCTTGGTCAGCAGGGTCAGCGTGGCAAAGGACGATATCAGCTGCGCCGTCACCGGCAGGGTGATGTGCCAGAGGTAATCCACCACCTTGCCCCAGACCGAAAGCTCGGCCCAGTTGTCGCTGGTCAGGCCGCGCAGGGGGAACCACTGGTAATAGGACCCGCCGGCAAAGACGACCATCAGCATGATCGCGAACAGGAATCCGGGGATCGCATAGGCCGCGATGATGATGCCGCTGGTCCAGGTGTCGAAATGCGAGCCGTCGCGCACGGCCTTGCGGATGCCCAGCGGGATCGAGACGAGGTAGGCGATCAGCGTGGACCACAGACCGAGGGTGATCGAGACCGGCATCTTCTCGATCACCAGATCGACCACGGAGATCGAGCGGAAGTAGCTCTCGCCGAAGTCGAATGTCAGATACTTGCCCATCATGATGAGGAAGCGTTCGACTGCCGGGATCTGCTCTTTCCGGCATTCGGGGGCTTTCAACGACGGTTCGCCGCTGAAACCGTCCTCGCACACGATGCGGGCGAAGCCGAACTGGACCTCAAGCTTCGCCAGAAACTCGGGCGGCAGGCCCCGGGCGCCGACATAGCCGCCGTCTTCTTCCTGCACCCCGCCGCCTTCGGCGCCCGAGAGGTTCTGGATCGAATCCCCCTCGCCTTCGAAGCGGGCCTTGATCTGATCGATCGGCCCGCCGGGGACGAACTGGGTCAGCGCGAAGTTGATGACCATCACGCCCAGCAGCGTGGGGATCACCAACAGCAAGCGGCGAAGGATATAGGCGCCCAAGGTCCCTGCCCGTTTCTGGTTACTTCAACACGCCCTTGGCCTTCAGCGCGTCGGCTTTTTCGGCGTTGTACCACCAGATCCCCAGCTCGCCCAGAGCATATGGGGGCAAGGTCGCGGGATGTTCGTACATGTTGTAGTAGGCGACCCAGTTGTCCTTCTTGTAATAGCGCGGGACCAAGACGAATTCCGACCGCAGCACCCGGTCCAGCGCCTTGATCACCGTGGTCAGCTCGGCGCGGGTCTTGGCCCCCTCGACCATGTCCAGAAGCTTGTCCACGGCCGGGTTGGCGTAGCCCATGCGGTTGCGGCTGGAATTGTCCTTGGCGACCGAGGCCCAGGCCTGCTTCAGCACGCCGCCCGGCTCCAGCCCGCCGTTGACCACGGTGGTCGGCAGGGCATCGAAGTCGAAGACCGGCGGGCTGGCGCGTTCCTGCAACTGCGGGTCGTCGATGATGTCGAAGCTGGCCTCGACGCCCAGGGCGCGCAGGTTCTCGACATAGGCGTTCATCACCGGCCGAAGGTCGGTGCGGGAATGGACGATCGCCATCCGCAGCTTTTCGCCCTTGTCGTTCCGACGGATGCCGTCGTCGCCCACGGCCCAGCCGGCTTCGTCCAGAAGGGCCGAGGCCTTCCGCAGGTTCTTGCGGTCCAGCGCTTTCTCCTCGGACGAGACCGAAGCCATCGGCACCTCTTCGGTCAGGATGCTGGCGGGAAGAAGACCCTCCTCGACCAACGGCTTCAGGATCGCGGCTTCCTCGGGCGTGGGCGCCCCGGTCGCGGCCATCTCGGAGTTCTCCCAGATCGAGTTGATCCGTGCGAACAGCCCGTAGAACAGCGCCTTGTTCGACCATTCGAAGTTGAACATCAGACCCAGAGCCTCACGCACGCGGGGGTCCTGGAACTGGGCGCGGCGCAGGTTGAAGATCACCGACTGCCCGCCGGCGATATCGCCCGAGGGGATCACCTCCTTGACCACGTCGCCGGATGTCACCGTCGGGAAGTTGTAGTCGTTCGCCCAACGCTTCGGCAGGCTTTCGTTGCGGAAGGTGTAGACACCGGCCTTGAACGCCTCCATCGCGGCGTTGTCGTCGCCGAAATATTCGATGCGAATGCGGTCAAAGTTGTTCTGGCCGATGTTCAGCGGGTGCTTCTCGCCCCAGTAATCCTCATCCCGCTTGTAGATGACCTGCTGGCCGGGCTTGAAGCTTTCCAGAACGTAGGGCCCGGTGCCCAGGAACGGCTCCAGACTGGATTTCTCCAGATCGCGGTTGTTCTCTTCGTAGTGCTTCTTGGAAAAGATGATCGTCCCGCCGGCCTGGGCGGGCATGTCGCGGAACGGCGTGCCGGGGGTGAAGGTGAACTTGATGCGGTAGGGGTCCAGCACCTCGACCGACTGGAACTTCGCGTTGGCGACGCTGCGGTATTCGGGGATGCCCTTGTCGCGGAACAGCTCGTAGCTGAACAGCACATCCTCGGCGGTCATCGGGCTGCCGTCCGAGAACGTCACGTCCTTGCGAAGGTTGAAGATCACCCAGGAACGGTCCTCGGGATACTCCATCGTCTCGCAGAGCAGGCAGTAGGCGGCGCTGATGTCGTCCAGCGTGCCGGACAGGATGGATTCGTAGAAGATCGAGGACAGCGCGGCGGCGTTGCCCGCGATGGCATAAGGGTTGAACGAATCGAAGCTCCCGGGGGCCCATTCGCTGATCTCGCCGCCCTTGGGGGCATCGGGGTTCACATAGGGCAGGTGGGTGAAGTCGGCGGGAAGTTTCAGGTCGCCGAAGGTGGAAATGCCGTGCGAGGTGATCACGGTTTCGGCGCGAGCCGGCAGGGCAATCGCGGCAAGGCCAAGGACCAGCGCCCCCGATGCAAGGAACGGGCCCGATTTCACCCGAGCCGCTGCAATCCCTGCCGCCACGCGCTTCTCTGTCCGCATCCGCCAGCCTCCCCTACGGTTCCGTCGCACCCATTCATTTATGCTAAATCAGCCTTTGTCGAGCCAACAAGCCGCGATTGCGACGCGCGATTGCGTGAGCGCAAAGGAAAAGCCGCCCCAGGGGGCGGCTTCATCGGTCTGGCATCAGGCCAGGATCAGGGATTCGCGGCCAGGTAGGCGATCACGTTCGCGCGGTCTTCCGGCTTCGGCAGGCCCGCGAAGGCCATCTTGGTGCCGGGAAGCGCTTTCTTCGGGTTCTCCAGGAAGGCGAACAGCGCTTCTGGGGTCCAGGGTTCGGCCGCCTTGGCGGCCATGGCTTCGGAATAGGCGAAGCCCGCAGCAGCGCCGTGGTTCCGCCCGACGACGCCGTTCAGGTGCGGGCCGACACCGTCCGAGCCGTCCAGCTTGTGGCACGAGCCGCACTTCTTGAACACCGCTTCACCGGCCGCAGCATCGCCCGCCGCCAGCAGCGCGGCCACGTCGACCGTTTCGCCACCTTCGGCCGGAGCGGCCGCCTCGCCGGTGTCGATCGTGTAGGCCTGCGTCAGTTCACCCTCCGCATGTTCGCCGCCGTGACCCGCAGCCCCCACCGTGTAGAGCCCGTCAGAGGCCCAGCCCACCAGCATCAGGACCAGAAGGGAACCGCACACCGCGCCCACGGTCTTGGTCATCGTCATCGTGTCGAACATGGGTCTCACCTATCTGGGATCTCGTTCCGGGCGGTATCTATCCGCTTCCCCCGTCCGGTTTCAAGGTGTAGACGCGCGACGAAACGCCCTTCCGGGCCAGTTTTCGACAGGGGATGACAGGGTATGGCCGGTCGCATCGCGTTTCAGGGGGAACTCGGGGCCTATTCGCACCAGGCTTGCCAGCAGTCGCGTCCCGATTTCGAAGCGGTTCCCAGCACCACTTTCGAGGAAGTGGTGGACAAGGTCGCGCGCGGCGAGGTCGACCTTGGGATGCTTGCGGTCGAGAATTCGACCTATGGCCGGGTGGCCGACGTGCACTCGCTTCTGCCCCGCGCGGGGCTGCACATCATCGACGAGGCCTTCGTCCGCGTGCATGTGAACCTTCTCGGCGTTCCGGGCGCCAGGGTGGAGGACGTGACCGAGGCGCATGGCCATGTGGTCATCCTGCCGCAATGCGCGGGCTTTCTGAAGGCGCACAACATCCGCGGCAAGGTCAGCAGCGACAACGCCCGCGCCGCGCGCGAGGTGGCAGCGGCCGGGGACAAGACCAAGGCGGCGCTGGCCAGCGAGCTGGCGGCGTCGATCTACGGCCTTGACGTGCTGGCCCGACACATCGAGGACCAGGCCAATAACACCACCCGCTTCCTGGTGATGTCGCGCGACCCTGACCATTCGCGGCGCGGTCCGGGGAAAATGATCACCACCTTCACCTTCCGGGTCCGCAACATCCCGGCGGCGCTGTACAAGGCGCTGGGGGGGTTTGCGACCAACGGGGTGAACATGACCAAGCTGGAAAGCTACATGGTCGGGGGCAGCTTCATGGCGACTGAATTCTACGCCGACATCGAGGGCCATCCCGAGGACCCGAACGTCGCGCTTGCCCTGGAAGAGCTGCGCTATTTCACATCTGAGGTCCGGATTCTGGGCGTTTACCCCGCCGACCGAGAGCGTATCCGCGCTTAATCCTGCCGGCGGTCGTAACGGTCCTTGATCCGCGCCCCCAGCTGGCCCAGCCGGTTCTCGAACTTCGCCTGCACCCGGCCCTTTGCCAGCCGCATGGTGTTGATGAACAGCCGCGCCGCCAGCGTCTTCGGCTTGACCTCGACATCGACGCGCACCCGGCTGCGGCGCGGCGACAGCACCATCACCTCGACCCGCGATGTGCCTTCCACCGACGGGCTGTCCATCGAAAGGGCAAGGCGTTGGTCCGGTGTCAGCTCGTCGATCCGCAGCAGGACCTTGCGCGCCTTGCCGCGAAAGTGCCCGCGGATACGCCATTCCGCCCCGGGACCGCTGTCCGGGCTTCCCGGAGGACGCTCAATCTCGACCCCGTTGCGGATGGCTTCGCGTTCCCATGACCTATGGTCGGTGAGACTGGAAAAGACGAAGGCCGCGGGAACCTCGAGATCGGTCTTGGCGGTCAGCTTCATCTCGTCTCCGCGGTCTCGGTGTCAGGTCATCGGGATAGCAGGAAGATCAGGTCAATCAAGCCGGTCTGCAAGCCAGTTGCGAAGAATGAAATTCGCAATCGATCCGTTCCGGCTGGGGCGGATCGTCGGATGCGCGCCTGCGAAGGATTGGACCAGTTCCTCCCGCGTGACCCAGCATGCCTGTTCCAGCTCTGCGGGGTCGATGCGGATTTCGGTCGTGCGCGCTTCGGTCCGCGCGCCGATCATCAGCGAGGCGGGGAAGGGCCAGGGCTGGCTGGCCAGATACGAGACCGCTCCGCAGGTCACGCCGGTTTCCTCAAGCACTTCGCGGCGCACGGCGGCTTCCAGCGTCTCGCCGGGTTCGACGAAGCCCGCGAGAAGCGAGAACATGCCCTCGGGCCAACCGGGGCTGCGGCCCAGCAGCACCGAATTTCCGTGCGTCACCAGCATGATGACCACCGGGTCCGTGCGCGGGAAGTGCTGCGCGCCGCAGGACGGGCACGACCGCTGCCAGCCCGCCATTGCCATCCCGGAGCGCGCGCCGCAAGCCGCGCAGAAGCCGTGACTGCGGTGCCAGTGGAGCAGCGCCTTGGCTGTCACCACCAGTTCGGCCTCACGCGGCGAAAGCGTGGTCATCACCCCGCGCAGTTCGGCGAACGCCTCGTTCCCCGTCAGCGACGGGTGGCGCTGCACCGTCTGATCGAAGAAACCCGACTCGGGGGCCTCTGCGCCGGCCTCGGGCGACCAATCCGACAGGTCGGCGGCAAAGCGCGGGATCTCCCCGTCCAACCCCAGGAACACGGGTGGACCGGCAAGCGCCAGCACCGGATGCCCG
>ERZ1645185.342-NODE-342-length-19631-cov-8.441714_pt1 | contig 19631 bp, 23 predicted proteins | sample MGYA00575351_ERZ1645185 | MGnify/ENA primary metagenome ERZ1645185 (study PRJEB40838, sample SAMN11284767) | freshwater sediment metagenome | isolation source: river sediment | host: Sediment | place: India: Jana village, Kanpur | collected 2015-12-17 ...
ACTCGCGACCAACGGATTAAAAGTCCGCTGCTCTACCGGCTGAGCTACCGACCCCAATGCCTGGCCAGAGACTGGCTCAGCAAAGCGCGAAATTATACCGTAATGAAGCGCGCCGTGAAAAGCCCAAAGGCACTTTAATGAATGCTCGAAAAGGAGTAATGGTCAGGCAGGAATAAAAAAAGCGGGAGGAACCTCCCGCTTTATTACATTCTGTTCACGCTTAACTCAGCTTCTTATTTTTTTTTTTGCGCTGGAAGCGGGCGCCTTTTTGTATTCAGCCGGTTTAACCGCAGCCGGGACAGGCTTGGGGGTTTCCGTGCTTTTGCCAGCTACCGCAGCTGCTGCGGTAGCTGCTACAGCGGCGGCTGCGACTGCTGGTTGCGCGGGCGCCTCCGCGAATGCTGTGGGATTCTCCCTGGCATATTGATCCATGAAGCTGGCCAGCTTGTTCTTGCTGACAATGCCGGGGATGAACATGACCAGTTCGCCATCCGGCGCGTACAGATAGGAAGTCGGGTAGAAATCGACCGGGCCAACCTGATGAGAAGGGCTGTTGGGATCGCGGCGATTGCCCGCCATCACTTGCGGAAAACGCAGGTTGTAACGTTTGGCGTAAGAGTGCACGGAAGTTTCATCGCCGCCATAATCCATGGCAACGCCCAGCACCACAAAATCCTTGCGGCTGTCCAGGTCGTTCAATAAGGGAAATTCCATCCAGCAGCGCGGGCACCAGGGCGCCCAGAAGTTGACCAACAACCATTTGCCGGAATAGTCGGAAAGCCGGTGTACCTTGCCGTTGGTGTCGGTCAACACGAAGTTGATCGCCTTGCCGGCCCATGCCTGCTGGCTTGTCAATGCCATTACCACCAGCAGCAGGAATGTACGTAATGTTTTCAAATCATCTCCTCGGCAAACCGCTTGCTAACCGTACCAATGTAATATCCCATGGTCAAGGTAATTTAAGACTACCTATTCCCAATTAACTTTTGGGTGTCTGAATTAAATCATTTGACCCACTATTTACTGGATCGGTCCCGTCTGGCAAAAATTTAGGCGCTTCGCATCATCAGTGAGTACTGAGCCTTCATGGTAACCGCGGCTCCAGCAATAATACTGGCCAAAACCAGGAAAGACATGATGGATAGCGTGGAAACTCCAGTTACACCCTGGCCTATCGTGCAGCCTAGGGCGGTAACGCCGCCAAATCCCATCAAAATCGCTCCAATAAGATGGCGCGCCAAATCCTGGGGCGAGGTAAAAAACTCCCATCTGAAGGTTTTATGGGTGACGGCATAGATGAAAGAGCCTACCCCAACCCCGAAAATAGTGGCAATGCCAAAAGTGATAATCGTGGCGCTGTCCGTCCAGTAGGCCCAATAGTCCATGGTGTAGCCAACAGGCGCAACAAAGGTCATGGATTCAGCCAGATGAGAGTTGGTGCCGATATAAACCATTTCCAGCGTTTCCGGATCCTCGCCAAAACCAAGCTTGCCGGTGACATACCAGCCCGCCACAACGACTAGACCGATAATGATGCCGCTCAGAATGCCATCCGAATTTTTGCGGAAATCGCCATTGGCAAAAATAAAGATCAACATGACGGCTGCGATAGCCAGCGCCAGGCCCAATGCAGCGCCATGGTCAAGATTCAACAACGTAGGCAGCGTTTGATTGCCGTCCAGTTGCACAGTTACAGCAGGCGCTTGCAGAAAATTTACCCGGAAAGCGCCAAAAATACCTCTGAGCGTGACCAGCGCTGCATAACCCATATAGATCCAGACAACGATTGATTTGAGGTTGCCGCCACCCACCCGCACCAGGGTACGTTGGCCGCACCCGCCCGCCAGGGTCATGCCTATGCCGAAGGTCGCGCCGCCTACAATGGCTGCCAGCCAGTAAAAATTGGGAGTGGTGTAGAGCGTTTTCTCGATATCAAGGTAGCCCATGTAGACCAGGGTGTTGGTGCCAATGATGGCCACGGCAATCGCCAGCAGCCAAGCGCGCATGCGGCCCCAATCGCCGATATTGATGACGTCTGAGACTGCTCCCATGGTGCAAAAGTGAGTCTTGTTTCCGACATAGCCAAAAATCATCGCCAGAATAAAACCCAGCCATGCAACCTGGCGCTCAACCGCTATTCCCTGGAACCACTCCATAGCTCTCCCCTGATCCTGTTTATTGTGACTTTATGACACAGACAGCCCTACTCGCACAATAGGCTTTCCGCATGATTTACGACGTATTATTTTATGCTGGCATTAATTGTATCGGGTCGGGTCTTTTTCCCCTGCCTGCTCGAACCCGGACTTACGTAAACGGCAGGAATCACAACGGCCGCAGGCCTTTCCATCCGGGCTTGCCTGATAGCAGGATACCGTCAGGCCGTAGTCCACACCCAGCACCAGGCCCTGTTTAATAATTTCTGCTTTGGACAGGTGTATCAATGGGGCGTGCACTTTGAATCCGCCCTGCTCGACACCCGCCTTGGTCGCCAGATTGGCAAGTTTCTCGAAAGCCTCGATAAATTCTGGCCGGCAATCCGGATACCCGGAATAATCCACGGCGTTCACCCCGATAAAAATGTCTCGCGCGCCAAGCACTTCCGACCAGGCCAACGCGTAGGCAAGCATGACTGTATTGCGCGCCGGGACATACGTTACTGGAATTCCCTCGGTAGGTATTTCCGGTATGGCTATGGCTTTGTCCGTCAGCGCAGACCCGCCCAGCGCGCCAAGGTCCAGCCTGACCGTGCGATGCTCTTCAACCCCCTGATGCCGGGCAACAGCCTGCGCCGCACCCAGTTCAGCGATATGACGCTGCCCGTAATCAAAAGACAAGGCGTAACAAAGGTATCCCTGCTGAGATGCGATGGCGAGTGTGGTTGCAGAATCCAGGCCGCCCGAAAGCAATATCACCGCGCGTTTCACCAAAAACTTTCCTCACAGCCACATTTCGTCAGGCTCGTTCCTCGCCGCTGCGTTTCATCTTGCTCGTTCCTCGCCCCAGAGCAGTTTATGCAGCTGAATTTGCATGCGGGCGGGAACCCGGTCTTCCAGTATCCATTCCGCAAGGGACTTGCCTTCCAGTTTTCCATGAACCGGCGAGAACAGCACGGGCACTTCCCGGGGAAAATCATCGCGCTGCATGACGGCGAGCGCCCATTCGTAGTCCTCGCGATCAGCCAGCACAAACTTGATCTCGTCATTCCTGTTCAGCAGACCAAGATTCTCCCAACGCACCTGCCCGGACTCGCCCGATCCGGGTGGTTTGATGTCGACGATTCGCGACACCCGGCTGTCCACGCCGGAAACATCGTGGGCGCCACCTGTTTCAAGTGAAACCTCGTATCCTGCGTCACATAGAGCTGTCAGGAGTGGCAGGCAGTTTTTTTGTGCGAGCGGCTCACCGCCGGTCACGGTCACATATGACGTGCCGAAGCTGGCGGTTTTGTCGAGAACATCAGCGATCGTCCAGGTCTCGCCGCCAGTAAAACTGTATGGGGTGTCGCACCACACACATCGAAGCGGACATCCCGACAGCCGAATAAACACGGTAGGCAAGCCGGTGCGCGAGGTCTCGCCCTGCAGGGAAAAAAACATCTCCGTGAGACGGAGCGTTACGGGATCACTGCTCACTTCAACGCAGCCAGCCGCTTGGCTGCGATTTTCGCTGCATTCGAATTCGAATGTTTATTGATGATTTCTTCCAGAGTTTTCCTGGCGGCGTCCGTGTCATCGGTTTCCAACTGGCTGCTCGCAATATTCAGCAACGCATCCGGAACCTTTGCGCTTTGTGGATACGCACTGACCAGTTTTTGTTGCTGCGCCAGCGCCGTTTTGTAATCCTTGAGCGCGTAGTAGGAATAGCCAATCCAGTACTGTGCATTGGATGCCAGGCTGCTGCCCGGATAAGACTTGAGGAAATTCTTGAAGCCTGCAATGGATCCTGCATAGTTGGCAGCCTTGAACTGATTCAATGCCGCCTCATAGGTTTTCGATTCGGCCAGCGGATCTTCCGCCGCCGGCGCCGATGCAGTGGCGGGCTTGGCAGGCGCTGAAGTGGCAGCGGCGGCTGGCGCGGGTGCCGGTGGAGAAGGTGTGCTTGCGGCAGCTTGTGTCGCAGCCTGGGCCGATAGGGTTGGAACAGGTGCCGGTGGGGCAGGCGCTACAGCAGGGGTCACAGCCGTTTTGACCTGCTTGTTCAGATCTTCCAGACGTTTATCAAGATCTGTGTAGAGATCCGTCTGGCGCTTGCCCAGCGACTCCATCTGGTGCGTCTGAACTTCGGATTGCCCGCGCATGCGAGACATCTCCGCTTTCATCGCCTCGACATCCTTCAGGAGATCAAATGCGGCATGATTCTGAAGCATGGCTTCCAGCTTCTTCAGTCTTGCTTCAAGCGTCTGGACCTGCAATTGCAGCTCTGTAACCTGTCGAGCTGTATCCGCTGCGGCAGCTCCAGCGAAAACGGACAACAAAACAAACGGCAAGGCAAACCGGCGAACCATCAGCGGCCTCACTCGTCTCCGTAAACAATATCAGCGCGGCGGTTCTCGGCGAAATCCTGCTCGGATTCACCTACGGCTCTGGGTTTTTCCTCGCCAAAACTCACTGCTTCGATTTGCTCTTCCTGTACGCCCAGAACCGCCAGCGCCTTGCGAACCGCTTCGGCACGTTTCTGGCCCAGGGCAAGGTTATATTCACGGCTGCCGCGAGAGTCCGCATTTCCCTGCAAAATGGCACGCGCACTCCGGCGGCTCATCAGGTAAGCCGCGTGAGCTTCAATCACGGTACGGTACTCGTCTCTAACGGTATAGCTATCGTAATCAAAAAAGATGCTGCGCTTTGAAAGCGGGCTGGCAGGATCTTTCCTTGGGTCTACCCCTTTCATGCCCGCGGCAACCGACCCTTCAAGCGGCTTGGCATCAAGCGGCTGCCCAACAACTGAACTGCCCCCCAGCCCTGATGTTTCAACACCAGAGCCTGCAACACCGGCAGTTGAGGCGGCGCTGCCCTTGGATGCCGCGGTTGCGGGTCCGCCTGGCTGCGCACCGCTTGCATTCCGGTCTTCAATAGATGCGGATTTGTCGCTCAAGCCCAGCGTTTCGCACCCGGACAATGCCACAATCATTAACAGGGGTAACAGGGATTGTTTCACCTTCTCCTCCTTCGTTTATTGCATTCATTTGTTCCCGGCTCAAGCCTTCCGGTGGATAGTGCCGTTCACACAAAAAACCATGTTTGACCGTCAAAATTTCCACGGCCACGCCGAAATCTCAAGGGCCCCACACCGGCTCGCGGGCATCGCTGCCCGATTCGGATAAACGCGCCCGGGTCCGGCCGTCCACGGTTACCGTTCCCAGTATGCCCCGTCCGCCAGACAATGTTGCATACAGCAGCAACCTTCCATTGGGCGCGAAGCTTGGGGATTCGTCATGAGCAGTATCCGTCAACACACGCGTCTGGCCATTGGCCAACTCCTGCAATACCAGCCGGAATCGTCCGCCTTCTCTCTGAATATAGGCAAGAAGCTTGCCATCCGGGCTGATTGCCGGCGATACGTTGTAGGCACCATCAAACGTCACGCGTTTGACATCGCCACCCGTGGCGGGCATGCGATAAATCTGCGGGCTGCCGCCACGGTCCGAGGTAAAGTAAATCCATTGGCCATCCGGCGACCACGCCGGCTCGGTGTCAATTGCGCCGCCACTGGTCAGGCGCGACAAGCCGCCGCCATCGGCACTGATGAGGTAAATCTGCGAGCCATGGTCACGCGTTAGCGTCACCGCCAGGCGCGCGCCGTCCGGCGACCAGGCAGGCGCTGAATTGGAACCCTTGAAGGCAGCAACGGCGCGGCGGCTGCCGTCACGCAGCGACTGCACATAGACAATAGGCTTCTTGTCCTCAAACGATACGTAAGCCAGCCGGCCGCCGTCTGGCGAGAAAGCCGGAGAGATCAGCGGCTCATTGGAACGCACCACGATTTGCGGATTTTGCCCGTCAGCATCCGCCACCTTGAGCTCAAATTGTTTGCCGCGTTTATTGACATAAGCAATACGTGAGTTGAATACGCCGGGCTCACCGGTGAGCGTTTCATAAATGACATCAGCAATCTTGTGCGCTGCAGCACGCCATTGATCCACACCCACGTTCATGCTGAGGCCCGCCAGCTGGGTATGTTTCGCAGCATCCATCAACCTGAAGCGAATCTCGAAACGGCTGGCCGATATCCGAACGACCTGCCCGACAACAATTGCCTCGGCGCCTTTACCCTGCCACACACGGTAATCAATTTGCGCAGGCTCATAGGGCTGCTGGCCACCTTCGGTTTCAACCAGTTTGATCTGGCCCGAACGCAACAAATCCTGACCGATGATATCCGTCAGTGCGGGGCTGGGGCGGTCAGATGGAGACTGGAAGGGAATCAGTGCAACTGGAATCCGGCTGGATGCGCCACCAGTGACCTGAATTTCCAGCGCGGCATGGGCTTGCGCGGTCGCAAACAGAAAGAAACAGAACAGAAAAATCGGGGAAATCAAACGCGGGAGATATGTCACATCGGCCCCAGGGAAACCTCATAAAAACGACCGAATTCTAACATACGGTCAAATGTGCTCCCTGTTAGTTTTTCGGTTTGTGTTTTAGTTCCAGCTCCCGGAAATGTGCGGCCGCTTCCCGATCGGTGGGCATGGGCAAGGGAGAAGATTTCTCGATGGCCTTCTCGATGGCCGTGTCGTACGGGGCATTGCCACTCGATTTGACAAGTTTGATTTTGGTGATTTCGCCGGTAGGCAGCACATTGACCTCATACACCACCTCGGGATTGCCGGACAGATTTTCTGGCAAACGCGCATTTCCCCGCACCTTGTCGCTGATCATGGCCTTGTAACGATCAACAATCTTGCCGATTTCCGCCGCGCGTCTGTCTGCGGCCGCTTTTGCTTCACGCGCTTTTGCCTGACTGGCTTCCAGCGCCAGCGTTTCCTCCATCATGCGGCGTTCCATTTCTTCTTCTTCGCGCTTCAAGGCTTCACGCCGTTTCTGTTCGGCTAGTTTCTTTTCCTGTTCACGCTTGAGTTTATCGGCTTCGAGCCGCGCCGCTTCCTGCTCTGCCTCCAGCTCCATGAGCCTGTCTTCCTCGCGGCGGCGTTTTTCAATTTCCTGCTGTTTCTTTTTATCGAGCTCCAGAGCCTGCTTTTGCTTTGCTAGTTCCTCCTGCTTTTTCTTTTCTTCCTGCTTCTTTTTTTCGAGTGCTATATCAGGCGTCTTGTTTTCCGGCTGCGCTTTTGGAATGGCTTTGGGCTCGGTCTTCAGCTCGGGTTTGGGCACGGCCTTGGGCAAAGGTTCGGGTTCCGGTGGCGGAGGCGGCGGTTCTGGCGGGGGAAGCGGCTTAACCTGTTCCGGCAATGCCTGCCATAGTTCAGCCATGATGGGCTGCGGATCATGTATCTGCCAGGAGACGCCAATTACCAGCAGCATCAGGAAAAACCCATGCACACCCGCCGCCAGCACAGCAGCGGCCAGATCATTCCGTTGCAGGGCAAAACTCATTGAGCAGGTTTGGCAAGCAGGCCGATGCGCGATACCTGCGCCGCCTGCAGGGCAGACATGGCGTTCATGACCTCTTCATACCGCACGCTTTTATCGGCCGATATGACAACCGGCTGATCCTGCTTGAGCAGGCGCTTGACCTCTTTGGCCAGATTTGATGCATTCACGGGAATTTCTTCATCACCTTGCGCGCGATTGCGCAGCACCATTTCACCGCTGGCGCGGATCATGACCTCCAGCGGCTGACTGGGCGCGGTCGCTGTCTTGCCCACGCTGGGCAGTTCAACCTGACCCGGATTGATGAAGGGTGCGGTGATCATGAATACCACCAGCAGCACCAGCATCACATCGATGAGTGGCACTACGTTGATGCTTGCAACCTGTTTACGAACGCGCGGCATGACTTACTTTGCAACCTGGCGCTGAAGAATATTGGAGAACTCCTCCATGAAGCTTTCCATCCGGCTCGATAGCCGGTCAAGGTCATGGGTGTAGCGGTTGTAGGCCACTACGGCGGGAATCGCGGCAAAGAGACCCATGGCGGTAGCGATCAAGGCTTCGGCAATGCCAGGGGCGACTTGCGCCAGCGTCGCCTGGGCCACGGAGGCCAGACTCTGGAACGCCAGCATGATGCCCCATACCGTGCCGAACAATCCGACATAAGGAGAAACCGAACCGACGGTAGCCAGAAACGCCAAATGCGATTCCAGCGTATCGACCTCACGCTGATAGGCCGCGCGCATGGCCCGACGCGTGCCATCCATGATGACATTGACCGAAGCGCCGGATTGCCGCCGCAGCTTGAGAAATTCGCTGAACCCCGCCTCGAATACCCGCTCCAGTTCGCCCGCTTTCTCGGGCTGATCGCTGACCCGGTGATACACCGCATTAAGATCGGCGCCACCCCAGAATTCCGCTTCAAAACGGTTGGTATCCTTTGCCGCCCGCTTCAGCGCAAACAGCTTGATGAAGATGTACCACCAGGACATGAAGGAAGCAGCAAGCAGAATCCCCATCACGAATTTGACGGGAATGCTGGCCTGCAGAACCAGGTGCAGCAGGGACATGTTTTGCGAAACTTCCACGATTCTTTCTCAGGTTAGAAATTCAAGAATTTCAGCAGGGATTCTAGCGGGTTTGAACGAATTTTCCTTCACCCAGACCAGCATCACGCGCGCCGTCATCAAAACGGCATCCTCACTTAGAATTCGCTGCGCCATCACAAGGCTGGCCTTGTTCTGTTCTATCAGCACAGCCTCGACATTCAAGCTGTCATTGAAACGCGCAGGTAACAGATAATCTGCCTCCACCCGCTTCACCACAAACATGCCGCCATGCCTGCCGAGCAACTCGGGTTGTTCGAAACCCAGCGCTCTCAGCCATTCCGAACGCGCACGTTCAAGAAATTTCAGGTAGTTGGCATAGTAGACGACGCCACCCGCGTCGGTATCTTCCCAATACACCCTGACCGGCCAAGTGAACGCGCCGGCCATTATCCTAAAAACCTCAGTTGGACGGGTTGGCGTGTGCAGTTTTTCGGGTGCAGGGCAAGGCGCGACGACAAGTAATGGTCTCTCCATTGCGAGGAGGCGCAACGCAGCATTGCGCCCGAAAAACCGCGTAATCCAGCCCGTAGCGCTCTCACCAAACAGGTGAGCGTCAAAGCAATGTCAAGGTAGTTTGGAACCAACGCTGTATATGTCATGAAAAGCGGTCAACTGAGGTATTTAGGATTATTGCTTTTCAAACAAGTCCGGCGCACTTGCTGGGCTGGCAAAACCAAGATGGCGGTAAGCATGCGGGGTGGCAATTCTTCCTCTGGGAGTGCGCTGCAAAAAACCCTGCTGAATCAGATACGGCTCCAGCACGTCCTCAATCGTATCCCGCTCTTCGCCAATCGCCGCCGCCAGATTGTCCAGCCCGACCGGGCCGCCGGAGAATTTCTCGATCACGGCAAGTAATAATTTTCTGTCCATCATGTCGAAACCCGCATGATCAACATCCAGCATGGACAGCGCGGCATCCGCGACCTCGCGCGTCGCCCTGCCATCCGCCCGCACATCCGCATAGTCGCGCACCCGGCGCAGCAACCTGTTCGCGATTCGCGGCGTGCCGCGGGAACGCCTTGCAATCTCCAGCGCACCGGCTTCATCCACATGCATTTCCAGCAGTTTGGCGGAGCGGGAAACGATCTGGCAGAGCTCCTGCGGCGTATAAAACTCCAGCCGCGCCACGATGCCGAAGCGGTCACGCAGCGGATTGGTCAGCATGCCCGCTCGCGTCGTGGCACCCACCAGCGTGAAGGGTGGCAGGTCGAGTTTGACCGAGCGCGCCGCCGGCCCTTCGCCAATCATGATGTCGATCTGGAAATCCTCCAGCGCAGGATAGAGCACCTCTTCCACAACAGGAGACAGCCGGTGAATCTCGTCGATGAACAGCACGTCATGCGGTTCCAGATTGGTCAGCAACGCCGCCAGGTCGCCCGCACGTTCCAGCACCGGGCCGGAAGTCTGCCGCAGGCCCACCCCCATCTCGCGCGCGATGATATGCGCCAGCGTGGTCTTGCCCAGCCCCGGCGGACCAAACAGCAGCACATGATCCAGCGCCTCGGCACGCTTCCTTGCCGCCTCGATGAAAATCGACAACTGCCCGCGCGCCTTTTCCTGGCCGATGTACTCGGTCAGATGCTTGGGGCGTAAAGCCCGCTCGAACTGTTCCTCTTGAGGACTGGCCGGGTCAGGAGCAATGAGGCGGTCGGTTTCGATCATGCTTTTGATAATAACTTAAGCGCCTGCCGGATAGCCTCGGAAACCGGCAAATCAGCAGGCAACTGTTTGATGGCAAGATCAGCTTCCTTGTCGTTGTAGCCCAACGCCAACAGCGCCTGGCGAACATCGTCGGAGGCGCGTGCGACGCCGCCAGCTGGCAGGCTGACGCCAATGAAATCCAGCTTGCCCTTGAGTTCAAGCAGCAGGCGCTCGGCGGTTTTCTTGCCGATGCCGGGTGTTTTCACCAGACGGCCGGTTTCCTGGGCGGCGACCGCCGAGGCCAGATCCTCCACGCTCAATCCGGACAGCACGGACAGCGCGGTCTTGGCACCGATTCCTGAAACCTTGATGAGTTCACGGAAAGCGCGCCGCTCGGTTTCCGAGCCAAAGCCGAACAGCAGGTGCGCATCTTCCCGAATGGCCAGATGCGTGTGCAGCGAGACCTTCTCACCCACGGCGGGCAGGTTGTAGAAAGTGGCCATGGACACATCGAGTTCGTAGCCAACGCCGTTTACATCGACCACGATTTGCGGTGGATGTTTTTCTATCAACGTGCCAGTAATGCGTCCGATCATGTAGCGCGCCTAATCATGATGCGTGTCCAGTCAAAACCAATGCTCCGCGAACAATGAAACAGCCACCAGTATCGCATGCAGATGCGCGGCCAGAATGGTGGCCTTGATCGCCGGTGCAAGCTGTTTGGGCTGGCTGCAATGTTTTTTCAATAATCGGCACGCCGGAATGACCGCAGCGAAACCCGCCAGCGAAACGAGCGTTATGACTGGCAGAATGTTCAGCGCCATCAGGCCCACGAGCCATGCGGCAGCGGCAATCGCAATCCATCCATACACATGTGCAGCGCGCTCGGGCGCGAGTCGCACCACCCAATGATGCTTGCCTGCCTGACGATCCGCATCGCGGTCGGGAAACTGGTTGATGAACAGAATATTGGTGGTCAGCAATGCGTAGGGCAATCCTGCCAGCCAGGGCAATTCGCTGAATGCTCCCCGCTGTACAAAATCCGCACCCGCCACCACCAGCAGAAACCCGGCCACGACGCATACTTCTCCCCAGCCCCGGCTGTTGAGTTTGAATGGCGTGGCGGAATAGGACCAGCCAATGAACAGTCCGGCCAATCCAATCCAGGACAGGCCCTGGCCGCTTTGCGCGATCAGCCACAGCCCACCAAGAATGACCAGCGCGAACAACAGCAGCCCGTAAACCAGCATTTGTGACGGCGAGAGCACGCCATTCTGAATAAAACGCGAGCCGCCGGTAAACGGAAACACGCGATCCGAATTGTTTTCGTCGGTGCCGTTGAGATGATCGTAATAATCGTTCACCACATTCACACCCGCATGGGCCAATAGCGCCAGAATCAGCGTTGTCGCGGCAGTCCATCCATTGAAAGCAACACCGCCGTGCCAGGCGGTGGCAAAGCCCAGCAGGCAGCCCGCCAGCGTGATAGTCAGAAAAGCCGGCCGCGTTGCCAGCACGTACCTCAATATTGGATTTCGAAGCTGCTCAAGCCTGGGTTCAAGCGGCAAGGCGGAAGGCGTGTTCAAACCAGCCGTCCTCCCCGCACCCGAAACCCTGAAGTAGACAGCGCGCCGAGATTGCCGCCGTGCGCATGGCAGATGGCGCAAGCCAGCGCATCGGCCGCATCGGCCTGTGGCGCGGCGGGCAAATTCAGCAAACGCTTGACCATCTCCTGAACCTGCTCCTTGGCGGCCTTGCCGTGTCCAACCACCGATTGCTTGATTTGCAACGCGGTGTATTCCGCGACCGGCAGTTTGTTCGAAACCGCCGCGCAAACCGCCGCGCCGCGCGCCTGCCCAAGCAGCAGGGTCGATTGCGGATTGACGTTGACGAAGACGATTTCCACCGCGCAGATATCCGGACGATGCGCTTCGATCAACTCGGTCAACCCCGAGAACAGCACACCCAGCCTTGCCGGCAACTCGCCCTCCCCGCTCTTGATCACGCCGCTGGTGACATAGGACAGCTTCTGGCCTGTCTTCTCGATCAGGCCGAAGCCGGTCAGTCTCAGTCCGGGATCAATGCCGAGGATGCGCAATGGTTTGGTTAATCCGGCAGCACCGCGTTGGTATAAACCTCTTGCACGTCATCAAGCGACTCCAGTGCATCGAGGATTTTCTGCATTTTTACCGCATCGTCGCCGGTCAGATCGGTTTCGCCTTCCGGCTTCATGGTAATTTCGGCCAGCGCGGGCTTGAAGCCGGCCTTTTCCAGGGCTTCCTTCACTGTTTCGAATTCCTTCGGATCCGGCGAGGTGACGACTTCGATGGAACCGTCGTCATTGCTGACAACGTCTTCCGCGCCAGCTTCCAGCGCGGCTTCCATCACCGCATCTTCAGACGCGCCGGGCTCCAGGATAATCTGGCCGCAGTGCCTGAACTGAAAGGCCACGCAGCCGTCGGTGCCCATGTTGCCGCCGTGCTTGGAAAACGCGTGGCGCACATCGGCCACGGTGCGGGTCTTGTTGTCGGTCAGACAATCGACCATCACCGCCGCACCGCCGATGCCGTAGCCTTCATAACGGATTTCCTCGTAGTTCACGCCTTCGAGCTGGCCGGTACCGCGCTTGATGGCGTTGTCGATGTTGTCCTTGGGCATCGATTCGGCCTTGGCCTTGTCGATGGCCAGGCGCAGGCGCGGATTCATGGCAGGATCGCCGCCGCCCATTTTCGCCGCGACGGTGATTTCCTTGATAAGCTTGGTGAAAATCTTGCCCCGCTTGGCGTCCTGACGCCCCTTGCGGTGCTGAATGTTGGCCCATTTGCTGTGACCTGCCATGATGCTTTTCCTGCTGAAAACGAATGCCGGATTTTAACACTCCCTCCCTGCGGCTTGGCATTGATCTTGGTGGTACCAAGATCGAAATCATCGCGCTGGACAGGGCTGGCAAGGAACTCTTGCGCCACCGCGTCCCCACGCCGCAAACCGATTACTCCGCCACGGTTGAAACCGTCACCAATCTTGTCCACCAGACCGAGTCCGAACTGGGCAAAACCGGTTCGGTCGGCATCGGTACGCCGGGGGCGTTGTCGCGTGCCAGCGGTTTGATGAAAAATTGCAATTCCACCTGCCTCATCGGTCATCCCCTCAAAACAGACCTCGAAGCTGCACTAGGCCGTGAAATCCGCCTGACCAACGACGCCAACTGCTTCGCGCTTTCCGAAGCCACCGATGGCGCCGCGGCCGGTGCGGAAGTGGTATTTGGCGTCATTCTCGGCACCGGCGTGGGTGGCGGCGTTGTCGTGCGCGGCCATGTGCTGGACGGCATTAACAGCATTGCCGGGGAGTGGGGCCACAATCCGCTGCCGTATTTCCAGTTCCGCCACGCTCAGATTGACCATGAGGAAACCGGCCGTCATCCCGCTACCGGCGAACGTATCGTCCACCCCTGGCCCAGCGATCGCGAATGCAATGGCCCGCAATGCTATTGCGGCAAGAAGGGCTGCATCGAGGCGTATCTCTCCGGCCCCGCGATGGCGGCAGACCACATCCGGTACGGCGGCGAAGACCTGCCCGCGCATGAAATCGCCCAGCTTGCTGCCGCAGGCTACGGCCCGTGCAGCAAAACTCTGGCCCGTTATGAAGAACGGCTGGCCCGCGCCTTGGCTTCCGTCATCAACATTCTCGATCCCGATGTCATCGTCCTGGGTGGCGGCTTGTCCAACATCCAGCGGCTGTATGACAACGTGCCGAAACTGTGGCCGCGCTACGTGTTCTCCGACCGCATCGACACCCGGCTCGTCTCGCCCAAACACGGCGATTCCAGCGGCGTGCGCGGCGCGGCGTGGTTGTGGAACGAAAACAATTGAATGAATGATTTACAACATTTCAACAAGGGCTGAACCATAATTCAGCATCAAACAAGGAGACCTGCATGGCCGAGCCGCTTCTGATCGCCAAAAATGACACCGCTGAATTGCATATCCTGCCGCAAATGGCCAACCGCCACGGGCTGATCACCGGCGCGACCGGCACGGGCAAGACGGTGACGTTGCAAACCCTGGCCGAGCATTTTTCCAGCATTGGCGTGCCGTGTTTCATGTCGGACGTGAAGGGCGATCTGTCCGGTATTTCCCAGGCCGGCGGCAGCAATCCGAAGGTTGCCGAGCGGGTGGAGAAACTCAAGCTCGAAGGCTTTGAATACCACGGCTACCCCGTTACGCTGTGGGACCCGTTCGGCGAAATGGGTCATCCAGTGCGCGCCACTGTGTCGGACATGGGGCCGCTGCTGCTCTCACGCATGCTGGACCTGAATGAAACCCAGACGGGCGTATTGAATCTCGTCTTCAAGGTCGCCGACGACAACGGCCTGCTGCTGCTGGACCTGAAAGATCTGCGTTCCATGCTGGCTTTCGTCGGCGAAAACGCCAAGGAATTCACCACCGAATACGGCAACGTCTCCGCCGCATCCATCGGCGCCATTCAACGAGGTTTATTGGCGCTGGAGTCGCAGGGTGGAGAGAAGATTTTCGGCGAGCCCATGCTCAACATCGCCGACCTGATGCAGACTGACGGCGGCAAGGGCGTCATCAATATTCTTTCCGCCGACAAACTGATGCAATCGCCCAAGATGTACGCGACGCTATTGCTGTGGCTGCTGTCGGAGCTGTTCGAGAACCTGCCGGAAGCGGGCGACCTGGACAAGCCCAAGCTGGCGTTTTTTTTCGACGAAGCGCATCTGCTCTTCACCGATGCGCCCGATGCATTGGTGGAAAAAATCGAGCAGGTGGTGCGGCTGATCCGTTCCAAGGGCGTGGGCGTGTATTTCGTTACGCAGAACCCGGCCGACGTGCCGGACAAGGTGTTGTCTCAACTGGGCAACCGCGTGCAGCACGCCCTGCGCGCCTTCTCCCCGCGCGACCAGAAGGCCGTGAAGGCTGCCGCTGAAACCATGCGCGACAATGTCAATCTGGACGAGGAATCAGCCATTACCGAACTGGGCGTGGGTGAAGCGCTGGTTTCCTTTCTGGATGAAAAGGGCCGCCCCAATGTCGTGGAACGCACTTACATCCTTCCGCCTACCGGGCAGATTGGTCCCATCACCCCGCAACAGCGCCAGGCATTGATCAGCCGTTCTCTGGTTGCGGGCGTGTATGAAAAGCAGATCGACCGGGAATCGGCTTATGAAGTGCTGAAAGCGCGTACCGAGCAGGCCGCGGCGCAGGCACAGGCCGAAGTGCAGGTCAAAGAACAGGCCAAGACCGAAGCCAAACAGGAAGGCAACGGCGGAATGGTCAAGGATATTTTGCTGGGCACCGGCCGGCGCCAGGGCATGGTCGAAGCCATGGCCAAGAGCGCCGTGCGCACCATCGGCAGCCAGTTGGGCCGGCAGATTCTGCGCGGTGTATTGGGTGGCATTCTAGGCGGGAGGAAATAATCATGCGCTGGGAAGGTGGACGTCGTAGCGACAACGTGGAAGACCGCCGCGGCATGCGGGTCGGCGGCAAAGGCTTGGCAGTGGGCGGACTTGGCACGGTCGCGCTGGTGCTGATTGCAATGTTTCTGGGCGTCGACCCCGGCGTCGTGCTGAACCAGGTCGCCGGACCACCTGCCGCGGAAGAGCAGCAGGCCGATCCAGCTTCTCGCAGTCCGGAAGAAAACCGGCTGGCCGAGTTTTCATCTGTAGTGCTGGCCGATACCGAGGATGTCTGGAATGAGGTGTTCCGCGGATCCGGCAGCCAGTACCAACTGCCGAAAATGGTGTTGTTCAGCGGCGCGGTCAATTCCGCCTGCGGCTTTGCCCAGGCCGCGATGGGGCCGTTCTACTGCCCCAGCGACCAGAAACTCTACTTTGACCTGTCCTTCTTTGATGATTTGCACAAGCGGCATAACGCCCCCGGCGATTTCGCCCAGGCCTACGTCATCGCGCATGAAGTCGGCCATCATGTGCAGAACCTGATGGGCGTGCTCGAACAAACCCATGCCGCCAAGGCACGCGCCAGCGAAGAGGAAGCCAATGCGATTCAGGTGCGCGTCGAATTGCAGGCCGATTGCCTGGCAGGCGTGTGGGCCAACCGCGCACACCAGAACCGGCAGATTCTGGAATCCGGCGACATCGAGGAAGCACTGGGCGCGGCCGCCGGCGTGGGCGACGACCGCCTGCAAAAACAGTCTCGCGGCTACGTCGTGCCGGAATCCTTCACCCACGGCTCCTCGGAACAGCGCATGCGCTGGTTCATGATTGGCGCCAAGTCCGGTGATCCGAACCAGTGCAATACGTTCAAGGCGGCGAGGCTTTGATCTGCGGACTTACGTCACCTTCGAACAGGGTGACTTTATGTAGCGCTTGATGGTTGATTCAGGGAAAACTGTGGTCTGCTCCCAATTAAATCCATACTTTTCTCGGGGGCCGCACAAATGACCGCGCCACTCACCAAGGTGTCCGTCGCAAGGCGTCAATTGACCACAGCCATAGAGTTGTTCTTTGCGAATCGAGACATCGTGTCCATTTACTCGCTGGCTGCAAACGCCTGGGAGATCATCGACGTGTTGTGCAGACGCGCCGAGGTCAACAGTATGTCTAAGCAGACTCGCCAGAACGTACCTGATGGCAAAGACCTGAAGCGCAGCTACATCAATTCACCATATCGAAACTTCTTCAAGCACGCGGAAAGCGACGCCGAGGCGGCACTTGAGCCGATTCCGATGTCGCAGGTTGAGAGCGTTCTCTTCTTGGCGACCGAAGATTACCTACGCCTTAACAAGCGCGCGCCTATTCAGCTACAGGTGTTCCAAGTCTGGTACTTGGCGAAGTACCCAGAGAAACTCGATCCAGCGGTAGCCGGAGAGCTTGCCACGGCGATACTGAAGACATTGCCAGACCTCCCCGTACAGTCACATGTGGAACAACTCGCCCGAGGGGCCGATCTTCTGGCTCAAGCATTGCTCGATCCAGAGATACTCGACAATCCAAGAACTGAAGCAGCATCAGAGTAAGCTTACCAGCGAGTGAAGAGCGCAATAACCTCAGGGCATTGCGCCGGATCGCTAAAACGTTTCGTTCTCCGCCAGAAACCGCCACTTGCCAACAGGCAGATCGCCCAGCCTGACCTGGCCCATCCGCACCCTTTTCAAGGCCGTCACTTTCAACCCGGCCAGTTCGCACATGCGGCGGATCTGACGTTTTTTTCCTTCACGCAGAACAAAACGCAATTGCTCGGGATTTTGCCAGTCGACCTGCGCGGGCTTGAGCGGCTTGCCATCCAGATTTAAACCATGCCGCAGCCGGGCAAGTTGATCTTCCGGGAAAACATCACGCACATTCGTCGCGACCTTACCGTAACTGACCCGCACCAGATATTCCTTTTCGACTGCGGAATCCTCACCGATGAGCTGTTTGGCAATGCGGCCATCTTGCGTTAATACCAGCAATCCCGTCGAATCAATATCCAGCCGGCCGGCCGGCGCCAGCCCCTTGAGCATGGCGGGCGAAAACTTTTTGACGCTGGCGTCGCCACTCCAGTGGCTGATGGATTGGATGAGCGTTACGGCGGGTTGATAGCCATCTTCGGCCTGTCCTGAAACATAGCCTATCGGCTTGTTGAGCAGGATGGTCACCAATCGTTTTTGTCCTGCCCTGGCCCTGTCATCCAGGGAAATTATGGCATCCGGCCCGACCTTGCTGCCCAGCACGTTGACCACCACGCCATCGACTTTCACCCAGCCCTTGGCAATGAATTCATCGGCCTCGCGGCGGGAGCACAGGCCCAGCTCGGCCATGCGCTTGGATAAACGGACTTCTTCCATTATTTAGCCGAAACAAATGATCTTGACACTAGACCCCCTCCCCGCTTGCCGGGGACGGTTGGGGTGGGGTAAAGGAGCTTCTCGATTTGGCAAACATTTACCCCCTCCCGGTCTCCCCCGGCTAGCGGGGGAGGTGTATAAGGTACATTCAAGCATGTTCGTTTCCAATCACCCGGCAAGTGGCAGTTCCTGCAAATCCCAGCGTGGTTTGACGCTGAATGCCGCCGGACCGGTTTGCCCTTGTTGAATCCGAAGCGCACCGGCAAAGGCGATCATGGCACCGTTGTCGGTGCACAAATCCAGCGGCGGAAAGAACACCCGCGCGCCCAGTTTGCTGGTTTCGGACACAAGGCGCTGACGCAGTTGCTTGTTTGCGCCCACGCCACCCGCCACCACCAGTTGCGGACTGCCGGTCTGTTCCAGTGCCTGCATGGACTTGGCCGCCAGCACATCCACCATGGCAGCCTGAAATGCGGCGGCAATATCTGCCCTGTCAGTTTCATCGGGATGCTTGTTGCGCAGCGTCAGCACGGCGGTCTTCAACCCGCTGAAGCTGAAGTTGAGATCGCCAGAGTGAATCATGGGCCTTGGCAATTTGAAACGCGCGGGGTCGCCGGTTTCGGCCAGTTTCGACACCGCCGGCCCGCCGGGATAACCCAGTTCCAGCAACTGCGCGGTTTTGTCAAAGGCCTCACCCGCCGCGTCGTCCAGCGTATCGCCCAGGGTTTCGTAGGCGCCCACGCCGGTGACATGCATGAGCTGGGTGTGCCCACCCGAAACCAGCAGCGCCACAAAAGGAAACTCAGGCCTGGGGTCGGCCAGCAATGGTGACAACAGATGTCCTTCCAGATGGTGCACGCCGACGGCGGGAATATCGAGGGCATACGCCAGCGACCGGGCAAAGCCTGCCCCGACCAGCAGCGCGCCAGCCAGCCCCGGACCCGCCGTATAGGCTATGCCATCCAGACTTTTCAACGTAAGCGAGGACTCACCCAGAACATCCCGCAACAGCGGCATGACTCGCTGGATATGGTCGCGCGAGGCCAGCTCCGGTACCACGCCGCCATAATCCTGGTGCATCACCACCTGGGAATGCAGCCGGTGAGCCAGCAGGCCCTTTTCTGTATCAAAGAGCGCGATGCCGGTCTCGTCGCAGGAGGATTCGATGCCTAGAATGATCACTTGTGGCCAGTTGCCCCCTGAACCCCTTGTAGCGGGGCAAAAACGGGGGCTGGAAAGCAAGGGGAAAGCCTGTTATTATTCTCGTTTTTTCCCGGTCAAGGAAGAATCTTCAAAATGCCTCACGTTAAAGTCAAAGAAAACGAACCGTTTGACGTCGCCCTGCGCCGCTTCAAGCGTGCTGTTGAAAAAACCGGCCTGCTCACCGAATTGCGGGCTCGCGAGTTTTACGAAAAGCCCACGGCTGAAAGAAAGCGCAAGCTTGCCGCCGCGGTCAAGCGCACCCACAAGCGCCTGCGCAGCCAAACGCTGCCGCCCAAGATGTATTGATCAAGTTCCATCCTTGACC
>ERZ1645185.343-NODE-343-length-19629-cov-7.704302_pt1 | contig 19629 bp, 17 predicted proteins | sample MGYA00575351_ERZ1645185 | MGnify/ENA primary metagenome ERZ1645185 (study PRJEB40838, sample SAMN11284767) | freshwater sediment metagenome | isolation source: river sediment | host: Sediment | place: India: Jana village, Kanpur | collected 2015-12-17 ...
GTCTTCCAGGAGCTCTTTGAGAATGCGGCGGTCGATTTCATCAAGGTTTGTCGACATGTTTGGCTGTTCTCATCAAGGATCGTCGAGATGGCGCTCATTATCGCTAAAAGTGATAACATTTACTATCATCTTTGCCGTCTTCCACCCGCGAATAGGCGCTACATGCGGGACAGGAGGATCATCATGACCACACCATCCGAACTCAAGATCATCGAGCAACGCCTGCTTTGGCTATCGCACTGGATGATCCACAGTGCCAATCACATCCGCCCGAAGGTGGATGGTATCAAGGTGGGAGGGCATCAGGCCAGCTCGGCGTCGATGGTCTCGATCATGACTGCGCTATATTTTCACGTGCTCAAGCCCGAAGATCGCGTTGCTGTCAAACCGCATGCCTCGCCGGTCTTCCATGCCATGCAGTATCTGATGGGGCACCAGACTCGCGAGAAGTTGGAAACATTCCGCGGCTACGGTGGCGCGCAAAGTTATCCCTCACGCACCAAGGACATTGATGACGTCGATTTTTCGACCGGCTCCGTCGGCTTGGGCGCGGCCATCACATCCTTCGCCTCGATCATCCAGGACTTCATCAAGGCGAAGCCGTGGGGCGACGAGCTGAAATCTGGCCGGATGGTGGCGCTCGTCGGCGACGCGGAGTTGGACGAAGGCAATGTCTACGAAGCCCTTCAGGAGGGCTGGAAGAACGACTTGCGCAATTGCTGGTGGATCATCGACTACAACCGCCAGTCGCTGGACGGTATCGTTCGAGAAGGTCTGTTCGAACGTATTGAAAAAATCTTTGACGCTTTCGGATGGGAGATCGTCCGAGTAAAATATGGCCTCCTGCAACGTGCGGCCTTCGCCGAGCCGGGAGGCGAGCGCCTGCGGGATTGGATTGATGCATGCCCGAACGCGGAATATTCAGCTCTGACGTATCAAAGTGGGTCGGTCTGGCGAAAGCGGCTGATGGAAGACCTTGGCGACCAGGGCGATGTCTCGGCGCTCATTGACCGGCGCTCGGACAAGGAACTCGCCGCATTGATGGAGAATCTTGGCGGCAACTGCGTCGAGACCATGGCCGACACATTTGCCAACATCACCCATGACCGTCCAACCTGCTTTCTCGCCTACACAGTGAAGGGTTGGGGCACACCAATTGCCGGGCACAAGGACAATCACGGCGGACTCATGACCAAGACCCAGATGGTCGAGTGGCAAGCGCATATGGGCGTGCCCGAGGGGCAGGAATGGGAGCCATTCGCCACGGTGCGGGATCCTGCGGCTCTGCGCGAATTTCTGCGCGCGGTGCCCTTCTTCGCCCAAGGCACACGGCGCTTCGATGATGCCCGCCTCCCGGTGCCGACGATCGATTTCAGTACCGACCGCGAGGTCTCGACCCAGACAGCGTTTGGCAAGATCCTGGACGATCTCGCCAAGGCAGGCGGCGAACTGGCCGCGCGTATTGTGACCACGTCGCCGGATGTGACGGGCACGACGTCGCTTGGTCCCTGGGTCAACCGGCGCAAGCTGTTTGCCCGCAAGGAACAGGCGGATACCTTCATCGAGCATCGCATTCCCTCCACCGCCAAGTGGGAATTCACCCCCGAGGGTCAGCATATCGAACTGGGAATCGCCGAGATGAACCTGTTCCTACTCTTGGGGGCGGCGGGCCTGTCTCACCAGCTGTTCGGCAAGCGCCTGATCCCAATTGGAACGGTTTATGACCCCTTCATCCATCGCGGCCTCGATGCACTGAATTATGCCTGCTACCAGGATGCCCGCTTCATGATCGTCGGCACGCCCTCCGGTGTGACGCTGGCGCCGGAGGGCGGCGCCCACCAGTCAATCGGGACGCCCCTAACGGGCATGGCCCAGGACGGACTGGCCAGTTTTGAGCCCGCATTTGCGGATGAACTGGCCGTGATCATGGCCTGGGCATTCGACTACATGCAACGCGACGGTGGGGGTGATCCGGACGAGCGCACCTGGCTCAGGGACCAAACTGGGGGGTCGGTCTATCTGCGCTTGACGACCAAGCCACTGGAGCAGCCCGGCAAACGTGTTGACGATGCCTTCCGCCAGGGGGCCATCGACGGAGGCTACTGGCTGCGCAAGCCCGGACCGAACTGCTCAGTCGTCATCGCCTACCAAGGCGCCGTCGCAGATGAGGCCATCGCGGCGGCCGGAATCGTCGGAGAACATCGCAAGGACATCGGTGTTCTGGCCGTCACCTCGGCCGACCGTTTGAACGCGGGATGGACTGCAGCGCAACGAGCGCGGGCGCGCGGCAATCCATCTGCTCTCAGCCACGTCGAGCGGCTTCTGAGTTCGCTGCCGGAGACCTGCAAGCTGGTTACCGTGATCGACGGACACCCCACGACCCTTTCGTGGCTGGGGTCGGTCTGTGGGCACCAGACTATTGCACATGGCGTCGAACATTTCGGCCAGACCGGGACGATCGACGATGTCTATCGCCACTTTGGCCTCGACAAGGCTTCGCTGGTTCAATCCGTCTCTGCGCTGACGCACGGACGCAAGATCTAGTTCGGGACCTGACATTAAGTCACTGCGACCCTGGGTGCTAACGCCATCCAGGGTCGTCCGCTGGAATTATCGGATCTCCGGAAGCTTCTCCTGGGGAGTGGGCAAAACTTGGGGGTGTCTGTGTATGTTGGTGGTTCACTGAGAGGGGAACTGCCATGGACGTGCGGATTATTGTCGAGACGACCTTTGAGAACGGCACCACAAAGAGGCATTGTCTCGGCCGTTTGTCCCGACCGTTTCGGCGCACGCAGCCTGAGGGGTTCGGGTTGTTGCTCGAAGATGCGAAGACGATCCTGGGGCAATTGCAGAATGCGATCCTGCTCGACCAGATCGAGGAAATTTCCGAAGCCAGCAGGATCTGTCCTGACTGCGACGGGGTCCGAGCCATACATGATTATCGGTCGAGAATGCTCGACACGCTCTTCGGCAGGTTCGAGGTCAAGGCGCCGCGCATTCGCCGCTGCGCCTGCAATGCAAAATCCGATGTTGTCTTAGGCGGACCGCTTTCGCCTCTCGCTCACTTCTTTCCGGATCGGTCGACACCGGAACTGCGACGCCTTCAGGCCGAACTTGGGGCGCGTCATTCCTTCCGGGAAGCGGCGCGTATCCTGGAAACCTTCCTGCCTTGTGCGAAGCAGGTGAATACTTCGGTGCGCAATCGTCTTGGCAAAGTCGCCCGGGACATCTGCGACCGTGCGCAGAAAGAGCCGGTCGTCGCTGCGAGCGTCGAAGATGCACCTGCATTGACGGTTTTCCTGGACGGCGCGCATATCCGATGCAGGCCGGAATACCAGAAGCGACACCTCGATGTTGTGGTGGGCAAGATCGAAGGCCACGACAAGTTCCGCCGTTTCGGCCTTGTTCAGCAGGCGGTGCTGTCGCCAGCCTGCCAGCTTCGCCAGGACTTGAGGGCTCTCGGTTGGGATCACGAACAAACTGTCACGGTGATTTCGGACGGGGAACCAGCCCTGCCAAACCTCGTGCGCGACGCCGTCGGTGGAAAGGTTCGCCACATCCTCGACTGGTGGCATATCTCGATGCGTATTCAGCACGTCGAGAACGCCGTAAAGGGCCTGCTGCAGATCCGGGGCTTCTCCGGCACTCCAGTGCTGTTCAAGCGTCCAGCCGAAACGCTGCGATGGTACTTGTGGCATGGGAAAGTCATGACGGCTACAACCAGTCTGCAATGGTTGATCGTCGATTGCGCGCGGCTGGCCAAAGATGACCGCGTGGCGACTGAAGCAGCCCGACGCGTGCAAGCCCGGTGTCGCGACCTTTATTCCTACCTCGCGAACAACATGGACAGCCTGCCCGACTATGGTCGGCGGTACCGCGCGGGTCTTCCGATTTCTTCATCTCGGGCCGAGGGCTGCGTAGACGACATCGGCAACACCCGCATGGGAAAGCGACGCCGCATGAGATGGTCACCCAAGGGGGCCCACCGCGTGGCCGTTGTCCGCGCCGCCGTTCTCGATGGTCGGCTAACCGCCGCCTCCCAAAGAGCCGCGTGACATCCAACGACCCCCACATTTTGCCCACTCCCAGCGTCGTCACCAGCCGCGCATGATTGGCCAGTCTTCCGAGATGGTGTGCCCGTCTGGCGCGATAACCGAGAAGGCAGGGTGCATGGCCACGGTGGCGCAGGCGTGGATGGGCAGAATGCGGATGCGGGCGCCGAGGGGCAGGTTCGGAAGCGTCGCTGCGCTGCCGTCGCGCAGGCCGATCTGACCGTGTTCCTGACTGACTGCCCGGACGATCAGATCTGGGTAAGGGACGCCTTCCATGTCGGCGACCAAGCCAAAGCCGTAGTCCACAGGATGGCCGGAGGTGCTGATGTCCTTGGACAAGGCCATGTAGCCCGCATCGGTAAGGATTACGCGGCGGCGCTTCTGGTGTCCGATCACCGTCGCCACCACCGAGGCGGCGATGTCGCGGGTCGTGCAGATTCCCACGCCGGTCATCGTCATGTCGAACAGAGTGAAGACCCCGGCGCGCACCTCTGTGACCCCGGTCAGGTCCGTTGCGGCATGCGCCGTAGGAGACGAGCCGACGCTGACGATCGGGCAGGGCAGCCCGGCCTGCCGCAGGGCGTTGGCGGCGGCGACGGCGGCGTCACGCTCCTGATGGGCCATCGCCTCGCGCGCCTCGGGGGTGAAACAGGCGTAGGATGCGCCGGCGTGGGTCATCACTCCGCGCAGGATCGCGTCGCGGTGCAGGATGCGCCCGATCTCGACCACGGCGGGATCGTCCGGCAGAAGGCCGGCGCGCGCGCCGTCGGCGTCGATCTCGATCAAGGTGGGGATCCGGAGGCCTGCGGCCTCCGAGGCGGCAGCGACAGCCCGTGCCTGCTCGGGACTCTCCAGCACTACGGCGAAATCGGCCCCGGCGCGCAGCAGGGCGATCACGCGGTCGAGTTTGTCGGGGACGATGCCCAGCGTGTAGATCATGTCGCGCACACCCGCCGCGAAGAAGGCTTCCGCCTCCTGCAGGGTCGAAACGGTTGCCGGCCCTTCCGGCGCCGGCAGGATATGGCGCGCGGCCTCGATGCATTTCACGGTCTTCAGATGCGGTCGATAGGTGACGCCGAGCCGTTCCAGCCGTGCGCGCAGGCGCGCGACATTGGCATCGAGCCGCGAGAGGTCGAGCGCCAGGAACGGCGTTGCCTTGGTTTCCATCGTATCGGTCATTCAGTTGCTCTCGCGCACCCAGTGTGTCGGTGAGATCTGCCGCATCGGGCGCTTCTGACGCACGAAATCAGGCGGGCGCACCGCACTGGGGATTTCTTCGGTCATCAGGTTGCGGGTCCTTGGCCGTCGTGCCGGATCAGCCACCGGGATCGTTGAAAGGAGCTTCCGGGTATATGGATGCTGCGGCGCCGTGAAGACCGAACGGCGGTCGCCGATCTCGACGATCTCGCCCAGGTACATGACGGCAACACGGTGGGCCATCCGCTCGACCACCGCCATGTCGTGGCTGATGAAGAGGATGGCGATGCTGCGTTCGCGCTGAAGATCCATCAACAGGTTGATCACCTGCGCCTGGATGGTGACGTCGAGCGAGGCCACGGCCTCGTCCGCAATGATGAGCTGGGGATCGAGCGCGAGGGCGCGAGCAATGCAGATGCGTTGCCGTTGCCCCCCGGAGAAAGCGTGGGGAAATCGGTCGAGATGTTCGGGCGGCAGATCGACCCGCGCCAGCAGCTCGGCCGCTCTTGCGCGAAGCTCGGCGTCGGAGCCCAAGCGGTGCACCCGCATAGGATCCATCAGGGTGTTCGCGATGGTCATGCGCGGGTTTAGCGAGGAGAACGGGTCCTGGAACACCATCTGTGCCTCGCGCCGGAAGCGCAGCACATCCTGCCGGGAGCCGCCCAGCAGCTCGACGCCGTCATAGCGGATTGAGCCGGAGACAGGCTTTTCCAGCTGCATGATGCTGCGCGCGACCGTGGACTTGCCACAGCCGGATTCGCCGACCAGCGCCAGCGTCTCGCCGGGGATGATGTCGAAGGAGACATCCTCGACCGCATGGACCCGGCCAACGACCTTGCCCATCAGCCCTGCTCTGAGATCGAAGCGCGTGACCAGATCGCGCACTTCAACGAGCGGGCGGGACAGGTCGGCCTTGCGGGAGGTCGATGCGTTGCTCATGCCGGGGTCTCCTCGGCGGAATAGGCGACCACGGGAAAGGGTTCGGGCGCATCCTGGTCGGTCATGCTTCCCAGCCGCGGGACTGCAGCGATCAACGCTTGGGTATAGCCGTGCCGCGCGTGGTTGAAGATTTCGTCAACCGTACCGCTCTCCACGATCTCGCCTTTCAGCATGACGCAGACGCGGTCGGCTATCTCGGCCACAACGCCCATGTCGTGCGTGATGAACAGCACCGACATGCCGATTTCCTGCTGAAGCGCCCGAACCAGATCAAGGATCTGGGCCTGGATGGTCACGTCCAGCGCGGTCGTGGGTTCGTCCAGGATCATCAGCGAAGGTCGGCAGGCCAGCGCCATGGCGATCATCACCCGCTGCCGCATGCCGCCGGACAACTGGTGCGGATAGTGGTCCATCCGGCGTTCGGCATCCGGCACGCGAACCAGCTTCAGCATGTTCAGCGCGATGGACCGGGCCGCCGGCACGGATTTGCCCTGATGGCGGATGATCCCTTCGGCGATCTGGTCTCCGACGCGGAACACCGGGTTCAGGCTGGACATCGGATCCTGGAAAACGATCGAGATTTCTGCGCCGCGCAGTCGCTCAACCCGGGCTTCGGGCAACGTGGTGATTTCCTCGATCACGCCCGATTTCATCCGCATCCGGATGCGGCCTCCCGCGATCCTGGCCCCGTCATGTTCGGTCAGCCGCATCACGGTCATCGCGGTGACCGACTTGCCCGACCCGGATTCGCCAACAAGCGCCAGAGTCTCGCCGCGCCTGATGGCGAAGGACACGCCGCGCACGGCTTCGAAGGTGCGGCGACGGTCGAGGGCGAAGGAAACGCGCAGATCCTCGACTGACAGGATGGTGTCGTCTTCAAATGCGGTGGCGGTGGGGCTTGGATCTGCTGGCACGGGCATCCGGGGTTCAGGGTGATCTCAAGCCATTCAGCTACGGTGGCCTGCTCTGTGTCAATGCTGCAGTGTCCAGGTTGCGGCAAGTCAGACGGTTCGCGGGCTGCCCATTGCCCAGGAAGAGGGACGCAAGGCAGACCATGCCAAAGTCAACAAAGACAGCGCCTTGCGACCGCAGCCTTCAACAGCTGTCATAAAACAGCAACCGCAATGCAGAATTTGCATAACGTTGTGCGGCTGATCCCTGATCGGGCGGCGCTGCCCGTTTTCTGTGCGTCAAATTTCTTCCTACCGCTCAAGGACGAATCGGGATCGTCCCCCGGGCCTGCGCGTCGCGCATCTGAAGTTCCTGCCAAAATTCCTCGACCCGCAGGCCCTGATTTCCGGAACGGCGGAACAGCCGGATTTCCATCTTGATGGTCATCTGCGGTCCACCGATCTGCGCCAGTCGCCCCACCTCTAGGTCGTGGCGCACGCAGATCTGGGGTAACCACGCGATGCCAGCCCCGGCGATTGCCATCTGCTTCAGTCCCTCCGCCAAGGAGGACTGGTAGATGGTGGAGAGGGGGAGTTCGGTCGGGCGTCGGGACAGGATCAATGCGATTAACTTGCCCAAGTAGCCATCGTTCCACGAATAGGCGAGATAGGGGATCGGGCCGCCGATGTTCGTTTCTTCGACGGAATAGAGCGGCTTTCCGTCTTGGTCGCAGCCGCAAACGAGGATTAGCCTGTCGCTGCCGACTTGGATCGACTCGAAAGGCCCGGTTTCCAGCACAGGCAGGCCGTCGGGGTGGTGATAGACGAGGGCGAAGTCACATTTCCCCAGCGAAAGTTGCTCGATGGAGCCGAGAAAGTCGCCGGCTTCCATGCTGCTGCGCAGTGCGCCCGACGTGGCCAAGGCGCCGATCTTCCGGAACCACTGCGGGAAAAAGTAGATTGCCAATGTGTGAAGCGCTGAAAAAGTAAGCGGTACATCACTCGCGCTGAACAGACTCCGGCAGTCGGTGCGTACCCGATAGATCTCGCTCACCAGATCCTGAGCCCGCGGAAGGAACAGGGTTCCAGCGGGGCTGAGCCTGACTGGATAGGTGCTCCGATCAATCAGTTCGGTGCCCAGCCACGCCTCGAGCGCCTTGATTCGTCTGCTGAAAGCCGACTGGGAGATGTGCCGCGCCGCCGCCGCCGTCGAGAAGTTCCGGGTGGCGACGATTTCGAGGAAATCTTCGAGCCAAGCAAGTTCCATGTCAAACGTGATGCGTTTCGTGCATAACCGTTCCTATCTAAACATTGGACAGACTCGCAAGCCGAAACCTAGCGTTTGTCTACAGACAATAAGAAACGCCACTCAACCGACAGGGAACGCCAATGCATCGTGCCTTAGCCGCGTCGCTGGGTTTGGGTCTTGGCCTGATGGCCTCCGTAGCCATCGCCGAGACCAAGAACCCGGGAACCTTCGTCTTTCTCTGGTCAGACGATATTGAATCGTTCGACCCTGCCTACATCGCCGACACCCCCAGCTCTTACGGCGTGCTCAACGTCTACAGCCGGCTGCTGAACTTCAAGGGCTCGGAGATCTCGGAATTCGTGCCCTCGCTTTCGACGGAGGTGCCCACGCTGGACAACGGGCTGATCGTTGAGAACGAGGACGGTTCGGTCAGCTACACCTTCCCAATCCGCCAGGATGTCCACTTCCACAAGGTCGGCATCAAGGGCGCGGACGGGGCCATCAGCTGGAAGTTCTATGACGAGCTTTCCGAAGACGAGAGATCGAGCATCCAGCCGGGCTATGGCGAGCTGACCGCCGAGGACGTGAGATACTCTCTTCTTCGCGCCATGCTGATGGGCAAGAGCTGGATGGCCAACGCCATCACCGAGATGGTGACGGCCAGCAAATATCCAACCATCGCCGACTGGGCCCAAGACGTGGGCGGCGTGGACGATATCGCCAAGGCCTCGCCCGAGTCGCTGCGCGAAGTCTATGACGCGCTGGCGTCGCAGATCGTCGTGGAGGGCGACAGGGTCACACTGACCATCCCCTCCTCCTTCCCGGCGACGCTGGGGATCATGGCGCTGCCTTTCGGCGCCTCGATCGTGGACCAGGAATGGACCTCGTCGGTCGGCGGCTGGGATGGATCGGGCGATACCTGGATGACCTACTACCGCCCGGAGCTTTCCGCCGATCCGCTGTTCGATCAGGAGAACGGCACCGGCCCGTTCTCGCTCGAGGAGTGGGACAAGACCGAGCGCCGCATCACGCTGAAGCGGTTCGAGGGCTTCTGGGACAAGCCCGCCTCGCTGGAGCGGGTGGTGATCCGTTCCGTACCGGAATGGACGACGCGGCGACTGCAGTTGCTGTCGGGCGACGCCGATTTCGTGGCGGCGCCGGTCGAGTTCCTTGATGAACTGGCGAAGACCGAGGGCGTCAAGGTGGTCGACGGCCTGCCCAAGGTCTTCCCGCGCGGGCTGTTCTACTTCTGGCCGCTGGACGCGGTGGATAACCCGGCCATCGGTAGCGGTCAGCTGGATGGCAGGGGCATCCCGCCCGATTTCTTCGCCGACATCGACGTCCGCAAGGGCTTCAATTACTCGCAGGACTATCAGGTGCTGCTGGAGCAGGTCCTGCTCGGCAAGACCGTCCAAGCGCATGGACCGATGGTTCGCGGCATCATGGGGTATCGCAAGGACTCCCCCGTCTACAGCTGGGACCCGGAAAAGGCGACCGAGCACTTCAAGAAGGCCTTCAACGGCAAGCTCTGGGATGTTGGTTTTGAGCTGACCGCCTATGTGCGAGATGGGGAGACCCAAGGGGTCGCGGCGCTGACTGTACTGCAGCAGGGCTTGCAGCGGGTGAACCCGAAGTTCCGGCTGAAGATCCAGTCGCTGCCCTCGTCACAGCTATCCGCGCTGCGCAACAACCGCGAGATGCCGGCGGCGCCGCTGATGTACATGGGCTGGGGGCCGGACTATTCGGACCCGGGCGGACCTCTGGGGGCCGCGTCCTATTATCTGTCTCCGACAGGCCTGGTCGGCGGGTTCTCGGGGCAGGGCTATCGCGACCTGATGGCCGAGAAATTCAAGCCGCTGCTCGACGAGGCCTGGGCGCTGAACGACCCGGCTGAGCGTGAGCCGATCTACGCGAAGCTGCAGGAGATGTCGTTCGATTACGCCAGTACGCAGTTCCTGTGGGAGGATTTCGCCTATATCGTCGTGCGCGACAACATCGATGGCTATGTCCACAACATGATCACCTACGGCGCTTGGGATTTCTATCCCATCACCAAGGCCGACAACTGATCCGGGCACGGGGCCGGCGCTGCGCAGCGCCGGCCCGGCCGCCACCGATCACCGGACAGATAGAACCCTCGCATGATGACTTACGCCCTGCGCCGACTGCTGATGCTGCCCGTCGTGCTTTTCGCGCTCTCCCTGATGATCTTCGCCCTGCAGATGTCGCTCAGCCCGACGCAGAGGCTCGCGGCTTATGCGCCCTCCGACGACTACCTGAAGGGTGGTCAGGAGAGTATCCGCCTGATGATCGAGGAATACGGTCTGAACGACCCGTTCCTCGAGCAATACGGAAGGTGGATCGGCAATATCCTGCAGGGCAACCTCGGCTGGTCCGAGACCGCGCGGCAGCCGGTCGCCGCCGCCCTCGCCTCGTTGTTCCCGGCGACCATGGAGCTGGTGGTGCTGGCCTTCTTTCCTGGGCTCCTGCTGGCGATCTGGCTCGGCTCGCGGGCGGGCATCCATCACAACCGATGGCCGGACCATCTGATCCGGCTTTTCACCATCCTCGGCTGGTCCTTCCCGACCTATGTCTTCGGACTGCTGATGCTGCTGGTGTTCTACTCGACGCTGGACTGGTTTCCCCCGGGCAGACTCAGCCAGTGGGCGGTGACCGAGGTGACTTCGGTCGGATTCACCCGCTACACTGGGGCGAACACTATCGACGCCCTGCTGAACGGAAACCTCGCGGTGTTCTGGGATGCAATGCGACACCTGATTGCCCCGGTCATCACGCTGACCTATGTGAACATCGCCAGCATCACCCGCGTCATGCGCACCTCGATGCTGGAGACGCTGCGGCAGGATTACGTCCGCACCGCCCGCGCCAAAGGAATGCCGCGCCGAGTGGTCGAGCTTCACCATGCCCGCCGCAACGCGCTTCTGCCCGTCGCCACGATCGCGGGGATGGAGCTGGCCTACATGATGGGCGGCTTGGTGATCACCGAAACGATCTTCGACTACGCGGGCCTCGGCCAGTTCGCCGCCAAGTCCGCGTCCTCACTGGATTTCCCCGCGGTGCTGGGCTTCGGCCTCTACTTTGCTGTCGTGCTGGTGGTGCTGAACCTGCTCGTGGACCTGATCTATCCGCTGCTTGATCCGAGAGTGAAGACAAGATGAGGGTTATCCGCTACCTCCTGAGCAATCCGATGTCGCTTTTCGGACTGCTGCTTTTGCTTGCCTTCGTGCTGATCGCGGTGTTCGCGCCGGTATTGGCGCCGCCGCAGGAATTCCAGCTCTCGCCCTATGACACGCCGCGCGCCGGCTTCTGGGCGACGCCTCAGCCCCCCTCGGATCTGGCGCTGTTCGGCACGACGCAGGGGCAATACGATATCTACTACGCGGTGATCTGGGGCACCCGCACCGCCTTCAAGATAGGGCTTGGCGTGGTGGCCATCTCCGTTTTGATCGGCATGACGGTGGGGGCGTTGGCTGCGTTCTACGGCGGGATCCTGGACGAGATCCTGATGCGCATCGCCGATGTATTCATGGCGGTGCCATTCCTCATCGCCGCGCTGGTCCTGACCGCGATCCTTGGGAAGGGGATCGTGCCTATCATGATCGCGCTGACCACCTTCGGCTGGATGGGATATGCCCGCGTCGTGAGGAGCGAAATTCTGCGTATCCGCGAGATGGATTACGTCAACGCCGCCCGCAGCTATGGCGCGAGCGATCTGCGGCTGATCGTGCTGCACATCCTTCCCAACGCCTTCTTTCCGGTTCTGGTGCTGGCGACGATGGCGACCGGCTCTATGGTGTTGTCGGCCTCGGCCCTGTCCTTCCTGGGGGTGGGCACCGAGGAAGGTTACGCGGACTGGGGACAGTTCATCGCCTATTCGCGCAACTGGATCGTCGGCCAGGCCGACAACCCGTTTCAATACTGGTACACGCTCGCCTTCCCGGGCGCCGCCATCTTCCTGTTCGTGCTGGCCTGGAACCTCGTCGGGGATGCGCTCCGCGATGTTCTGGATCCGCGTCACCAAGCCTGAGGAACACGCCGATGCCTTCGCTTTCCACCGATGCCCACACCCTTGTCAAGGACCTGATCCGCCACGAGGTGGAGGACAAGTCGATCCCGTCGATCTCCTATGCATTGGTGGATCGTGACGGCCTGCTGGCGGAGGGTCATGTCCAGCGCCACAACCGCCACTACCCGATGAGGGAAGATACCTGCTTTCGCATCGGCTCCATCACCAAGACCTTCACCTCGTTGGCAATCATGCAGCTGGTGGAACGCGGCCAAGTGGACATCGACGCCGACATCCAGACCTATCTCCCCGGGTTCTCGCCGATCAATCCCTTCGCCGGGAGGGACTCCGGGCCGTTCGGCCCGCAGGTCACCCTGCGCAAGCTGATGAGCCACACCGCCGGCATCGTGCGTGAGCCGAAGAGCGGGCACTATCTCGACGCGCACCGCCCACCGCTGGAGGAGACGGTCGCGGAACTGGCGCAATCGACGCTGAAGCAGGATCCGAGCGCGGGAACGATGCACTATTCCAATGCGGGGATCGCCGTGGTCGGGCTGGTGATCGAGAAGGTCAGCGGCTTGAGCTATGCGGATTACGTGCATGCGCACATCATGGGCCCGCTGGGGATGAAGGATACCTCTGCCGGCATGGCGCCGGGCATCCGGGAGAGGCTGGCCCCGGCGGATATGTGGACGCTGGAGGGCGACAGCCCGGCCCCCGTCTTCGATCTGGGCGGCTCTCCCGCGGGCAACGTCTTCTCCACGACTGGCGACATGGCCCGCTATGCGCGTTGCCTGCTGCGCGGTGGATTTGCGCCCGACGGCGCGGCAATCGTTTCGCCCGCCTCTTTGCGTGAGATGTGGGCCCCCGTCGGCAAACGGATGGCGCATGGCAAGATCACCAGCGGATATGGGTTGTGCTATGGCGTGGCCGAGGTGGACGGCTGGACCACGGTCGGCCACGGCGGGGCCGTCTACGGCTATGCCTCGCAGATGACGCTGATCCCGACCGCCGGGCTGGGCGTCCTGATCTTCGCTACGCTGGATTTCGCCAACCAGATCGGCAGCCGCTTAGCCGAGGATGCGCTGCGGGTCGCACTGGCGGAACGGAATATGGGTCGGGTGCCGGGACGCAGCCAATCGCCGCCGCCGATCAGCGAGGAGCAATTCGCGACGCTTCCCGGCAACTACCGTGACGCCGCATCCGGCGAGGTCGTCGAGGTGAAGGCCTCCGGCGGCAAGCTCTACCTCATGGGCGAGGGGGTGCCGTTGCAGATCCGTCCGTCCGGCGGCGACAGGTTCGTCATCGATGGCCGTATCTACGGTCGCGACGCCGACTATCCGCATCTGAGCCTGAGTTTTCCCGCAGCTGACTCGCTCTTCTGGAAGGGCTCGACATGGACCCGGATCGCGGATGTTCCGGGCGAGGCGCCGCCGCCCGATATTGCGCCGCATCTGGGCGAGTACGGGCCGGATTTCAACATCACCTATCTGACCTACAGCCACGGCAAACTGCGCTGCCTGATAGAGTATTTCTGCAGTCATGTCTGCGAGCCGGTGGACAAGGACCGCTTCCGTATGCACGGCATCCTTTACGAGGAAGAAGTGCTGGAACTCGACGCGGTGGATGAGCAGGGCCGCCGGGGCATCCGGGTCGGTCCCATGTTCCTGGAACGCCGAGCAGCCTGACATGTCCGAGCTCGCACAGGCGATGACCATGGGGGGGCCAATCGGGCCGCGAATGCGGATCGACGGGCGCGAGGTGGATTACTTCTGCGGGACCAGCTACTTCGCACTGCATGGCCACACGAGCGTCATTGATGCTGCCTGCGACGCCACGCGCCGCTTCGGCATGGGACCGGGCACCCTGGCATCGGTTCCGGTCTACGACGAGCTGCAACAGGCTTTGCGCGACTGGTTCGCGGCGGAGCATGTGACCTTCCTGATCTCGGGCTATGTCAGCTCGATGGCGCTGCTTCAGGCCGTATGCGAGCCCGGCGACCTTTTGCTGATGGACGCTGCCACGCATTATGCGGTCCGTGACGCCGTGCCGACGCTGGATCTGCCGGTGGCTCGGTTCCATCACCTCTCGCCCGATGATCTGGCGGAGACGCTGAGGCGGGAACTGAAGCCGGGGCAGCGCCCGGTGGTGATCACCGACGGGGTGTTCCCGTCGAGCGGCCGGCTTGCGCCGCTCGCGGATTATGACGAGGTGCTCGGTGGCTACGAAGAGGCGCTGCTGTGCATCGATGACAGCCATGGCTTCGGCATACTGGGCGAAGGTGGGCGCGGCACGCTGGAGCATTTCGGGACGGAGAGCGCCAGGCGATACGCCGCCGGCACCCTGAGCAAGGCCTTCGGCGCGCTGGGAGGCGTCATTCCCGGCGACGCCGCGCTGGCGACGCGGCTGCGCAAGCGCGCCCGCATCCTCCGCGGCGCCTCGCCGCCGCCGCCCGCCGCCGCTGGGGCCGCCCTGGCGGCGCTGCGGCTGCTCAAGGCCGATCCCTCCTTCCGCCAGCGGCTGCGCGCCAACGTGAAGCAGATGCGCAGTGGATTGCGGGAGCTGGGCTTCGAGTTGCCGGACAACCCCGTGCCGATCGTGACGCTGCGCGATGACGGCCGGGATCTGGCTGCGCTGGCAGCGGCGCTCGCGGAGCGCGACATCTTGGTGAAGCTGACGCCGGCCTCCGGCTATTCCGACGCCCCCCCGATGCCGACGCTGCGGATCGCTGTTTTTTCCGAGCACAGCCCCGAACAGATAGACCGGCTGATCCGGTCGGTTGCCGAACTGGCATGAGAAAGGAAGAACCAAATGAAAATTTTCATCAGCGCCGACATTGAAGGCACCGCCGGCATCACCGAGGGCGGTGAGGGAAACCGTGATCGCCCCGAATACGCCGAGTTCCGCGAGTACATGACGGACGAACTGGTCGCCGCCTGCCAAGGCGCGAGGGCGGCCGGAGCAACGGAAATCCTGGTGAAAGACGCTCATGCCAGCGCGCGCAACCTGATCCTGTCGAAGCTGCCTGACTATGTCAGCATCGTGCGCGGGTGGAGCGGCCATCCCGACCTGATGATGTTCGGGCTGGACGACAGCTTCGACGCAGCGCTTTACACCGGCTATCACGACAGGGCAGGGGCGGACAGCAATCCATTGGCTCACACCCTGACCGGCCGGATCCAGCGCATCCTGCTGAATGGGGAGGAGGCATCGGAATTCACGCTGAATGCGCTCTGCGCCGCGCGCTACGGCGTTCCATCCAGTTTCCTGTCCGGCGACCGCGGCATGTGCGAGGCGGCCGCTGCGCTTGTGCCCGGCATCGTCATTGTCGCAACGAGCGAAGGTTACGGGTCGGCATCGCGGTCGATGTCTCCGGCCCGGTCGGTATCGGCGATACGCGATGGGGTGGAAGCTGCCCTGTCGAACGGCATCAGCGGTGGCATGCCGGCAAAGGCCGGCGACTGGGAGCTCCGGATTGAATTCAGCAACCCCGTGGACGCCTATCGGGGTTGCTGGTATCCTGGCGTAGAACATGTCGCCGACCGCACCCTGCAGTTCCGGGCTATTGATTTCTTCGAAATCCAGCGCGCGATCCGTTTCATCGTCATGTAGCTGGATCTTGCAGGCCTTGGCTGGCCCCCCCTGATGCGCAAGTGTCTTCACATCGGCGTTGTTGCGTAACTCACGCCTGAGGCATGATGGCCCCTTTCCCTTCAGCATCAGGCCACGCGAACGATCTCGGCCGTTCCGAGGGCCGAGAAGCGGTTCATGAGAGCGATGCGGATCTGGATTTCTGCGGTCTGACGGTCAGTGTCTCTGGCGCTGATGCGCTCGCCGAAGGTGAGAACGGCGGTGAGAAAGTCGGCCACGGTAGCGGCGGGATGAGCCCGCTGCGGGCGGCGTAATAGTCGTCCACCTATGTCCTTGCTGCAGACTGCAGGGAGGGCGGGAGGATCTTTACCGTGGACATGTATCGGAAAGTTCGGCTGGCCTGTGCGGAGGGCATGAGCCAGCGAGAGGCGGCGCGGCATTTCAACATCTCGCGCGACACCGTAGCCAAGATGATGGCGTTCTCGGTTCCGCCGGGTTACCGGCGGAAGGCGGCGGTGAAGCGGCCGAAGCTAGAGGGGTCTGCTGCCGGAGGGGGCGAAATCCTACGCTAAGGTCTGATACCGGGTCCTGCCCGCTGCAGGGTTCTGTAAACTGTCGGCCTTGAAACGGAGAAGAGCTCGGCAAGATCGCTGATGGAGTAGTCGCCCGACGCATGCATGCGCGTCAGCTCTTTTTGCTGTTTTTCTGAGAGCTTCGGCTGCTTTCCTCTAAGCTTCCCCTTGGCGCGGGCGATGGCCATACCTTCCCGTGTCCGCATTTTGATCAGGTCGGCCTCAAACTCAGCGAAGGTGGCCAGAATGTTGAAGAACATTTTGCCCATCGGATCGGTCGGATCGTAAACCGATGCGCCGATAGCAAGTTTCACACCCTTCTTTTCAAGCTGCTCTGCGATGGCGCGTGCATCAGGGACGGATCGAGCGAGCCGATCCAGCTTTGGCACGACCAGCACGTCGCCTTCCCGCACAGCAGCCAGTGCCTGGTCGAGACCGGGGCGGGCGCGATTGGTGCCTGTCAGCCCGTGGTCGGTATAGATGCGCTCTTCTGATACCCCCAGAGCTTTCAGGGCCTGCCGTTGCGCGGTTAGGTCCTGCTTGTCGGTCGAGCAACGGGCGTAGCCAATTCTGGTCATGGTCATGCTTCAGTGTACGAATAAGGGGCCTCGTGTGCGAATCATATCGTACCATCTATACGATATGTTCAGCGGTGTGGTTTTTCTGACTCTGCCAACCTTTGCAAAATATGCCCGCTGAAGGATCCCCTTACGGACAGCCTCGTCGGCCTGACCGAGGCCGAGCGCAGCGACGCGATGCGCCGGTTCGAGGCGATCCGCCCTCATTTTCTGCACGGCGTCTCCCTCACCGAGCTGGCACGGAATACCGGGCTTCCTTTGCGCAGCCTACAGAGGTGGGCGACACGTTACCGGACAGGCGGTATCTCACGTCTTGCACGCTGCCGACGTTCGGATACCGGGAAACGCCGTCTGGCTTCGGACCTCGTAGCGGTGATTGAGGGCCTTGCCCTCGGCAAGCCGCGCCTTTCCGTGGCGGCTATTCATCGGCGCGTCTCGGTGATGGCCGCTGCGCAGGCGTGGCCGGTGCCTTCCTATTCCACTGTTTATGAGATCACGCGCGCGCTTGACCCGGCTCTCATTACGCTCGCCCATGACGGACCAGCGGCGTACCGGGACCGCTTCGCACTAATCCACCGTCACCGCGCCGAGCGGCCGAACGCCATCTGGCAGGCCGATCATACTCAGCTCGACATCCTCGTGCTGGATGCCGACGGCGCGCCAGCACGGCCCTGGCTGACGCTCGTGGTCGATGATCGTTCCCGCGCCATCGCCGGATACTGCGTCTTCCTGGGTGCCCCCACCGCCCTACAGACCTCGCTTGCGCTGAGGCAAGCAATCTGGCGCAAGACCGATCCCGCCTGGCCCGTCTGTGGCGTACCCGATATCCTCCATGTTGATCATGGCAGCGACTTCACCAGCCGACATCTCGAACAGGTCGCTGCCGACCTCAGGATCGAGGTCGTCTTCTCCGGGGTCGGTCGCCCGCAGGGGCGCGGCAAGATCGAACGCCTGTTCGGGACGCTCAACACGGAACTCTTGCCGGAGCTGCCGGGATATCTCGTGGAGGGACGGCCGGCCAGCGCGCCTGTCCTGTCGCTCTCCCAACTGGATGCCGCCGTCGGCGCCTACATCATCCACACTTATAATCTACGCGTTCACAGCGAGATCGGTGCCGCCCCCAGGGACGCCTGGATTGCCGACGGCTGGATGCCGCGGATGCCCGACAGCCTCGAGGCGCTTGATCTCCTGCTGGTATCCGTCGCCGCCTCCCGGCGTGTTCGTCGCGACGGCATCCATTTCCAGGGCCTGCGCTACATGGACCCCACGCTCGCCGTTTATGTTGGGGAGGCCGTCACCATCCGTTACGACCCTCGCGACATAACTGAGATCCGCGTGTTCCATCGCGACCGGTTCCTCTGCCGGGCGATCAGCCCGGAACATGCGGATCGCACCATTTCTCTCAAGGACATCGAGCAGGCCCGCACGGCGCGTCGTCGCGCGCTCCGGGCCGATATTGCCACCAGGACGGCCAAGGTGGCGGCGTTCCTCCCGCAGCCGCAGCCTGCACAACAGACGCGCGGGAAGGCGCCGGTCCGCACGAAGCCGAAGCTCTCGCTCTACAAGGAGGATCGCCGCCCATGACCGTCGGGCGCCGCAGCACGGGCGCATTCATCGCAACCCGCGAACACAGACGGTTCGTCGAGTTCGCCGACGCCGTCCGCCGCCAGAGCACCATCGGGCTCTGCCACGGGCCGGCCGGCGTGGGGAAAACCCTGTCGGCCCGACGCTACGCCAACTGGGACCTTGCCGAGCCCCTTCTTACCGTGTGGGGGCCGCGAGAATCTTCCGACGAAAAGATCTATGCTGCGCTCGCCCGGTCGCGCACGCTCTTTTACACCCCTGCCGTCGCGGGTTCATTGAGCGCGTTGCGCCAAGACCTCGTACCACTGGTCAGCCGCGTCAACGCCTGCATCGACCAAGGCCTTGCGAGTCCAGGAACTCAGGCTGCCACATCACCCTTCGGTCGCATCGAGCTCGTCATCATCGACGAGGCGGAGCGCCTGACCAACACCGCGCTCGAATATCTCCGCGATCGGTTCGACCGCAGCGATATCGGCCTGATCCTGATCGGTATGCCCGGAATCGAGAAGCGCATGGGCCACTATCCGCAGCTCTACAGCCGTGTCGGGTTTTCGCATCGGTATCCACCACTCTCGCAGGAGGAGCTCCGCTTCGTGCTGACCCGCCACTGGAAGCGGCTCGGATCCGCGCTCGATCTGGACGACTTCACCGACAGTCAGGCGGCCGCCGCGATCGCGCGGCTGACGGGCGGCAACTTCCGCCTGCTCCAACGCCTTGTCGCTCAAATGGACCGTGTCCTGCGCATCAACGAGCTGACCACGATCACCGAAGACGTTGTCGAGGCCGCCGCCGGTGCCCTCGTTATCGGCCACGCCACATAGCGATCAAGAAACCCCGCCACTTACCGGTCAAGGTCACACCAGATTTCAACAGGTTGACCGGGACAAAAATCCATGGGCGTTGTTGCAGAACCGCTGCCCGACGCGTGACTTCCCCTTTCCCCATCAGGT
>ERZ1645185.344-NODE-344-length-19627-cov-4.145310_pt1 | contig 19627 bp, 16 predicted proteins | sample MGYA00575351_ERZ1645185 | MGnify/ENA primary metagenome ERZ1645185 (study PRJEB40838, sample SAMN11284767) | freshwater sediment metagenome | isolation source: river sediment | host: Sediment | place: India: Jana village, Kanpur | collected 2015-12-17 ...
AAAGAACAAAACTTAACTGATCAGCTTGCAATCGAGCGTAGCCAATTGTTGATCGAGCAGCGCACATGGGCAATGCCTGGTTATATTGAAAAAATTGCCAAAAGTAAACTCAATATGATTGCACCTTCATCGAACCATATTACGGTTATTTCGCCTAATCATGTTGTAAATTGAGCTAAGCCAATCAATGGGTGATTAATGATGAGATATCAAACGGCTACCACAGCAATTTATCTACCAGTTTGGCGTTCAAGATTTCTGATCATTGTGCTTTTATTGGGATTAATGGGTCTATCTGGCCGTGCAATCTATCTCCAAAGTTTAAATAAAGATTTTTTAAAGCAGCAAGGAGAGTCGAGGTATAGTCGAGTCGTAGAGTTAAATGCCCAGCGCGGAAGAATTACTGACCGTAATGGTGAAATTTTAGCGATTAGTGCGCCAGTAAAATCCGTATGGGTTGATCCCCAGCAGCTTAATGTAACTCCTGACCAGTTAATAAAATTGGCACAACTATTAGAAGTTGATGCTGCAGAAATTCATAAACGAATTTCAGATAAAGATAAACGTTTTGTTTATTTGAAACGCCAACTGCCTCCCGAGACTGCAGAGAATGTAGCGGATCTGAACATTAAAGGCCTTTATCTCAAGAGAGAATTTTATCGATATTATCCGACGGGGGAAATGGCGGCTCATGTTTTGGGTTTTACCGATATCGATGGAAAAGGGCAGGAAGGGGTTGAGTTGGGTTGGGAAGAAATTTTGACAGGAAAGCATGGTAGCAGGCGTGTCATTAAAGATCGGATCGGTCGAGTTGTGGAAAATGTGGAAAGAATTCGATCACCTCAACCTGGTCAAAATTTAGTTTTATCGATTGACAGTAAAATTCAATATCTTGCGCATCGGGAATTAAAGCAAGCAGTAGAATCGCATCGTGCCAAAGCGGGCAGTGTGATTATACTGGATGCACAAACCGGTGAAGTATTAGCGCTAGCTAACTATCCTACTTATAATCCTAACCAGCGTTCTACGATTCGTAAGGAAAGCTTACGTAATCGCGCATTTGTCGATACATTCGAGCCCGGATCAACTTTGAAACCCTTTGCAGTATCCATTGCAATGGAAGCCGGAAAAATCAAACCGACATCGCTACTGGAAACGGCGCCCGGCTTTCTTAAAGTGGGGAAAGCAACGATTCGTGATGTCCGAAATAAGGGGGCATTAACCGTATCGCAAGTGATTCAGGAGTCAAGTAATGTAGGTACCGCAAAAATTGCATTAATGCTGCCACCCAAGACATTCTGGGAAATGCTTAATCAATCTGGCTTTGGTACTTCAACGGGATCTGGATTTCCTGGCGAGGTAAATGGAGTGCTGCGTCCCTATCATAAATGGAAACCCATTGAGCAGGTCACAATGTCCTACGGTCACGGTATTTCAGTGAATTTAATGCAACTTGCTCGCGCCTACACTATTTTTGCATCGGGAGGAGAATTAAAACCAATATCGTTGCTTAAAAGGCATTCTTCAGTATTTGGGCAGCGAGTTTTATCTACTGAAACGGCAAATGCGATGAGCAGTATGCTTGAGGCCGCAGTACAAACAAAAGGAACGGGTTTGAAAGCGCAAGTTAGTGGTTATCGGGTAGCTGGTAAAACAGGTACTGCCCATAAACGTCTAGAAAATAAAAAGGGCTACGCTGCAGATCGTTACATTTCGACGTTTGCCGGCTATGCGCCGGTATCTAATCCAAGATTGGTGGTTGCAGTAATGATCGATGAACCATCCGCTGGCCAATATTTTGGGGGTGCTGTTGCTGCTCCCTTATTCAGTGAAGTAATGGCAGCTGCTTTATGGCAACTCAATGTTCCTCGTGATGCTCCTGGAAATATAGTGAGCTCACCTCTACCGGTGGGATCTAAGGAGGAAGGATGAGTACCTCAATCTCATGGAAATCGGAGGAGCCTCTTGTAAGCCGTATCCTTGATGAACTCAAGGTTCCAATTAAACGCTTAGTAACTAATCATCGCGACCTGAAAGTAGGAGATACTTTTATTGCATACGCAGGAAATCGTTACGATGCGCGCTCCGATATTGCTAAAGCGATTGCTGCGGGTGCAAATGCAGTGATTTGGGAAAAGCAACAATTTGCATGGAATCCGGAATGGGCTATTCCAAATTATGCAGTGCTTGGTCTCAAAGAAAAGGTGGGATTGATCGCGAGTCAGGTGTATGGAAATCCCTCACATCATTTGTGGTTGGTTGGCTTCACTGGAACCAATGGAAAAACATCTTGCAGTCATTGGTATGCTGAGGCGATGACGATCTTAGGAAAAAAAACAGCGATTATTGGAACTTTAGGAAATGGTTTTTTGCAAGATCTAACATCTACTACCAATACAACGCCTGATGCCGTTTTGTTGCAGGAAACTCTAGCAAGTTATTTACAAGAAGGCGCGCAAAATTTAGCAATTGAGGTGTCCTCTCATGGTCTTGTTCAAGGACGTGTGAATGGTTGCAAGTTCGCGGTAGCTGTGCTCACCAATTTATCCCGAGATCACTTGGACTATCATAAAAATATGGATGAGTATGCTGCGGCAAAAGCCAAGTTATTTCTCTGGCCCAATCTTAATTATGCAGTATTAAACCTAGATGATGTTTTTGGAGTTGAGCTCGTTCAACAGATCAGAAAGAAAGATCTCCAAATTATTGGTTATGGTTTTAACCAATCAATCGATTTGCCGCCAAGTCAAAATAATCTGAGATTGCTTAGCGGTAGTAATTTACAAGCAAGTATTCACGGTCTGGAATTTGATGTTGAATTTGGGTGCGAGAAAGCGCATATAAAAACTACATTACTCAATCGATTTAATGCCAATAATCTTTTAGCAGTTATTGCTTCACTTATTGCAAGTGGTGTTAATTTGCGGGATGCGGTTTCAGCTGTGTCACGAGTAAAACCTGTTTCAGGTAGAATGGAAAAGTTTGGTGGGGGGACTCAACCGACTGTAATTATAGATTATGCGCATACACCAGATGCTCTTGAAAAAGTGCTAACTGGACTCCGTGAAACCTTAATGAGTAGTCACTTGAAACAGAAGCCTCATTCGAGAAAAGCAAGATTAATCTGTGTATTTGGATGTGGTGGAGATCGGGATCGTGGTAAGAGGCCTATTACTGGGGATATCGTAACGCGTTTGGCAGATGAGGTTATCATTACCAGCGATAATCCGCGTAGTGAAGAGCCTCGCGATATTATCAATGAGATCGTGGCGGGTACTCGACATCAAAACTATATAATCGAAGAAGATCGTACTTCTGCAATTTATCAAGCTATTCATAATGCACATAAAAACGATATTGTGCTGATTGCTGGAAAGGGCGCTGAAGCCTACCAAGAGATTAAAGGGAGACGATTGCCATTTGATGATCGTGAAGTCACGCAACAAGTACTACATGATTTAGCGAATATGAAAATGCGAGCACGCAGATGATGACCGTTCAAGAGGCTGCTAGCATGCTGAATACTCATTGGTATGGTGATGATCTCGTGTTTAGTGATGTAAGTACCGATAGCCGTCAGATTAAAGCAGGTGATTTGTTTGTGGCATTAGCGGGCGATCGATTTGATGGACATGATTATATTGGCGATACAATCAAACATGGTGCTGTTGCCGCGCTGATTTCAAAAAATATTCAAAACATAAAATCACCACAGCGTTTTGGCTGGATACAAGTTGCTGATACTCGGTCAGCACTAGGGCAGTTAGCGTCTCGATGGCGCGATCGGTTTTCATTACCGTTAGTGGCTGTGACAGGAAGTAATGGGAAGACGACTGTCAAAGAAATGATTGCATCCATTTTTACTAAGGCAGTTTTCCATCAATTAAATTCTACGATCAGTTTCCCTGTTGATAAGGTTTTGGCCACAACCGGTAATCTTAATAATGATATTGGCGTTCCTCTTACTTTATTAAGAATCAGGCAGCAGCATGCTTATGCAGTAGTAGAGATGGGGATGAATCATGCAGGCGAAATTGCTTATCTGACGCAATTGGCAAAGCCGGATATTGCAGTGATTACCAATGCGGGCGCGGCACATATTGAGGGGCTGGGTTCGATTGAGTCAGTTGCACACGCGAAAGGAGAAATTTTCCAAGGGTTGAGTGAATCGGGCGTGGCCATCATTAATGCGGATGATGATTATGCAAACTTATGGTATCAATTGGCTGGTGGGCGTCGAGTAATAAGCTTTGGCTTGAATCCAAAGGCTCAAGTGCGTGCGGATTGCCATTTTCTAGCATCGAATAACAAGTGGATTCTGAAACTTCCAAGGGGAGAAAGCGAAATTGGGTTGCAAGTACTCGGCCAGCATAACGTAATGAATGCTTTGGCTGCGGCTGCTGTGGCAGTAGGTGCTGGAATCAATGAGTCAGTTATTGCTGAGGGATTGTCAGCATTTGCTGGTGTCAAGGGCCGCATGCAGAAAAAAAATGGGTTGCATGAAGCAACTTTAATCGATGATACCTATAATGCGAACCCCGCATCCGTGGGCGCAGCACTTTCAGTTTTAGCTAATCTGCCAGGAAGAAAAATACTTGTATTGGGCGATATGGGAGAGCTTGGTGTTGAGGGAGCCGAGCTTCATCGAAAAATTGGCGAAGCAGCGAGCCGGGCAGGTATCGAAATATTACTTACACTGGGTGAGCTAAGTGTTAATGCAGCAGTGGGATTCGGTAAGGGAGCTCTGCATTTTTCTAATATCGATGAACTGCTTGGAGAAGCTGAGAAATTATTGGATCGCAATGTCACAATGTTGGTTAAGGGTTCTCGTTTTATGAAAATGGAACGGGTCATTCAACGATTTGAAGTGTGACTGATTAGTAATTATTTAACAAAGATTAAATACGCGTGATCGAGATCGGGATCACCTAAAGGATAATAATGCTGTTACTCATTGCTCAATGGATTGCACAAGATGTCCGTGCTTTTAATGTTTTCAACTATATAACATTACGTACGGTATTGGCTGTGTTAACGGCATTGGTAATATCGTTTGTTATAGGGCCTGCAATGATACGTAAATTAACGGCGTACAAAATCGGGCAATCGATACGTGAAGATGGTCCCCAGTCGCATTTGATTAAAGCCGGCACTCCAACGATGGGTGGCGCATTAATTTTAACGTCAATCGTTATTACCATTTTGTTATGGGCGGATCTGACGAATCGTTACATCTGGGTCGTTCTGCTGACAACACTAGGCTTTGGGGTTATTGGGTGGGTGGATGATTATCGGAAGGTCGTGCATCGCAATTCTAAAGGCCTTTCAGCTGCGGCTAAATTTTTCTGGCAATCCATAATTGCATTTTGCGTTGCAGGATACCTTTATTGGATTGCTGATACCCCAGAGCAAACCAATATGATCGTTCCTTTTTTTAAAGAAGTAGCAATTCCATTGGGTATGGTTAGTTTTATGATACTAACTTATCTAGTTATTGTAGGAACGAGCAATGCAGTTAATTTAACAGATGGGTTGGATGGTTTAGCTATTATGCCAACGGTAATGATCAGTGGTGCATTAGCTATTTTTGCTTACGTAACAGGGCATATCGTTTTTGCCAAGTATCTGGGGATTCCCTATATCCAGAATGTTGGCGAGCTAGCGGTTTTTTGTGGTGCATTGGCAGGTGCTGGCCTAGCTTTTCTCTGGTTTAACACATATCCAGCTGAAGTTTTTATGGGGGACGTGGGAGCGTTATCGCTCGGGGCTGCGCTTGGTATTATTACAGTCATTGTTCGCCAAGAGATTGTTTTGGTGATTATGGGAGGGGTATTTGTTGCAGAAGCTTTATCCGTCATGCTACAGGTGGCCTTTTTTAAGCTGAGAGGCAAAAGAATTTTTCGTATGGCACCGATTCACCATCATTTTGAATTGAAAGGGTGGAAGGAGAATCAAGTTGTTGTACGATTCTGGATTATTACTTTGATTTTAGTTTTATTAGGACTTTCAACGCTTAAATTACGATGAATTTCCATGAAAAAAAGGTTCTGGTTCTGGGATCCGGTGAAACAGGAATCTCCATGGTTAAATGGCTTTCATATCTAGGAGCACAATTAACGCTGGCCGATAGTCGCTCTAATCCACCTAATCAACATTTCTTAGATAATCTTGTTCCTCCACAAAGGAGATTCTTTGGTGATTTTGAATCTAATCTATTAAATCAAATTGATGTAATCGTAATTAGTCCCGGGGTTCCTCTAGCTGAGCCGATTGTACAAGAAGCTTTCAAACGTAATCTACCTGTATTTGGTGATATTGAATTGTTTGCATTGGCGCTAAACCAACTCAAGCAACCGAAACCAACTATTCTTGCGATTACTGGTTCCAATGGCAAAACAACGGTAACAAGTATGGTTGGTGAAATGGTGAGACATGCAGGATGGGATGTGGAGGTCGCTGGAAACATCGGACCTGCTGTATTAAATGTCCTGCTGCAGCGACTCTCTTCTGGAATATTGCCGCGTTGCTGGGTACTCGAATTATCGAGCTTCCAACTCGAAACTACTCAAACACTTTCTCCTGATAGTGCGGTCGTGCTGAACATTAGTGAAGATCATTTTGATCGTTATGTTGGATTGGAGGACTACGCGGCTGCGAAAGCAAGGATTTTCATAAGCAATGCTAATAATACTCAAATACTAAACCGGGATGATCCAAGCGTGCTCGCAATGGCATTGTCTGATAAAAAACGAATCACTTTCGGCTTAAATAAACCAAGCAGCGACATCGATTTTGGCTTGCTTGAGTCTGGTTCTACTTTATGGTTAGTTGAAGGGAGAAAACAGCTTTTAAAAGCAAATGAACTGCAAATTCCAGGTATGCATAATGTGGCTAACGCGTTGGCAGCACTAGCGCTCTGTCGTTCGGTGGGATTGCCATATGAGCCGCTAGTCGATGCATTACGTAAATTTAAAGGACTACCCCATCGAATGCAGAAAGTAGCAACGATTCAAGGCGTTGATTATTACGATGATTCTAAAAGTACGAATGTCGGTTCTGCCATTGCTGCATTAAATGGGATGAAAGGAAATATTGTGTTAATCGCGGGAGGAGATGGGAAAGGTCAGGATTTTTCGCCATTAATCGAACCCATTAAACAATATGTTCGATCGCTGGTGTTGCTTGGCCGTGACGCAGAGAAAATTAGCCGTACTATTAAAGGAGCTGCCAAACCGATTCATCATGTGTCGACGATGGAAGATGCGGTGCAGTTAAGTTTTTTATTGGCAGAGCCAGGTGATATGGTTCTGCTTTCTCCTGCTTGCGCGAGTCTTGATATGTTTAGGAATTATATTCACCGAGCAGAGGTTTTTACTGCGGCAGTTAGGAAGTTAGAAAGTAAAGGTATTTTATTAGCTGAGAGTAACCCTAGCCTATGATTGCTCAACCTACGATTAATCGACAAAAATTTATAGCCTCATCAGATTATTATCTCATTGGATCGGCATTAGCGCTGATAAGTCTCGGTCTAATTATGATTTACTCAGCATCTATCGCAATTGCTGAATCTGAGTATGGAGAAGCAGGTTCTTTTTATTATCTGACTAGGCATGCTAGCTATATCCTCGTCGGCCTGATATTGGGTTCTATTGCGTTTCAAATTCCGACGCGAGTGTGGCGAACGTTCGTTCCCTATTTATTTTTGGGTGGGATTTTTCTGCTCATTTTGGTACTGATTCCTGGAATCGGGCGTGAAATTAATGGTAGTCAACGGTGGATATCGCTGGTAGTGGTTAACTTTCAACCATCAGAACTCATGAAGCTGTTGATGATTCTTTATGTGTCGGATTATGTAGTTCGTAAATCTGTATATCTTAATGATCTTCGAAGAGGTTTTTTACCGCTATGGCTTGTTATCGGAATAGTAGGCGTATTGTTATTGCGTGAGCCTGATTATGGGGCTTTCGTCGTCATTACTGCGATTGCAGTGGTCATTATGTTCCTTGGAGGTATGAGTCTGAAGCTATTTGCTGGATTGGCCAGTGTTTTACTTACTGGCTTGGTGTTGCTAGTTTTGTTTGAGCCCTACCGGATGGATCGTATTATTGCTTTTATGGATCCTTGGGCTGATCCATTTGGGAAAGGCTATCAATTGAGCCATGCATTAATTGCGTTTGGTCGAGGAGAGTGGTTCGGCGTTGGACTCGGGGGGAGCGTAGAAAAACTATTTTACTTACCTGAGGCGCATACGGATTTTTTACTGGCAGTACTCGCCGAAGAATTGGGTTTTATCGGCGTAATGGTTGTAATGTTGTTATTCGCTTGCTTATTAATAAGAGCTTATCAAATTGGGCGTTTAGCAGCTTCACTGGAAAATTATTTCTCGGCCTTAGTAGCCCAAGGAATCGGAATTTGGCTAGGACTCCAGGCGCTAATCAATATGGGAGTGAATATGGGAGTGTTGCCAACAAAAGGATTAACACTGCCATTGATGAGTTTCGGTGGAAGTAGCATTGTAGTGAGTTGTATCGCATTAGCAATTTTGTTGCGAATTGATAGTGAGAATCGTCAAAGAATTAGGGGAGTTGCGATATGACGGACTCGAAGCGCATTTATTGTTAAGGGTCGACGTGGAACCTACACTTTTGATTATGGCTGGAGGAACAGGAGGGCATGTTTTTCCTGGTATAGCTGTAGCCGATCATATGCGCTCACTTGGCTGGAAGGTTGTATGGTTGGGTACGCAAAATGGAATGGAAGCAGCGCTAGTGCCTAAATATGGATATCCTATGGAATACATTGATTTTTCTGGTATTAGGAGAAAAAAGGTATTGGATTGGCTGTTATTACCAGGAAAGTTAATACTCGCTTTTTGGCAAAGTATCAAAATTCTGATGCGTATTCAACCGAGTATCGTATTAGGAATGGGAGGGTATCCAGCTTTCCCAGGCGGATTAATGGCAATTCTCATGAATAAACCCTTAATTATTCACGAGCAAAATGCGATTGCTGGACTTACGAATAAAGTCCTTTCCAAAGTGGCTGATAAAATTTTATTAGGTTTTCCTGGCACATTCCCTCAAGAAGATAAACGAGTTATGGTTACTGGAAATCCAGTACGTAGTGAAATTGCACATTTACCATTACCTGAGCAACGATTTTTGAATCGAACCGGCCCTATTAAGATTTTGGTGATAGGAGGTAGTTTAGGTGCTAGTGTTTTAAATAAAGTAATACCCCAAGCACTCAGTCGTATATCTGATAGTGAGCGCCCCATTGTTAAACATCAATCAGGTAAGCAGCATATTGATGAATTGAGAGAAAATTATCGTCAACACGGTGTCGAAGGTCAATTAATCGATTTTATTGATGATATGGCGACCAGTTATGCTGAGTGTGATTTGGTTATTTGTCGAGCCGGCGCGTTAACGATTACTGAATTGGCAGCAGCTGGCGTTGCTAGTATCTTAATACCCTTTCCTTACGCAGTTGATGATCACCAAACGGCTAATGCTGAATATCTGGCTAAACCTGGTGCTGCAGTATTGTTACCGCAGCATGCGTTGAGTCCTGATAATCTAGCCAACAAAATCATGGAATTGAACCGAGCAAAGTTACTCGAGATGGCTAAAATTGCCCGTAAATTGGCAAATTTGGATTCTGCGGAACAAGTTGCTCAAGTATGTGTTGTAATGGAGAAATCGCACTATGAAACATAAGGTTAAATCTGTTCACTTTGTTGGAATTGGTGGTGCCGGTATGGGCGGTATTGCTGAAGTGTTAATTAATTTAGGATATAAAGTAAGCGGCTCGGATTTAACGGAAAATATGACAACCGAGCGTTTGCAGAAATTAGGCGCTTCAATTTACTCTGGTCACGCTAAAGACAATGTGTCAAATGCTGATGTGGTGGTAACCTCGACTGCTGTTAAATCAGATAATCCAGAAATTATTGCAGCTCGCGAACACCATATTCCCATTGTACCGAGAGCAATGATGCTTGCAGAGTTACTGCGGTTACGGCAAGGAATAGCCATTGCAGGAACACATGGAAAAACAACGACCACGAGCTTGGTTGCGAGTATTCTGGCAGAAGCGGGATATGATCCTACCTTTGTCATCGGTGGAAAGCTTGAGGCAGCAGGAAGCCATGCTAAGCTGGGTGGTGGTGAGTTTATTGTTGTGGAAGCAGATGAATCTGATGCCTCATTTTTATATTTACAACCTATCTTAACAGTTGTAACGAATATTGATGCGGATCATATGTCAACGTATGGGCATGATTTTGCAAGGCTCAAGCAAACGTTTGTGGAGTTTATTGAGCACCTCCCTTTCTATGGCATGGCTGTTCTATGTATCGACGATCAACACATTCGTGAAATTCTTCCAAATATTACGAAACCGATTACAACTTACGGTTTATCGCAAGATGCACAAGTTAGTGCTTCGGATATTCAACACGACAATGGCAGAATGTATTTTAGGGTGAAAATTGGTGTTAATGGGACCGCTCGGCAGCTTGATATTACACTGAATTTGCCAGGTCTTCATAATGTGCAGAATGCGCTTGCTGCGATTGCTGTTGCTAACGAAATAGGGGTGCCCGATGTCGCCTTGATTCGTGCACTTGCAACTTTTGGGGGAGTTGAGCGCCGATTCCAACGTTATGGCGATATTAAAATTCCGGGTAAAGGAAGTTTTACATTAATTGATGATTATGGTCATCATCCGGCCGAAATTGCTGCAACAATTTCAGCTGTTCGAGGCGCTTTTCCTGGGAAGCGTCTCGTATTAGCATTTCAGCCGCATCGCTATACTCGAACACGCGATGTGTTTGAGGATTTTGTTAAAGTGCTATCTACAGCAGATATATTGTTGCTCACTGAAGTTTATGCAGCAGGTGAAGAGCCGATTGTTGCGGCAGATAGTAAATCATTAACGCGGGCGATTCGTGTTTTAGGAAAATTAGAGCCTATCTATGTGGAGATACCGGATGAATTATCAAGTGTAATTCATGGAATCGTTGAAAATGGAGATGTTGTGCTTATTATGGGAGCAGGTTCAATTGGGAAGGTTGCCGCAAGGGTGTCACAAGCTACAAAAAAGTTGGTTGCGATTGGATAATCGAGAAATAAATCCTTCTGAGAACTTTGGTAAGAGAATTAAATGCAATTGAGTGCAGCGGTTATGGACTCGTTTGATTTTAACAGTTCGATTGATCAGAGTATTGTCGATTTGGATCAATTAAGAGGTCAGCTGAGAATCAATGAACCAATGGAAAAGCATGTTTCATGGAGAGCCGGTGGTACTGCAAGGTATTTTTATGTTCCCCATGATCGTGAAGATTTATCACGATTCTTGTCGTTGCTTCCAGGAAAAATAGCGCTATATATGATTGGTTTGGGAAGTAATCTACTGGTTCGTGATGGTGGTTTTAATGGCGTAATTGTAGGTTTACACGCAAGATTAAATGATTTGTTTATTAGTTACGTGGATGATATTGAGGGGAGCATTTTTGCAGGAGCTGGCGTACCTTGTGCTAAATTGGCACGATTTGCCAGCATGAGTAATTTAGTGGGATCAGAATTTTTAGCAGGGATTCCAGGTACAGTGGGAGGAGCGCTTGCGATGAATGCTGGATGCTATGGCGGTGAAACCTGGAATATCGTGGAGCGCGTTCAAGTTATGGATCGCTCGGGAAATATCATAGAAAGAAATGCTGATGATTATCGAATTGGATATCGTTCTGTAGTCAGAAAGTCGGGTGCTGAAAATAAAGTAAATGAAGAGTGGTTTGTTGGTGCTTGGTTTAGATTGATTAGAGGTGACGGTAGCGTTTCCAAACAAAAAATTAAGCAACTATTAACCGCACGGATTGCAACCCAACCTCTTAATTACCCTAATGCAGGTTCTGTTTTTCGAAATCCAATGGGGGACTTTGCGGCACGATTGATCGAATTCTCTAATCTTAAGGGATTACGGATAGGTGGTGCGATGGTGTCCAACAAGCATGCTAATTTCATCATCAATATGGGAAATGCGACAGCTAGCGATATTGAAGCTATTATCGCTGAAGTACACCATCGTGTTAGAGAGCAGACTGGCGTTAATTTGACTCCGGAAGTCAGAATCATTGGTAATACTAAGGCGATAATTCAATGAGTAAAGTTAATTTTGGGAAAGTTGCCGTATTGCTAGGTGGACGTTCAGCAGAGCGAGAGGTTTCTCTCAAAAGTGGTAGAGCAGTGCTCAATGCGCTTGTTCACCAAGGTATTGATGCTCACCCTTTTGATCCCAGTGAACATTCCTTAGAAGAGTTAGTGCGTCGGGAATTTGATCGCGCATTTATCGCGCTGCATGGTCGTTTTGGCGAAGATGGCTCGATTCAAGGGGCGCTTGAGCTATTAGGCATTCCATATACCGGCAGTGGTGTATTGGCTAGCGCTTTAGCAATGGATAAATGGCGAACCAAATTAATTTGGCAAGCGGTTGGTATTAGCACTCCACGATTCTTGGTTCTAGATGGACAGAAAGAAGCTGAAGAGGTAATCGATACCCTTGGATTGCCGCTCATCATAAAACCTGCTAGAGAAGGATCGACAATTGGTTTAAGTAAGATTAAAACCCTTCAGGAATTTAGCGAAGCTTACCAGCTAGCGTTAAAACATGACTCTATTGTATTGGCGGAACAATTTATCGAAGGGAAAGAATTAACAGCTGCTATTTTAGGAAATAAGCCGTTGCCACTCGTAAGAATCGAGGTGTCTGGTGATTTGTATGATTATCAAGCCAAGTATCTATCAAATGATACACGTTATTACTGTCCAAGCGGATTGCCAGACGATCTAACCGAAAAAATTCAACACCAAGCGTTACAAGCGCACAATGTTTTGGGCTGCTATGGTTGGAGTAGAGTTGATGTAATACTTGATCATGATCATCGACCTTTTTTTCTCGAAGCCAATACATCTCCTGGCATGACTGATCATAGTTTGGTTCCAATGGCTGCGCGAACTGCAGGTATAACGTTCGATCAGTTAGTTGTTCAAATTTTAGCACTTACCCATGTGGAATAATTACAAAGCATTGAATTTACTAGCTAACTTGATTCTAACTGGCGCTGTGTTATCTGTTGCTTATTTCCTTGTCTCAAGCATGATAAAATCACCCTTGTTCGATCTGAAAGAAATAAAAATTGAAAGTGTAAGTAATGTAGATCAATCAGATAATTTTGCGTTACAACATACCAATCGACAGCAGATTGAGCGTGTAGTCGGTGATGCAGTGATAGGGAATTTCTTTACGGTTGATTTGAATCGAATAAAAGATGCTTTCCAAGAGCTGGCATGGGTAAGAGTAGCAAAGGTACAGCGTAATTGGCCATTAGGAATTAAGGTTATACTAGAAGAACATACTGCTTTGGCATATTGGGGAGATACTGCGTTGGTTAATGTTCAAGGAGAGATATTTCGCGCTCCATCGGATAAGGCCTTGCCTATATTTAGAGGACCAAACGAAGAAAGTGCTGTGTTGATGGCTGAACAATATAAAATCATGAATAGAGCTCTCAGTCCGATTAACCAACATGTGGCAGAAGTCTCTCTTTCGCCGAGATATGCGTGGTTTATTCGATTGGATAACGGTACTTTGTTGAAATTAGGGCGTAAGAAAATCAAGTCGCGCTTGGAACGGTATATTTCAGTTTATAAAAATAATATTGTGAATTTGAATCAATCGATTCCCCTGGATTATGTTGATCTGCGCTATCCCAGCGGTTTTGCAGTACGTATGGATGAAGTAATGCCGGTTAATATTTCACCAAAACCTATGTCTCGAAGAAAATCATGAAAAAGGCGGATTTATAGATGAATAAGCCAAAAGTTGAGAGAGATTTGATAGTTGGGCTTGATATCGGTACATCTAAGATCGTTGCCATCGTGGCTGAAATTAAGCCGGAGGGTGGTTTTGAAATTATGGGATTGGGGAGCTATCCTTCGCGAGGTCTTAAGAAAGGTGTTGTAGTCAATATTGAAACGACAGTCAGTGCGATTCAACGTGCACTTGAAGAGGTCGAACTTATGGCGGATTGCAAGATAAGTGAAGTATATACGGGTATTGCGGGGAGTCATATTCGTGGTTTCAATTCACACGGCATGGTTGCGATCAAAGACAAAGAAGTAACTGCTTTCGACGTAGAGAAAGTAATGGAAACAGCCAAAGCGGTGAATATCCCCGCAGATCAGCAAATACTTCATATCCTAAATCAAGAATTTATTGTCGATGGACAAGAGGATGTACGAGAGCCAATCGGCATGAGTGGGATACGACTTGAAGTTAAAGTGCACATTGTAACTGGGGCTGTGTCTGCAGCCCAAAATATTATTAAATGTGTACATCGTTGTGGGTTAGAGGTTCGTGATCTCATTTTGCAACCGCTTGCTTCAGCAATAGCGGTATTATCGGATGATGAAAAGGATTTGGGAGTCTGCCTCGTTGATATCGGAGGGGGTACTACCGATATTGCGGTATTTACCAATGGTGCAATTCGCCATACTTCAGTTATTCCGATCGCTGGAGATCAAATTACCAATGACATCGCAATGGCACTGCGAACACCGACTAAAGATGCTGAAGATATCAAATGCCGCTATGGATGTGCACTCCGTGGTCTTGCGGATGTACGCGAAATGATCGAAGTTCCTGACGTTGGAAATCGAGGAGCGCGACAGCTTTCTAAGCAAACGCTTGCCGAGGTGATAGAACCACGAGTAGAAGAACTTTATTTATTAATTCAGGCCGAGTTACGTAGAAGCGGGTTTGAGCAATTACTTTCATCAGGAATTGTAATTACAGGAGGAACTAGCTCATTACAGGGAATGGTCGAGTTAGGTGAAGAAATATTTCATATGCCAGTTAGGTTAGGTTTACCAAAATATACGGGAGGATTAGAGGAAGTGGTCAGAACTCCTCGTTACTCGACCGGGATTGGTTTAATCATGGCGGGTATAGACGAGCAGCGTCATCATCATAATCATTTGAAAGGTGGCTCAGCTAAGCAAGTGTTTGCGCGGATGAAAGGCTGGTTTCAGAAGAATTTCTGACCAAAATTTTGGGTTGTATGCGTTGTGTAGAAGCGTTGTTATTTGAAATTTACCATGCAAAGGAGAGGTGTTATGTATGAAATCATGAATTCTGAAGGTCAGGAAGCAGTCATCAAAGTAGTAGGTGTTGGAGGATGCGGAGGAAATGCGGTTGACCACATGATTCAGAATGCGACCAAAGGTGTCGAGTTCATTTGCCTTAATACAGATGCTCAAGCCCTGAAAGGAAATCGTGCACCAGTTTTACTGCAGCTTGGTTCTGGAATTACAAGAGGTCTAGGGGCGGGTGCAAACCCTGATATCGGTCGTGAAGCAGCGCTCGAAGATCGTGATCGCATAGCAGAACTTATCCAGGGTGCTGATATGTTGTTTATTACGGCGGGAATGGGAGGCGGAACTGGTACTGGCGCAGCACCAGTCGTGGCACAAATTGCGAAAGAGATGGGTATTCTTACTGTAGCCGTTGTTAGCAAGCCTTTTTCTTTTGAGGGAAAGCGCCTAAAAACAGCTCAAGCTGGGATGGAAGCATTATCACAGCATGTCGACTCGTTGATTGTAATTCCTAACGATAAGTTGATGATGGTACTTGGTAACGATATTAGTATGCTTGATGCGTTCAAAGCTGCGAACGACGTGTTATATGGTGCTGTGGCAGGAATTGCTGAAGTCATTAATTGCCCTGGCCTTGTTAATGTTGATTTTGCTGATGTTAAAACTGTGATGTCAGAAATGGGAATGGCTATGATGGGTTCTGCGACTGCAAGTGGGGTCGATCGTGCGCGTATGGCGGCTGAACAAGCGGTAGCTAGTCCTTTGTTAGAAGAAATTACGTTGTCGGGAGCACGTGGTGTTCTGGTAAATATTACCGCGAGTTCTGGTATGAAAATGCGAGAAGTTCATGAAGTCATGAATACGATTAAAGAACTGACTGCTGAAGATGCAACCGTTATTGTTGGTACCGTGATTGATGAAGCAATGCAAGATACACTGCGCGTGACGCTGGTTGCCACAGGATTGGGTAGTGTTACTCAATCTCAGTCAAGACCATTGACGGTTATTCATACAAGAACTGGTACCGATGATAGAGCACTTTCACCGTTTGATGAACCAGCGGTAATGCGTACAGGAAGAAGAAATAATGCTACTGTCGCTGCAATGCAGCAATCAGGAGTTGATCCACTGGATATTCCTGCTTTCTTAAGAAGGCAAGCTGACTAAATTTAAACGACAAGATTAACCTTTGCATGGGGATTCTTTAGTTAGGCTTGCATTGTTGTGATTTAATTAGGACTGGGTATAACTTAAATGTTGGTAAAGTCTTTGGCCTTAACCAAGTTAGCAAACCCAGTCCTATTCAGTAAAATTATCCAGTGTTCTAACTTTGCATCGATATTTGCCGATATTTCCAGAATACATTGTTTTTCTCAATCAGCTTATTTTTGAATAAAAATCAGAGGTGGGTTGAGAAGAAATAAAAGGAGATGAATGGCAATGACATTAAAAAGTACAATCGCTGAGTTTAATGCCTATTTGGGCGATAAAGAATCAGTTCTCGATAAGAATTATCAGAGAATCGTAGAGCAAATAAAGTTGCTTTGGGGGTATGAAGAGTTTTTCATTTTTGTTGAGAAATTAGTACTTGTTGAAAAAGAACGTAATCGAGGTGGATTTCCTCACGAAGTCATATTAGAGTTAAATGCTCTCCAGGACATACACCGGAAGAATTTTTCCAATCGATTGACTAATCAGAAGGTAAGATTTAATTAATCTTCTTAGCTTATCGAGCAAGCATGTCAGGAAAGATTTCGGATATACCAGTCCATCGCTTGTTCTAGTCCCTTATCTATACGGTGTGTAGGCGTATAACCTAATAAGTTCGTAGCCTTTGAAATATCGGCCTGCGAATGTCGCACATCTCCCTGGCGGAAATCTACATAAGTCGGTTGGTGATTCCTCAGATGAGGAAACTTGTTAACTAATAAACCACACATCATTGAATAGAGTTGATTCAAGCTCGTTCGTTCATTTAGTGCAATATTATAAACCTGATTGATAGCAGCCGATTCTTCAGTTATTGCCGAAAGAAGATTGGCTTGAATTACATTCTCGACAAAGCAAAAATCTCGACTTGTTTCTCCATCACCATTAATTTTGAGTGTTTTGTTCTGAATCAACGCGGCAATCCACTGTGGAATTACAGCTGCATAGGCACCATTAGGATCTTGCCGAGGACCAAAAATATTGAAGTAACGTAAACCTATAGATTGAATCCCATAACATCTAGCAAAAACATCTGCGTAAAGCTCATTAACATATTTGGTGACAGCATAAGGCGAAAGTGGGCGTCCGATGATGGATTCAATTTTTGGCAAATCAGGATGATCGCCATAGGTTGAACTAGAAGCAGCATAGACAAATCGTTTGATGTTTGCATCCCGAGAAGCAGCCAACATATTTATAAACCCTGAGATATTGCTTTCATTGGTTTGAATCGGATCCTCAATCGAGCGCGGTACAGAACCTAATGCGGCGTGATGCAATACAAAATCAATGTTTTCACAAGCCTTTTGGCAGTCTTGCAATGATCGAATATCACCCTGATGGAAAGTAAAATTAGCCCAAGTTACCGGACCAACTACTGCCTTGACTTGATCAAGGTTATGCTGGTAACCAGTTGAAAAATTATCAAGACCAACTACATTCTGATTAAGTCTTAGTAATGCTTCGAGTAAATTGGATCCAATAAAACCGGCTACGCCAGTAATTAACCAACGATAGGGCTTTGTTCTGAGCGTTTGCTGAATAGTTTGATACCTAGTCATCTTGAGAATACCGATTTATAGGCGCCACACACTGAATCCGGCTTTGCATAATTCATTCTCGTTAAACTGTGATTTAACATCAATAAAGCATCCTTTATCAACGAGCTTAGAGCAAATCTCTGTCAATGGTTTTTGAATGAAATCTCGATGTGAAACAGCAGCTATCATTGCATGCGCCTTGGGAAGATTTTCCCAAGATTGTAGAGTTACGCCATACTCATGTTCAGCTTCCTTTGCCTCAGCTATGGGGTCATGAACGTATACGTCAACTCCATAATCCTTAAGCTCCGATATGACATCTGCTACTTTAGAATTTCGTAAATCAGGGCAGTTTTCTTTGAACGTTAAACCGAGTACATTGACTTTTGCTCCTTTAACATTAAAACCACCTTTAATAATTTGTTTGATGGTTTGTTCTGCAATAAATTTTGCCATATTGTCGTTAATGCGTCGTCCCGCTAAGATAACCTGAGGAATATAACCAACCATCTCAGCTTTATGAGTAAGATAGTAGGGATCGACCCCAATACAATGTCCCCCAACCAGACCGGGTCTAAAAGGTAGAAAGTTCCATTTAGTTCCTGCAGCTTGGAGAATTTCTAATGTATCAATTCCTAATTTATCAAAAATGATTGCAAGCTCGTTCATGAGGGCGATATTTAAATCACGCTGGGTATTTTCAATAACTTTTGCAGCTTCTGCAACTTTAATGCTTGATGCTCGATAAACGCCGGCTGAGACTACAGACTCGTAGAGGCGAGCTACTTTCTCTAATGTTTCAGGACCATCACCAGATACAACTTTTGTAATAGTTGTAAGGGTATGCTGCTTATCCCCCGGATTTATGCGTTCTGGTGAATATCCTACAAAAAAATCTCTTTTCCATTGTAAACCAGAATGTTTTTCAATAACTGGGATGCAAACTTCTTCTGTTGCGCCAGGATAAACCGTTGATTCGTAGACAATGATTGCACCACGTTTCATATTGCGCCCAACTATTTCGCTTGCACCGATCAGTGCAGAAAAATCAGGTTGATGGGCCTGATCGACGGGGGTCGGAACAGCTACAATGATATAGTCTGCTTTTGAAAGCTCGGTTGGTTCAGCCGTTACAGTTAATTGTGTTGCTGCTTTTAAATCAGCAGTTGAAACTTCATCTGTTGGATCGATAAAACGCTTATAGCTTTCAATTTTGCTGATTGAAAGATCAAAACCAATGGTGAGGCGTTTTTTTCCAAATTCTACCGCTAACGGTAATCCAACATATCCTAATCCCACAATGGCTACTGTATCCATAAATATTCCTTTTATTCGCTAATTTCTCAAAAAACAAAAAGCTTCTGTACCTTAATTTCCTTGGATCCTTATTTGCGCAATAGATTACATGGAATCATCCAAGTTAACTTGCGCAACAACACAATAAAGATGCGCTATTTTAGAAAATGTATATCACATACCTATGGTATAAATTTAAAAAAGGTATAGACTTGACTAATGAAAAAAACTGATTCTGGGATTGCCCGTGATTAGAATAAGTTTGTTTGTCTATCTAATTTGCTGTCTAATTTATTGATTAGGGAGATTAAGTAATGGTAATGGCTAATTGTTATAAAAGTACCACGAAAAAAAAATTTACAACAGTTCTTGTTTTAATTTTGTTGATACTTACAACAATTACTGCTTGTGGTAAAGCCAAAGATGCAG
>ERZ1645185.345-NODE-345-length-19618-cov-6.673823_pt1 | contig 19618 bp, 17 predicted proteins | sample MGYA00575351_ERZ1645185 | MGnify/ENA primary metagenome ERZ1645185 (study PRJEB40838, sample SAMN11284767) | freshwater sediment metagenome | isolation source: river sediment | host: Sediment | place: India: Jana village, Kanpur | collected 2015-12-17 ...
CTCTCAGGCAACCCAGACACCCACACCTATCGGCTGTTAAGTTTTTAAAGAGCAAAGCATTCCACGAGCTTTTTAATGACTACGCGCAATTTTTAATGACTACGCGCAATGCAGGAAAGCCGCGCATTATACGGGGCTGACAAATCGGGTCAAGCCTTTTACCGGAAGTTTTTTAAATTATTTTGACACGGGCAAATTTGCGTTTGCCGATTTGCAGCACAACGCAGGCACCCTTGGCAATTTGCAATGCCTTATCGCTGATTTTTTCGCCATCCAGTTTGACCCCACCTTGCTGGATCATGCGCATGGCTTCAGAGGTTGTGCCGGTCAGCCCGGCTTCTTTAAGCACATTGGCAATAGGTATGCTATTCGCTGAGGAAACGACTGCGACTTCTGGCATGTCTTCGGGCACCGCACCTTGCCGGAAGCGTGCTTCGAAGTCAGCCAATGCGAAGACAGCGGCCTGTTTGCCATGGAAGCGTGCAACGATTTCCTGGGCGAATCCCACTTTGATATCACGCGGATTGCGTCCGCTCGAAATGTCCTGTTTCCATTTCTCTACGACTGAAAGCGGTTCGAAAGACAACAACTCGATGTATTTCCACATCAGCGAGTCCGAGACCGACATCAGCTTGCCAAAAATCTCATTAGGCGCTTCGTTGATGCCGACATAGTTGCCCAGGGACTTGGACATCTTGTTCACGCCATCAAGACCTTCCAGCAAGGGCATTGTCAAAATGCATTGGCGCGGCTGGCCAAAGTGCGCCTGCAGTTCACGCCCCATCAGGAGGTTGAATTTCTGGTCCGTGCCGCCCAACTCCATGTCCGCCTTGAGCGCCACGGAATCATAGCCCTGGATCAGCGGGTAGAGAAACTCATGGATAGCGATCGACTGTCCGCCGGTGTAACGCTTGTGGAAGTCATCCCGTTCCAGCATTCGCGCCACGGTATGGGTCGCTGCCAGCCGGATCATATCGCTGGCATCCATCTTTCCCATCCAGGTTGAATTGAAAGTAACCTCGGTTTTCTCAGGATCGAGGATTTTAAATACCTGCTCGGTGTAGGTTTTGGCATTTTCAGCAACCGCCTCTTTGGTCAAAGGGGGCCGGGTAGCGTTTTTGCCAGTAGGATCGCCGATCATGCCGGTAAAATCGCCGATCAGAAATAGAACGTGATGCCCCATGTCCTGAAGCTGGCGCAATTTGTTGATCAGCACCGTATGGCCCAAGTGCAAATCGGGTGCGGTCGGGTCAAACCCGGCTTTTACCCGCATCGGAAGTCCAGAAGCCAGTTTCTGCTTAAGCTCCGCTTCAACCAGAAGCTCATCGGCTCCTCGCCTGATTTCATTCAAAACGTTTTCCATGTCGCACTCAAGAAAGTCCGGAATAGGCCGTATTTGATTATCCAGGCCCGGACAAAGCTGAATAACTGTAACCTGTTGTTTTGCCAAATCAATTTCAATTCGGCCTGTTTTTGTTATACTAACGCCCTAATTCACCAGGGAAGCGAGCGACCCATGCAGCAGCCAAAGCGCGAAAGTTTAACCTATCCCTCCACCCCGCTAAAGCGGAAAATCCGCGTCCGTGGTTTGATAGCTGTCGCGCTTTTGCCCATTTTCGGCATGGTCACTGCTTATGGTATTGCACCGGATACAGATACACGCAACGTTCCGGTACAAACCCTGATCGAAGAACTCGCATTGCCCAATGCCGCCGAATCCATTCCTGGCGGGCAGGTTTTCCATCACCAGGAAAGAGTTCTCCCCGGCGAAACCCTGGGGGCGCTTCTTAACCGGCTTGGCGTGTCTGAAGAGGAATCAAGCCGCTTGCTTGCTTTGCCCGCCGGACAGATTGGGCGCCACCTGCGCGCAGGCCAGCGCATTCAGGCAAAAGTAAATGATCAGGAAGAATTGCTGGAGCTTCTCCTGACAACCAGCGATGGCACATTGAACCGCATCACCCGTCAGGACGGCTCTTTCACGCTGGATCAGTCCGAAGACATCCTAGAAACCCGTATAGTCATGCGCTCGGGGCAAATTCAAAGCTCCTTGTTCGCCGCCATGGACATTGCCAGCATCCCGGATTCCGTTGCGGAGAAAATGGCTGAAATATTCGGCACGCAACTGGATTTTCGTGATGACCTTCGCAAAGGCGACACCTTCTCGGTCACTTACCAGATCAACACCCGAAATGGTGAACCAGTAGGCGCCGGCAAGGTATTGTCAGCTGAATATGTCAACGCTGGCAAAGCTTATCGCGCGGTGCTTTACCGTTCTCCGGCTGGCCAGGAAGCGTATTACACCCCCGAAGGGGAGTCGCTGAAAAAGGGCTTCCTGCGTTCCCCGCTAGAATTCTCAAGGGTTACTTCAGGCTTTACCAACTCACGCAAACATCCCGTTTACGGATTCCATCGCAAACACACGGGCGTTGATTTTGGCGCACCCACTGGCACACGCGTGAAAGCCACAGGCGATGCGGTTGTTTCATTTGCCGGCCGCAAGGGTGGTTATGGCAACCTGGTCATACTTCGCCACCATAATGGCTATGAAACCTACTACGCCCACCTGAATGGATTTGCCAACGGCATCCGCAAGGGCAGCTCCGTTGAACAAGGCTCCATCATTGGATACGTTGGATCAACAGGCGCTTCCACCGGGCCACACTTGCACTATGAAGTCCGTATTGCAGGCAATCCGCAAAATCCCATTACCGTAAAGCTGCCAGGGTCCCCGCCATTGCCTGTTGCGCAAAAAGCGCATTTCAAGCTGCAAACTGCGGCCTGGACCCAGCGTCTTGACCAACTGCGAGGCACCAACCTCGCTGCGCTGGACTGATCCAATACCTGGAAATTGACACCTCCCCAGCCCGATGAGGCCGAACTCTATGTCGGCCTCATGTCCGGTACCAGCCTGGATGGCATTGATGCCGTACTGGCCTGCTTCCAGCCCAGAAATGGGCTTCCCGACCAGATCCAGACGTTCTACGCACCCTACTCAAAAGAACTGAAACAACGTCTGCTGGCGTTGCACGAAACTCAACCCAATGAGCTGCATCTTAGCCAAATGATGGGCGCTGAGCTGGCGGACCAATATTCACATGCCGTACATGGCCTGCTTGCCCAGGCCGGTGTAAGCACCAGTAAAATCAGGGCAATTGGCTGTCATGGCCAGACCATCAGGCATAGGCCGGACGCGGGCTACACCGTGCAGCTTGTGAATGGCTCCAGACTGGCCGAGCTGACCGGCATTACTTCCATCATCGATTTTCGCAACCGGGACATTGCCGCAGGTGGCCACGGCGCCCCGCTTGTACCAGCGTTTCATGCCGCCACACTCGCAAGCTCACAGGAACATCGTGTCATCGTCAATATTGGTGGCATCGCAAACCTGACCAATCTTCCGGTTACCGGGAATATAACCGGATTCGATTGTGGTCCGGGAAACCTGCTAATGGATGCCTGGGCGGCGAAACATCTGGGCAAGCCGATCGATGACAAGGGCTCATGGGCTGCAAGCGGCAAGCTGTTGCCCAGCCTGCTCGACAAGATGCTGGCCAACGATTTCTTCGCAGCCATCCCCCCCAAAAGCGCGGGAAGGGAGCAATTCAACCTGGACTGGCTTAGGCGATTGTTATCAGGAAACGAGGCTGCACCGGACGTTCAGGCCACACTGGCGGAACTTACCGCGCGCGGCATCGTGGACGCGGCAAATGCCCATTGCCAGGACTATGAAGCCATTTATGTCTGCGGTGGTGGCGTGCATAACAACGCCCTGATGAGCAAGCTTTCCGTACTTGCCGGCAAGCCGGTCAAGTCAACCGCGGTACTGGGGATAGACCCTGACTGGATGGAAGCTCTGGCATTCGCCTGGCTGGCACGTCAATGTCTGCACGGCAAACCCGGGAACCTGCCTGCTGTTACTGGCGCGGCTGGATCACGCATTCTGGGCGCGATTTACCCGGCGTGAGGTGGCAAGAGCTTAGCCCTTTTGACATGGGCAACACAAAAGGACTCGCGAGGAGTCCTTTTTTTACGGGCTTGAATAAAACTCAGACCGAGAAGGAAGAACCGCAGCCGCAGGTCGTTGTGGCATTCGGGTTCTTGATCACGAACTGAGCGCCTTCCAGGCCTTCGCTGTAATCAATTTCCGCGCCGACCAGATACTGAAAACTCATTGAATCGATCAGCAACGTCACGCCGTTTTTTTGCAACACGGTGTCGTCGTCGTTCTGGACTTCATCAAAGGTAAAACCGTACTGAAAACCTGAGCAGCCGCCACCCGTGACAAACACGCGCAGCTTCAGGTCCGGGTTGCCTTCTTCATCAATCAGGTTCTTCACTTTATTGGCAGCACTGTCAGTGAAATTCAGCGGGGTTTCGGTCATGGCGTTCATGGGGCACTCCTAAAAACAGATTAATTGGCGAATCATTATCCGCAAAGCGCGGATTCCGTCAAGCAAAGACCTTGTTTTAAATGAGGAAGTTCAGCAAAAAATCAAGGCAACAGACCGATTTCATCAATTGCCGTTGTTTCCGCAAACCCGAACATCAGGTTCATGTTCTGTACAGCCTGGCCGGCCGCGCCCTTGACCAGGTTATCGATCACCGACAGCACGACCACCACATTACCGCCCTGCGGCCTGTGCAGCGCGATCCGGCAGACATTGGAACCGCGCACGGAGCGGGTTTCGGGATGGCTGCCCGCTGGCAGCACGTCGACAAATGGCTCGCCCGCATAGCGTTTTTCGTACAAGGCCTGCAAATCCACATCTAGTTTGCTTGAACGCGCATACAGGGTTGCGTGGATGCCCCGGATCAAGGGCGTCAAATGCGGCACAAAGGTCAGACCCACCTGATGGCCTGCAGCAAACGACAGTCCTTGACGGATTTCAGGCAAATGCCGGTGGCCAGGCACGGCATAGGCTTTGAAATTATCCGCAGCTTCAGCAAACAGGATATGCGTTTCCGCCTTGCGGCCCGCGCCAGATACGCCCGATTTGCAGTCCGCCACCAGATGCGTGGTATCGGCCAGGTCATTTTCGATCAATGGCAGAAAACCCAACTGGGCTGCCGTTGGATAACAGCCCGGGTTGGCGATCAGGCGCGCCTTCTTGATGGCTTCACGGTTCACTTCAGGCAGGCCATACACCGCCTCGGCGATCAAATCCGGACAGGCGTGTTCCAGCTTGTACCAGGACTCCCACTCCTTGACATCCTTGATGCGGAAATCCGCCGCCAGATCGATCACCTTCACCCCCGCATCCAGCAGGGTACGCGTCTGTTGCATGGCCACGCCATTGGGCGTGGCGAAAAACACGACATCGCATTTATCCAGCCCGGCTTCTTCCGGCGTGGTGAAGGTAAGACCGACACGCCCGCGCAGGTTGGGAAACATGTCCGCCACCTTCATGCCGGCTTCCTTTCGGGAAGTGATGGCCGTCAACGCAACCTGCGGATGCCGCGCCAGCAAGCGCAGCAACTCAACGCCTGTATAGCCCGTGCCACCTACAATGCCAACTTTGATCATGCTTGCAGCCCTTGAAATTGAATTACTGAAATTATGGCAAGAAAAAAGCCGCTCTTGAGCGGCTTTTTTCAGCATAGGCGAAATTAACGCTTGGAGAACTGCTTCCGGCGGCGGGCTTTGTGCAGGCCAACCTTTTTCCGTTCCACCGCGCGGGCATCACGCGTCACCAGACCCGCTGCCTTAAGCGCCGGTTTGAGTGTGGCATCGAAATCAATCAGCGCGCGGGTAATCCCGTGGCGCACCGCGCCAGCCTGACCAGATTCACCACCGCCAATCACGTTGACCATGATGTCGAACCTGCCCAGGCTGTCCGTCAGCACCAGCGGCTGGCGCACAATCATGCGGCCGGTTTCGCGGGAAAAGAACGTGTCCACCGGCTTGCCGTTGACAACGATGTTGCCGGAACCGGATTTGATGAACACACGGGCCACTGCTTCCTTGCGGCGGCCGGTGCCGTAATTGTAGTTACCGATCATGATTGGTTAACCCTTGATTTCGAGCGATTGCGGTTGCTGGGCAGTGTGCGGGTGATCACCACCGGCATACACCTTCATTTTCTTGATCATGGCATAGCCCAGCGGACCCTTGGGCAGCATGCCTTTCACCGCTTTTTCCAGCGCGCGGCCGGGGAAACGGGCCTGCATCTTGCCAAAAGTGGTTTCGTAAATGCCGCCCGGATAACCGGTGTGGCGGTAATACTTCTTGTCGAGTTCCTTGTTGCCGGTCACGCGGATCTTGTCGGCATTGACAACCACGATGTAATCGCCCGTATCAACGTGCGGCGTATAGATGGCCTTGTGCTTGCCGCGCAGACGGCGGGCAATTTCGGCAGCCAGGCGGCCCAGCACAACGTCGGTGGCATCAACCACGAACCAGTCGCGCTTGACTTCATGTGCTTTCGCGGAGAAGGTTTTCATGACAACCTCAAATCCAGTTAATTCTGGTATGAAAAAAACGGGTAAAAAATGCGCCACCACCAAAAGCTGCTTTTGCGGCGCTTGAAAAAGAGCGTGATTTTAAGGAGTAACGACCCTTCCTGTCAACGCCATCAATTATCTGACCGCGTACAATGCGCAAATGTTCGGGTTTTATGCCGCCAAACTGGCCTCCATTCTGGTTTTACCGCCGCTGGTCCTGATCTGGCCACCGCTGCTGGCCTGGGCGCTGAGAAAACCCCGTCTCGCCATCCGGCTGTCTGGATTGAGTCTTGGATTATTCGCCCTTCTCTCACTGCCTGTTGTAGGCGGCTGGTCGCTGCAAAGCCTGGAAATCGCCCCCGCGCTCGATCTGAAAAACCCACCCAGGGCCGACGCCATCGTGATTTTAGGCGGCGGCCGCCGCATCGACAGCCCGGAATATGGCGATGACACCGTCAACGCTTTTACGCTGGAACGATTAAGGTATGCCGCACTGCTTTACCGCACCACCGGCCGGCCGATACTGGTTACCGGCGGCGCGCCGGGGGGAGGCTGCACGCCGGAAGGGGAGTTGATGTCCAAAGCACTTAACCAGGAATATATGACGCCCGTGCAATGGGCGGAAAACCAGGCACTTACCACTTGGGACAACGCCAGGTATTCCGCGGCCATACTCAAAAAAGCCGGCATCAAGCGAATTTATCTCGTTTCCCATGCATGGCATTTGCGCCGCGCTGTGCCGCTGTTCGAAAAGGAGGGACTGGAAGTCATTCCTGCCGGAACGGGATTTTCCAGCAGCGACAGCAACGAAATTTTCGACTGGATACCCAACTACCGCGCCTACATGGAGACCTGGCTGGCCTTGCACGAGTGGCTGGGCATCCTGTGGTATAAGGCACGAGCAACTTTTCAGGAGTGATTGATGAAAGCCCGCATCAAATTGATCGAAGGCGTCAGCTTCGCCGGCCAGAGCGAATCCGGCCACACCGTCGTCATGGATGGCCCGCCGGACTCGGGCGGCAAGAACCTGGGCGTGCGCCCCATGGAAATGCTGCTGCTGGGCATGGGCGGCTGCACCGCATTCGACGTCGTGCACATCCTGCGCAAGAGCCGCCAGCCCATCAGCGACTGCGTGGCGGAAATCGACGCCACCCGAGCGGACACCGACCCGAAAATCTTCACCAGAATCCACGTCCACTTCATCGTCAGCGGCAAGGGGCTCGATCCCAAACGTGTGGATCAGGCCATCAAACTGTCGGCGGAAAAATACTGTTCGGCCAGCATCATGCTAGGCAAGGTAGCTGAAGTGACACACGATTTCGAGATTGTGGAAAACTGAATAAGATGCTCTCAAAACAAAAACCTCTTCACGGCTACTGCCAACCAATTCCTTTAGCGACGTCAGGGCTCTCCTCTACCAAGGCAACCACTACATCCAATGACGTCACGACAAACACGAAATGATAACGATGGAGCTGGATAGTGATAAGGCGATCATATGCTTCGGTCATGTGCCCCCACACTTTTCAGTCACAGACTCGTCACTTATATTTCTATCAGAGAACGATATTGGTGTAGCCAATAGCTGGGTCTTCGGAGAGAAGTACCCGGATTTGATGAGGCATGGTTACACCCTAAGCGAGTACTCAGCACTTTTTGCTTTATGTCGAAGATTGCGCGAAGAGGGCAAAGAACCGCGCCGTCTCATTCTGACTCAATATCGAAAATTCGTAACCAAACGCAATATTGGCACTATTGCCGCAAATATGCCTTACGTTAATACCATTCCAGGAAATGGTCTGACACTTGCCAGAAATGATTTCGATCCTCTGAGCGGCAACTTTCTGGTTTCCAGGCCAATTGATCTAAAAATGAGTGTTCTTGATCAATACAGCAAGGTTCATATCCTGAAAGACCTCCTGGCCTTCGTCAGCGATTCAATTGGCCGTGAGGTTATCAACAATGCCGAGGCGAAAAACATGCTCGATTCCAGGTTCCTGATCCCTGCCCCAGCGCTTGGTTGTTACGAAGGCAAAAGTTTTATGGAAATATTCACCGTATTGGAGCAGGCTGCTACGTATTTTTTAACAAGAAGTTATCAGCCACGATCGGGTTATCAGCGTAGGGTTCTCGGATTCTGCCTTGAACGATTGCATAGTTACTTGCTATTAAAGCGATTGGGGTTTCCAAATCTGCGAACCGAAAACTTCGGATATCAAATAGTTGTTTCAGAAACTCCCAAGGTGCAACCAACCATCTGAAATGTAAAAAACGCTCCTTTCCATTTACTCAGCAGTCGCCTGTTTAGTCGACAGAAGTGAACTGATACCACCGCAGGGACACTGACAACCCTGCCGCTCAAATTGGCGATTCCTGAGTATGTCATCCTGCTAACCCATTAATCTGAAATCGAATGAGAATCAATCAATACTGCACTTGTGATGTGGCCAATTTTGGAGATGTGCTGTATCCGTCATTGTTCAGACATATAGCAGAGCTTTCTTTTGAGAATCCAGACGTCAGGCCACACGCCTTCATTCCAGGTAAGCCAGCCTTGGGAGGGAAATTTGAAGTACTCCCTATCAGGGACTTATTTCAAAACGATGCAGCAAAGCATCCTCTTGTTATTGGTGGAGGAGACATACTCCGACTGGATGACCTGACCGTGGCATCGCATTACCTTGATCCATCAACTACGTTACCATCTCCACAAAGTTATTCCTTGCAGCAAGGCCCTTATCGGGTTACTTATCACTTAGGTTCTTCACCTCCGACAGATCCACGGCGGGTATTTAAAATCGAAAGGATGCCCCCCGTGCATGGCGCCTTTATGCTATCGCCGCACAATTGTCCTGGCGCTTCGTCTGTAGCGTATTTTTCTGCTGGTGTTCCCTTCGATTTTTGCAAGGATGAATGCCCGCAAGTACAGGCGGTATTCAATGAAGCTTCGTTTATTTATCTCCGTGACGAGCAATCTGCCGAGAAGCTTCGTAAAGCTGGTATAACGAGGAACATCGAGGTTGCGCCAGATATCGCAGTTGTGATTTCCGATCTATTCCCCAAGGCTTCTTTGTCCGATATCGCACTGGAATTATTGTCCGAAGTCGGCTTATCGCTCAACCAGCCCTACCTTTGTTTTCAAGTGTCCCAGGCAACTACTGCTTCTTTGCCAATAATTGCGCAACAGCTCTATGACTATTCGATACGTTACGGTATTCCAGTAGTTTTGCTTCCACTTGGTTTATGCCACGGTGATGTATACACATTATCCCGTCTGGCTAGTGTGCAACCCCAGCATTTCAAGCTTGTTGACGCACAAAGCATTCGGGAAATGCTCGCCATCCTTGCGCATGCAGAATTATTTGTCGGCGTAAGCATGCATGGGAATATTGCGGCGTTTTCTTATGGTGTTCCACATATGTTTGGGGTGCTGGGTGTTGACAAGATTTCTGGAGCAATGACTAGTTTAAACCTTGAACCTACCCAAAAGCTTGGTGATTGGAATGGCTTATTGACAGGACTTAAAGAGCTTATGAATCTGGACCGAACATTGTTAGCTAAAAAGCAGAAAGCAGCAAAAAAACAGGCTTATTCAGTTTCCGAGCGCTTATTAAAGTCTCTGTAAGTAGGCTCAAAAAAACTGATTTAATACCTGAGAAAATGCATTCTGAACGAATCAGTCCAGATTAAATAAGTTATGAACCTTGCCAAAAACAGATGACGACAAAAGCACAAAGCACTTTTCAGCGCGAACCACACAACCCAATCTCGCGCGTTTGAATGAGACGGCGTCACTCAAGCATCGCGCCACGGCGAGGTCAACCAAGTAATGGAAACAATTAGCAGAAACGCACTTTGCCCGTGTGGCAGCGGGATTCGGTACAAGCACTGCTGCGGCCTAGACCGAAACGTCTTGCCGACCCACTCTCGGGCTTTAGTGGCGCATCAACAAGGAGCGCTCCGAGAGGCTGAGTCCCTTTACCGGCAAGCCTTGGCAGAAAACCCGGAAGATTCAAATGTCATGAGCACGCTGGGACTGTTGCTATTGGAGCGTATGCGATATCGGGAGGCTTTGGAGTTGACTCTGGAAGCCACTGAACGATCCGGCTGGGTTATCCCCGGCATACGCGAAAGCTTATGCAAAGTAATGGCCAAGATGCTGACAAGTGAGGCCAACAACCGGCAAAAAGAGTTATTTGCAGAGACGCTAGTTAGGGAAGAAAACTGCCACACCATTTCATCCAGTGCATTGCCACTAGTAAGTGTGGTTTTACTGGCTAATAACCATGCCCGATTTGTGATGCAGGCTATCACTTCAGTGTTAGCGCAAACTTATCCAAACATTGAATTTATTGTGATCGACAACGGATCGGCCGACGACACCATCGCGATGATCAAATCGTACCTAAGAGGTACGTCCGTGCCAGTTCGCTTCGTGACAAGTGAAAATCAGATTGTCCCAATTGCTCTAAACATGGCGGCAGCCAAAGCGCAAGGGCAATACCTCTCATTCCTTAATGCGGATGACTACTACGCTCCCGATCGCGTCAGGCGGCTGGTAAATGAAATCGCTCACCCCGGCAACAAGTGGGGATTCTCCCTGATATCAACCATTCAGGATAGCCTGAACTCCGACATTACTACACCCTTCGATACGGTTGACCACAAAAGACAGATACAACGTCAGTTGCTGGGCAGGGCTTCATACAGTTTCGCATTCTTGGCACATAACGTATTGGTGTCAGTCAGCAACCTTTTTGTCGAGCGTAATTTTTTTCTCTCCCTAGGGGGCTTCAGTAGTTTTCATTACTTTCCTGACCTGGATTTTGCCTTACGTGCGTCCTGTCTAAGCGAGCCGCTTGCGATACGTGAATCCCTTTGTTTCTATCGTGAACATGAAAGGAAAACGGAGCTATTAAGCAGAAATGCAATAGCGGAGGTAAATCAAGTTCTGAGCAACTTCATGACAGCGGCGCTATCGGACACAACCATCTGTTGCAACCCACTTGCCCCCCAATGGCCCGGTAACCGCGTGCTTTTATTGAGGGAAGCTTTAGCCAATGGCTTGGGGGGAGCTATCCCAGTGGAAAAGCTGAAAGATTTGGCAACAGATCTACTCAACAAGACATCACAGTTACCTAACAACAATAGAACTGTATCTGATCCGCTCCCTCCACAAAAAACGGCCTTGGTTGTACTAGGTATGCACCGTAGCGGGACATCAGCCCTGTCACGTGTACTTAATCTTTGCGGGGCATCTCTTCCAGAGAAATTACTGACGCCGAAACACAACAACCCGCGTGGTTTTTGGGAACCAGAGGACGTGATCGATCTTAATGAGCGAACCCTTCGCCTGTTGGGTGGAGCATGGCACCGGGTTGGCTTTGATTTGCCCATGGAGGGGGACCTGGTCGAAACCTTCGTTGATGATGCCGTTGCCATGCTGGCGTCGGAATATGGTGACCATGAAACCATCCTGATCAAGGATCCACGTATCTGTGTGCTGGCCCCCCTATGGCATAAGGCGCTCTTGGCAGCAGGGTACCGGCCGGCTTATGTGGTTCCCGTGCGCAACCCAATGGAAGTCGCCCAATCCCTGCATGCCAGGGGTGATATGTCTGTACCAGAAGGATTGGCACTCTGGTTGTCCTATATGCAAAGAGTAATGAAATTTGCAGCGACATACCCTGATGTGATGTACATCAGGTTCGCTGACCTGCTCGATAATTGGCGCGGAGTAATCGGCCGTATCGCAGAGCGTCTTGAACTTCCGCTGGATATTGAAAGTCATGCCGATCAGGTGGACAGCTTCCTGGAGCCGAGCCTACGTCGACAGACATCTGAAGATACAGCACTTAATGCACTGCCGGAAGGACCAGTCATTACTGAAATATGCACATTGTATAAAGAATGTGTGGCACGCAGCGAGCAGTCCTCCAGGCTAGAATCAAATCTCCTTGCTGAAGCAGTGTCTCAGTCCCCTTCCAACTGGCAGGCTGACCCGGCTGCCACGGCAAGTTTCGTGCTGTGTATCGAGAACAATGCTATCCGTGAGCAGGCATTACTTCTGTGTGAAAGCATTCGTCGTTTTGGAGGGCGTCACAGTAATGCACCCATCCTGGCTTTTTCACCTCGCCCTGGCCTTGGTGTCGATGCTCCAACTCGCAGAGCGTTGACCAATATGGGTGTGGAGTACGTGGACGAACCACTAAACCGGGTTTGTCCCGAATATGGCTCGGCCAATCGGGTATTTGCCGCAGCCTGGGCCGAGAACCATGCCGACACGGACTTCATTGTCGTGCTGGACAGCGATACCATTTTCCTGGATGAGCCTGCACTGCCCCTCGATGCCGATGTTGCTGTTCGGCCGGTTGATTCAAAGGGCAGCGCAACCAGCGGGCTCGGCGACCCTTTCGAAGATTACTGGAACACACTTGCCAAGCTTTGCGGGATCTCAGTCGAGCAGCTTCCATACTTGCAGACAACCATCGATAAAGAACGTATTCGTGCCTCTTACAATGGAGGACTTATTGTCACGCGTCGCAACCTGGGAATTTTATCTCGATGGGCTGACCTCTTTGCACGCTCGGTAAATGAAGGCATGCGGCCATATGGGGGACACGGAATGAACATACATGCCTCTACCGGACACGTTGGTCATGCCGCAAGTGAATACTGGGGGTCAAATCAGGCGGCTTTAGCCTTGACAATCTGGGCAACAACTCAGCGAGTGGTTCATTATCCCGATACTTACAATATACCGCTACACCTGATCACTTCAGAAGGAAAAATCAATCAGAAATGGCAGCTTTATTCGCCAGTCCATCTGCATTACCACTGGATGTTTGAACACCGGCACCATGAGATAGCCCTTGAACTAATTGAGCAACTGGGTGTAAAAACAGACCGTTTGGAATGGCTGGCACAACGCATTCCTTTCGCAAGGTAAAATCAATAGCAATACCCGTAGACAGCTTGAAGCCGTAGTTCTTGGTTTTATCGAGGAAAAAGCTATTTGGATGATATCTTGGAAGAATGGAACAGCAAAAATACAAAAAGCAGTTCGTCCATTTATCGTGCAGGACGACGTGCTTTGAATCCCCTCAAAATTGACGACTTTTTACCGGCTTTCGAGTGCCCTCCAAACACAACACACTTTACTTCCTAATTAATGAAACAAACCGGGAGAAATGATCCCTGCCCTTGTGGAAGTGGGAAAAAGTTCAAACACTGTTGCTTGGGAAAAACTCCACGCGAAGTAACACAAGTCGAACTCAACCAGCTTGTCACGCTGTTCCATGCCAGGCGCTTTGCTGAACTGGAAAACCTGGCCAATATGCTGCTTCATCGGTTTCCGAACTCTGGAGTTATCTGGAAGGCATTGGGTATCTCCTACCAACTTCAGGGTAAAGTCAAAAACGCCACAAATGCTCTTTTAAAAGCAGTCAGCCTCTTGCCCAAGGACGCCGAAGCGCACTACAACCTTGGCAACATCCTCAAGGAACAAAAGCATTTAAGTGAAGCAATAGCAAGCTATCGGCGGGCCTTGAAAATCAAGCCTGATTTTGACCAGGGCCATAACAATCTTGGGAATGCATTAAGGGACTCGGGGCAACTCTTGGAGGCTGAGGCATGCTACCGTCGCGCATTAACCCTCAATCCCAATTCTGCCGGTGTTCACAACAATCTGAGCAACGTACTCCGTGAACAGGGGAAATTAGATCAAGCCCTGAAAAGCTGCCTTCAGGCACTTGAAATCAACCCTGGTTTTGCAGACGCCCACTTTACCCATGGCAACATTCTTTTTGATCTCAAGCGCCCTGAAGAAGCCGTAGCCAGCTACCGACAAGCACTTTCTATAAATCCAGAACTGGTCGAAGTGCACATCAACCTGGGTAACGTCTTAAAAGACCTCGGCCATTTCAACGAGTCAGAAGCCAGTTACCGTAAAGCCCTGGAAATCATTCCCGCTTCGCCGGAAATGTTCAATAACCTTGGCAATGTGTTATTGGCCTCTGGACAGATCGAGGCAGCAATTGAAAACTATAACAAGGCACTGGAAATCCGCCCCGATTATGCCGAAGCCCATAGCAGCCTATTGTTCACGCTGAGTTGCACAACCAATTACAGCAAATCATTTCGTCTTGAGAAAGCCCGGCAGTATGGTCGACTGGTTGATTGGAAGGCCAACAAACGCTTTTCTTCGTGGAAGTGTGCGGACGAACCGGAGCGACTGCGTGTCGGACTGGTTTCTGGTGACTTGCGCGAGCATCCGGTAGGTTATTTCCTGGAAAACGTACTTTCGCATTTGGATCGGTCGCGCATTGAAGTAATAGCCTACCCGACTGTTCCCCAGGAAGATGAACTGACTGCCCGAATCAAGCCTCGCTTCTCCGCATGGAAACCATTGGCTGGCCTGAGTGACGAGGCTGCCGCACAAATGATCCATGCTGATGGCATACATGTCCTTTTGGATCTTGCAGGTCATACCCGTCACAACCGATTGCCCCTGTTTGCCTGGAAACCGGCGCCGGTACAGTGTAGTTGGCTAGGATATTTTGCTACCACGGGCGTGGCCGAAATGGATTACGTGCTGGCCGACGAAACGGGAGTACCCGAGTCTCATCGCGACGATTTTACCGAAGCAGTATGGTATTTGCCTGACACGCGGCTTTGTTTCACTCCGCCCGCCTATGACCAACCTGTATCTCCTCTGCCAGCTTTAAAAGCCGGTTACGTGACCTTCGGTTATTTCCAGAATCTGACCAAGTTGGAAGACCATGTGTTATCTACATGGGCGAAAATCCTCGCCGCACTGCCAAATGCCCGGCTACGTTTGCAGAGCAAGTATCTGGATAACCCATCTGTTGAGGCCGCATTGCATCAGCGGCTGCTCCTATGCGGGATTGATCCCTCCCGGGTGGCAACCTCCGGCAGTTCACCGCGAGAAGCTTATTTAACTGCACATTCCGAAGTCGATATCATCCTGGACACTTTCCCCTATCCTGGCGGGACCACCACCTGTGAAGCATTATGGATGGGGGTGCCTACTATGACCCTGGAGGGAGACACTTTGTTATCAAGACAAGGTGCCAGTCTGCTAACGGCGGCAGGACTAAGCGATTTTATCGCCACCAGCGAGGCGGACTATGTCAACAAGACCATTGCTCTGGCCAACGATCTGCCCAAACTTGAAGAACTGCGATCAGGATTGCGGGCACAAGTATTAGCTTCGCCATTGTTTGATGCGCAGCGCTTTGCATTAAGCCTCGATACCGCACTGTGGGGCATGTGGAATAATTGGAAGAAACAAAAACAAGCTGGTCTCACCGTCTCGGCAAAAAAACAAGACACACATGCGTCTTTGCCCCCAATAGTCGAAATTGTGAGTGCCACAAAACTGTCCGAGACTGAGTTCTGGAACAAATCTGCTTTAGGTATCTCTCTGAAACGTCTAAGCCAAGATGGGCGCTTTATTCCGCACATTGCCTTTGAGAATAAACTCGGTCTTCCGGAAATTTTCAACGAACGTATCGACGCACCATTCGGCCCAGAAATTCTGGTGTTTATTCATGATGATGTCTGGATAGACGACTACGCCTTCTTCGATCGCGTGCTTGCGGGACTTCAGGCATATGATGTTATTGGTGTGGCAGGCAACCGGCGCAGAGCCAAAAACCAGACAAACTGGAAGTTCCTGGACAACAATCTCACGCCGGATGACCCTGTCTACCTGAGCGGCCGCATCGCTCACGGCATTGATCCATCTGGTGTTATTTCATTTTACGGCGCATTGCCTGCCGAATGTGAACTCCTGGATGGCGTCTTTCTTGCCGCAAAAAAAAACCTGTTGAAAGACCGGGCAGTCCGATTCGACCCACGCTTTGATTTTCATTTTTATGACATGGATTTTTGCCGTAGCGCGAGAGACAAGGAATTAAAACTTGGCACATGGCCGGTATCGCTTACGCATCAAAGCAAAGGCGCATTTGACAGCCAGCACTGGCGGGAAAAATGCTGCCTCTATCTCGACAAGTGGAAGGCGTTGGGCAAGGAATGACCTGCTGGCCAAAGCGAGAAATGCCATTGATATTCCGACTGTAATGAACTTCCCGCGTTCTCCCTGCTCAGAATCAGAATTACCATTCACATGATGCAATACTTTTTTAAGGTCAAATAAATGTCAAGACACAAAACAGGCAGGAACGAATCGCAATTTTCGGCAATGAAAAATAAATAAACATTGCAGATGCAATCACTCTGTAATGAATGACAAGATTTCTGCGCAGACCACCAGCCTGCCTAAAACCGTCCCCAATTTGTCAATGGCAAAATGGCAGGCTTTCAACTTGTACAATAAGGAAGAGTGGCAAAGGGCTGCCGATCTCTGCGTGCAGATTCTGCTGCAAGCCCCACAAGATATCGATATCCTGCATTTGTTTGGGGCCATCCTGGGACGCTTGAAGCAACCAATGGAAGCCTTGCACCATCTCCTTCAAGCCGCCCGGTTCAACAGCACAAATCATGCCCGCATCTATAACAACCTCGGCAATTGCATACTTGATGCTGCGGTTTCATTGAGTAACTTTACGCGCATCATTCATCCGGACCTTGTCAGAATGGATAGTCCGAAACGCATATTTCTTAGGGACCTTCCCGAGCTGGGCGACCACCTGCCACTCGTGTCGGTTGTAGTTCCCTGCTACAACCATGAGCAGTATATTGTGGAGGCGCTTCTCTCCGTTTTCTCGCAGACTTACCCGAATATCGAAATAATCGTCATTGACGATGGTTCGCGCGACCTGACAGTAGAGCGGATAAAACATATCCTGGGTGAGTCCCCTTTCCCCTTACACTTTATTGCACGCGAGAACAAAGGAGCTCATGCAACGATCAATGAAGGCATTGAAATGGCCGGCGGGGAATATGTTTGCATACTCAACTCGGATGATCGCTATACTTCAAATCGTATCGATGCCCTCACACGCCTGCTTGTGGCTAATAACAAATCGTGGGGGTTCTCTGAGGTAGGCTTCATCAATGAAAATAGTGAACCCATTACCCGCGGTAAGCACAGCATGGTGGATGATCTTATGCGAGGGCGGGATTCGCTTGATCAAAACATTCCAATAACCCTTGGTTTCGGGTACTTCAACTATGCCATTTCGACAGGAAACCTTTTCTTCTCCAAGACTCTTTGGAAGCGACTGGGAGGATTCCGTGATTACCGGTATGTACACGATTGGGATTTTTGTCTGCGAGCCCTGCAATGGGAATCGCCTTCCATTCTGTGCGAGCGGGCATACGAGTATCGTATCCATGGCACCAATACCATACATGAATCCAAAGAACGATCCGTTTTGGAGACCTATCAAATGCTTCGTAATTGGAAAAATGCAATCAACGAAGCAGCCTCAATAGATCCTAACCGTATCAGACTGTTAAAAGGCTCTTGGGAACTCGCAATGCTCAGAACGAATCAGGCTTATTTAATAGGGAAGGAACGCTTACTGGAAATGGGTGAAATGGTTTTGGCTGCCAAGTAACCAAAGCAAACGGGATTCTGGTATAGGCTACAAAATTCTAATGCTGTAGATTCTCCCACTTGTCAGCACATCCATCAGCCGGTCAATATTGGGATGCTTGCCCGGATTCTGGTGCGCGTCCTCAGCGTGCTCCGCATACAAACGCAAACCTTCTGCAGCCGCATCCGGATTGATACTTCCCCATTTGCCGGCAAGGTACGCGTAAAGTCGAAACGAACCCGAAGTGCCTGGCCCGTTGACAATGACGGCTGCTTCCACCCCTGATTCATCCAGCAGCAGCAACTGCTTACCCTTGGCAACAGGAAGAGCTTCCAGATTCTCCTTGAATGCCATCAGATATGATGGGCAATACGCTTCATCACCATTGACATGCCACGCATGGCAATTTTAACAGGCACAGGCAATTCCGCCGCGCCGTAATGGATGGCGGTCTCGGCATGGCGTATTTCGTCTTCTTTCATCTGCTCAACGATCGCCCGGCTGCGGGCGTCATGCTCCGGCAATTGCTTCAAGTGCTCGTCCAGATGGGCTTCCACCTGGCGCTCAGTCTCAGCTAGAAATCCCAGATTCCACTTGTCGCCAAGTATGCCCGCTGCTGCGCCCAGCGCGAACGAGCCGGCATACCACACCGGGTTCAGCAGACTCTTGCGCCCACCCAGCTCGTTCAAGCGATCTTCACACCAGGCCAGATGATCGGTTTCCTCGTGCGCCGCCTCTTCCAGCGCGGCCCGTGCCTCAGGATTGCGCGCCGTCAGCGCCTGACCCTGATACAAGGCCTGCGCGCATACCTCGCCCACATGGTTCACCCGCATCAGCGACTCGGTCTCGCGCTTCTCGGCATCCGTCAGCTCGCCGCCCGCCAGGCTCGCAGCCGGATTGGGCCGCGCCGCGCGGGCCGGCACGAAGACTGTTCGCAGGCTGTTGTCAAAAGCAACAATCAATTGGTCAAGATTCAATTGTGGCAGGTTCATAAACACCTCTTATTCATGCACGGTAAGGAAGTCCTTACCCAATTCGACAAAACGCCCCGTCATGAACGCACTTAGCAGGGAGTCCAGATGTGCCTGAAAAATCCCTTCCAGATCATCATTTGAAATATTGCCCGTGGATACCAGCAATAATCTTGAAGGGCGACCATTGACCAGGTAAGACTGAACAAAATCATCGTCCTTGGTGACAACAATCCGTTCTTGTTGTTCGGCAAAGGCAATGACTTTGTCGTCGGTTGTCCGGTTGCCTTCGGGTAAATCGAGTGTATGAATCGCATCCTGCCCAGCTTGGTCAAGCCACACGCAAAAGCGCTTTGGCAATTGCGCATCGACCAGAAATTTCATGCAGCAAAACGATCCATTCGCTTGACGTGCGTAATCCTGGCAGCATAAGACAAGGCCGCCAGAATATCCTCCCTTTCAAGATCCTCGTAATCGGCAAGAATCTGATCCGTTGTCATCCCGCTGGCCAGCAGTTCAAGCAAGTTCTCGACGGGATACCTCAAACCACGAATACAAGGCTTGCCATGGCAAATGGCGGGGTCAAGGGTAATGCGTTCAGACAATTCCAAGTCGCCGCTCCTTTTCAAGGGTTGCCGAAGTGTAACCCCGGCCCTGCAATATTGCCACATTACTCCCGTA
>ERZ1645185.346-NODE-346-length-19596-cov-4.980451_pt1 | contig 19596 bp, 19 predicted proteins | sample MGYA00575351_ERZ1645185 | MGnify/ENA primary metagenome ERZ1645185 (study PRJEB40838, sample SAMN11284767) | freshwater sediment metagenome | isolation source: river sediment | host: Sediment | place: India: Jana village, Kanpur | collected 2015-12-17 ...
CGCGATGGCCGAGACGGAGGATCTCGATTTCGTGCTGTGCGAGATCGGCGGCACCGTGGGCGACATCGAGGGGCTGCCTTTCATCGAGGCGCTGCGCCAGCTGCGGAACGAGCTGGGCCGCGAGCGCACGTGCTCGATCCACGTGACGCTGATCCCCTACGTCTCGGCTGCGGGCGAGCTCAAGACCAAGCCGACCCAGCACTCGGTCCGCGAGCTGACCAGCCTGGGCGTTCAGCCCGATCTGCTGCTGTGCCGCTGCGAGCATCCGCTGCCTGACAACGAGCGCGCCAAGATCGCGCTGTTCTGCAACGTCCGCAAGGAAGCGGTGATTCCCGCGCTCGACGCCAGCAGCATCTATGCGGTGCCGCTGCAGTATCATGCCGAAGGGCTCGATGCCGAGGTGCTGCGCCATTTCGGGCTGACCAGTTCCGCGCCTGACCTGAGCCGCTGGGACGACATCGTTGATCGCTACCAGAACCCCGAGGGTGAGGTGACGATCGGGGTGGTCGGCAAGTACGTCGGGCTGCAGGACGCCTACAAGAGCCTCAACGAGGCGCTGGTCCACGGCGGCATGGCGCACCGGGTCAAGGTCAACATCAAGTGGATCGATGCCGAACTGTTCGAGGCCGACGACGACGAGATCGTCGCCAGGCTCGAGCCGATGCACGGCATTCTTGTCCCCGGCGGCTTCGGTGTGCGCGGGACCGAGGGCAAGATCGCGAGCGTGCGCTTCGCGCGCGAGCGCAAGGTTCCGTTCCTCGGGATATGCCTCGGCATGCAGATGGCCTGCATCGAGGGCGCCCGGAACACCGCCGGGATCGCAAAAGCCAGTTCGACCGAGTTCGGCCCGACCGAGGAACCGGTGGTCGGCATCATCACCGAATGGATGAGCGCCGAAGGCCTGCAAAAACGCGGTGCGGATTCGGACCTTGGTGGGACAATGCGGCTGGGTGCCTACGAGGCGCAGCTATCGGGCAACAGTCACGTCTCGGCGGTCTACGGCGGAGCCACGGTCATTTCGGAACGGCACCGCCACCGCTACGAGGTCAACGGCGCCTACAAGGACGCGCTCGAGGCCGGCGGGCTGGTGTTCTCCGGGATGTCGCCCGACGGGTTGCTGCCTGAGATTGTTGAGCGGCCCGACCATCCGTGGTTCATCGGCGTGCAGTTCCACCCGGAACTCAAGAGCAAGCCCTTCGATCCGCACCCGCTGTTCGCCGGGTTCATCGGCGCAGCACTGGCGCAGGCGCGCCTCGTATAGCAGCACAATTGTTGTAGCACGCGAAAGGGCGGCTCCCCGGTGGAGAGCCGCCCCGCGCGCTCACGCCTGTGGGGGGTCAGGCGGCGGCGCTGTCGTCGTTCTGCACCACCGAGAGGGTCTTCTGGGTGCCGACGGCAATCTTCTTGGGCTTCATCGCCTCGGGGACTTCGCGCACGAGGTCGATGCTGAGCATCCCGTCCTCGAGGTTCGCGTTGTCGACCCGGACATAGTCGGCCAGCTCGAAGCGGCGCTCGAACCCGCGCTGGGCGATCCCGACATGGAGGAACTGCGCGCCCGACGCCTCGTCGGCCTTCTTGCCCTGGACCACCAGCAGGTTCTGCTGCGCGGTGATGTCGATGTCAGCCGGCTTGAACCCGGCGACCGCCAGGGTGATACGATAGGCATCCTCACCGCGGCGCTCGATGTTGAAGGGGGGGTAATTGTCGCCGCTGTTGAAGCGCGACTGGTTCTCGAGAAGGTCGAACAGCCGGTCGAAGCCAACCATGGTGCGGCGGTAGGGGGTAAAATCGAAACGGTTCATGGCAAAATCCTCTGTCTGAGCAATTTCAACGGTTCGGAGCCCGAATTGGCGCTCCTTCGCGGTGCCATCCCCTTGCGGACCATGACACCGATGCCGAGATATGATAGCGCCGCCGCGTTTCAAGAGGAGCTGGCATGACCGGTCCGAAAGTCGAGATCTATACCAAGTGGGGGTGCCCTTATTGCGTCCGCGCCAAAGCGCTGCTCGACGCCAAGGGTGTTGCCTACGAAGAGTACGACATCACGCTTGGCGGGCCGAAGCGCACCGAAATGCTGGAGCGCGTGCCCGGTGCGTCGACCGTTCCGCAGATCCTGATTGCCGGGCGGGCGATTGGCGGCTCCGACGATCTTCACGCGCTGGAGCGCGACGGCAAGCTGGACGCGCTGCTCACCGCATGAGCCTGGGCCGCCTTGCCGTCCTGCAGATGACGTCCGGGATCGCCCCGGCAGCCAACGCCGAAGCGATCGTCGGGGCAATCGGCGCCGCGGCGATGGGCGGGGCGTCGATGCTGTTCACGCCCGAAATGTCCGGCCTGCTTGACCGTGATCGCGCGCGTGCGACCCCGCACATCGTGGCCGAGGCCGACAACCCGGTCTTGGCTGCCGTGCGCAGCGCAGCCGCCGATGCGGGCATCTGGGTGGCGCTGGGCAGCCTGGCTGTGGCGCGCGAGGATGGGATGTGGGCGAACCGCAGCTTCGTCATCGATTCAACCGGTGCAATCGTCGCGCGTTACGACAAGATCCACATGTTCGATGTCGATCTGGCAACGGGTGAATCGTGGCGCGAGTCCGCCGCCTATACCCCCGGTGAAGCGGTTGTGACGGTCGATACTCCGCTGGGCCGTCTGGGCCTGGCTGTGTGCTATGATCTGCGTTTTCCCGCGTTGTTCGAAGCGCTTGGGCGGGCCCGCTGCGATATCATCGCAATTCCGGCGGCCTTCACAGTACCGACCGGGCAAGCCCATTGGCACGTGATGCAGCGCGCCCGGGCAATCGAGGCGAGCGCCTATGTCGTCGCCGCGGCGCAGGCGGGGACCCACGCCGATGGCCGTTCGACCTATGGCCACAGCCTGGTTGTCGATCCCTGGGGCGATGTCCTGCTCGACATGGGCGGGGAAGGGGCAAGTCTGGCATTCGCGGAAATCGACCCGGCGCGCCTGGCCGAAGTCCGAGCCCAGCTGCCCAGCCTTGCCAACAAGCGTCCAATTCCGGGAGTGACAGCGCCGTGATCGTGTACGATCTGCTTTGCCGGTCCGGCGGGCACCGCTTCGAAGGGTGGTTCGCCTCGTCCGAGGATTTTGCCGGCCAGCAGGATCGCGGTTTGCTGTGCTGCCCGCAATGCGGCGCGGCCGATGTGGACAAGGCCCCCATGGCGCCGGCCGTTTCGCGTAAGGGAAACCAGATTCAGGCGGCACAGGCCGCGATGTCCGGACCCCTTCCGCCGATGATGCAGCAGGTCATGGCCAAGCTTGCCGCGATGCAGGCTGACGCTCTCAAGAGCTCGACCTGGGTCGGCGGCGATTTTGCCGAACGGTCGCGGGCGATGCATTATGGCGAGCGTGAGCTGGAGACGATCCATGGTCAGGCGACCGTCGACGAGGCAAAGTCGCTGATCGAAGAAGGGATCGCGGTGATGCCCTTGCCGTTCCCGGTCGCGCCGCCGGAAGAACTCAACTGATTGCCAGTCTCGCAACCCTCGCCTAGGGGAAGCGCGGGCGCCCGTAGCTCAGCAGGATAGAGCACCAGATTCCTAATCTGGGGGCCATGGGTTCGAATCCCGTCGGGCGCACCATGCAAACCTTTTGCCTCAACCCGACGTTTTCCGCTTGAATCGCTGAATCATTTGTGATTCTTAGAGTGCATGAGGGGCGGCACTACACAACCAAGACTTGCCAAGGACCAGGTTACGCAGGCTATCGCCTTGTGTTGCCTGCTGATTATGGCCGGTCTGACCATCGCGGGGCCATCGGGACTCCTCGCGTGGAGCGAAAACAGCCGCTTGCTGCAGCAACGCCAGAACGAGGTGAAGGATCTGGCCGCGCGCCGCGATGAACTTCGCAATCGCGTTGCGCTGCTAAACCCCAATCACGTCGATGCCGACATTGCGGGCGAACTGGTCCGCCGCAACCTGAATGTCGTTCATCCGGACGAGATGGTGATGCTGCTCAACTGAGCGGCGCAAATCCCTGCAATTTCCGCTGACAAAATACGTATGGGACGGTTTCCCTTACGGAAGCTTGGCCCTATAGGCGGGCCATAGATCCTATCCCCAGGGGACCGACTTTGGCCAAATCGCCCACCGTCAAGAAAGCCGCCGGCGCTCCGGCAGCCGCATCCGAAGACTTTGCCCTGCGCAGCCTTCAGGACGCGCACGATGCCAAACCGCGCTACGACGCCACGGATGCGGAATTGCTGGCCTTCTACGAACAGATGGTGCTGATCCGCCGCTTCGAGGAGAAGGCCGGCCAGCTGTACGGCCTGGGCCTGATCGGGGGCTTCTGCCACCTCTACATCGGCCAGGAAGCCGTTGCGGTGGGGCTGCAATCGGCGCTCGACGCCGAAAAGGACAGCGTGATCACCGGCTATCGCGATCACGGCCACATGCTCGCCTATGGCATTGATCCCAAGTCGATCATGGCGGAACTGACCGGGCGCGGGGCGGGGATTTCAAAGGGCAAGGGCGGTTCGATGCACATGTTCAGCGTCGACCACAAGTTCTACGGCGGCCACGGTATTGTCGGCGCGCAGGTGCCGCTGGGGGCGGGGCTGGCCTTTGCCCACAAGTACCGTGAGGATGGCGGCGTGTGCATGGCCTATTTCGGCGATGGTGCATCGAACCAGGGCCAGGTCTACGAAGCCTTCAACATGGCGGCGTTGTGGAACCTGCCGATCATCTTCGTGGTCGAGAACAACGGATATGCAATGGGCACCGCGGTGAAGCGCGGCTCGGCCGAGACCCACTTCTACCGCCGCGGCACGGCGTTCCGCATTCCGGGCCTGGACGTCAACGGGATGGACGTGCTGGAGGTGCGCGCGGCGGCCGAGGTTGCCCTGGCCCATGTCCGCTCCGGCAAGGGGCCGGTGCTGATGGAGCTCAAGACCTATCGCTATCGCGGTCACTCGATGTCCGATCCTGCCAAGTACCGCAGCCGCGAGGAAGTGCAGGAAATGCGCGACAAGCACGATCCGATCGACGCCGCCAAGGCCGAACTGCTCAAGCGCGGCGTAAGCGAGGATGCCATCAAGGACATCGACAAGCGAATTCGCGGGATCGTCAACGAATCCGCTGATTTCGCAGAGAATTCACCGGAGCCCGACATGACCGAACTCTACACCGACGTGCTGGTGGAGAGCTACTGATGGCCATCGAACTGAAGATGCCCGCGCTGTCCCCCACCATGGAGGAGGGGACGCTGGCCAAATGGCTCGTCAAGGAAGGCGACGAGGTCAAATCGGGTGACATCCTGGCCGAGATCGAAACCGACAAGGCAACGATGGAGTTCGAAGCGGTCGACGAAGGCGTGATCGGCGCGATCCTGGTTCCCGAAGGAACCGAGGGCGTGAAAGTCGGCACGGTGATCGCCACCATCGGCGGCGAAGGCGATGAGGCGCCGGCACCGTCGGCGGCCGCGCCGGCAATCGCCGATGCACAGGCGACGGAGGTAAGCTCTGCCGCAGCAGCTGCCCCGGCGCCCAAGCCGCGTGCCGCCGATCCGGCGGTTCCGGCCGGAACCAACATGAAGACCTCGACCGTGCGCGAAGCCCTGCGTGACGCAATGGCCGAGGAAATGCGTCGTGACGACCGTGTCTTCGTGATGGGCGAGGAAGTGGCCGAATACCAGGGCGCCTACAAGGTTACCCAGGGTCTGCTGGAAGAGTTCGGGCCCAAACGGGTTATCGACACGCCGATCACCGAATACGGCTTTGCCGGGATCGGTGCGGGCGCGGCGATGGGCGGGCTGCGTCCGGTGATCGAGTTCATGACCTTCAATTTCGCCATGCAGGCGATCGACCACATCATCAATTCGGCGGCCAAGACAAACTACATGTCGGGCGGGCAGATGCGCTGCCCGGTGGTGTTCCGCGGTCCCAATGGCGCCGCCAGCCGCGTCGGCGCGCAGCACAGCCAGAACTTCGGCCCGTGGTACGCCAGCGTGCCCGGCCTCATCGTGATCGCTCCCTACGACGCCTCGGACGCCAAGGGCCTGCTCAAGGCAGCGATCCGCAGCGAGGACCCGGTGGTCTTCCTCGAGAACGAGCTGGTCTATGGCCGCAGCTTCGAGCTGCCCGAACTGGACGACCACGTCCTGCCGATCGGCAAGGCGCGGATCATGCGCGAAGGCAGCGACGTGACCATCGTCAGCTACTCGATCGGCGTCGGCCTTGCACTCGAGGCGGCGGAGACGCTCGCGGGCGAGGGCATAGAGGCCGAGGTCATCGACCTGCGCACCCTGCGCCCGCTCGACAAGGACACGGTGCTCGCTTCGCTGGCCAAGACCAACCGCCTGATCGTGGCCGAGGAGGGCTGGCCGGTGTGCTCGATTTCCAGTGAGATCATTGCGATCTGCATGGAAGAGGGTTTCGACCACCTCGATGCACCGGTGCTGCGAGTCTGTGACGAGGATGTGCCGCTGCCTTACGCCGCCAATCTGGAGAAGGCCGCACTGATCGACGCCGGCCGCATCGCCGCGGCCGTGCGCAAGGTGTGCTACCGCTAGGCCGGGGTCAGGTGATCGCGCCAGCGGCGCTGATCGTCACTTCGCCCTTGTAGGCTGAGCAATCCTGGACGGGGTCCGGCGTGGCCGGAACCCGCTGGTATATCTGGGTCAGGTCACGGCTGTCGCGGACGTTGAAGGCGGCAATGGCCTTGATTTCCTTGTTGGCGATTACCGCCCCTGCAATCAGCGGCTGATAGGTGTAGCGGACCTCGACGAAAATGACGGCGTCGCCGGCTTCAGCGGTGATTTCGCCACTTTTCGGGCCCATCCCCGAAACCTTGTCGCCCTGCTTCCCGTAGCCCGAAACAACCGCTTTCGCTCCGCGGCAACGCTGCCAGTGGATGTACTGCTTGTTCGTGGTGGCATCGACCTCAAGGCTGCTGATGAACACCCGGCCGTACTTGTAGACGTTGATCGACTTCCCCGCCTGCAGCTGAGCGCCGACGATCACGTCGTTGATGTCGCTTTCGTAGATCTTGCGGTTCTTGAGTTGCGACGTGTCGCCGATGCGCGAGGCGTTATCAGCCAGGTGCGTGGCAAGCTGGTTGATCTTCATGTTCACCAGTACGAAGTTCGCCTGCTCGACGCCGTAGAGCCCTGCCAGCATCAGCACCGGCGCGCCGAGCGCGAACTCGGTCATGGCCACGCCCGAGCGATTGGAGAACAGCTGACGAAGTTGTTTCATGATCATCATGCGCAGTTCTTCACGGCCGGGGCAGCTGTCGATCCGCTCGCGCCGTAGGGCTGGTTACGCAATACGGTGCTGGTCTTCAGGGTGAATTCCTTGTTCATTCCCGGCAACCAGGCGGCAATGGGGACAAGGCGAGGGTATTTGACAGTCACCGTGTAGAGCACGGCATCGCGCGCCCCGCCGAAGCCTGCGGTCCCGGGATCGACATCCCATACCCCGTTATCGTTGGCGTCCTCATAGGGCTCGCCGTTGTCGCAGGTGTTGTTGGCGTTGCTGTCGGTGTAGTCTTCCGGTCGCCCGACGCGTGAAAAGCTGGCGTAGGACTTGCGGTCAAAGGTTATTGTTGCATTCGCGGCGACGGCCTTGACCTCGCCGCTGACGATCGCGTCGATCGCGGCCTTTTTTCCTTCCGCGCCCTCGATCGTCGAATTGCGGGCGGCGCGCTGGATGGCGCCGTGCAGCATTTCGTTGGTGTACATGTTGTAGCCAAGATCGAACACGCCGAGCACCAGGACCATCAGCGCGGGGCTGATCAGGCCGAATTCGAGCGCGGTCACGCCGGAGTTGTCCGAGCGAAGCCGGCGCAGAACGGGCATCATTTCGAGATTCTCAGGTCACCCATCTGCTGGGCGATCTTGCTGAAGGTTTCGTTCAGCGTGGCGGCATCCTTGGCCTCGAAGGCGCGGCCTGGACCGGCACATTCCTTCATGATCGGGTTCAGCGCGATGCCGAAGCTGATTACCCAGACGGTGATGTTCTTCTTCTTCACTTCGTCGCAGGCGACGGCGAAGCGCTTTTCCACAACCTGGGGCAGGGTCAGCCCGCCCTTGGGATTGGCCGGATCCCAGCGACGGCGATCCAGCGGTTCGACGCCATAGGTCGCATAAGAGTATTCCAACGGCATGGTTTCGCCATCGGTCAAGAAGATCATGTGGCGGCTGGTCGGTACCCCACCAGCATCCGCGTTCTCGGTCGCGAAGATCCCGGTCGGCGAAAGCATGCGCCCGCCCCAGATCATGCCAATGTCGTGGTATGTGCTGCCTTCAGCCTTCAGCGACTTCAGGTAGCCGTCGAGAACCATCGGGTCCAAGATCTCCGCCAGCGGGCGGGCCGGCGCGGGGCACACGGCAAGCCCTGCCCAGTTCGGCATCAGGTAGTCCCACCGGCTCTTGCTCGGGCTGGTTTCCCACGTCCCCGAACCGTCCCACCAGATGGCACGGGTGAACACCCAGCCCGGAAGAAGCGGGCGCCATTGCGTCTTGGGATTGCTCTTGTTCGGAACCAGATCGATATCCAGGTCAAGCGCCTTGGACAGGTCGACCTTCGCGTAATCGTCGATCTCGTACGTGTCGCGTTCCTCTATGCATCCGGCAAAGTCCGTCCACAGTGGCAGGACGTTGTCCGGCCAGCCGTCGGCAGGGATAGTGTTGGTGGCACCGATCTTGAGCGGAGCCGTCCCGGTGCCCTTGGTCCAGCTCACATCGAGCTTGAGCGGCAGATAAAGCCAGGCCGCATTGTCCAAGGTTACAGTCCAATCACGGACAAAGGCAGTGAATTGCGTGCCACCGGCGACCAGACGCCCATCTGAATCGGTCCAGCAGGCGTATTCGATACCGTCAATCTGTTGCCGCCCGGCGCCGGTGCCGTCGGCGTTATAGCCGCCCGAGATGTCAGTATAGACTGCGGTGCTTTTCGGGCAGGTCGCCACGAAAGTGTTAGCGATCCCCGTCCTTGTCCCGCTGACTTGGGTTTCGTTCCAAACGAGTTCCGGCGCACCGACCGGTGCAGTCTGGCGCGACTGGTAGGTCCATTGGTCGACCATCCAGTCGGACTTGAGCAAACCGCCAACGTTGACGTTGGTGGAATAGGGCAGAAAGCCGTAACGAATGCGCGTTCCGGTCGATTTGCTCTTTTCGAGCTGGTCGTAGAACGACTGAACGGTCGAACGAAGAATCTCGATCTTGGGGGCGGGATCGCCCATGTTCGTGTCAGCCATTGACCCGGTCGTGTCGAGCACCATCATGATGTCGGTGTTCGAGAAGTTGAGCCGCGCCGTGCACGACACCTTCACCAAAACCTTGGTCTTGCCGAACACCTGCATGATGGTGGTTGGCACATCGACGCTGGCCAGGCCGCTGATCGCCATGTCGCTTTGCAGTGTCATCGCGAAGGCGCGGTTTGCGGTGCCGAAGGCCCCGTTGCCGAAGTTGAGGTTGAAGAACTTGTCGCCGGCTGTCTTGACGTCGGCAGGAAGGGATCCCGGTGCGAGGCTACCCAGCTTCTTGCGCGCGGCAAGTACCCCGGCGTCGCAGGCCTGCTGCAGGCGCGTCTGCGTCAAATAGGTGCGGCCCATGTCCACCCCGCCACCGATCATCGCCAGCAAGGGAAAGATAGAGGCGGCGATCAGGGCCAGGGTGTTGCCCGACGGATCCTTCGCCAGCCGCGCGAACAGGCCCGGCGACCTACGCGCCTTCGGCTTGAACTGTTCGAGCATGGTCATTGCAAAGCGGCCCCGCGATGATTTTCATCGTTCGCCATAGGGCTGCCGGGTAACGGTGTCGCAAACGACTAGGGTTAGCCGAAGGTTAAGCCGGGTACATCAAACCGCGCGAATCCAGCGGTTTCGATCAGATTCCGGTCTTAACAAATAGCGGCCGGGAATAACTGACCTGGAAATCCCGCATGCCGGCGAACTGCAGGACGTTCGGCATCGAGTAGACGATCTTCAGCTCTTTTTCGGTGACCTTGTCGATCGACTGGGTCGCGGCGTCGGTTACATAGGTCGTAACCTTTGAGCTATCGAGAAAATAGGGGGCCGTGGTGGCCCTGCGGCGCGCCTCGACCGCGATGTCGATGTTGCTCTTGCGATCGCCGATCTGGTATTTCACGGTCACCCAGCGGCCGGTTTCGTTCATGGCCGAACGCATCGAGTTGTGCGTGCCCATCCAGATCCCGACCTGGAAAATTCCAAGAACCATCGTAATCAGGAGCGGTGCCAGCAGGGCAAACTCCACAGCAGCGGCTCCGTCGCCGTTGCGCGCCACCGACCGGATCGGGCGCCGCATCATGATACCTGCACCATGCGCACAACACCCAGGTTTATGGGCGCACCAACCCCGAAGCTGGTCCACATGGGGTTGTAGGTGTCCTTCAATTTGAGCTTGAGATAGCTCGACACGATGTCCGTCGACGCGCAGGTGGACTTGTCCGTAACGTAGGACGTGGCGAGACCGCAGCGGTACATGCGCGTAATCGTAATGTTGTCGCTAGCCACGCCGGTAGAGCGTTGAATGACCGTCTTCATCACGCCAATCTGCGTGTCGTTGTCGACCCAGCCGCCCAGGGCCATGGACATGGCCTCGTCGGCACCCGCCTGCAATTCGTGCTGCCGGGCCACGACCTGGCTGACTTGAAAGGTGCCGACACTCATCAGGACCAGCGCGGGCGTCAGCAAGGCGGTTTCGATGACTACGGCGCCAGCCGTGTCCTTCAAGAGGCGGATAAGCCCACGCATCATCCGACCAGCCTTACCGAATTGCCCGTGCCGCCGACGCTGACGGTGTTGATCACGTCAGTCGGGCAGAAACGGGTCATGTTGGCGGTGCCCTCGATCACGATACGTCCAGCCGCCAGAACGAAGCAGCGCGTTACGACATTGGTCGTTCCCGCAAAGCTGACCGTGCTTTTCGGCAGATAGACGGTGCCGTCCATGACCATGCCGGAATTGCCGTTGATCTTGTCCAGATTATCTCCGGCCGATTCCTTGTCCTCGAAGATGAGCATGTCCTTCAGCGCGATCGCCTGGCTGGGAGTCATGGCGCCGGCGTCCGGATCGACCATTTCGTCATAGGACATGGCGCGCAGATAGGTTTCGGACCCGCCGTTGATACGAATGCCCGCGCCGTTCTTGAGCACGAACATCACCCCTTCGCCCATCAGCTTGTTCTGCGCGTTGATCGCCAGCATCCCGCCGTTGATCACATAGACGCCCTTGGCCATGATCGTGTCGCAGGTGATCGTGAAATCGCTGTAGGTGCCCGGCTGCGGATAGGCGCCTGCCTGGACGCTCTCGTTTGTTACGGAGAGCACCGTACCCGTTTCATAAAGAACCGTATCGATGCGCTGGTAGGTGGTCTTGTTGCCCGATGTGATCGTCTGCACGATCCCCTCGGACACAGTGCGCAGGTTCGTCAGCACCTGGCCAACCGTCACCGCATAGGTGAACTCCTTGGTCCGGGTCTGCTTGCCCTGCGAGGTCAGCACTTCGCCGCCGCTGGTTTTCCAGCTGTTGCCATTGGTGCTGGTCATCGTCTGGCTGTACTGCTTCCAGGTCGTATCGACCTGGGCGACGTACTTGGTGCCGCCGTCCTGGCAGGTCAGCGTGCGCGGTGTCGGATTGTTCGGCGGTGTCAGGTCCTTGAAGGGATCGCTGAGGTTCGACTGGTGTTCCCAGATTTCGGTTTCACCGTCGTTGAAGTCGTCGTCGATCCCGCCTTCGGAAACGATCCAGCCCACTTCGAACACGGCGCCACCGTTTTTGATGACGGAGTCTTCGTGCGTGGACAGGGCTGCCGCGCCGCAGCCGGCGACAACGTAGGCGTTACCGCCGATGGTGATGGCGCCGCGTGTATCGGGATCGACCGCGATCAGACAGCTGGTGAACGAACGGCCCTGCTGGAACACAGCCTGCGCTCGTGCGCTGACCGTAACCGCCTTGTCGATCACAAAGCCGCTGAAGGGCAGGCGCTTGGTGGCGCTGAAGGAAACGACAACACTGTTGTCGCTGGCGCTATCGTTCCATTTGGCTTTTTCCACACTCGGCTGCGTGGCGAAGGTGACCTGCTGAAGGTTGGAGTTCAATTCCTGTTTCGCGCGGGTGACGTAACCTTCGCCCGGCGTGCGTGAGACAAGGGCCCATGCCCCGGCCAGCGCAGCCTGGTCGGCGGCGTACTGCATCTCGCGCTTCCACATGAACCACTGGGCGGTATCGACCCCCAGACCGGCGGCGCCGATCAGGGCAGGCAAGCCTGCCGCAACCAGCAGGGCGGCGTTACCGCTGGTCTGCTTGGCAATGCGGCGCAGGTTCCGCTTGAAGGTGCTCAGCATCTTGCCCCCGATACAAATATGGCCATTCAACATGACGCGATTAGACGCACTCGGTTTTCGCTCCTTGAAGGATCAGGGTTAACAAGCATTTATCCCTGGCGGATTGTCTGCGCCGCGACGCAGGGTAAGAAGCCCAATGGACCGCGCACTGATCCTCGAAACCTTGCCGCCCGAACAGCGACTGGCTCTGGCCTACGCGCCGGCTAGGCACCGGGATGGCCTGCTTGCCGTGCTTGGGCTCGATTTGCGCCTGGCGCAGGTTGTCCTGGGTGCCCGCGAGCCCATGCTGGCCCAGATCCGCCTGGCCTGGTGGCGTGATCGTCTGGCGGACGATGCTGCGGTGATTGAGGGGGAGCCGCTGCTTCAGCTTGTGCAGGATGCGGTGTTGGACAGGGCTCCGCTCCGCGACCTGGTCGATGGGTGGGAAGGGCTGCTCGGCGAACCCGCGCCCGAGCTGGCGAAGTCATTGGCCCACGCGCGCGCAGAGGCGATTTCCTATGCGGCCTCACGGACTCCCGTTGACCACGCCGTCCTGACGTCTGCCCGGGAATGGTCGCTTCAGGATCTTTCGCGCATACCGGGGCCGTGGGGCATCCTGGCCGGGAAGCTCGCCAACGCGGAACAATGGCAGGCGCGCCGCTTGCCGCGTGAGCAGCGGTTCCTTGCCGTGCTGCACGCACTGGCGCGGCGCAGCCGCAGGTCCGGCGCGACCGGGCCGGGGCCTGGCTCCATAGTGGTGGCACTCAGGGTTGGATTGTTCGGCCGCTAGGTTATGTTCAGGCGAAGAGCCTGTTTGGGAATCGCGCAACCATGAACCGAATTGTCCTTGGCGCCGTAGCGGCGCTGCTTCTTGCCGCTTCGGGTTTGTTCTGGTGGCAGGGCCGCGCAGCGACCGAAGCCTTGGCGCCCGCCGCTCCCATGCCGTTGCAGGATGCCGGGACGGATCAGGCCGTCCCGGACGACGATATTCCGACCGAAGACGGCGAAGGGATGCGCGGGGCCGGCCTGCCGCAGGCGAGCGAGGCCACGCGCGAGGAAAAGCGTTTCAACCGCCTCGACAGGAACCGCGATAACCTGATCACGCGGAACGAGGCGCTGGCCCCGCGCGTCGCCGCGTTCCGCAAGCTCGACACCGATCACAACAACCTGCTCAGCTTCGAGGAGTGGGCGGTCGCCACCTCCAACCGCTTCAAGAAGGCCGATGCGGACGGCAACCAGCAGTTGAACCGGGCCGAGTTCGCGACGACCAAGCCCAAGGCGTCGAAGCGCCCGGAATGCAAATGCTGATCAGCCGTTTGTGGCGCTAAGCCATTGCGCGAGATCGCGTTTGGCCCGGTCGGTATAGGCTTCCTTGCGAACCTTCTTCTTCACTGCCGGATCGACCGGAGGGAACAGGCCAAAGTTGACGTTCATCGGCTGATAGCTGTCGGCTTCGGCATCGCCGGTGATATGGGCCAGCAGCGCGCCCAGCGCAGTGGTACGGGGCAGGGCAGACCATTCCTGGCCGCTCAGTTCGGCCGCCGTCATCATGCCCGCCATCAGCCCGACCGCCGCGCTTTCCACATAGCCTTCGCAACCGGTGATCTGCCCGGCAAAGCGGATATGCGGTGCCGACTTGAGGCGCAGTTGGCGATCGAGTAATTGGGGCGAATTAAGGAACGTGTTGCGGTGCAGACCGCCCAGCCGGGCGAACTCGGCGTTCTCTAGTCCGGGGATGGTGCGGAACAGGCGCACCTGCTCGGCGTGCTTCAGCTTGGTCTGGAAGCCGACCATGTTCCACAGCGTGCCCAGCTTGTTGTCCTGGCGCAGCTGGACCACGGCATAGGGCCAGCGCCCCTTGGGAAACTCGGGCGTCGCCTCGTGCGGGTTGTCGAGGCCGACGGGCTTCATCGGCCCGAAGCGCAAAGTGTCTTCGCCGCGTTCCGCCATGACCTCGATAGGCATGCAGCCTTCGAAGTAGGGCGTGTTGGTTTCCCATTCGCGGAACTCGGTCTTGTCACCCGCCAGCAGGCCCTCGCGGAAGGCGATGTACTGGTCGCGGGTCATGGGACAGTTGATGTAGTCCTTGGTTTCGCCCTTGTCCCAACGGCTGGCCATCCAGCACACGTCCATGTCGATCGTGTCGCGGTACACGATCGGGGCGATGGCATCGAAGAAGGCCAAGCTGTCAGCGCTGGTCGCGGCGCCGATACTGCCGGCCAGACTGGCAGCGGTCAGTGGTCCGGTGGCGACGATGGACAGCCCGGCGGCGGGCAGGGTGTCGATCCGTTCGCGCACGACCGTCAGATTGGGAAGCGCGGAAAGCGCTGCCTCGACCTCGGCGGAAAACACGTCGCGATCGACCGCCAGGGCCGACCCGGCGGGCACCTGCGCCACCGCCGCGGCGGCCATGACCAGCGAATCAAGCTGGCGCATTTCGTGGTGCAGCAGGCCGACCGCGTTCTTCTCGCTGTCGTCGGAGCGGAAGCTGTTCGAACAGACCAGCTCGGCCAGGCCCGTACCTTGGTGCGCCGGGCTCATGTCGCCGCCGCCGCGCATTTCCGACAGGCGCACCCGCGCCCCGCGCCGCGCCAGCTGCCAGGCCGCTTCCGATCCGGCGAGGCCGCCACCGATAATGTGCACGTCGTAGGTCATAGAGCGCCCGCCTAGCCTTGCGCGCGCAAGAATCCAACGCCAAGCAGTGCGCAAGGGGAGTGCATTTCATGCCGCAGCGCGCACTGATCGAGAAACGGCCCTGGCTGGTCGCCAGCCTGATCGCCGGGATCAGCTATGTCTTCATCCGCCACGGAACCGTGCCGGACCTGTTCGAATGGCTGTGGAAGGGGGCGGGGGTGGCCCTGCTCGCGATCTATGCACTTGCTCGCCACCACGGCGCCGATTCGCGGCAGATTGCCGCGGTCATGGCCTTCGGCGCATTGGGCGATGTGCTGATCGAGCTGAAACTTGAAGCCGGGGCGGCTTCGTTTCTGGTCGGCCATGTCATCGCCATCGCGCTTTACCTGCGGCACCGCCGGCCCAGCCAGACCTTCAGCCAGAAGGCTTTTGCGCTGGTGCTGCTGGTCGCGATCCCCCTGATTGCCTGGCTTCTGCCGGCCGATCGCAGCGCGGCCCTGCCGGTCGCCGGTTACAGCCTGGGCCTGGCGGGAATGACGGCCGCGGCGTGGACCAGCACCTTCTCGCGCTATCAGGTGGGGATTGGTGCGGTCATGTTCGCGGTGTCGGACCTGCTGATCTTTTCCCGCATGGGGCCGCTTGCGCAGAGCATCGTGCCCGATTTGCTGATCTGGCCGCTCTACTATTTCGGGCAGTTCCTGATCTGCACCGGTGTGATCGGCGAACTGCACCGGCGGGGGCCGGCAACCAACTAGGACGCCGCGCGTTTTGGCGGCAACCTTTTTGGCGAGCCGTAAACGATGCACATCCAGTTCTACAATGCCCGCGGCCACGATCGCGCGCTGGAGGCGAAGGATCTGGCGAAGGTTCGGCTGACCGCGGACAGCCTGCTGTGGATCAACGGCACAGCGGACGAGATCGAGGCGCTCAAGCTGCCCATCGCGATCGGTGGTGCGGTGGCTTCGTGCCGTCCGGGCAAGGCCGACGTGCGGGTGCATGACGCCCACTATTGCGTGGCCTTGCCGGTGCTCGACAAGGGCGGCACCGCCTCGACGTCGCTGCTGTCGCTGGTAGTCGGTCAGGACTGGCTCTGTTCGGTGGGAGATGGCGAGGCGGCTGACTTTTCAGGTCTGCTGCGCCATGACGTCGGCGAAACGATGAAGGGCAAGCTTTCGGGATCGACCTTGGCCGCCGCGCTGATTGCCGACCACTTCGGGCGGGTCCATGAGCGGGTCGCCGTCATCAACCGGGAAATCGACCGGATGGAGGAACGGGTGCTAACCGGCAGGGAAAGCCGCAACACCCTGCAGGTCATGGCGGTGCTGCGGCGACAGGCGTCGCGGCTGCGCGAACTGGTCGATGCCTATCGCGCCATCGTCCACACGCTCAATCGCCCGGATTTCCTTCCCGACATGGCGAGCGAGGACAAGAACCACTTCGCGCACCTGCAGGCGGGATACGAACGGCTTGAAGACGATGTCGCCCGGGTCCGCGATACCGTGGTCGCCAGCTTCGAACTTTACGCCACACGCGTCGCCCAGGACACCAACCGGTTGCTGCGCACGCTGACCTTCTTCACCATCGGCATCGGTTTGATCGGCGCCCTCGCCGGAATCTTCGGCATGAACTTCAAGGCGGCGCTGTTCGAGCGCGGGGAATCCGGTTTTGCCCTGGCCACGGCGGCGATGGCATCGATTCTGCTGGCGACAACGGCGGTCGCTTTCCGCTCCTATCGCAAGCCCTAGTTAGGTCAGCCGTCCCAGGCGGCGATCGTGGTGCGGTGCAGTTCGCGGCGGTGGCCCTCATAGCCGCCGGTGGCCTTGTGAAGGACCGAGCGGTTGTCCCACAACACAAGCATCCCCGGCTCCCAGACGTGACGATAGACGAAGCGTTCGTTGCCTTGCCACGCCTGCAATTCCATCAACAGGGGGATAGCTTCGGCTTCGTCCATCCCCTCGATCCCGATGATGTAGCCCAGGGTCGAATAGAAGCCGCGCCGCCCGGTTTCGGGATGAGAAGGGACGAGCGGATGGGTCTGCGTGGCCAGAGCCGCCTCGCTGGGGCGGATGTCCATGCTGCGCCCCTTGTCCCGCGCGCCATAGGTGCCGTCGGGGGCATAGGGTAGCCGGGCCGAATGGATTGCGATTAAATCCGCGTAGCGGACCTGCGCGGCAGCGCCCAGGGCCTCCCAGGCGAGGTGCTGGTTGGCAAACAGCGTGTCGCCGCCGTGGGGCGGGATATCTACCGCCATCAGGCAGGTGCCGGACGGCGGACGCGCCTGGAACGACCAGTCGGCATGCCAGTTTTCGGCGAAGAGCGGGCTGGTCTCGTCCGCTTCGCGCCGGATCGCGGCAATGTGCGTGCGGCCGGGGATGGGGGCGAAGAACGGATCCTCGCCGAACCCGCCCATCGCCAGGGTGAAGCGTTCCAAATCGTCGTCGCCGATCCGCTGGTCCGGGAAGGCCAGAACGTGATGGTCCAGCCAGGCGGCGCGGATTGCGACGATGGTTTCGGCATCAAGCGGGCCGGACAAGTCGACCCCGGAAACGCGTGCACCGCACGCCTGTCCCGAAGGTTCGACCCGCAGAACCATCAGCTTTCGTCCGTTCCCGGGGCGACCGATTCACCGCCTTCCTCGATATCGTTGACGCTATCGTCCTCGCCATCCGAACCATCGTCGGCCAGACGTACCGCGCTGACCACGTGCTCCTGGTCGGCCACGTTGAACAGGCGCACCCCGGCGCTGTTGCGGCCAATGACGCGCATCGAGCCGAGCGGCAGGCGGATCAACTTGGCCTGATCGGTCACCAGCATCAGCTGGTCGGCCTGGCTTGCCGGGAAGCTTGCCACAACCGGACCGTTGCGGCCGATGTTGTCGATATTGGTGATGCCCTGACCGCCGCGTCCGGTGCGGCGGTATTCGTAAGCCGAACTCATCTTGCCATAACCGTTGGCGCAGACCGTGAGGATGAACTGCTCGCGCTCCTGCATCAGGGTGTACATGGCCTGGTCGGCCATTTCGCCGTCCTTCTCACCCTTCCACGGCGCAAAGCGCAGGTACTCGTCGCGCTGTTCCTGGTTGGCGCCGGAGCGGTGTAGAACCGAAAGCGAAATGACTTCATCGCCGTCAGCCAGCTTCATCGCCCGCACGCCGGTGGAAGCACGGCTCTGGAACTCTCGAATGTCGTCGGCGGCAAAGCGGATCGCCTTGCCGCTGCGGCTGGCCAGCAGCACGTCGTCGTCGGCAGTGAGCAGCTCGACGCCGATCAGGCGGTCGTCGGCATCGTCGCCTTCGAACTTCATCGCGATCTTGCCGTTCGACGGCACGTTGGCGAAGGCGTCCATGTTGTTGCGCCGGGCATAGCCCTTGGCCGTGGCGAAGACCACGCTCAGACCGCCCCATTCCGCCTCGTCTTCCGGCAGCGGCAGCACGGTCTGGATCGTCTCGTCCTTGTCCAGCGCGGGCAGCAGGTTGACGATCGGACGGCCGCGCGTTGCCGGTCCGCCTTCGGGAAGGCGCCAGACCTTGAGGCGATAGACCTTCCCCGCGGTGGAGAAGAACAGCACCGGGTTGTGGGTGCTGGTGACGAACATCGTCGTCACCACGTCCTCGTCCTTGGTCGCCATCCCGGCGCGGCCCTTGCCGCCGCGGTTCTGGGCGCGGAAGGTGGAGAGCGGGGTGCGCTTGATGTAGCCGTCCATGGTGACGGTCACGACCATCTCGTCGCGTTCGATCAGGTCCTCGTCCTCGATCCCGTCGGCAGCGGCGGTGATTTCGGACAGGCGCGGCGTGGCATAGGCCTCGCGGATCTGGGTCAGTTCCTCGCGCATCACCGCATAAAGCTTGGTGCGATCGGCCAGGATTGACAGGTATTCCTCGATCGCGGCGGCCAGTTCTTTGAGCTCATCACCGATCTCGTCGCGGCCCAGCGCGGTCAGGCGGTGCAACCGCAGGTCGAGGATCGCCTTTACCTGGATCTCGGAAAGGCGGTAGGTGCCGCCATCCTGCTCGGCGCTCGGCTCGATCGCTTCGACCAGACGAATGTACTGGGCAATCTCGCCGATAGGCCATTCGCGGCGCAGCAGCGCCTCGCGCGCGGCGGCAGGATTGGGGGCGCCACGGATTATCTTCACCACCTCGTCGAGGTTGGTCACCGCGACCACCAGACCAAGCAGGATATGGGCTCGGTCGCGCGCCTTGTTCAGCTCGAACTTGGTGCGGCGGGTGATCACTTCCTCGCGGAAGCCGATGAAGCTCGAAATGATGTCGCGTAGCGTCAGCACTTCCGGGCGGCCACCGCGGATCGCCAGCATGTTGGCGGGGAAGCTCGACTGCGCCGGGGTGTTGCGCCACAGCTGGTTGAGCACCACTTCGGGGGTGGCATCGCGCTTGAGGTCGATCACCACGCGCACGCCCAGCCGGCTCGATTCGTCGCGGATGTCGGAAATGCCCTCGATCCGCTTGTCCTTGGCCGCCTCGGCAATCTTTTCGACCAGGCCCGACTTCCCGACCTGGTAGGGAATGCTGGTCAGCACGATTGAGCGGCGGTCACCGCGACCTTCCTCGATCTCGTGCCGGCAGCGCATGATGATGCTGCCGCGCCCTTCGGTATAGGCCTTGCGCGCACCCGACTGGCCGAGGATCAGCGGGGCGGTAGGGAAATCCG